>ERZ773136.2088-NODE-2088-length-17650-cov-6.115942_pt1 | contig 17650 bp, 22 predicted proteins | sample MGYA00580855_ERZ773136 | MGnify/ENA primary metagenome ERZ773136 (study PRJEB29015, sample SAMEA2737860) | human gut metagenome | biome: human gut; feature: human-associated habitat; material: faeces | place: China | collected 2012 ... | reverse complement strand
CGAAAGGGGATAAATAACCCGCCCCCGGGACGAAAGGGGGTGAGAACATGGATTATCCTAATCGGTTGGAATGGCAGACAAGATGTGAGTTTAATGCGTACTGCAAACACACGCTACGCAACGAACTGATTGACGCCTGCCGGGAAAGCAAAAGTCGGCGAAAGCACGAAGTCAACTTTTCAGACCTTGCCCCGCATGAGGAAAAGCAGCTTTATACCGTTGACAGATATTTTGTCAATGAGGACGAGGACGCTTTTTGTGCAGGCGGTTTGAAGATTACGGCGAAGCTGCTTGCCGAAGCAATGCACTCCCTGCCGGAAGAAAAACGGCAAGCTGTTTTACTGTATTACTTTTTCAGCATGACCGACGCTGAAATCGCGGAGCTTATGAAAGTACCCCGCAGCACAGTACAGTATAGACGGACAAGCTCTTTTGAACTGCTAAAACGATATTTGGAGGAACGCGCTGATGAATGGAACGAATTGTAATGAAAATGAGCGCGGCTTGTTACCCTACCCGGTCATTTTAGCCGCGACAAAGGGCGACCCCGACGCCATGAAAATTGTAATGCAGCACTACCAAAGCTACATAGCCCATTTGTCTATGAAGAAAATCCGCGACGAAAGCGGCAATACCTATTACGGCGTAGACGAGGACTTACGGGAACGGCTGCAAGCAAAGCTCATGCGGGCTGTCCTATCCTTTAAGACAGATAATTAAAAAAGCGAAGTGTTCCACCCCTTTCCGCTTTGCGTATTTCTGTCTTTTGTACCTTGACAAAGAAAGCGGCGCAAGATAACGGCGGCGCAGCATAGGGCAAATCAGATACGTTCCTTTTGCGCCGAGCCATGCGGCGGGTGCGCCATGACGTTATCCCGGCGGGACTTTCCCGCCCGGGATAACCGAGCGACCAACACCGACGCCGGAAAACAGGCATAGCAGCCTGTCGGCGACGAAGCGCAAAATACATAATGATACTCCCTTATCGCCATAGTCCGAGCGTTCAGAGCGTCGCAGGCAATGGGTAGGGCTGCGCGAGAACCGCGCAGGGGTGCAATTCCCGTGAGGTTAAGAAGCTAATTGACCGTCTGATTAAAGCTCCTTTATAAATTACCGGGAATAGTGGACTTGCCACTATTCATAAACTGAACTATTAAACGAGCGAAAGAAAGGGGGCTTTTCTTTTGTCGCAAAATCAATCTTCCGTTACCACAACGGAACACAAAATTGGAAAAGTTACTTATCTTGTATGTTCGGCGCAGAGTGAACGAGCGACGGATACACTCGACAAAAAGATAAAAAAGCTCATTCGTAAAGATATGGAGCTAAACGCCGCAAACGCCCGAAAATAGGGCGTTTTTTCATATTTAGGACATGACTTTAGCAGCGGTTCATGGTATAATTTTATCAGTACAAATACCATGCTTGTCTGCTGTCAGAGAGGAGGACAAAATGTTACAGGCAGACAAGATAACCGCTTTATATTGCAGATTAAGTCAAGAGGATATGCAAGCCGGAGAAAGCGAAAGCATACAGAACCAAAAGCTAATTTTACAGAAGTACGCAGACGACCACCATTTTTTCAATACGCGCTTTTTCGTTGATGACGGATTTTCCGGTGTAAGTTTTGAGCGTGAGGGGCTTCAATCCATGCTCCGCGAGGTAGAAGCCGGAAACGTGGCAACGGTCATAACAAAAGACCTCTCCCGTCTTGGACGTAACTATCTTAAAACCGGGGAGCTTATCGAAATTGTTTTCCCGGAATACGAAGTGCGCTATATCGCCATTAACGACGGTGTAGACACAGCAAGGGACGACAACGAATTTACCCCGCTGCGAAACTGGTTTAATGAGTTTTACGCTCGCGATACTTCAAAGAAAATTCGGGCGGTCAAACAGGCAAAGGCGCAGAAAGGCGAGCGCGTCAATGGCGAAGTGCCTTACGGCTACATAGCTGACCCTAACGACCGCAATCATTTATTGCCCGACCCGGAAACAGCACACATTGTAAAACAGATTTTTGCTATGTATGTGCGCGGCGACCGTATTTGTGAAATACAGAACTGGCTGCGAGAGCATGAAATACTGACCGTTTCCGAAATGCGTTATCGTCGTTCCGGGAGCTGCCGCCACCCGCGCCCACACCCGAACTGTATTTACAACTGGCCGGATAAGACGCTGTATGACATTCTTACCCGTAAGGAATATTTGGGGCATACTATTACAGGCAAAAGCTATAAGGTATCTTACAAATCAAAAAAGACAAAGAAGAACCCGGAAGAAAAGCAATACTTCTTCCCTAACACACATGAACCTTTGATTGATGAAGAAACCTTTGACCTTGCACAGAAACGGATTGCTACCAAACACCGCCCTACGAAAGTAAACGAAATCGACATTTTTTCGGGACTTCTCTTTTGCGGAGATTGCGGCTACAAAATGTATTTGCAGCAGGGAGCCGGAACATTAGAGCGAAAACACGCTTACACTTGCGGGAAATACAGAAACCGTATCAGAACCGGGGAACTTTGCACCACACATTATATCCGTAAAAGCGTATTGAAAGAACTTGTCCTTGCCGACCTGCAACGGGTACTGTCCTATGTGCAGACCCACGAACAGGCATTTATCCAAACGGCGAATGAGTGCAGCGAGCAAGCCATGAAGAAAACAATGGCGCAGCAGCACAAGGAGCTTGACAAGGCACAGGGCAGAATGAGCGAATTAAACGTCTTATTCCGTAAACTGTATGAGGACAACGCTTTAGGGAAGCTCTCTGATGAACAATTTGCTTTCTTGACTTCCGGCTATGATGAAGAAAAAAAGACGCTGACGCGACGTATCGCGGAATTGACACAGGAGCTTGACACCGCCGCCGAGCGCAGCGCAGACGTGAAAAGGTTTGTTACCCTTGTCCGTAAATATACGGCGATTGAGGAATTGACTTACGAGAACGTCCATGAATTTATCGACCGTATTCTTATTCACGAACTGGATAAGGAAACGAACACCCGAAAAATTGAAATCTTTTATAGCTTTGTCGGCAGAGTTGATACAGGCGACAAGCCAACCGAAAGTATCTCCTATTTCAGACAGATAGGAGCCGACGTAAAGAGTTATGCTATCTAACATACATCAAAAAGAGGTAAGATAACACCCTCTGCAAAAAAGGTATCGTTATCTTACCTCAACATAGTTGGTGCCGCTGTACCCGTCATCTACGAAAAAGGTCGGGTTGGGAAAGCGGTGTTCTTTGGCGTAGCGGAGCAGGATGTCTTTCTGATTGGTGATGGAATTGCTATCGCCCTCGTTGGCGTCCTCCTGCGAAAGTCGGCAGTATAATGCGGTGATTTTTTCAGTTGCCCGTAACATTTCTGTTTCCTCCTTTAATGGGGCAACTGCCAGTACAGGATTGGTTGCTTCTATTGTACCAAGATTTTGTGAATTTGTCATTCCTGTTCCTCCTTCTTTTCTGTAAACTTTTCGCCCATAATGCGCTCCATTTTCTTGTCAAGCGTTTCCGTTCCGTCATAGCTGCCTGTGACGGTGTAGAGTGTGCCGCCGATCTCCTTTTGCAAGGTGAATTCCGGCAGCCAGAAAGCGGAAAGATTTTTCACGCAGAGATGCCCGTCCTCGTTAAAGTAGCAGTTGTGGCGTACATGGTCGGGCGGTAGGGGCTGCGGTTTGAGATAGGGGTCAGAGCAGGAGAAATAATATTCTGTCAGCTCATCGTGGTCGGCTTCTTCCCATAGCCGGATTTCCTCTAACAGCTCCGGGTCGATTTCATGTTCAAACTCTTTGTTCTTGTTCATGGTGGTTTCCTTTCTCCGATGGCTCATCGGTCTATATTGTGATTTCTGGTTTTGCTCTGCTGCGGTGCGTCCTCTTTCAGCGCAATATCCACATAGCGGTGGATTTTTTGCAGATCGGAAACGACTTCCCGCTGTGCTTTCAGCTTGGCGTACTCCGCTTCGTTCTCGGCGGTCAGCTTCGCAAGCTCGGTCTGCCACGCTTTAGGGGCCAGTTTCATATCCGGCAAGTTCGCCCGCAGATAACGGTTAGCCGCTTCCCATATCGTGAGGTCGGCTCGATGCGTTTCTGCAAACTTTTCCTGCTTGCCTTTCCAACGGATTTGCTTGTATTCATCATGGACGGGCTTTGTCTTTTGGAAGTTCTGCGCCTGCTCAATCAGCTTTTGTAGCTGCTTAATTCTCGCTTCCCTCGGCTTCATAGCACCACGGATTTCGCTTGCCTTGTCGCTGACAGAGGACAGGGCAGCGTCCAATTCCTCCAGAGTGAAGATACCCTTTTCCGCAAGAAGATTGACCGCTTTGGAAATGGCTTTGAGTTCATCGGCGGTGTGCTGTTGCTGCCAACTCTGCGAATACTTCCTGCCCTTTGCTTTCTGAATATCCAGATAGCGGAACAGCAGCGTTGACAGGTCGGGAGATTTCGGCTGTTGCGGCTCGGCTCGCAAGGCTTCCTTTGCCTTGAAAATCTCGGACAGCCATTCTTTCAGCTTGCCGATCTGCGCCCGGATTTCACGGAGCATACGATTAGCCGCCTTGATACTGCGGTTGAGTTCGCCACGCTCGGTAACGATGCCTTTCTTCTCCATCTGTGATGCCGCCACGCCGATGTGAACAGTCGGGATTTGCTCAATGCCCTGCCGTTCATAGCTGCGGTGGTCGATGCGTTCCGGGCGGTTACTCTGCTCCAAAAAACTGTTGGCAAGGTCAGCCCACGCCTTGCGCCAGACCTCGGCGTTGTCGTGGCTGTTCCAGTCCACAAGGTCAACTTTTCGTGTCTTGTATCTGCCGCTTGCAAGACGGATGCGCTCGCCGTTTTCATCAAGCACATATTCCTTTTTGGATTTCGGAAGCCACTTGCCCTGCTCGTCTATCGGGCGCATCGTCAAGAGGATATGGGCGTGGGGATTGCCGCTGCCTGTGTCGTGGATATTGAAGTCGGCGCACATTCCTTTGGAAACAAATTGAGAGGAACAGTATTCACGGACAAGCCGTAACTGTTCCTCTCTGGATAACTCTATGGGCAGGGCAACTTCTAACTCTCTTGCCAGTTGGGAATTGCCCGCCTTTTCGATTTCCTCCACGCTGTTCCATAGCGTTCCCCGGTCTTTGAAGCCTAGTGGAGCATTGGGTGGCAGCAGGATTTCGGAATGGACGATGCCGCCTTTCTTGGTGTAGTCGTGGGTTATGCCGTCCCACTCGTTTGTGATTTTCTCGCCGCTTCGGTAGGCGGCTGCTGCGACTGCGGATTTACCGCTGCCACGGCTGACGATCTTAATGCTGCAATGGTAAATTGCGATAGTACCACCTCCCGGTTTCGGTTATTCAGACTTGTGGAAAGTGAATAGCTTGCGAAGCAAGGTGTTCGCTTTCCGCAAGTGCGCTAAAGGGTAGACAGCGTAAGCTGTCGCAGGGAAAATGCAGTTTTCCCTGTGCGGCGCAAACCGCCAATGTGGGAGTGTGGATTTCCCACGCTCCCACAAAGCCCTCGGCAGAGCGCACGACACCCGACAGGGTGTATAAGTGCGCCCTTGTAAACAAGGGTATTATTCCGTAACCCCTCCCTCGGCTCGTTTTTTCAAAAATGCTTTTGCTTCCTCGCTGTGTACTGCGTGGTAAAGGTAGTCTTTCGCTTCCTCGTCCGTCATGGCGATCAACTCCGGCACGATGCTTTCCAGATAGCCGCCACGGGCGCAAAGGCGGTGCGTTCTGATGCGGCGTTCCTCTACGGACAACTTCCGTGTCAGCACTTTCTCCCGGTTTTGATACTGTCGTAGCTGCTTTTGTGCAAGCTCCAATTCGGCGTTACATTCTGCAAGGGTGGTCGGTTGTTTTCTCGGCATATCGTTCCTCCTATGATTTTGTTTTGGATATGAAAAGACCGCCTACCTTTTTACGGTAGACGGTCTGTCATTCGTTTTATCGGCAATCTTTACACCAAGACTGGTTTCTGACTTGCCCATTTTCGCCTTTTTTCATTTTTCTATAACCAAAGTCGCTCAACGGTTTTTCTTTGCCACAGTGAGGGCAAATACGAGTAGGCTCGCTACCGTTGTATCCACTTGATTGAATAATTGGTCTTTGCTTATTGTCTGCCATGCTTTCCACCCTCCTTTTCAGCGGAGAGTTATTCTTCAACAATTCCCAAAATCCAGTTTATCCAACCTATGACTGTGGAAGAACGCCGTAAATATGTGCTGTCAGCTTCAACATGATATAGGCTTGAGTTCTTCATAATTTGGATGATGGTTTGTTTATCCGGCATTTCTCCGCATTGTAGATGTAGTTTTAAGGTTTCGTTGAATACCTTGTGCATCAATATCTGTGTCACAAGAGCAAGTTGGCGTTCCTTGTACTCCAACCCCATTATATGATGTCCACGGGCAGACAACTGGAAAAGAATGTTCCCATCTTCGTCATGCCCTTTGTCGATAAGCCCAAGGTATCGTCCTGCATCAGTATAATAATTTGTCTGCCGCTCATCAAATGCGTATTCCGATGTTATATCTTGCTTTGTCATCGGTTTCTCATTTAACAACTCGATAAGGTTTACAATCCGGGACATACGGTCAGCTTGGGGAAATGAAATTTCAGGCTCAGTTACCAACGGAACAGTTGTCAAAAGGTTTTCAATATCTGACAAGCAGATTTCAGTTGCGATCACATAATTCTTCTGCTTTACCAGTCTAAGTGAATTATAGTTTTGAGGATCGTCAAACTGATATTGATACAAGTTAAACATACCGTTTGAAAAGATAAGGAACACAGGCTTGACCGGCTTGGTTACTCGGCTACTCCATACACGGAAAGGGTAGTAGAGCTGCCTTACAAGAAAATCATCAGACAAGTCCCGTTTCGCTTCAAAAAGAGAAAGATAGTTAATTCCCTCGTATGCGGCATCAATCTCTATTTGAGAATTTGATACAGCGACATATTTAGTGCCGGTGTCTGTTTCAATATTAAAGCCAAAACCGCCGGAACTCATGCGACCGCTTACTGTTGACACGAGAGCATCATCTTCCAAAAAATCACTCAATATGCCACAAGCATTTGCACAATTCAAAGCAATGGCTTCGCTCACAAGAAACTGCGGCATTAGGCTTTGGATATGAGCAGGAATTGAAATTCTCTGTGCATCAGCAACAGGGGGTTCAAATTCTTTATATGCAGAGAATGATGAAATAACATAATCGCCACGAGTGATAGGCAAAATCGCTAATCCGTTGTCTGCAAAAACAGTTGGGAGATTAACTTTGTGGTCAAACTTAGTCATTAGCCTCGGCTCACGAAATTCTTTGATTTGGTTTGCCGATATTACAAATTGACCACTCCTTTGGATTTCATCAAGAATATCGTACTTGTCAAAGAGGGCTTGCCAAGCAGTATCATTCAGTCCCATAATTTCTGATTAGCACCTCCTCTATTGCCCCTCGCTTGCTTGCATCTGCGTTGATTGCTCGCTTTGCCTTTACGATTGTAATATCGTAATCCTTATACAAATCCTTGATAAAATCGGTGGCTGAGTTAGAAAGCATGAATTTTACTCCACGCTTCGTCAGCTCATCACAGCACTGCTTCAATCTAATCTGCTCGTTTCGGTCAAAGCCGCCCTTGTTATAACCTGTGAAACTTGCTGTATCTGAAACAGGATCGTATGGGGGATCAAGATATACAAAACCGCCTTTATTTACTCGTTTCAAAGTTTCAGCAAAATCCTCACTATAAAATGTGATATTGCTTGATGCAAAATATTTGCTAACAGCCCGAAGAACAGGCTCATTAACTATATTGGGGTTTTTGTAGTGACCAAACGGAGAATTAAACTCACCAGAAGAATTAACCCGGAAAAGCCCATTGAAGCAAGTTTTGTTAAGATAGATCAATCTAGAAGCTCGCTCAACCTTCGTCATCGCTTGGTATGCTTCCTTATCTCTATCCATATCTCGCAGTGCATAAAAATACTCTGAAGTGTTTTCATGTTTTTTCAAATCTTCAAGCAGAGATTCGAGGTCATCACGAATTGTTTCGTAAACAGCTACCAAATCCCCGTTTAAGTCATTGACGATAGCTTTAGATGGCTGAATGGAAAAAAGAACAGCACCGCCACCTAAAAATGGCTCACAATAAGAAGCGATCCGCTTTGGAAGCAAAGGCGTAATCTCATCTAAAAGCTGGCGTTTTCCGCCAACCCATTTAACAACTGGGGCAACCAGTTTGTTTTTTGCCATTACCACACCTCCTTACAGATCTTTTCATAGTAATTATAGCAAAACAGTCTCATTTTTTCAATCACCTTGCTGCATAAAATTTGTAATTTTTTTTGCATAGTCACTCGCCGCCCGTCGGCGTTCCTCGCTGTACGGTGCGGTCAGACGGAAAGACAATCGCCCCTTTTCAATCTCAAACGCCTTGTAGCCTGTTTCGCTATCCTCGTCCGTCATAGTGCAATGGTCGGGGTATCGCTCCGCATAGGCGGTCAGCCGCTTCTTCAAGTCGGTGTTGTGGGTGTAGACGGTGATCCTGCTCTTGGTTTCATCAAAAAAGATTTCTGTGGTTTTCTGCCGCTTGGTAAGTCCTGTTCGCATTTTAACTCCTTTCTGCGCCCCTGTTACGCAGTAGGGGCATTTTCGGGTGTTTTTCCCGGCTCTTGACTTGGGAAAAACGGCGATTTTCAAATAGAAACTGCTCGGACAGGGAGTAGTGCGCCCGGGCAGTCGTTATTGGCTGTTTTCTGTTTTTCTCGGCTCTTGACTGTTGGTGTGTTTTTTCAGCCAGAGCAATAAATCCTGCTTTATGACCAGCTTCCTCCCGCCGATTTTCAGCGTGGGGAAATCGTCTGCGTTCAGCAGATTGTAAGCCCCGGCTTTGGATAGGTGCAACGCTTCGGCAAGCTGCTTTGCGTTCAGCACATCGGGTAGATTTGCAAACGGCTCTTTGCTCATTGATCCTCCTTTCCCACACGAAAAACAGCAGCCACCTTTCGGGTGACTGCTGCCGTTCTGCGTCATTTACTTGTCCAGATATTTTCCGTATTCAGCGGTCACAAAATCCTCATAGGCACTTGCGATTTTTGCAATCCGCTTGTGTACCGCACTTGCGGTTTTGTAGCCAACCTTGTCTGCGATCTCCTGCTCGGTGTGTCCGTCCATTCGTAGCTTCAATATCTCCCGGTCTTTGTCGGTGATATTCTGCTCGGCAAAGGCGGCAATCTGCATTTCGGAGATAACCATCTGCTCAAACTCGCTTCGTGGGTCGGCTACCTCAAAAATGTCTCCGTTCTCGCTCTCCATCATTTCGTCCAGAGAGATAGGCTTGCCGGAACGGTTGTGATACCACTTCCGCATGAAGTCGGTCTTGACGGTGCTACTTGTGGTTTCGTAGTCCTCAACCGTCCTGTTCTCCCAGATAGCATCAATCATCGGTTGCCAGTTTTCTTCCGCAATTACCATATCGGTGACATTGCCGATCAGATTGCTGAACTGCTGATAGGTCAGCCACGGCACTTCAACACCCTGCGGGATATTGTATAGGTTTTGAAAGCCAAGTCCGTGTTGCTCAAACTTCATTCGGATATATGGAATGATGTTGTATGAGAGCCGCCACAAGGGGAAGTAGCCCGCATACTGCTTCATATCGCCGGGAATATCACGGTAGTTTCCCTTGCGGTCTTTCACTTGGAAGAACTGCCATGCACTCCACGAATAGCAATCCCACACAAGCAGCTTAAACATATCGTCACAAACGATGCTGTCATACTTGTCCGTCCGCAAAACCTCGTAAGGGCAGCGTGGCAAGTCAAAAGCCGGTTTCCACTTCTCGGCAAGCTCCTTTGGCAGACTGTAAAACAAAGTCAGCCACGATTTGTCGCTATCCTGAGGTATCTCGATGATTTCACCGGGCAGCACCACAAGAAAGCCTTTGGGGTCTTTCGGTTGTGTCATAGCGTCACCTCCAATCGTTTATTTTTGCCCCTCTACTATATATGGCATGAGAAAGTTCAAATTGTTCCAATGCGGCAAAAGTTTTTTGAGATTTTTTGAAAAAACCTCGGAAAGGAATGGAAAGGATAGATACGATATGATTATAGCAAAAAAGCGTGAATAAATCTATTACTTCTACGCAAGGGCAAAAAAATAAGCGATACTCGGTCAAAAAACCAAGTATCGCTCATTTTTTCGTTAGCCAATCCCGCCTGACAGATGCCGTAAGTGTAATTTTTGGTGAATTACTTTCTTACGAGCACCCGCCTAAAGGGCGGCATTTTTTTGCTCTTAGGCTTCGCCTAATCCCTCGGCAACACCGAGAATAATAATACCGGCAAAAACGACGGCAATCGACGCATAATGCTTCCACGAAAGTTTTTCCTTTAGGAAAATGCGGCTCCATAAAACCGACGCTGCACAATATGCCGAAATAACCGGCGCCGCACCGACGGGATTTGCCGCAATCGCATAAATATATGCAAACTGACCGGCTGTCTCGCAAAGCGCGCCAAGTCCCTTGTAGCCCTCGGTCTTGACCGTTAACTTCTGCTTGCGGATAAGCACTACATAGATAAACGCCACGACTGCCATAAATAGGAAGGTCAACTCATAGGCCACATTCGCCGTGTCCTCCGGCAGATGGTGGAATACATTCGGCATAAACGTGCTTTCTTCGTCTAAAATAATGCTGTCAAAGAATGTGCCGAGCGCGTCAATGATGCAGTATAAGATTGGCAGTAAAAGCGCAAGCATGCTCTTAGAGTATTTGACATTGGCCTTGCTTTGTCTTGCAGCTCTTGCTTCTTCGTTTTCGGTATATTCCGAAATGCCGAGTAATAACACGCCCACGCAGACAAAGACAACGCCGACCGTTGAAAGTCCGTCAATGGTCTGTCCGAGTACAAGGAAGCATAAAATAGCAGCAAGTGCGCCGGAAGAGTTGCAGATCGGCGAAGAGACCGAAAGCTCGATATAACGCAGCGTCACATAGCCGAAAATCATGGATAGAATGTACATGCTGGACGCCGGCAGATAGTAAAGGATCGCTTCAAAAGAGATCGGCGTGCCGGTGGCGATCTCGATAAAGGCGTGAATACCCATGACAAGTCCCACTGCCATGACCATTTTCCAATGACTGTATTTATCGTCCGGCTTCGAGCCCATTTTGCTGAACAAGTCCGAACCGCTCCAAAAAAGCAGCGCCGTCAGCGCTAAAATTAACCACATAGGTCTGTTTTCCTCCTGAAATTGAAATACTCAATTATTTTACCAAATAATTGTAAATAAATCAAGCATTTTGCGGAATTCGGATGAGTTTTGGAAAAAGTTACGACAGTATGTCAAAAGCAAATGGACAATGGAGTTTTCCGAAAAAAGACATTTGTTCTCCTGTAATTAACATAAGCGGTCTTTCGTCATTATATATATCAATCAAAATATTCATACCGATCTTTATATCGGCATCCTGTAAAATCTCCAAAAGAATATCGGCTTTATCGATAAAAACTTCTATCAACCGTTGAATCGGCTCACTGATATCGTCGCATGGCTCCATGGGGATGTTGTAACTCCAATAATCTTCAGCAAGTTCGGAAATCTTAATTTCAGATTTATGCGTTACCTCTGTTGGCAGAACGGCCAATTTCTTGGTAATTGCATTGAAATCCAATGTATTCGCATGCAGAAAAAACTGGCATCCAACCATAGTCTGTTTATTATCCATTTTGTCTTGCTTCTCTGCTGTTCATTATTAAGAAAAGTATAACAAGTTTTTTTGAAAAAGCAACCGGAAAAGTTCAGTGTATTCTATTTTCCAATCATAATTAATCAAGCATTTTGATGGCGGATCGACTGAGAAAGTGACTTTCTTAACATCCGGAATCGTAGTCGGTGTACACCTTGGCAGTAGACAGAGAACCGTTATGGTCGGCAATGCATACACGTTCCCATTCGTCGGCTGTGCCGGTATAGTAGATTTCTTCTATGCTGTTACAGCCATTAAACGCATATTGAGAAATAAGTTTTACATCCTTTGGAATCACAACACTTTTGATTCCGGAAGTGTTGACAAAAGTATTGGAGGATATTGTGGAAATTCCGCTTGGCAGAATCAGCTGTTCAATGAGGATGCCATTCAGATAAAGGGAATGATCTCTAAAAGGGATTGATTCAAAGCTTATCCTGCACCAATCCGAAAGATCGTAGATGTAAACAGAAGATACACTATTAAAAGCTTTTCCGCCAATACTCGTAACACTGCGCGGTATAGTAATGCTTTTAAGGCCGGTACACCCGTAAAAAGCACACTCGTCAATGCTTGTCACGCCATTACCTATGGTAACGCCCGCAAGGTTGGTGCAATTGTAAAAAGCCATCAAGCCAATGCTTGTCACGCTGTCCGGGATGGTGATGTTCATAAGACCGGTGCAGCCGGAAAAAGTAAAATCACCAAGGTTCTTCACGCCATTACCTATGGTAACGCTCGTAAGGCTAGTGCATTCCTCAAAGGCGCACTGACCAATACTTGTCACGCTGTCCGGTATAGTGATGCTTTTCAGGCTTTTCAAGTTGTAAAACGTATAATCTTTAATAGCGGTTATTCCGTCAGGAAAAACGACCTCCGTCGGTTTCTCTCCGTTTACATACAATTCAGCTCCATAGTAAAGCGGGACATCATAGGAGCCAAAAAAATCAATTTTACACCATGCGTCAAGGTTTGAAACGTTGACAGAAGAAAGATTTATGCAATCTTTAAAAGCAGACATACCAATTCTTGTCACGCTATCCGGTAAGGTTATGCTTGTAAGGCCGGTACAACCGGAAAAAGCAGAACTTCCAATGCTTGTTACACCGTCCGGAATGGTAATACTCGTAAGACCGGTGCAGCCGGAAAAGGCCTTCTCGCCAATGCTTGTCACCGGATAACCGTCAATTGTTTCCGGAATCGTGACAGATGTTGCGGAAGTATCACAATCGGTTATCGTAACTTCATCGCCGGATATGCTGTATGTAAGTTTTTCATAGGGGTTCGCTCTCTCGCAGGAGGTAAAAAGCACTACCAAAAGAAATGCGGCCAAAACAGAAATCCAGAGTTTCTTCATAGGTTAATCCTCCTTGATGATAAAACACTTTTTCTTTTTATTGTATTTATAATTATAACATTTTTCATCTAAAAGCACAAGTATTTCCAGCAAAAATATCACATTTTTCCTCTCCCGTCATAATCCCCTCATCCCTCACATACACTGGTACAAAGACCACAAGGAGGACGCATTATGACGCAGACAATTTACAACGATATTGCCGAACGCACGCACGGCGACATTTACATCGGCGTGGTAGGGCCGGTGCGCACCGGCAAATCCACCTTTATCAAACGCTTTATGGACACTCTTGTACTTCCCAATATGGACGATACTTACAGCCGTGACCGTGCGCGCGACGAGCTTCCGCAGAGTGCCGCCGGAAAGACGGTCATGACCACCGAGCCGAAATTCATTCCCAATGAGGCCGTTACGCTTCATCTTGGCGACAATGCCGCCTTTCGCGTCAAAATGATCGACTGCGTCGGTTACATTGTTCCGGGTGCCATGGGACTTACCGAAGAGGGCAAGCCGCGCATGGTCATGACGCCTTGGTCGGCTGAGCCTATGCCGTTTGAAGAAGCCGCCGAGATTGGCACGAAAAAGGTCATCAACGAGCATTCCACCATCGGCATTTTGGTTACCACCGACGGAAGCATCGGCGAACTGCCGCGCGAAAATTATATTGACGCCGAAACGCGCGTCATTGAAGAACTAAAGGCGCAGAACAAGCCGTTTGTTATTGTTCTCAACTCCGCAACACCGTCGGCCGAAAGCTCGGTCGAACTTGCGGTGGAGTTAGAGGACAAATACCATGTGCCGGTGGCTCTTGTGAGTTGCCTTGATTTAGACGAAGAGGACATCCGCAAAATTTTGGAGCTTGTGCTGTTGGAATTCCCGATAAAAGAGCTGCGCTTTGAGCTGCCGCGCTTTATGACGTGTTTGGAGGAGGATCATCCGTTAAAGAAGAATCTGATCGATGAGATCGCACGGCGTGCCGAGACGGTGGAAAAGGTAGGCGAGGTCAAGAGCACCTTTGACGACCTGACCGAGGACGAATATGGCGCGACAGTGGAGCTTGTTCAGATCGACCTTGCCACCGGTGCGGCGTTGCTTGCCGTCAATGTGCCGGAGGAGGCGTTTTACCGCATTTTGGGCGACAAGACCGGCTTTGATATCGACGGCGAGGAATCGCTGCTTTCGACGCTTACGGAGCTTTCGGAAATGAAGAAGAAGTACGAGAAATTCGAATCGGCTATCCGGCAGGTGAGCGACACCGGCTATGGCATTGTCACGCCGAGTGTGGAGGATCTGACGCTCGAAGAGCCGGAAATCGTCAAACAGCCGGGCGGCTATGGCGTGAAGCTTCGCGCGTCCGCACCGTCGATTCATATGATAAAAGCCAATATTCAGACGGAGGTCAGTCCGATTGTCGGCAGTGAAAAGCAATCGGAGGACATGGTGAAATTCTTGCTCAAGGGATTTGAAGAGAACCCGGCCAGCATTTGGGAGTCCAACATGTTCGGCAAATCCCTGCACGAGCTGGTAAGCGAAGGTCTGAACGCCAAGCTTGCGCATATGCCGCTTGACGCGCGTATGAAATTGACTGACACCTTGCAGAAGATCATCAACGACGGTGCAGGCGGCCTTATCTGTATCTTGCTTTAAGCGCGCCTTCCTCCGGTATAGGGCGGTTTTACGGCACGAATTAAAATTCGTGCCGTTTTTTCATCTTCAGACCGGAACAACCGACAGCCGGCTGTCGGTTGTAAAACGGAGGCCGTGAAAGAAAACAGGATATTTGCGCAAACGTATTGCAAAATGCCGAAGAAACGTGTATAATGCCCATATAGAATCTGGAGAGTGAAAAAATGGACGTACAGGCGATAATTTTTGATAAAGACGGAACACTTATGAAATTCGACCGCTTTTGGGTCGAGGTTTCCCGCCATGCCATAAACGATATTCTGCGGCAGCTTGGCAGAGAAGATATCCCGATGCCAAAGCTGCTTGGAGCTTTGGGTGTTGATGGAGAAATCTCGGATATTGACGGCCTTTTATGCAAGGGTACATACGAGCAGATCGGCTTAGCGATTGGCGGCGTTTTACGGGAATACGGCACAGACATTCCGGAGACCGATATTGTAAAAATGACGCTTTTGGCGTATGATAAAAATGCGGACGCCGGAAAGGTTGAACCGGTCTGCGATAACATACGGGCGGTTCTTGAAAAATTAAAAAACGACGGCAGAAAACTAGCCGTTGTGACAACTGACAATGCGTTAATTACCTCCAAGTGCCTTGAAAAGCTTGGAATCGCGGACATATTTGAAAACGTCTACACCGATAACGGCCAAAACCCGGTCAAACCGGATCCGTGGTGTGCGAATGATTTTTTGAGCCGATACCGTATCGCACAGCAAAACGCCGTCATGGTGGGAGATACCATGACCGATGTGCGTTTTGCGCGCAATGCCGGAATTTCCGTCATCGGCGTTGGAGAAAAAGCGGACAGCAGAGAACGGCTTGTGCCGTATGCGGACGCGGTCATTCCGGATATTTCGCACCTTGCGGATATCCTTGCGGAGGAATAAGAATGCTTTGCGGTATTTTTGCCGGAATCACTTGGGCGTTGGAAACGGTGATTCTCGGAATCGCCTTATCTATGTCGCCGTTCGTTTCGAACGCGCAAGGGATATTTTTAGCGCCGTTTGTCAGCACCTTTCTCCATGACGCAATATCCGCGCTTCTTTTATTGGGTGTGAACGGCTTGAAAGGCAGACTGAAAGAAATATTCGGGATATGCAAAACCAAAACCTTTCCTTTATTAATACTGTCCTCCGCAATCGGCGGCCCGGTCGGCATGACCGGCTATGTGCTTGCGGTCAATTATATGGGCGCTTCGGTGGGCGCGGTGGCAAGTGCGATATATCCCGCGATAGGCGCGGTCTTGGCATTTGTGTTTTTAAAAGAAAAAATCAAGTGGTATCAATGGCTTTTCTTACTTTGCACGCTGCTTGGCGTTTGGGGATTGAGCTATACGCCGGAGCTTGCAATAAAAAATTTCGGTATCGGCTTGCTCGGCGTATTTATGTGTTCGTTCGGTTGGGGAACGGAGGGCGTGATATTATCCAAATGCATGCGTGAAAAGGGTATCAAAAGCGGCGACGCGTTGCAGCTGCGCCAGCTTATATCGGCATTGATCTATGGACTTGTTATTCTGCCCTGCTTAAAGGGATGGCGCTTTACCGCAGAATTATTTTCGACGGCCGGTATTCCTGTCCTTGCGACGATTGCTGCGGCGGCTTTTTTTGCAACAGTTTCCTATTTATTATATTATCGGGCAATCGCCGCAATCGGCACGGCCAAAGCCATGGGACTTAACATCACCTATACCGCGTGGGCGATATTCTTTTCCGTGGTACTGTTAGGCGATCACGGAGTCTTGAATTTCAGAACCATTGCCTGTGCGCTTTTGGTGGTCGTGTGCGGCGTGTTAGCGGCAGTGGATATAAAGGAGCTGTTAAAAAAAGAACGCGGATAAAAGTTCCGAGCGTCAGATTCGGTGTTTTGTCATTTTTGGGCAAGGCGAAAAGTTAAAAAATCGCAAAATTTTCAAATACGCAAAAAACTCCGTTGCAAAACGGAGTTTTTTGTCACGATATATCATTTTTGATATATCGCTATGTAAAAATCAGGTTAAATTTTTCTTTTTTCACTGCAAAGAACGACAGGAAAGTTTGTTTTTTAGGCAAAAGTGACCATGATTTTACCGCTTTATGCGAAGTTTTGTCGAACGATGTCAAACACCGGCGAACGAATTTTCTTGCAAAAAACACTGTATATGGTATATAATAGACGCATGGACACAACATATATGAATGATAGGGGAACAAAACATGACAGAAGCACCAAGAGCCGGATTCTTTTGCACCGGCAAGACACCGCTGGAATTAGCCATCTCCATCCATTGTCAATCCAAGATAAGCACTGTTTTAAAGGAGGCCGGCTATAATGTCGGCGGTTGTTATACCGAAATTCTGGATAATTCCGGTCCGGAAAAGATAAAGCGTGCCGGCAAAACGCTCGAATATCTCTGCCGCTCGAACGATGTTGTTTTCACACTCGGTTGTGAAGGCTTTGCTCCCGGTGATGTTGTTCCCGAAATTACCGATTCGATCTGTACCGGCTCGGCCTCCTATTTTACATCGGTGCTCTGCGGCGCAAGGCCGGTCTCGGTGCTGCCGACAGCGGATAAGTCAGGATTTTCTGCGCCAAACCGAAACCGGCAGTATCCCGATGACGCCGGAAGCTCCTATCTCGGCGCGTTCCGTCCGCGCACATTGAAGAAATGTCCGGCGCCGATCTCTTTGCCAAATGCCGAAACCATGCCGTTTGCCGACCGGATACGCAAAGTGATCAAACCGGTCGAGGGCGATAAACGGTTTAGTGAAAATCCCGCTTCGTCCGAAAAGCCGCAGACACGTATGACCTCCGGACTTGCTATGCGCATTTTTGCCGGACTTCGCGACCGTACCGCCGTTTGGGGTACCGA
>ERZ773136.2071-NODE-2071-length-17739-cov-3.932368_pt1 | contig 17739 bp, 16 predicted proteins | sample MGYA00580855_ERZ773136 | MGnify/ENA primary metagenome ERZ773136 (study PRJEB29015, sample SAMEA2737860) | human gut metagenome | biome: human gut; feature: human-associated habitat; material: faeces | place: China | collected 2012 ... | reverse complement strand
TGAAACGAACCTAAAAAAAATAATAATCATTCTGCCGTTTCATCTGTATTCACCCATTGACAAATCGGATGGACTGAGCGTACGCTTAACCACTTGTCTGCTCTACTCACGGGTATATTCAGGGATAATTCTCCTTTCTTTAGGATGCATCTACCTTCAGTCCGGAAGATAATAGAGATGAGTCAGTAACCGGGTATATCATCAATGCCAATGATTCCTATCATCAATGCCATTGATTCCTATCATCATTGGCATTGATGATATACTGTCTCCCAAAGACACTATAGATGAGTTATACTCAAAGGGAATATAAGTTACCCGTTAGCGGAATGAATTAATTCCGCCAACAGGTATAAGTCATATTCCGACGTTAGAAAAGGCTATTCAACGGATAAGATCCGTAAAGCATCTTTCTTTTTGAACTTTATCAGCCGTACACATGTTATTTTTAAGTAATCAAGAACATTCTAAAAACTCCATAAACTATGGCATATACAATTGCTTTTTTCGGCAGTAAGCCCTATGACGAAGCTTCATTCAATGACAAGAACAAAGAGTATGGTTTTGAACTTCGTTATTATAAAGGTCATCTGAACAAACACAACGTGATACTGACACAAGGTGTAGACGCTGTCTGCTTATTTGTAAACGACACCGCAGACGCGGAAGTGCTCCGCATGATGGCTGATAATGGTGTTAAACTACTGGCACTGCGTTGTGCCGGATATAATAATGTAGATTTGACTGCTACGGTCGGCCGTATGAAAGTGGTGCGTGTTCCGGCTTATTCACCCTATGCCGTTGCCGAGTTTACGGTGGCATTGATGCTTTCGCTCAATCGCAAGATACCTCGTGCAACGATGCGCACCCGCGATGGAAACTTTTCATTGCATGGGTTGATGGGATTTGATATGCATGGCAAGACTGCCGGCATTATCGGCACCGGCAAGATTGCAAAGATATTGATTCAGATTCTCCGTGGGTTCGGGATGAATATATTGGCTTATGATCTTTACCCCGATTATAATTTTGCCCGTGAGCACCAAGTGGTATATTGTTCGTTGGAGGAGCTTTATCACAGTTCTGATATTATCTCTTTACATTGTCCGTTGACAGAACAGACAAAGTATTTGATAAATGATTATTCCATCAGCAAGATGAAAGACGGGGTGATGATTATCAATACAGGAAGAGGCCGGTTGATTCATACCAATGCATTGATTGAAGGACTGAAAACGAAGAAAGTGGGGTATGCCGGACTGGATGTGTACGAGGAAGAAGGGCAGTACTTTTACGAAGACAAATCGGATAAAATCATTGATGATGATACGTTAGCCCGTTTGTTGTCTTTCAATAATGTGATTGTTACTTCGCATCAGGCTTTCTTTACTAAAGAAGCAATGGCAAATATTGCACATACTACTTTACAGAATGTCAAAGACTTTGCAGAAGGCAGACCGTTGGTAAATGAAGTGGTTGCTTCCTGATAGAAATGGAAGGGGGAGAAGTTAATCTCCCCTATAGTAATACAATAGTGCATGACGAGCTATAAAGTCAGCATTCTTTTCCACTAATTCTTTCTCTCCATATTCCGGTAACTGTGCATCAGGAATGTAATGGTGGCTGATTATATATTCTAGCAAATCCGGTGGACATTTAGTGGGCACTGTCAGCAGATTAAAGGCTTCTTTGACAGCAATTTCCCGGTTGTATAGGTTGTTTAATGGGTCGGTGATGCATTCGCATATATCATTGGCTAATAGAATACCTTTTTCCGGATTGACCATCATGATGAAGTTCCGGTTTCCTTTCATTTGTGGGAGTGTATGATTGTCGTCATCCGGCCATTGCAATACTTGAGTCAGGAAATGATGCAGTTCTTTATAGCCGTTCAAGTATACTATCTGTGCTCCTTTTGTACCTTTGGTAAAAAGTTCGTAAGTGGTTTGGTTTCGTTGCTTCATCTCATCCGACAAGGTTGGAATATCAGGGTAAAGCCCCTCTATCTGCTGCCAGTTTTCGGTTTGATGACCGGTTAATAAATCAATCCATTCATATAAAAAGAGTGCCATCGGGCCACAGGGAATGATGTATTTATCGGAAGCTGTTACTTGTGCGATGTATTCCTGTACAGAGGGTTCGGTGAGATAATTGTGTCCGAACAGCCATAATAGCTTGTGCTCAGCTTCAGTTCTGTCTCTGAATTTCATAAAATACTCCGTCAATGCATCATTCGCAGGTGCTGTTTCGTATTCTTCATCCAATATCTCGAAGAACATCTTGGCGGTTTGCCGGATAGAAGTTGTCATCGGATGAATGTAAGAATGTGGGTAGGGAGCTTTCTGAAGCGTGTTCCAGATAATGAAACGTATATCCTCTTCATTGATTTCATCTTTGGTGTAATCGGGAGTCAGCGTATAGAAGGGGAGTGCGGTTCCGTAAAGTTCCGAATGTTTGTTGACGAAAGACCGCCAAAGTCCCAATTCCGAAATGACGTCTTCCAGATAGGCTGCGGTATACAGACAGATTTTCTTTTTAAATGCCTCGGGTATTTCATTTAAAGGACAAATATGGAAAAGGCGGTTTGCCAGTTGCACAAAATAGTTGTCAGAGGGCTGCTGTCGGGTATATGGATGGATAGACAGCCAGTCTTTTATGTACAAGTTTGCTTTTTGCATTCTATTATTTATTTGGTTTCATTGCAAAGATATCCGTTTTTGCTTTACTTTGCATCATACAAACTTTGAAATATTGAAAAAATGGAAATAGATTTAACCACTCCGGCTTTGCTGTTCTCTGCCATATCATTGATAATGTTGGCATATACCAATCGTTTTTTGTCGTATGCCCAACTTGTCCGCACGTTGAAAGACCAGTATCGTGAGAATCATTCGGCAGTCACGGCCGCTCAAATCATTAATTTGCGAAAACGTCTTTATCTGACCCGTGCTATGCAAGTAACCGGTATTGGCAGTTTGTTATTATGTGTGGTGAGTATGTTTTTAATGTATATACAGTTGTATATGGTGTCGGTTTATATTTTTGGTTTGGCACTTATATTACTCATTATATCGTTGGGCATTTCTGTCCGTGAGATTTATATCTCGGTCAAGGCATTGGAAATTCACTTGAGTGATATGGATTCCTGATTTATTTTTTTGCTCTGATATTGATGACCAGTGAGCAGGCAGTCAATGCAATGCCTGTTCCTACCACTCCACTCCATCCAAACCAATGCCAAAACGTTCCGGCAAGGAAAGTCCCCAATGAACCGCCTGCAAAATAGGTAGTCATAAAGATGGTATTGATTCTGTTGGAAGCCTTAGGATTGAGTGCGAAAATTGTAGTTTGATTACTGAGCTGGATACATTGCATACCTATATCTATCAGTAAGATGCCGGAGATAATGCCTGCATACGAATTTTGTCCGATATAGAGTGAAAGCCATGCAATAAACAAGAGGCTGCAACCGATATAGTTCAGTCGTTTTACCCCCAGGATATGCACATACCGGCCGATAAAAGAGGCCGTCAAAGCTCCCATAATGCCACATAAACCCAACAAGCCTATTACATTGTTGCCGGCAAAGAAAGGGGCTTGCTCCATCTTGAAAGCCAATGAACTCCATAAAGCCAAAAAAGAGCCGAATGCTATGCCGGCACGGAGGGACGAGATGCGCAGCTGCGGATAATCCGTCACCAAGGAGAGAAGTGATTTCATCAAGTCGCTGTATTTGCCTCTGAAGTTGGAAGGAATATCGGGCAATATTCGCATAATGATAATGACACAAACTACCATTAACACAGCTGCGACATAGAAAATGAATCTCCAACCCATATATTCACCGGCGATGCCGCTCACGACCCGCGAAGCTAGAATTCCGGTCAGCAGTCCGGAGATAATCATTCCCACATTTTTTCCTTTGGTTTCAGGAGTAGAGAATTGTGCGGCAATGGGAACAAAAATCTGAGGCATCACAGAGCATATACCGGTCAGTAGTGAAGCAAGCAAAATGATATAGATATTCGGGGCTGTGGCAATGGTGAGTAATGACACGACCAGTATCGAGAAATTGATGAGAATAATTGTTTTTCTTTTATATAAATCGCCTAATGGTATGATGAATAATAATCCGAGTGCATAACCTATTTGGGTAGTCATGGCAATCAGGTTGGCAGAGAATTCAGACACTTTCAAATCATGACTGATGAGATTCAGTAAAGGCTGGTTATAATATAAATTGGCAACGGAGATACCGGCAATGATGGCAAGTATCCATAATAGAGAAGAGGGGAGTCCTGTATTTTCTTTCAATTCTTGTTTCATGATGCAAAAGTAGTGATTTCATGAAAAACCTTTTATCTTTGCAGAAAAGAAAATCGATGAAAAAGTTGATAAATAGTGTATTCTTTATAGCGTTGTGCAGTTGTATGGCGATGGTTTCTTGTATTTCGGACGGTGATGATTCCGATACAGGAAGTATAGAGTTGGTTGCAGGAGACAAGTTGCCTGCGTTCAGCGTCACCATGAATGGCGGAAGGGTAGTGACCCATGAAAGTTTGAGGGGGAAGGTTTCCTTCATCGTGTTCTTTAACACCGGTTGCAAAGATTGCCGCCGGGAACTTCCCGTGATACAACAAATCTATGAGCATCATCCACACATGCCTTTGATAGCCATCAGCCGGGCGGAAGATGCCGCGTCTGTTGCCGGTTATTGGCAGGAGCAGCATTTCACGTTTCCTTATGCCGCTCAGGAAGACCGGACGGTTTACCATCTCTTTGCCAAGTCGGGCATACCGCGTATCTATGTGGTTGATGCGGAATTGACCATCCGAAGTGTCTTTACCGACAATCCTTTGGCCGGTTATGATGAGTTGGAGGCAGCCATCAACGATGCGTCCTCACGTTAAGCCGATGGAAAGCGAATCATTATAGTTCCAATATCATCACTATCGGATTATCATCCTCGCTTATCTTGACGCCCGGAATTTCGCCTGCCGCTTCGTCTGCCGGAATAAAGAAAGCTATTTTGTTTCCATTGATATAGGCCGGCAATAGTTTGATGGTTGTGCCCGAAGGGAAACGATAGGGGATTCCCCTGTATGATGAAAACATATCGGGTCGGGTCAGGACAGTTCTTGAAACAATCTGGTTGGTCTCTTTGCTCCATATCTCGCCGAAAAACTTGTCTTTGTACGAGTACTGCACGAGGTAATATCCGGGAAAAGTCTTGATGGAGAAGCCTTTGGCGAAAGAATCATTTTTATTCCACTTCATAAACTGCTTTACGTCGTCCAGAGACGGTGCATACTTGCCTTTGCGCAGAATAAATTCCGGTTTCAGCCCGTCAGGAGTCAGCAGGAAAACACTGTCGCTATAAATATGATTGAACAGGCAAAGTTTGGGGCCACACCGCTGTACGCTTGTTGTCAGCATGATGCCTCCCCGTGTGACGTAATCGTCAGTTGGGTCAAAGGGCAGAATGGAAGACTTCACTCGCAGTGCCGTGTCCGATACGATGATTTCCGATTTTCCATTGCTGAAGCTGCCACTACAAAAGTAAGTGTCTCCTTCCGCATGCAGCAGGTAGTTCAACTCGGAGTCGACCAAATTAATCTCACGGAACAGTTTTCCTTCCTTACTATATATAATGTATTTATGGCTTCCGTTATCAAAAACGCGAATAGTGGAGTCTTTCGGGTGATAGACCACGGAAGATAGGTAAACATATTCTCCGGGACCGTTCCCGACGTGTCGGAAACTGCTTAAAAAGCTGCCTTTGAAATCTACACGATGTATCCATTGTTCCTTCCCTTCCGAAAGGATGCACATATCGTCACCAAGATAGTTTATCGCGGGGTGTCCGTCCATAAGATGGGAGGAGGAGAGGGGGATATAAGTAACCTTCTTTGCCACACTATTCCATGTGAACGTATCTGGAACTTCTTTGTTGATTGCTGAAGCAAAGTCCAGTATCGCTATGGTATCTTGTGGGATTGTCTCCTCAGCGGTATCAGCTTGCGGACGGGAATGGCAGGCTGTCATTCCAAAAGCGGTAATCCATAGTATAATGATGTGTGTTTTCATTTTTATTTGTTTAAGTAGGTACCTGCCAATGTAGATAATCGGTTGAATTGTACCAATTCGTTTACGTAGAATAGATATGGAAGTTAATCAAAAAAGAGAGATGTGTCAAAACTGAAACAATTTTTCATTTTGACACATCTCTTTCTTTATTAATCGGAACGTAATTTGTTATTCGGCTAGAATAGTAAGTTCAGCACCCGATGCATAATCTTGTCCATACTGTTCGCTCAAAGCGGTAAACCGGATATAGCGTCCTTTCACCGGTTGGCTGAAGATGACTTTCTTTTCATCTCTGTTGCCGGCGAACTTTCCTTTCTGAACCGGTTCACCCCAATTCTTGCCATCCATGCTTACGTGGATAGTGTATTCTTTGACATTACCGTTATAGCTGTCTTGACGAGGCATGTAAGTAAATCCTTTGATTGTTTTTACTTCACCGGCATCAAGGTCTACCCAATGAGGATATTTGGCTACGGTTACAGAGTACATACTGTGCCAATATGTAGCAGGGTCACCGTCCACCAGATTCTTGGCATCTCCATCGCCCACTTCTTCACTGCTGGCGTAGATTACTTCAGTCTGGATGGTTTCCAATTTCTTGAAGGTTGTGGTAGTCTTGATAGAAGGATTATTGGCAAACCAAGCTGTAACTGTACCTCCGTCACGCATTGAAATCGGTTCGGTATACTGCTTAGCCTTCTTTCCTTTGTTGATAGTATAAAGGATAGCAGCATCTTTGTCGATGGAAGAAAGCTCTACCATACCTGTGCGACCGCGGGTGATGGTCAAAGGAATATCACCGGCAGGAGCTACTTGTGCAGCAGCCGATAAATCCTGTGCAGCGGGGCGAATGATGAAACCGATATTATTTTGTCCGGCAAATACGCGGTCATGCATCAACGGGCCACCCTGTCCGCAACTGTTACCACCCAAACCGGTCACGGCGAGGTCGAGATGCAGATAAGTATCACCGGCTTTCGGCAACTGATAAGGATGTCCTGCCAATATCATGTCGAGTGCTGAATACTGCAAAGCAGAAGTCGACAAACGGTTTGTGGCAATAAAGATGGCTCCCTTGCCGGCTTTGTCAGTCAATGCACACCAGCGTACATCTTCGTGATTGCCCATATCCTGAGGTTTCGGGAAGTTGACAAATTGGTCGGCAACAGTAGATTTGTGTATTTCGATAAACTGTCCCACTTTGCGGTCAGGATAGTTTCCAATCGGACCACGGCCATAGTATGTATAATTTTCATAGCGTTGAGGCACTTTCATTACATATCCCAAACGTGGTAATACCAGACTGGGACGATTGGAAGTGATGCTTGCCTGCAATTCAATAGAACCGTCGCGGTAAACTGTCCATACCTGATTGGTAGTGAATTTGAAGTCGTCTTCACCAAACGGTTTTTCGGTCAATTCTTTGATACTGTTTTTGCCGCTTGAAGTTCCGCCAAGAATCTTGGCGCCATTAGGAGCCTGAGATTCCACAGTGTAGAACAATACAATAGCACCGTCTTTTCTATTGATAACCTTAGAAGCTGTGACTTGATGTTTCAAATTGTGCAAACCACATTCAAACCAGTTGGCATAGAACCAGTTGTCATTGTTGGTGAAAGCACGCATAGCATCAAGTTTCGGACCGTTTCCGTCAGCGATAATGGTTTCACCACCGTAGTTCAAACTGTAAATAGTTCCGGTTTCGTTGTCAAACTTAGCTTCAAAGTTTTCACCCTTGATGGTAGAGAAACGCGGATCTGACTGTTTTGCCATTACAGGCTTTCCGTTTCCGTCCGTTACTTCATTGATAGGAGCTATACCTGTGGCAGTTTTAACGGGAAGCTGTTCTTCAGCCATAACATAACCCTTTTCAGCCCATGGCATATTGTTTCTCAATACAAACTGAACCTTCACAAAGTATTCGGCATTTGCTTTCAGATTATTATATCTGTAAGGTATTGTAACCTGAAGGCGGGTACGCGGAGCGATATTTTCAGTATTTAGAACACCGTTTTCTGCTTCTTTGCCGTTTTCATACAAAGCCCATCTGATTTCATATTCCGAGAGATCTTTAAAATAGTACTTATTGAAGATTTCGAAGCGGCCTTGCTTTTCATCAATAGCTTTTACGCCGATATGCTGGTATACTTTCTTGGTCTCAAAATATTGTGGTTTCGGTTCCAGGTCGGCAAACACGATACCATTCATTACAAATTGTCCGTCGTTTGGAGTATCGCCGAAGTCACCACCGTATGCCAGATAACGTTTGCCATCTTTGGTGTAATTGTACATAGCCTGGTCTACCCAATCCCAGATGGCACCACCGCAGAAGAAGTTGGTAGATTCGATAGCATCCCAGTAATCAATCAAGTTACCGCAAGCATTACCCATAGAGTGTGCATATTCCGAGATGTGGAAAGGATATTTGATGTCATAATCCCCTTTCACAGCGCCACGTACCCATGAAATGGAAGGATACTGGTTAGAACCCATGTCTACAATGTCGTTGTTACGTTCATATTGAACAGGGCGAGATTTGTCGGCAACTTTCAATGCATCGTATGCTGCTACGAAGTTTTGACCCGGGCCGGCTTCATTTCCTAATGACCAGATAACGATGGATGGATTGTTGATATTGGCATGAACCATTTCCATTACACGTGCCACATGAGCATTTTTCCATTCGATAGGATGAGACAAAGATGCCTTTCCGTAATAATATTCGTGTGATTCGATATTGGCTTCATCTTCCAGGTAAATACCGTATTTGTTACACAGATAATACCAATACGGATCATCCGGGTAGTGAGAATTACGTACATGGTTGATATTGGCACGTTTCATCATCATGATTTCGTTTTCCATCATTTTGCGGGTGATGGCATGTCCCACACCCGGATTGGTTTCATGACGGTTGACACCTTTCAGTTTTACCGTTTTACCGTTTACATAATAGTAACGTCCGGCCAATCCGAATTCATCTTCCGATGCGGGAGTATCTTTGATTTCCACTTTACGGAAACCGATATGAGTAGAAACAGTTTCGAGGGTACGTCCTTTTTTATCTTTCAGTTCTCCCACCAATGTATAGAGGTATGGTTTTTCAGCCGACCATTTATTGGGCTTCTGTACTTTCAGAGTAGTTTCGGCTGTTACTTCCTGACCGGCTTCCACCACAGCTACCGGAGTCGAGATGCCGGCATTGTTCACTTCGGTATTGTCATCGGAATACAGCTGGTTGGCATACAATGAATATACCATAGAATAGCCTTTGGCAGCTTTCTTTCCGAGGTTGCGGATATCTGCATTGATTTTTAGTTCACCGTCGGTATAAGTTGCGTCCAAGTCAGGAGTTACAACCAAGTCGCGTACATGCAACTGAGGTACAGCCTGCAAAGCAACTGTGCGATAAATACCCGGTAAACGGAACATATCCTGAGCTTCGAGGAAAGAACCGTCCGAACTGCGGTATACTTCAACGGCTACCACGTTAGTGCCTTTCACCAGATATTTGGTGATATTGAAACTGGCAGTGTTGCGTGAGTTCTTTGAGAAACCTACATATTGGCCGTTTATCCAAAGATAGAAGAATGAATCCACACCATCAAAGTTGATGAAGATTTCTTTTCCGTCCCAATCTTCGGGAATCGTAAATTCGCGGCGGTAAGAGCCTACTTCATTACGGGCCTTGAAAGTAGTCCAATTGCTGGGCGGTGTACGCATCACACCTCCGCGCCAGTCATCCACAGCTACTTTGTGTTGAAAAATAACCGGTTGGTTCACATAAATAGGAGTTCCGTACTTTTGTGTTCCGTCTTTTTGGATACCATAAATATTCCAGCTTGAAGGAACCGGAATATTATCCCATCCAGAGACATCAAATTCTGTTTTGTAAAAGTCTTTGGGCCGTTCTTCGGGATTTGGAACCCAATTGAATTTCCAGTCTCCATTCAGTGATTGCCAGTAAGCACTGTTTTCCGGCAATACTTTCCGGGCACTTGCCTTATCTTGGAAAGAGAAGAAATAGGCATGAGGTTGTTCTTTGTTCAGCGCCAGATTTTCAGGGGATTCCCATTCATTCCCTTTTGGAGCTTGTTCCGAGGCATAATGAAAGCCTTTCAGAGGTTCTACTTTTGCATAGCTTTGTAATGTAAAGCAGCATAGTAATAGACTGAATGCTAATTTTTGCATATTAAGTTTTGTTCTTAAGGTTAGAAATTTGTTCAAAATTAGTATAATAATTCGGATAGTGCAGTGGAATTCTATGTTTTTTAAGATATATATGAAAATTATGGGAAAAAGATTGTAAACTGATGCAGCTTACTTAAGCTTCTATTCCTGTAACTGTTTTCAGGGCATAGCCGATTAAGAAACTCACAGCTGCCACACTGAAGCTGAGGACTGCCATTTCGGTGAATCGTTTTTTAACTTTCTCCTCTTCATTTTGTACCGGCCGCACTAGAGCGACCATATCGGGATATCGAGCATATCCTTTGTATGAACTTATTTAATAAATTCATATTCACGGAGTTTTTGAACCCTGTAAAGATAATGATTGAAAATCATATATCGGTTTTTACAGTGCAGGCTTTTTATAAAATATCCCTTTATTCCCTTTTATTTCCATCATTCCTTCGTCAGAATCAAAAAGAAAGGGCGGGAAGCTGAACAGAATATACATTTCTCCATCCTTTAGTTTATAAAGTTTCGGAGTGATTCTTTTGCTGACTCTGATGAACAACACTTGGTCTTCTTGTTCGGTGGGAATATAATAATCGGCTCCTTCTCTGAGCACATTATTATAATTCTTTGCTTCGTCTTTAGATTTTGCCATGATATAAATACCTTCTATATCATGCTTCTCCCATGCCTTGTACTCCTGCCCGAGAACAATACTTATATTGAGGCATAAAACCGATAGTAATAGAATCTTTTTCATGATTATATTGTTTTAAGGTTATCGCCATAGGATTATTGCAAATATAATGAATTTATTTGGAAAATCATATTAATTGGCCCGGAAGATTTCCTGTTTTTTTATGGAGAGTGGAATGGGGGGATAATTGCTCCGATTGGTATATCGGTTTCCATATTATTAATCACTTATAAAAGATTACTTTATTAAGGGGGGTGTCTAAACATTTATGATGTGATAGACCATTTTGGTTTTGACATCCCCCTTTAATTAGCTTGGTGCTGGAACCGTTTAACTGCGCATCCAGTTAGAACCGCAATCACCTGAGCATCCGCAACTGTTTGCGCATACTTCCCAAATCGAGCCTTTCAGCTGTTCCATTGTCTTGCCATACTTTTGATTAATGGCTGACAGGTTAGTCAATTTGAAATTCATAATCAAAAAAATTAAATGATTTGTCCTATTTCAGGGAAGGACAATTAACCTTATTCTTTTATCTGATTCCAAAAAGAAATCAGTGAGCGAATCAAATTATAGAAATCTTTTGTGCCACAGCTTTCGTATGCAGAATGCACAGCCCAAGTGGGAATCCCTACTTCTACGCAGTTCATTTCTACTTGCGTTTGCATAAAGGCACTTATTGTTCCTCCTGTTCTTAAGTCAGAGTTTGCGGCTGCTTTTTGATAGGGAATATTGTTTTTATGGCATATCTCCTGAAAAACAGCTGAAGAAAAAGCTGTTGTAGCATAATGCATATTTGCATCGTATTTTATAACTACTCCTTTATTCATAATAGGAGTACATGTCGGGTCACTGCATTCCATGTAGTTGGGATGCATTGCAAAAGAAGAATCTAATGATACAGCAAATGAACGGCTTATCAGTCTTATCAGATTTTCTTCATCTCCTCCTATGCTTTTGACTATTTTTGTTAGCGTATTTCTGAGGAAAGGTGTGTCGGCTCCTCCTTGTGTCGAATTGGTTTCTTCTTCGGCATCGAAAAAAGCTATCATCTTTGTTGTATCATTTGCAGGGGAATTTATTAATGCTTCTGAAGCAGCATATACCATTATCAAGTCATCTTGACGGGGAGTGACTATGAAATCAGCATTTATTCCTACTAGTTGTCCTTTGTCTACCGGATAAAGATATAATTCATAGTCAAGGATATTCTCTTTATCAATATTCAGTTTCTTGGCCATAAGTTCGAATAGCTCATTTTCATTTGTCTCTCTATTTGCCATTCCCATTATAGGCAACATTTCTTTTTGTTTGGATATGCCGCTTTCTGTTTTCCCTTTCGTCAGGTGAAAAGCTATATTAGGAATCAATAATATAGGGTCTTGTATGTCGATTAGGCGTATGGTCGGTTTAAAAGGAGACTTGCTTTTTAAGGCAACTCTTCCCGCTAATGACAGAGGGCGGTCAAACCAAGTTGACAGGATAGGCCATGCATACCCTTGAGTATTTAATTGCATGTAGTGACCCGGTGTGGTTATCATTTGAGCCACCGGTTTTATCTTGAATGTCGGTGAATCTGTATGAGCACATACTAATCGTATCCCATCCTCGAACAGAGATTGTTCTTTAAAATCGTGAGGGCTCATACAGAAGGCGATTAATGCTGAATTGTCTTGCTCTATAAAATATTTTCCACTTGGGCTCAATTCCCATTTATTGTCAAAAGACAAAGGAATGAAATTGTGTTTCAGTAGTTTTGATTTTATATTGTTTATAGCGTGATACTTGGTTGGACTTTTGGCTATAAAGTCAATGAAATCATTAGCCCGATCTGCTTGCTCTTTCATTTGTTTTTAGATTTAAAGTTGATTAAGTATATAGAGCTGTGTCAAAAGGTGGATAATATTATTAAGCTTATTATTGATAGCCTTGAAGATAAATTGTCTGACTTTTGACACGCTCATTGTTTTATGACTGCATCCAGTTGGAACCGCAATCTCCTGAGCATCCGCAACTATTGGCATATATTTCCCAAGTTGCGTCCTTCATTTGTTCTATTGTCTTGCCATATTTTTGATTAATGGTCGACAAATTAGCTAATTTAAAGTTCATAATTTAAGTATTTAAATGATTTGTCCTATTTCAGGGAAGGACAATTAACCGTTCTGAAGTTCTTTCATAAATCCTGTTTCTTCCAAGAAGGATTGCGTTAATATCACTCCTTTGGCAGTCATCGCCAACTCTTCATTGCTAAGCTCGCTTAAAGCTCGGAACTTTTCAGGATTTTCTAACATTTGACCTATCATCCACGAACTGGCTAAGGCACGTATTTTAGTAATTACACACGTGTATGGATCACGTTTTGTTACATCACCATAAGTTATATAATTTCCACCGTAACAAGTTGGGCATATAGGCTCAAGAATGCAATTTTTACATCGTGTATCTGATAGATGGCAAGGAGAAGACAGATCTATGTGCCCTAACTTTTCTCCTTTTTCTTTACTTACTTCATAGAATAAATGGCAGGGGAGACATTGACCGTCCGGTGTCCAGCATCGCATGATTGTACCTGCTCCACATAATTTATCGACCATGTTATTCACACCTGCTGCCACGGCTATAAATTTCATGTTTATCATTTCTACCGGTTGTATATCAGGATGATCCAAATAGTACAGGGCGATTTCCATTAATTGCTCTTGTAATATTTTCTTGTAATCTACATTTTGTCTAAATTCGTCTTTGTCCCACTCTACACCACTGGCAAAAGTACAATTATTGCGTTTGAATCCTAATTCATGTATATAGATAATTCCTTTTGCCAATGAAGATAAGGTGCCGGGAGAGGGAGTCATTTTTACACCTTGGTCAGGCCAATTGTCTTTAAAGAAGTTTATATCGATCTTATCGTAAGAATTAGAACGGTTCCGATTATGCATTTCACGTGTTCCGTCCAAGCTTAATCCGACAATGAATTTTTCTTTATTTTCGTTGAGCCAGTCTTTAATTTCTCCATGTATAAGGGTGCCGTTAGTGGTTGCATAACAAATGTATTTAGTAGGCCATGCTTGTTGCCATAGCCATTCGCATATCACTTTGATATGTTGAAATGCCATAAATGGTTCTCCGCCATGGAATAATATTTCAACATAGTTTATCTGTTCTTTTACAGCACGTTTGAAGGTAGACTTTATGGCTTCTTGAGCAATCTCTAGTGGTATAATAGCTTTGCCTTTGATGTGTTCATAGCAATAGACACAATTCAAATTGCAAGATTCCGTCATGTAAAGTGTGCAGGTGCATCTTTTTTCTTTTTCGTATCTGAAGACTTTCTTTTGCATGGTTCTTATAGGATGTTAGCTGTCATAGTTCGATATATAATATCTGTAATCTATGATGTTTTTTTATAATATTGTTTTTTTCTTCAATATTGAAGTTGTGTAAACCTCATTTGCGGAAGGCGGTTACTTTGTTATATAATCGTATGTTATCCCATGACATTTGTTGCATTGCCAATATTCAAAACCGTCTTCCTTTTTGGTAACATCTGTGTCATAGCTTCCGCAATGAGCGCATTTATGACCTCCCGATGCCTCTGCCGCAGCTAAGAAACCAATTAGGATGAAACCTCCGATTGCTCCTATCCACCAGGAAGTGATTATAGCAAGAATGACTCCGCCTCCGATGCCGACAATCCATATCAACACTGGCCATTTTTTAATGATAAGGCATAGTATGCCATATAAAAAAGCTAATAGGATGAAAGCAATAATGAGTCCGATAATAATTTCCATGATTTCTATATTTATGATTCCGGGGCAAAGGTATGTCTTTCTTGTGTGAAGTAGTTATTATTCCCGTAGCCAAGGATACTACATAAGTGTTGATTGTTTTTCACGGTTTTGGCATTCTCGCGAATAATATTCAAAAAAGTTAACGTGTAGGACTTGAGAAATTCGTAAAAGCAATTCGGTGTCTATACTTTGTCGTTTGAAAATTTTATATGTATTGGTTCGGTCGCAATAAAGTTTATTGGCGAACCAGGTAACGGAGCGTTCTTGGCGGTGAAGTTCCTCTTCGATAAGTTTTCCGATGTGTATCATAGTGCAATAAAAAAAGGCGGAACCATTCATAACCTATTTTCAGTCTGAGGAACCGCCAAGCACCTTGCACACAAATAAGCATGAATAGTTCACACCCGATAGAGCGTAAACTTTCATCTGCTTATTCTCGTGTGCTTCAAATTGGCGGTTTTCAGACTGTGAGAATAAGAGCTAAAAGCTCAAATATCTTTTTTAATAAGTATAAGAATGGAAACGCTTTTCCAAATGTTTATTCTTTTATTATACATTATAAAAACTGTATTATAGATTAACTACTAATATCAGTTCTGTTAAGAGAAATCCCTGATGGGATTGAGAACATGCAAATCGGATAAGAACTATTACTCTTTTAATCTGATTGGCGTATCAACAAAATAAATATCATTATTTATACCATAAAGCACATTGTTAGGAATAACATAGCATATTTCATAAGTTTCATAATGAAACTCATCCGGGTAATTCATTTTAAAGCCCGGTCATACATCTATTTGATAATTTAGCTTTCTGTGGCTTTGTGTTCTGCCATTCCATGATTCTTTTTGCTCTAAGTTGCTGCAAATATAATTAATGTATTGGTATTAAACAAGAATTTGTTTGATGTACTAATAGATGATTTGCAATTGGGGGAGGAATCGGTTAATGGAGCTATGAAGTTCTAATAAGTATATGCTTTTATCTTCATGCGTTCGTTGTTTAAGTAGGTCATTTAAGTACGGAGCTACTTCGTCACGGTCGTGGTTAAGTCTAACCACGTGGGTGGTTAATGTTAACCACGTAGGTGACTAGGCTTAACCACCCACGTGGCAAAGCAATATTGAACGGTTTGTCTCTGACAAAGGATATAAGACGAAGAACCATAGGAAAGCATAAGCAGATAACGGGAAAGTGGAGTATTAAAACAAAAATCCCCATAACCATTACGGTTACAGGGATTTATATATTAGCAATGTATTATATTACTTGCTCAAAGCAGTAGCCACGTCAACCGCACAAGCCACTGTACATCCTACCATCGGGTTGTTACCGATACCCAGGAATCCCATCATTTCCACGTGAGCAGGAACTGATGAAGAACCGGCGAACTGAGCGTCAGAGTGCATACGACCCATAGTGTCTGTCATACCATAAGAAGTGGCGATACAGCATCCCTGTAAGTCTTTGCAATCTGTTATTAATCAATGCTATAATAGCAATGGGTAAACTCCTTGTTAGTAAATAAAAGAACGAATTATCAAAAAGGGCTGCTCATGGGCAAATGCCTATGCGTTACCCTTTAGATGAGAGTACTCCTAATGGAGTTAAGACCGTAATCTAATCTGCGTGTCAATGAAGTATAAATCTCCGTCTATGCCATAAAGCACATTATTGGGAACTGCATCAAACACTTCATAATCCGAATTATGATATTCGTCGTAATAGTCCATTTCAAAACCTAATGCTTGCATATAGGTGGTTATCTCGTCTTCCGTAGCTTCCCGTTCAGCCAATATATAAGGTTGTGTGAGAACAGCACAGAACTCTTGTAGGCTGTTATAAGCGAAGCCTATCATTTGATAGGGGACATTACTAAAGAACTTATTATGTGCTGTAATGCGGATGAAGAAGTTCTCCAAATCATCCCCTGCGTACTCAAAGTTGTTTAGTTTTACAACAGACACATTACCATCATGGAACACTTCATTCTCACCACCTCTATCCATATAAGTAATGTTGAGGCGTGATAAGTCAATCCATAGACTGTTGTCATTGGCAAACTTTATCAGTTCTTCTGTTTGCCCTCTCTTATAGCCCTCTGCTGGTTCAGTTTCTCCTGCTGCTTCCTTACTTCTTCTGGTGATGCAGGCTGTTTGCTCCAAGAGGTTATTGATTGGCGGGTACGTTCTATCCATTCTTTGTGAAAATCGTTGATATATTCCATAATTTGCTTGATTATGAGTTTAAGACAAAGGTAATCATTCTTGTTAAAATGTAATAGCTTAGCTGCGATATTTTGATATTAAATTAATGAAGAGATAAAAGAAAGCAGCATAAGAGTTTCCTCAAATGCTGTTTCTTCTACTTTAGCGGAATATGTTGTCAATAACTTACCATCTAAATGATGATCTCCATCTCTAAAGTTCAACTCTTTAGTACCATAGTTCCAACAGAAATATCCATGCCAACCTGGAAGCATTAACACTTTACCAGTTATAGAATATAAAGTAGCTTGATTATAATTCATGGTTTTAGATTAAAATTATTATCTTTACCCGTGAATAATATTTTTCCCGGATGCGGAACAGGACATTTTGGGGTCTTGTGAGAGCAGTTACTCTCACCTTTTGAGGTATCTCTCACTTCATTTCTCACCCTTGAAACGGTGTATTTATCAAGGAAGTGGTGATAAAGGTGAGGGTATGAGAATGCTACGCCTTTCTTCGCCCGAAGTGTTCGGAATCCTGATGCAAGTTCTGTTGGATCTTGTATCAAGTTCCACAAAATCTTGTACCAAGTTTTGGTGTCACGCCCTGCATCTTTTGAGTGAGATGACTTGTTCCTTTTTAAAACATACTTGTCTTTTTCGCAGAGAATAAAGATTTTCAGAACAATACGGAACCGTGTGAGAGGAAGCCGGTTTTTACACATACGTATGTATAAGGTTACGCATACCCGGGCTTGAGAAATACC
>ERZ773136.2070-NODE-2070-length-17739-cov-8.129665_pt1 | contig 17739 bp, 25 predicted proteins | sample MGYA00580855_ERZ773136 | MGnify/ENA primary metagenome ERZ773136 (study PRJEB29015, sample SAMEA2737860) | human gut metagenome | biome: human gut; feature: human-associated habitat; material: faeces | place: China | collected 2012 ... | reverse complement strand
GCCGGTTCTGTTGTTTAACTTTTAATCTTTCGGTAAAAATTTACCGAAGTATTGTCTTAATTGATGAAGAAAAAAATTTTTCGATACAAATATATAACTTTTTTTGTTATTTAAAAAATAACTCGTACCTTTGTGTGCGTACACAAAGAGGATATTGTTTATTTAATCTATGAAGACGCGAACATGTGATATCCACTTTGACGGTAAGATTATCAAACTTATTATAAATAGTATAAAATTTATCTACAATGGGAAAAATTGTTACTTTAGGTGAGATCATGTTGAGATTGTCTACTCCGGGAAATACCCGTTTCGTGCAGTCTGATAACTTTGATGTTGTATACGGTGGTGGTGAAGCAAATGTTGCTGTTAGCTGCGCCAATTACGGCCACGATGCATACTTCGTAACAAAGCTGCCGAAGCATGAAATCGGTCAATCAGCAGTAAACGCTTTACGTAAGTATGGTGTTAAGACAGATTTTATTGCTCGTGGTGGTGATCGTGTAGGTATTTATTATCTGGAAACAGGTGCTTCTATGCGTCCTAGCAAGGTTATTTATGACCGTGCTCACTCGGCTATCGCAGAAGCTGATCCGTGTGATTTCGATTTTGATGCTATCATGGAAGGAGCTGACTGGTTCCACTGGTCTGGTATTACTCCAGCTATCTCTGATAAGGCTGCTGAACTTACTAAACTGGCTTGTGAGGCTGCGAAACGCCATGGAGTAACAGTTTCTGTAGACTTGAACTTCCGTAAGAAACTTTGGACAAAAGAAAAAGCTCAGTCTATTATGCGCCCATTGATGCAATATGTAGATGTTTGTATCGGTAATGAAGAAGATGCTGAACTTTGTCTTGGCTTTAAACCTGATGCAGACGTTGAAGGTGGTAAAACTGATGCTGAAGGCTACAAAGGTATCTTTACAGCAATGGCTAAGGAATTCGGATTCAAATATGTTATTTCTACATTGCGTGAATCGTTCTCTGCTACTCACAATGGCTGGAAAGCTATGATTTACAACGGTGAAGAATTCTATACTTCTAAGCGTTACGATATCAATCCGATTATTGACCGTGTAGGTGGTGGTGATTCATTCTCTGGTGGTATTATTCACGGATTGTTGACTAAACCTAACCAGGGTGAAGCTTTGGAATTTGCTGTAGCTGCTTCTGCTTTGAAACATACTATCAATGGTGACTTCAACTTGGTTTCTGTTGAAGAAGTTGAAGCTTTGGCAGGTGGTGATGCTAGCGGACGTGTTCAGAGATAATTTATTCAGTTAAGGAAATATTAGGTTATAAATAAAATGGCAAAATTTGACAAAATCGCGGTGTTGAACAAGATTGGTTCAACAGGTATGGTTCCTGTATTTTATCATAAGGATGCAGAAATCGCAAAAAAAGTAGTTAAGGCTTGTTATGACGGTGGTGTTCGTGCTTTCGAATTTACAAACCGTGGTGACTTTGCTCACGAAGTATTTGCTGAAGTTGTAAAATTTGCAGCAAAAGAATGTCCGGAAATGGCAATGGGAGTAGGTTCTGTTGTTGATCCTGCTACTGCTGCTTTGTACATTCAGCTGGGAGCTAACTTTGTAGTTGGTCCATTGTTCAACCCCGAAATTGCAAAAGTATGTAACCGTCGCCTTGTAGCTTATACTCCGGGTTGCGGAAGCGTATCAGAAGTTGGTTTCGCTCAGGAACTGGGATGTGATTTGTGTAAAATCTTCCCGGGTGATGTTCTTGGTCCGAAGCTGGTAAAAGGTATGCTTGCTCCGATGCCATGGTCTAAGCTGATGGTTACAGGTGGAGTAGAACCTACTCAGGAAAATCTGACTTCTTGGATTAAGGCAGGTGTATTCTGCGTGGGAATGGGTTCTAAATTGTTCCCTAAAGATAAAGTTGCTGCAGAAGACTGGGCTTATGTTACAGAAAAATGTAAGGAAGCTTTAGGATATATTGCAGAAGCTCGTAAGTAATAAAGAACTAAAAGTTCATTTTGTTTAAAGGTGTATAAAGTGAGAAGCATCGCGAAGTGTGAGCGCATACTTTGCGATGCTTTCTCATTTTTTTATGTCTTGTTTTGATAATTAAAGTAATCTTCTTTTTTCAGTAAATGATAACTTTTTTATAGAAAGAGGGTAAGAAGCGGTATCGTTAAAACTGATAGCAGTGTTGTTATAAATGTACCTTGTGCCATGATAGTTTCTCCTTTTTCGTATTGTATACAAAATAATGTTCCATAAGAAGCAACGGGCATGGCTGCCAGAATTACATTGATATTGGCAATTGCTGGTTCGACATGGCATAGCCGTGATAGGTATAAAATGAGAAGAGGAATTGCGAACAGGCGTAAGATTGCTGTTATATAGATATTGGACGTACCTAACATTCGGCGGATAGGTATTTGTGCTATGGAAGAGCCAATGATAAGCAGAGCTGAAGGAACGGTCATATTTCCAAGTAAAGTAAGCGGCGTACTGATAACTTTGGGAGGAATCCATCCGGTGGCTACGATCAGGATGGAAAGATACGAGGCTATCATGGCAGGACAATATAATGTATCCCATTTAAATTTCATTTTCCCTTGATCACCCGAAATAAAAAGTGTACCGAAAACAAATATCAGCAAGGTGCTGGGAAAATTAAGAATGCTGGCGTAGAATACAGCATTAGCTCCGAAAATAGAGGCTACAATAGGGTAGCCGATAAATCCTACATTCCCAAAGGCCAGCATAAAACTATAGATACCTCGGTCGGTTGCCTTTATGGGAAGATAGTGTGGCAGCAGAAAGCCGGCGCCTATCAGGATTACATAAGTAGCAAATCCGACAATAAGTAAAGGTATTATAAAATGCTTGTCGGGAAGAGTGTCGCCCATTACCGATGAAAGTATCAGACAGGGACATGCTACATTGATGACAAAAACAGATAATTTGCGGTCGAAATCCGCATCCATCATTTTTTTCTTGCTTATGATATATCCGACGACCACCAGTATGAAGAGGATAATCATTTGCGTTACGATTGCGTTCATATGCTTGTTTGTTTTTTGTGTTTATCTGGTTCTGTGAGAAACCAGGCAAAGTTAAGTATTATTTCTACTCATTGTTTCGCCTGTTTTCTTTTGTTGCTGAAAATAAATTTGGATGAAACCGGAGTAGGACTGTAATCTTGTTTATGTGAATATTAGTTTAAAAAGTTTTCCATATATCTAATTTTCTTATAAATTTGCAACCTAATTTTAGGGCAGATATGTCCTGGTGATAAAAAGAAGCAAGATAAAAACAACATAATTATGAGCAAAAAATTTACTGAGTATTCGCAGCTCAACCTTTCTGAGGTGAACAAGGAAGTGCTGAAGAAATGGGATGAAAATGATGTTTTCTCCCGCAGTATGACAGAACGTGAGGGACATCCGTCTTTCGTATTTTACGAAGGTCCTCCCTCGGCAAATGGTATGCCGGGTATTCACCACGTGATGGCTCGTACCATTAAGGATACATTCTGTCGCTTCAAAACGATGAAAGGTTTTCAGGTTAAGCGTAAGGCTGGCTGGGATACCCACGGCTTGCCGGTAGAACTGGGCGTAGAAAAAGCTTTGGGCATTACGAAAGAGGATATCGGTAAAACCATTTCTGTGGCAGAATATAATAAACACTGCCGTACAGATGTCATGAAGTTTACAAAAGAATGGACTGACCTGACTCATAAGATGGGATACTGGGTGGACCTCGAAAATCCATATATTACTTATGATAACCGTTATATCGAAACATTGTGGTGGCTGCTCAAACAGCTTTATGGCAAAGGATTGTTGTATAAAGGCTATACTATTCAGCCATACTCACCTGCCGCAGGTACAGGATTGAGCTCTCACGAGCTGAATCAGCCGGGATGTTATCGTGATGTGAAGGATTTGACTGTAGTAGGTCAGTTCAAGATGAAAAATCCAAAGCCTGAGATGGCAGAGTGGGGCACACCTTATTTCATCGCATGGACAACTACTCCGTGGACATTGCCTTCGAATACAGCTCTGTGTGTGGGCCCGAAGATTGATTATGTAGCTGTACAGACTTACAATGCATATAATGGAGAGAAGATAACCGTAGTGCTTGCAAAGCCGCTGCTTTATGCTCATTTCAATAAAAAAGCAGAAGGCATGGCGCTGGAAGATTATAAACCTGGCGACAAGCTGATTCCTTTCAAAGTAGTAGGTGAGTATAAAGGAACAGATCTGGTCGGCATGGAATATGAACAGCTTATTCCGTGGGTGAAACCAGTTGAAACAGCGGAAGACGGAAGTTGGAAAGAAGCTTCTGACAAGGCTTTCCGCGTAATTCCGGGTGACTATGTAACTACCGAAGACGGTACTGGTATCGTACATATTGCTCCTACTTTTGGTGCAGACGACGCTAATGTAGCTCGTGCAGCAGGTATTCCTTCGCTGTTTATGATTAACAAGAAAGGTGAAACACGCCCGATGGTTGATCTGACCGGTAAGTTCTATCTGATGGATGAACTGGACGAAACATTTGTAAACGAATGTATCGATGTAGAAAAATACAAGGAATATCAGGGACGCTGGGTGAAGAATGCATACGATCCTCAGTTTACTGTGGATGGCAAGTATGATGAAAAAGCTGCTCAGGCTGCTGAATCACTTGATGTATATATTTGCATGATGCTGAAACAATCTGGACTTGCATTCAAGATGGAGAAGCATGTGCACAATTACCCACACTGCTGGCGTACTGATAAGCCGGTGCTTTATTATCCACTCGACAGCTGGTTTATCCGTTCTACTGCAGCCAAAGACCGCATGATAGAATTAAACAAAACTATCAACTGGAAACCGGAATCTACTGGAACAGGACGTTTCGGTAAATGGCTGGAAAACTTGAATGACTGGAACTTGAGCCGTTCTCGTTATTGGGGAACTCCGCTCCCTATCTGGCGCAGTGAAGAAGGAGAAGAACTTTGTATTGGTTCGGTAGAAGAACTCTACAATGAAATCGAAAAATCTGTTGCTGTCGGATTTATGGCAGAGAATCCTTATAAGAAACTTGGTTTTGTTCCGGGTGAGTATAGCAAGGAAAACTACGATAAGATTGATTTGCATCGTCCGTATGTAGATGACATCGTATTGGTTTCTGCCAGTGGCAAGCCGATGAAGCGTGAAAGCGATTTGATAGACGTTTGGTTCGATTCAGGTGCAATGCCTTATGCTCAGTTGCATTATCCGTTCGAAAACAAGGAAATCGTTGATAACCGTTCTTATTATCCTGCCGACTTTATCGCTGAAGGTGTGGACCAGACTCGTGGATGGTTCTTTACTCTGCATGCTATCGCTACGATGGTATTCGACAGCGTGGCTTACAAGAATGTAATCTCTAATGGTCTTGTGCTCGATAAGAATGGAAACAAGATGTCCAAACGTTTGGGTAATGCTGTCGATCCGTTCGGTGCTATCGAAAAATTCGGTTCAGATCCGTTGCGTTGGTATATGATAACCAACTCATCACCATGGGATAACTTGAAATTCGATACAGATGGAGTAGACGAAGTGCGTCGTAAGTTCTTTGGTACATTGTATAATACATATTCGTTCTTTGCATTGTATGCAAATGTTGACGGATTTACATATGCAGAAGCTGATGTTCCGGTTGCTGAACGTCCAGAAATCGATCGTTGGATATTGTCTTTACTCAATTCTTTGATTAAGGATGTAGATGCTTGCTATAACGATTACGAACCGACTAAGGCTGGTCGTTTGATTACTGACTTCGTAAACGACAATTTGAGTAACTGGTATGTTCGTTTGAATCGTAAACGTTTCTGGGGAAGCAGTATGTCGGCTGACAAGCTTTCTGCTTACCAGACTCTCTATACCTGTCTGGAAACTGTTGCCAAATTGATGGCGCCGATTGCTCCGTTCTATGCAGACCGTTTGTATATGGACTTAATTAGTGTGACAGGACGTGATAATGTCGTTTCTGTACACCTTGCTAACTTCCCGGTTGCAGACGAGAGCCTGATTAATACAGAACTTGAGGCACGTATGCAGATGGCACAAGATGTAACATCTATGGTATTGGCTTTGCGTCGTAAAGTGAATATCAAGGTTCGTCAGCCGCTGCAATGTATTATGATCCCAGTAGTCGATGAAGATCAGAAGCGTCATATCGAAGCTGTGAAGGACCTTATTATGAGCGAGGTGAACGTGAAAGAAGTTCGCTTTGTAGAAGGTGCTTCAGGAGTATTGGTGAAGAAGGTAAAATGTGACTTCAAGAAACTTGGTCCGAAATTTGGTAAACAGATGAAAGCTGTGGCAGCTGCTGTTTCTGAAATGAGCCAGGAGGCTATTGCCGAACTTGAAAAGAACGGTAAGTATACATTCCAGCTCGATGGTGGAGAAGCAGTTGTAGAAGCTACTGATGTAGAAATATTCAGTGAAGATATACCAGGTTGGTTGGTTGCCAATGAAGGTAAGCTGACTGTGGCTTTGGAAGTAACTGTTACAGAAGAGTTGAAGCGTGAAGGTATTGCCCGTGAACTGGTGAACAGAATTCAGAATATACGTAAAAGTAGTGGTTTTGAAATAACTGATAAGATAAATATTGTCTTATCTAAAAATCCTGACACGGATGGTGCTGTAAACGAATATAATACTTATATTTGTAACCAAGTATTGGCAAATTCACTGACACTGGCTGATGAAGTTGCTGATGGAACAGAACTGAATTTCGATGACTTCTCACTTTATGTGAAAGTTACAAAATTGTGATATTGAACTAATAAGAATGTAATGCGCTACGCTACTTGCTAAAGAAAATTCTTTTTCGGAAGTGACAAGCGCAGCGGATTACATATCTTAGACTATTATTAACTTTTAAATACTTAATCTTATGGCTGAAAAAACGAGATACTCTGACGCTGAACTCGAGGAGTTCCGTGCCATTATCATGGAAAAACTTCAGCTCGCAGAACGCGACTATGAAAAACTGAAGAGCAGTATAATGAATACCGACGGTAATGATACTGATGATACATCACCTACTTACAAGGTTTTGGAAGAAGGAGCCAATACATTATCGAAGGAAGAAACAACTCGTCTGGCTGCTCGCCAACTGAAGTTTATTCAAAACCTGCGTGCAGCTTTGGTGCGCATTGAGAACAAAACTTACGGTATCTGTCGTGAAACAGGAAAACTTATTCCGGCAGAAAGACTCCGTGCTGTACCTCATGCTACACTAAGTATCGAAGCAAAGCAGCAGGGCAAGAAATAATTTGATGATAGATTTGTCATTCAGACAGGTAAAATGAGTGGAGAGAGACCATATTATGCCTGTCTGAGTGACAAATATGTTAATGTATATAGGTATTTATGAAGAAATTTTTGACACAAGGACGCCTGGCGGCTTTGATAGTTTTTGCGGTTTTGCTGATTGATCAGGTAATAAAGATATGGATAAAAACTCATATGTATCTGCATGAGAATATCCATGTAACTGACTGGTTTTATATATACTTTACGGAAAACAACGGAATGGCTTTCGGTATGGAAGTACTGCCGAAATTGTTTCTTACTTTATTCCGTATCGTGGCTGTCGTATTAATTACCTGGTATCTGCATAAAATTACGACTCAGAAGGAGAAGCTGAAAACCGGTTACGTCGTGTGTCTGGCATTTATTCTTGCAGGGGCAATAGGTAATATCATCGACTGTGTTTGTTATGGTGAAATATTCAGTGAGAGCACTTATTATCAGATTGCGTCATGGGTTCCTGTAGGGCAAGGTTACGCCGACTGGCTTCATGGCAGAGTGGTGGATATGTTTTACTTCCCTATCATTGATACTCACTGGCCGGAATGGATGCCTTTCTGGGGAGGAGAACGTTTCATATTCTTCAGCCCGATCTTTAATTTTGCCGATGCAGCAATTAGTTGTGGCATTATCAGCTTGCTTATTTTTTATAGCAGTTATCTGAGCAATGGTACTCATCCTAAAGACTCCAAAGAAATAAAACAATGAAAAAACAAGCTAGTTGGTTGTTAGTTGCTGCTTTTCTGTCAGGTATGGCAGGTTGTGGCAAGAAGATTCCGGAAGATATTATCCAGCCGGATGCAATGGAAAGTCTGCTGTACGATTATCATTTAGCTTCTACGATGAGCAGCTCTGTTTCGTATACGGAAAACTACAAAAAAGATGCTTATTTTAAGTATGTTTTTCAGAAGCATCATGTGACGGAAGAGGAATTTGACTCGTCTATGGTGTGGTATACTCGTAATAGTGACCAGCTGGCAACGATTTATCAAAACCTGCAAAAGCGTTTTGAAAATGAAGAGAAACATATGAAGGTGCAGGTAGCTAAACGTGATAACCAGATTGATGTTTCTATGTCGGGAGATACAGTAGATGTATGGCAAGACCGGACATTATATTGGCTTTCTGCTTCGGTTCTGACAAATAAACTGATGTTCGATTTGAAAGCTGACACAACCTTCAAGCCGCACGATGCAATGGAGCTGACTGCTGATTTTCATTTTATGCCGAAAAATGGACGTCCTTCTGGAAAAGCTGTAATGGCATTGAACTTTTACTTTGACAATGATAGTGTGCAAGGGCTGACTCGTATAGTATCTAGTTCAGGTAAACAGCGTTTGTATGTCCGTGCCGATTCTGCTTTCACCATTCGTAGTATCAGTGGGTTTGTATATTACACAGATGAGAAAAATCCTAAGAGTAGTGTGCTGATTGACGATATTCATCTGACCCGTTATCATAATATGGAGAAAGAACAAGAGCTGGTTGCCGATACTATCCAAAAAGTTGACCTTCCGGATACAGAGAACAAGAAGGTAAGACTTCAGGAGAAAGCAATCATGCAGCCCATGAGAAAAATTGAAAATCGGAAATGAAACGTTTTGCTACGCACAGAGTATATAGCTTGCTTACAGCCGAAATAAAATCTTCCCAAGTTTTAGAGCTTGAAGAAGATGGGAGAGTAAGCAAGCTTTATCCGTTTACGGAAGAAATCTCTGCTACCGAATGGCTTCCCGGGTTGGTCGTACTTTCTCCTTGTCCGATATGGAAAAATCCGGAAGAGAATTTTTCTGAATTCAAAATGCGTATAAGCAAAATTCCTGTTTGTGAAACTACTCTCCGTGCATACTGGATATATCCGTTTAATGTTTCTTTAATGGAATTTGCCGGAAACAGTCGTATTATGTTATTAAAATGAGGATGACCAGGCAGTTCTTCTCCTGAATTCGGCACAGACTATGGCAGTAGCTACTGCAACATTCAATGATTCACTTGTTTCACATCCTTGCGGATAATTGGGAATGAGTATGCGGTGAGTAACCATTTCTGCTATTTGTTTGCTTATGCCATTGCCTTCATTCCCCATGATGATAATTCCATTGGCAGGTAATTCTTGGGTATATATATTTTCTCCATCAAGAAATGTTCCGAAAATAGGGGTATTCTTTTGAGAAGCACTTTTTAAAAAATCAGGTAAATTGCAATAATGCAATTTGACACGTGCTATTGCTCCCATTGTAGCTTGTATGGTTTTAGGATTGTATACATCAGCAGTTCCGGAAGAACAGAAGATATGCTCTATTCCAAACCAGTCGGCAATGCGGATGATTGTTCCTAAATTTCCGGGATCTTGTACATCATCTAAGGCCAAACATAAAGATTGTTCTGTTACGTTTGCATCGAATTCGTAATGAGGTTGCTCGAAAACGGCAAGAACTTCCTGCGGGGTTTTTAGCAGACTGGCTCGTGAAAGCTCTTCATGAGTAACTTCTATTATTTCGGCAGCTTGCAGATGGGGATGACTTTGCAGCCATTCTTTGGTAGCAACCAGCAACTGGCATGAAAAGTGGTTGATTAAATCGTTTACTAACTTATTCCCTTCTGCCAGAAAGGCATGTTCTTCTTTCCGGTTCTTTTTTAATTCCAGCGAACGGATATATTTAATTTTATTTTTACTTAGCATGGGTATTTGTGTATAAAATAACAAATATTCACTGACAAAGCTAAGAAGATATTTTTAATTATCCGAAAGAAAAACTGGGAAAATATGAAAAATCCCTTCTGTAGCTTCCTGAACGCATATTCCAAATAAAAATTGAATTTAAGGTTCTTTATTATCCGTGGATTTATCCTATTTTTGTGGACATATGTTTTACGATTGTTTTACGAAAATATGGCTACATTCAAGGTCGTTGTTTTTCCTCACCAGAAAAGAGAGGATGGAACATATAATGTAAAGATACGTGTTACCCAGGACAGAAAATCAAAATACATACGGACATCACAATATGTTTCTTCTTCTGATATCACAAAGAAGAAAGAGGGTGGTGTTGAGAAAATCAGAATCAAGAATCAGGCGGTTATCGACCTGATGGATGAACTGATATTATCTTATCGTAGAAAACTGGCCAAGGCCGGTGTGTGTGCTGAAAAGTGGAATATTGATCAGGTAGTAAGTTATATTCAAGAAGACGAAGTCTTTTCCCTTGATATAATTGCATACGGAAGGAAATGTGCTGATGATATGGAGCGGAATGGCCGTGAGGGAAGTGCACATACCTATCGCGTGGCGATGAACGCATTGGAGAGATTTGCTAGTGGTAGTCTTGATGTAAATATGGTCACTGTATCATTCCTAAAAAACTATGAAAGATTTCTGAGAAGTGAACCGTCCATGAGAGGTGTGAATAAAAGCAACTCTCCATTGTTATCTAAAGGTCAGACGAAAAAGAATAATGCCATAAAGTTGTACATGACTGTCCTCAAAGCTGTGTTCAATCAGGCAAAGTATGAGTATAATGATGACGAAGCCGGACTGATACGAATACCTCTTTCTCCTTTTAATAGATATACCATGCCAGAGAATATTCAGACTGCTTCCCGTGTCCTCACCGTCGAGCAGATTCAGGAGATTATAGACCTTCCATACTTCCGGAATGGGAGCCCATACTATCAGTTGAATATGGCGAAAGACGTGTTTCTTTTATCATTCGCACTCATGGGGATAAATTCTGCTGATATGTATGATCTCATTGGCTTCGAGGATGGGATTATATCCTATGAGCGGAAAAAAACGAAAGGAAGGCGGAAGGATAATGCTTTCATACAGGTAAAAGTGGAGCCTGAGATCGCTTCTTTATTTGATAGATATAAGGGGAAAGACCGTGTGTTCTCATTTTCTGAGAAGTATGTGTCGGCCGATGATTTCAACAAGGCGATAAATTTGGGTTTGAAGAAGGTGGGGCAGACGATTGGTGTACCTGACTTGAATTTCTATTATGCTCGGCACTCAATGGCATCCATTTGTGCCAATAGATTAGGAATAGATATTGCACGTGTGGATGAAATGCTTAATCATAGTGATCCGAAATTGGCTCTTGCAAGGGTTTATATTGAAAAGGACTTTAAACCGCTTTGGGAAGCAAACCGTAAACTGATAGATTTATTCGATTGGAGTTTCTATATAAAAGAAAAGCCGGAGGATTGACCTTCGGCTTAATTTATTCCTATATTTTCCAGCACTTCATCAATGAACATGGAACGGTAGTGCGGGCATTCTAGTACTCCTTTCTGTTTTGCCTCCCGATAGACCTTAGAGAATAGCTTGGCTTTTTCCTGAACTGTTACGGGAATCTCTTCAATGGGAGTTGTCAGGAACCGGCATCCCCAGCCTTTGCAGGTCGGGGAGAGCTGGCAATGGTTGGTGTGTGTGTTTGATATAATACAATTTAGAACATTATTATTCATTTTTTTGTACCTCTTTCTTTTGTATTATATTATCTTTAATTTTAATAATATCGGTGTATAGAGATTTATATTTCTCTTCTATTAGAGGATATAAATTATATTTGGAAAGATTACTAGGTTTTATTAATCCTAGACGATCAGCATGTGTTGTGTTATCAATTTCTTTTCTACTTTCAATTCTTGTTACGCATGTTGCCAAATCTTGTAGTGCACTATTTATAGTTGTTATATCATTACTCTCTAATGAGCATTTTAGACCTCGATAAAAAGATAATATAGCTGTAAATGGTTGCTGTTTCTCAAGGGTCATCCCTTTAACTCTATATATGTATGATTGTATCTTATTTTCGTTTGAAGTACGTTCCTCTTTCGCTTGTTCAATTTTCTTGTTTAGTTCGGAAATATTATATTTTAATTGATTATTTAATACTTGAAGTTCTCTTACATGTTTTCGATGATTTGAATTTATTTCTGTGATTTTCTTTTCAAAAGATTCATTTAACTTGTTTATAGAATTTCGTGTTTCTATGCTATTGTAGATTTGCACACCTACAAGAATTGTTGCACAGGCTCCAACAAATCCTGCCATAATTCCAATAAAAGAATCATCAGTTATTTGGGCTTTATCTAAATCTAAGAATGTGATAATACCTGCTGCTATTGAAAAAGCTATCGCTATCCATGGAAGAATTATACTTTGTTTATTCATTTGTGCTTTATTTGATATTAGGATTTAACTAACTGTTATGGTTTATATTGTTTTGTTTATTTTTTTAAGTAATTCTATGGCTTCAGGGCAGATAGAGGTACATTTATATAATGAATCGCATGCATCTTCCCAGTATTTCTTTTCTACTACTACGTCGCCATCTATGTTTTCTACGATTTCATTTAATATGTTGATGCAAAACTCCATTTTGTCTACATTTCCTATTAAGGATGCAAAATACAAAGCAGTAGACATATTAAATACCATTTTATTGTAGTTTCCAGAAGCTTTGTTAATACGGTATTCTCTCATGATGATAACATACTGAGAATTTACTATTGCTTGTAATGAATTTTTTTCGAAAGATTTTAAGTTCTCATGTACTTCTTTTGATATCATGTTTTTTATATTGATGGTACTGTATATTTGCCATCCTATTAGAATTGTTACAATTAGTGAAAGAAGTCCAATGATTACACCAATATAGTCAAAATCTAGATTTTTATTTCGTGGAGAAACAATAGCTAATGATGTTATACTTATAATAACACTGATAATTAAAGCTGCATATGATAATGAATCCTTTGTCTTCATTGCTGTGGATTTGAGTTGTGTCAAAATCAATAGTTTATGCTAGGATAATTTATAAGGAGTCACTTAATTGGCTTTATCCTATTTAAATAAATTATATAGGGCGTATCCTAATATTGGCATCGATATAGCGAGTATTGTGTATAGTATGGATATACCCATAATGACTTTTTTTTCTTCTAAATTAGCGGGAATTAAGAAAGAAACTCTTTGTTTTTTATAACCAACCAATCTTTTCCCGCGCCGATATCGTCTATCTTGTGAGTACATTCCTATATTTTCATATTTATAAGCTGACACGGAAGAGACTCTGTATTTTAAGATTATAACTCCTATAAATAACATAAAAGGGAGCATTATTAGAATTGGGTAGATAGCATATAAAATTGTTGAGCATATTATTCCCAATATGTATCCCCAAATTTTGAGCAATACTCCCATGTCACTTATATTATATGATATTTTGAATCCTTCTTCTTTTATTTTAATTCTCAAATCTCCATCTGAGATAGGTTCATTTGTTATATCATTTACATATACACCCGTATCTGTTGTAGATATATTCTTGATTGGAGTAGAATGTTTATCTCCATATAATTTATTACTTATAACTTTTCCTCCGTCACGTCCAATTTGATTGACTGCTGACCGGACAAATCCTTTGGCCAAACTCGCTAAAAAACTCATCTTCTTCTTGGTCTTTGTAATTCTATAACATTAAATATCTGCTTGACGTCAGCAAGGTTGATGACCTTGTCTGGGTACATTGAGTTCAACGAATGAATTGTTATGGTGTGGTTGTCTACATCATGGTCAATGATTCGTTTTACAAGAATCCCCTCGGTATGAACGATAACGAAATCCCATTTACGGAAGTGAAGTCTGCTACTCACCCAAAGGTGTGGTTGTATTTCCCGACACAACAGACGATCACCTTCTAATATTGAATCTTCCGTTCCGTCATTCATGCTGTCACCTTTAACCTCAAAGGCTACGTAATGTCCTAAGGCTTCATGGTCTACTATATATGGTATAGTAGGGAGGCTATCCATATATGAGGCATCGGCATATCCAGCCAGATAGCCGGCGTGTGCGTATTGGCTCACTAGTGGTACTCGTAATATAATAGGTTCGTCAATGGGGGATGCTTCTTCAATAGATGTAATATCAGTTAGCATATTCCCTTCTCCAGTTAGTATCCATGTTAAGTTGTATTTGGGAAATGCAGAAACTATTTTTTCGCATGTACTTCTTGATGGTGATCGTTTTTCATTGATAATACGAGTTATTGTGACATTGTTAGAAATGCCAATAGCCTTACTGAAGGAGTTCTTATTTAATCCTTCCTCATCCATGATTTTTTGTATTCGTTCCCAGGCTTCCATATATAGATATACTAACAGTTAGTTAAATGTTGTAAATAAACTAACTTTTAAAAGGTAAAAGTTTGTATTTGTACTAACTGTTAGTATATTTGCAACATCAAACAATAAACAATAAACAAAGGAACAGAAAAAACCTGAGAGAAGCAAACGAAAGTGATAACTAAAAATAGGTAACGCCATGAAAAAGTTCGATTTACATAAGATAATGAGTAACGCACACAAGCTATACAAAAACGCTAGAGCTAAGTATTCAACTTTTGCATCAGCCTTGAAAAAAGCATGGAGCATGGCTAAGTTCGAAGTGAAGGTAGCAGCCGAAAGAGTTGTTTTGGAAGCCGAGCGAAAGGCGGAAGAAGCACGCAAAGCTAAAGCCAGATTTGAAGCTGCTATGGATAAGCCTAAAGCTATTGAATATTACGATTGGGGAAACCTTACAGCATCAGACATCTATCCAGACAATAACAGCGGTTATCTGGGTTCCAAATATTGCGGAGATTAATCAGGATAACATATTTCCCTATCTGGCCAATAGAGCCTACCCTTTGATGTGGAGATAGGGAGCTATAAGGAGTGACTGCCCTAAGCAGTCCGTTCCAGAAAGCGATACTGGCGCATACCCTCATTACCAGCATAGAGGACGCGAGGATTCAAGGGTCGAAGCAAGCAGCCACAAGGTCGATGCAAGCAGCCTGGCTAAATAATGGCAAATGTCCCGAACGGTCATGCAGTGAAGAATAGTAGCTGATAACTCCGGTGGGAAGAGCAGAGAGAGCTTATCGGGGCACGAATTTTTAAACTTAAAATCTATATTATTATGTTCGGCTTTATCAAAAGATACAGAGAGAGGAAGTTAAGAGAGCGTTGCATTAAATACGCTTTACAACTCAATAATGTATATACGCCTATGATGTTGTTTCAGGCTGCTAATGACATTTTGAAGTATATCAAAAACTCTTAAAAGCTATATTGTTATGCGTAAATCGAGAATCCTTAAGGCTCATCAGGTTTTGATATCTCTTGAAGAACTTAGATTTAGCATTGTAACGATTGCTAATCTTTCCAACCCTTTCGTAACTGACAAATACGAGGCAGAACTTTACGATCGACTAACATCTGTTGAAGTGTCTATTCAAGATATTTTAAAAGGTCTTCACTTATCTTATTCTCAAGAACAAAGTGTTGAATTACAGTCTTAATATATTCTTTGTTATAACTTAAAATCTATATTGTTATGTTACTTAAAGTTGAGATATACATTGAAGAATCTTCCAAATCTAATGCTGCTTCCTATTTTGAATTCGATTCAGAAAAACATCACCAGAAGATGAAAGAACTCACAGAACTACTTCTGTCTGTCTCTGCTGAGGACAAGAAGTAAATCGTGAACTTTATCTGTAATAACAACCTCAAAATTCTCAAGTAAAATGAAAGCAATAATCGAAAAACAAGTGATAATGCAGCCAGTAATGCCCGGCTACATTATAAATGGTGTAACTGAAAATGTATCAGTTATCGTGATAAAGTTCTTTTCTATCCCAATTTATAGGAAAGAAATTATAAACCGAGAGCAGACATTATGATATCACTAAGTTCTTTATATGGCATTTCTGTGATAATGTCTACTTTGCTATTGGCTAATATAATTCTGCTTCCGTTCTCTAAAGGGATTATACACTGAATCCAACTAGTGTTAACCAGATGCTTTTCTCCATTTACTGGAATCTCAATAAATTTATTCATGATACTTAATTTTTTGATTAGACACCTCAAAGTTAAGTAAATCCCCTGAATAAGACGTGATGTCGCCAATCGAATTGGCTCGGGGGAGCTTCTCAAATAATAATCACATGAAAACACTTCTTTTTCTCTGTGCATTATCAGTGGTGGTGATGCACTTCAATCAAGACCTTTCACCTATGTATTGGGTTGGTCTTACCGGATTTACATTCACAAGTATATTAATTGCAAAAAGATTAGATGATGAACGAGCTGCAAGAAACAATAAAAAGCATCTGTGATGACTTCGCAGATATCAGTGCGATACTAGCAGCCCGTTCTCGTGAGCTTGACAGAAGGGTTGCTTTTGATGAAGAGATAAGTGAACAGATTAATTCAATATTAAAATCAAGTAAAGATGAAAAAAGGAGATAAGGTTAAGACATGGATTTCAACACAGATTGGAACTGTCAAAAAGGTATTAAGCAATGGTAGGGTTGTAGTTGTATTCAAAGGTTCTAAGGTAGAATATGAGCTTGATCCTGCTATGGTGAAATTGGTATAGTCATACTTTTTTAATAGTGAATGGGTAAGTGCCGGGCTATGAGGTTCGGCATTTTTTATTGGCAGATAGTTCAGGCGGTAGAACACCATGTATGGGTTAGCATGGAAGTCACGGGTTCAAGTCCCGTTCTGTCAGCAAACAATCAAAATAGCATAAAGATATGGTAAAAGTAACAGAAAACTGGGCATCGACCTTACGAGGAATGAAGGTCGGCCAAATCGTGATATTCCCCATTACATCAATTTCATCAGTCAACACGACCATTTCCAGATTGCGTCTGGAGATGTGCCAAGAAGGTGCTGATTGGAAACGGGTAGGAGAGATAGACCGCAAAAAGGGGGAGTTTCAGGTAAAACGTGTGTCATGAATACCTTATCGGAACGTGAGCACCTTGTTGCAGAACAGTATTGCAAAGGCATGGCTGATAAAGAGGTAGCGGACACGTTAGGACGGTCTGAATGGACGATAAAGGCGCAGAAGCGTGACATATACCGGAAGCTGGGGATAAGCAAAGATACGGAACTGGTATTGTATATGCTTTGCGAAAAGCTGAAAATAAACTTCGATTTGAAAGAGTTGCGAAAGCATGGTCTGGAATTATTCTTTTCTGTCCTTTTCCTTGTAATGGCAGTTATGGATTTCCAGATTGATATGCGAAGATGCACTCAGATGCAGGCAAGAGCAAGAGTAACCAGAGTAATAAGGAGGAGAGCAGATGGAGATTGATGCATGGCAGTTAAAGATAATTATTCGTGAAACCGCAAAGGAAGCGGTGGAGGAGTATATCAGACGCAACGATCCTACTTCTGATGAAATAACCTACTCCAAGGCATGTCGCAAATACGGAGAAGGATGGCTTGATCATCAGATAGCCATTGGAGCTGCAAAATGGATTCGTAAGGGAGTTTATCAGAATTCTCCGAAAATATTTTCCATAAAGCAGTTGGATGACCTGAAATATGGTCCGTCAGCACAACTAAAA
>ERZ773136.2068-NODE-2068-length-17745-cov-7.464047_pt1 | contig 17745 bp, 16 predicted proteins | sample MGYA00580855_ERZ773136 | MGnify/ENA primary metagenome ERZ773136 (study PRJEB29015, sample SAMEA2737860) | human gut metagenome | biome: human gut; feature: human-associated habitat; material: faeces | place: China | collected 2012 ... | reverse complement strand
GTTGGTTATAGAATTAATTCGAAAAAAGCAACAGAATTTAGAATATGGGCAACAAAAATATTAAAAGAATATATGACAAAGGGTTTTGCTTTAAATGATGAACGTTTTATAAATGGAAATAAATATGATACAAAATATTTTGATGAATTATTAGAACGTATCAAAACAATTAAAGTAAGTGAAAGAATGGCATACCAAAAAATAACTGATTTATTTATTGCAACATCAACTGATTACAATCCTAAATCTGAAGAAACATATACTTTCTTTAAAATAGTTCAAAATAAATTACGTTATGTAATATGTTTCTAGACTAAGTTAAAAATAAAAAGCACGTTAAATATGGCTTTTAACATTTTTACAATAAGAAAAAAACGTGTTTAGATACTAATTATATACTAAAAATTATTAAATGAAATTGATTTTTAATATATATTTGATTTTTCTTATAATATCTAAAATTTAAAATAGAAAGGAACGATAATATATGAATAATATAATTACAACAAAAATGAATGTAAAAGATAATTTGATAAACATAATGAGAATTGATAACATAGATTATATATCTTTAACAGATTTGGCAAGATACAAAAATCCTGATAATCCTGGTGATGTTGTTATTAAGTGGATGAGCAATAAAAGTTCTTTTGATTTTTATTCACTTTGGGAAGAACTGTTTAATGAAAATTTTAAACTAGCGGAATCTCGCGAGTTTAAAAATGACTCTGCAAATAATTCTTTTACAATGAGCCCTTCTAGATGGATAAGTTCTACAAATGCTAAAGGCTTTGTAAGTAAAAGAGGAAAATATGATGGTGGCACATTTGCACATCCAGATATTGCCTTAGAATTTGCGTCTTGGATAGATCCCGCATTTAAATTATATTTGATTCAAGAATTTGAAAGATTAAAATATAATGAAACATATCAAGAAAAAATAGAATGGTCTGTTAGAAGAAGCTTATCAAAAACAAATTATAGAATACATACTGATAGTATTAAAGAAAATTTAGTTCCTACTTTAACAGATAAACAAAAAGTTTTTGTTTATGCTAACGAAGCAGATGTAATAAATGTAGCATTGTTTGGAATGACTGCAAAAGAGTGGAGAGAAAATAATCCAAAATTGGAGGGTAATATAAGAGATTATACAGATATTTTACATTTAGTTGTCTTATCTAATTTAGAGGTATTAAATGCCAGTATGATAGAAAATAATATTGGTCAAAAAGATAGATTAGAAAAATTAAATGAAACTGCAAAAAGACAAATAACTATTTTAGCAAGCGATAATAATATAATAGGTATAACGAAATTAGATGATCAAAAATTAATTGGAGGTACGAATGAGTAAGTATTGCATGATTGAAGTAGTTGGAATTGGAAAAATTTAGAGTTATACAAGATCAAAAATATATTTCTTCAATGGATGAATTTTACAATAAATATTTAAATGAAACAAAAATAATAGAAAAGGGAAGTGAAAGTAATGAATGAAAATATAACAAAAATTAACTATTATCCAGGGCATATGGCTAAAACAAAAAGGCAAATACTTGAAAATATTAATCTGATTGATATTGTTTATGTAGTTGTTGATGCAAGATGTCCAGTCTCTACGATGATAAAGGATATAAATGAAATTATAAAGGGTAAAACTAAAATTTTAGTTATGACTAAAAAAGATTTATGTGATGAAAAGAAAACAAATTATTTTGTAGAGTTTTATAAAAAGTCTGGTTATGAAGTAATACTTCTTGATTTAAAAAATAATAAAGATTTTAAGAAATTATTTGATATTACTAAAAAATGTACTTCATATATTCAAGAAAAAAGAAAAAGTAAAGGCTTAAAAGAAAAAGAAATTAAAGCTTTAGTAATAGGTATTCCTAATGTAGGTAAATCAACTTTAATTAATAATATGGTAGGTAAAAAAGTTCAAAATGTTGGTAATAAACCAGGTGTAACAAAAAATTTAAATTTTTTACCTACAAAATATGGTATAACACTTTTAGATTCTCCGGGAATATTATGGCCAAAACTTGATAATATTGTGCATGCTTATAATATGGCCACTATTGGTTCAATTAAAAAAGAAGTATTAAATATATCTGATATTGGTATGTACATAATTAACTTCTATCTTAAAAGCTATCCAAACATTTTAAAAGATGTTTATAAAGTGGAGGAAACTGATGCAATTGAGGTATTTGATAATTTATCTTTAAAATGGGGATTTACAAAAAATGGTGAAACAGACTTTACAAAAGTAAGTGAAAGACTATATAATGATATTATCGGAGGAAAAATAAAAGGAATTACACTAGATGAAGAAAAGACAGATAATTAGTATTTTAAATGATTTAAATATAGATAAAGAAAAATATATAATTACAGGTGAAACTGCACTTACTATTTACGGCATAATAAAAGAATGTGATTATATATTTTTAATGTGCAAAGAAAGTATTGATAATGAATTTATTAAAGTTATAAATAAAACTTGTAATTTTGAATTAGTTCATAATTTTAAAGTAGAATCTTTAGAATCACTTTTTGCTAAAGAGGAAAATAAAACTTTAAAAAGAAAAATTGAGGATTTAATCCTTATAAAAGATAATCATCACTTTGAAAATGAATTATATAATAAGGGTTATAAATTAATTGCGGGTACTGATGAAGCAGGAAGGGGACCTTTATGTGGGCCAGTTGTTGCTGCAGCAGTAATTCTTCCTCATAACTATGAGCTTTCTGGGTTAACTGATTCAAAAAAACTTACAGAAAAGCAAAGGGAAAAATATTTTGAAATTATAAAAAAAGATGCTATCAGTTATAGTATTAGTATAATTGATAATAAAAAAATAGATGAAATAAATATTTTGGAAGCATCAAGACTTGGTATGAATACAGCAGTGGATAACCTAAAAGTTAAACCAGATTTTATAATAACAGATGCAATGGATTTAAGAAGAGAAAACTCTTTAGGAATAATTAAGGGTGATGCCAAAAGTATTACCATAGCGGCTGCATCAGTCCTTGCAAAAGTAACAAGAGATCATATAATGGATGAATATGATAAAATATATCCACAGTATGAATATAAAAGACATAAAGGTTATCCTACAAAAAGACATCTTGAATTATTAGAAAAATATGGTATATTAGATATTTATAGGATTACATATGGTCCAGTTAAAAAAATTATGGAGGAAAATAATGAATAAAAATAAAATACTAAATAATTACTTAATTTTACTTACTTCAGGATTTTTAATCGAAGTTATTTTTAGATTAATTAATAATTTAAATATTTTAAATTTTTCCTTTTTAAGAACTTTTATAGGTATTAATGTAATTAGTATTATTTTATCTTTAATATATTCAATATTTCCAAGAAAAGTATCTTATGTTTTTTCGAGTATAACTGTTTTAATTTTTTCTATTTATTCATTTGCCCAAATGCTTTTCTTAAACTTTTTAGGAGTTTATATGTCCTTTAATACGGTAAGTCAAGCGGGTGCAGTAAAAGATTACATAATGGATTTCCTTAAAAGTTGTAAACCAGCATTTCTAGCTTTATTTTTACCTTTTATACTTCTTATGTTAGTTTTTATTATTAATGGTATAAGACTTAAAACAAAACCTCAAGATTTTCATTTAAAAAAGAAATATAGATATGAATATCAAATAGTATCTTGCATTTTACTTATAGTGCTTTGCTTATCATCAATATTTTATTATCATTCATTAAGTGATAAATACAACGATAAATATCAAGTACTTTCTTTAAAAGAACTTTTCGAAGGAACCTCAAATCCTAGTTTAGCGGTAAAAGACTTTGGAATTATTTCATATGGCTTACTAGATTTAAAAAGTAAATATGTTGAAACAAATATTTATAAAAATGATGTAATTGCTTATAATCCAGATAAAGATAAAAGAGATATCGATGATACTACATGGGAAAGTATTATTAATAGTGAAACTAATAGTACATTAAACTCATTGAATAATTTTTATATTAATAATAAGGTAACTAGTAAAAATGAATATACTGGTAAATATAAAAATAAGAATTTAATAGTTATTATGATGGAAAGTGTTAATGATATTATTATTAATGAAGAGTATTTTCCAAACTTTCATAAATTATTAAGTTCAAGTTATTACTTTGAAAATAATTATTCTCCGAGAAATAGTTGTGCAACAGGTAATAATGAATTTAGTGCAATGACATCACTTTATTCAATTTATAATAATTGTACTTCAAATTTATATGTAAATAATACATATCCAGAAAGTATATTTAATTTATTTAATAATAAAGGTTATACGACTAATAGTTTCCACGACTATGATAATACTTATTATGAAAGAACAAAGATACATCCAAATATGGGTAGTCAAAATTATTATGATGTTAATAGTTTAAATATGGAGTATTCAAATGTTTATGGAGCTTGGCCTAGTGATGTAACTTTAATGGAAAAATATTTAGAAAAACTTGATGATATTGATGGTAAATTTATGAGTTATATTACAACTGTTACAACTCATCAGCCTTATGCATCACAAAGTGAATATGGAGATAAATATTTAGATAAATTCGAAGATACTTCTTATTCACTTGAACTTAAAAGATATCTTTCAAAAATGACTGAACTTGATAATGCTTTAGGAGTTCTAATTGATGGTTTACAAGAAAGAAATCTTTTAGATGATACTATTATAGTACTTTTCGGAGATCATTATCCTTATGGTATAAATCTTAATATATTAAATGAAATACTTGATAGAGATTTAAATAATTATGAAAACGAAAAAGTACCACTTGTTATTTATGATAGTTCTTTGAAAGAAACTATAACTATAGATGAATATACAAGTTATATTAATATTCTTCCTACAATGGCTAATCTATTTGATTTAGATTATGATCCAAGATATTATATGGGTAATGATTTATTTTCTGAGGATTATCAAAGTTTAGTGGTGTTCTATGATTATTCATGGAAAAGTGAATATGCATATTTTAATGCAAGTACTGGTAAAATAACTTACTTTACAGACTTTACATATTCGGATGATGAAATTAAGAAGATAAATGAATTAATTTATGCTAAAATGAATATGAGTAGTAAAGCAATTAAAAATAATTATTTTGCTTACTTATTTGAAAAAATTGAAAATGAAAAGGAGAATGTTAAATGAAAAACATAATAATCGTGGAGTCCCCTGCAAAATGTAAAACAATATCAAAGTATTTGGGAGGGGATTATACTGTAGTTTCTTCGAAAGGTCATATTAGAGATTTAGCAACCTCTGGAAAATATGGGCTTGGTATTGATATTGAAAATGATTTTAAACCTAGTTATGAAATAATTAAGGGTAAAAAGAAAGATGTTAAATATTTAAAAGATTTAATTGAAAAAGCAGATCATATTTACCTTGCAACCGACCCAGACCGTGAGGGAGAAACAATATCTTGGCATTTATATGATGAATTAAAAGTACCTGATGAAAAATATGATAGAATAGTGTTTAATGAAATTACTAAAGATGTAGTTCTAAAGGCTTTAAAAAATCCTCGTAGAATTGATATGAATTTAGTTCATTCTGGAGAAGCACGTAGATTTTTAGATAGAATTATTGGTTTTAGATTAAGTAAAGTTATGCAGTCCAAAACAGCTGGTAAATCTGCGGGTAGAGTACAATCTGTTGCTCTAAAACTTATTGTTGATAGAGAAAGAGAAATACTTGCATTTATTCCTAAAGAATATTGGACTATTGAGGCTGACTTCAAAGATTTTAAGGCAAATTTAGAAACTTATAAAGAAAAAGACATAGAAATTCCAAATGAAAAAGAGGCTGATAAAATACTTGATAGTTTAACTAATACTTTTACTATAAAAAAGGTCGAAGAAAAAGAAAAGAAAAGAAGTGCTAAAGAAGTATTTAAAACTTCAACACTTCAACAGGCATGCTCTAATAAGCTTGGTTATGCTGCCTCAAAGACAATGAAAATTGCTCAAAAACTTTATGAGGGTATTGAACTTGATGATGGATTTCATGGTCTTATTACTTATATGCGTACTGATAGTGTAAGACTTTCTGATGAATTTACTTCAGCATCTTTTGCCTATATTAATAGTAAGTTTGGTAAAGATTATGTAGGTTATGTTAAAAAGGGTAAAAAGACTGAAAATGTTCAAGATGCTCACGAAGGTATTAGACCCACAAATATTAATTATGAACCAGATAAAATTAAAAAGTATTTAGCACCTGATGAGTATAAACTTTATAGAATTATTTATTATAGAGCTCTTGCTTCATTAATGGCTGATGCTAAATTTAATTCAACAACTGTGCTTCTTGATAATAATGATTATGGTTTTAAAGCAACTGGTAGTGTTCTTACATTTGATGGCTATTTAAAAGTTTATGGTGATTATGAAGATCAAGAAGATACAATTTTACCAGACTTTAAAAATTATAAAGCAGGTATAATTTTATCTGATACAATTACTAAGACTCAACACTTTACAAAACCACCAGCAAGATTTACAGAAAGTTCTCTTATTAAAGAACTTGAATCTCTTGGTATAGGAAGACCCTCAACTTATGCAACAATTATTTCCACAATTAAAGATAGGGGATATGTTACCCTTGAGGACAAAAAGTTTGTTCCAACAGAGGTTGGTTTTGAAACTACTGATAAATTACAAGAATTTTTCTCAAGTATTGTTAATGTTAAATATACCGCTAATATGGAAAAAGATTTAGATGAGATTGCCGAAGGAAATGAAGATTATAAAAAAATGTTAAAAGACTTTTACGATAATTTTGCTCCTCTTGTGGATAATGCCTTTAAAAATATGGAAAAGAAGAAACCCGAAGAAACTGGTGAAAAATGTCCGGAATGTGGTAGTCCTTTAGTTATTAGAAAAGGTAAGTACGGACAGTTTACAGCATGCTCTAATTACCCAACTTGTAAATATATTAAAAAAGAAAATAAACAAACAGAAAAAGAAATTATTTGTAAATGTCCAAAATGTGAAGGTAATATTATTGTTAGAAAAACTAAAAAGGGAAAAGAATTTTACGGATGTGATAATTTTCCTAAATGTAAATATGCATTATGGTATAAACCAACAGGTGATAAATGTCCTAAATGTAATGATTTATTAGTTATTAAAAATGGTGAAGTAATTTGTCCTACTTGTGATGAATAATTCATCATTTTTTTTGATATTAAAAAAAACACTAAGATTTTACTCAAGTTTACCTAGTTCGTATTTTCCTATATCTTATACATTTAAAAAAAATACCTACGAAAATACGTTAAAAGCACTAGTAATTAATACATTTTTATAGTAAAATTAGTTTGTAAAGTACAAAAGTACATTGATAAATTTTCTTAAATGTATAAGATTTGAGAAAAAAGGAAGGCGTATTTATGGGAAAAAATAAGAAAAAGGGTATTTTAATTATATCTTGTTTGTTCGTAATATTGTTATCAATATTTTTATATCCAAGAAAAGATGATAATAAAAGTATTATAAAAAAGTCTTATGCTTTTAAAATTAAAAATAATGGAGAAACAAGTTATACTTCAGTAGATACTATTCCAAGTGATTTAACAAATTATCATATTGATGAAGAAAAAACAATATGTGAAAATGGTGGTAAAGTTTCAATAGTGGGCAATAAACTAGCTTATCAAACAATAGGTTCAGATAGATGTACAGTATATATGTATTATGAAAAAATAAATGATATAACAGTAAATGTTGCAACTCCAGCATACCTTTTATCAGGATATACAAAAAGTATAACAAATTGCAGGGGAACAAATAGTGCAGTTTGGGATAATAAATTAAATGGTTTAGTTATATCTAATTGGTCAGATTTAGTAAACTGTGATATCTCATTTACTCAAAAAACACCATCAAATAGTGAACTTCTTACAACCATAGTAAATAATAAAGGAACAAGTACAACACATGGAATAAGATATCAAGGAAAAAATCCAAATAACTATGTATGGTTCAATGATGAATTATGGAGAATAATCGGAAACGTACCAGTGTGCTTAACAAGTAGATGTGCAAGTACAGAAAATAGAGTAAAATTAATAAGAAATGACTCAATAGGAGCAATAAAATATGGAAGTAGTTCAACATGGATGGGAAGTAACATGCAAAGATTACTAAATACATGCTATTTAGGAAAAGCGTCTACATGTGATAGTTATTGCTATACATATTCTACATCAGCAGTGGGATTATGTGATTACTCATCAGATGGAATAGATGCAAGTGATTATTATGGAAATATGATAGCAGATGTATACTACAATGTTGGAATTGGAGATAGCACATTTAAAACAGCAGATAATTACTATACTCAAGAAATAGCAAGGTATGCAAGTAGTACATCAAAAATAGGACTAATGTACGCAAGTGACTGGGGATATGCAATAGAAGGTTTTACCGGAGTGCTAGGAAGTAGTGGAAGCCCAGCAAGTTATATGAATAAGAACTGGTTATTTTCAAATGGCCTTGAGTGGACAATGAGTGCATATAATTTTTCGAACCCTCTTAACGTGAACAGCATCGGCTCTTTTTATTACAACTCGGCTTCGTATGGGTACGTGGCTAGACCAGTCTTATATCTAAAATCTAATGTGTACGTAACAGGTGGCACTGGAAGTAAAACTGATCCATATACAATAGGAATATAAAAATAAAAAAATCGTGCTTCGCTTTGTGAAGCCGATTTTGAAAAAACATGGTATATACAGATATTAATTATCTATTAATATATTGGGTAATTATTTTTAAAAAGGAGCATTCTTCAAATCCTCTTAACTCGAACATCAATGGTTAAGGCTATATAAAGTGTTAGCATAAGAAATATTAATTATCCTTAAAATTTTTTTACTTTTAAAAAATAATAGATGGACGAAAGAGCATACGTGCTCTTTCTATCGACGTCTAAAAAATTATTATTAGAAAGAAGGAAAATAAATGAAATATAATAAAAAAATAATAATATGTAGTATATTTATAATAATAAGTTTTACATTACTTATAGTTATAAGTAGTAAAAGCACTAAAACATTTAATTATAATGGAAGTATTATTGCATTAAAAGTAGATGGAAGTGATGCAGCATCTTTTCCATCAAAAGGGAAATACAATGTAAGTGTTAATTGTGAAAATGGAAAAGGAGTATGGAACCCAAAAACATGGAAACTAGAAATAACAAAAATAAAAGAAACAGTAACATGTGATATTTTGTTTAATTCAAATGCTAGTAATTTAAGCGATGTAGTTGATAGTAAGGGTACAAGTACAACCCATGGAATAAGATATCAAGGAAAAAATCCAGATAACTATGTGTGGTATAACGATGAATTATGGAGAATAATAGGAAATGTACCAGTGTGTTTAACAAGTGGATGTGCTTCAACAGAAAATAGAGTAAAACTAATAAGAAATTATTCAATAGGAGGAATTTCGTTTAATCAAACTAATTTTAGTTCATCAAGTCCATTTACGTGGATTGGCAGTAATGTGCAAAATCTTTTAAATACATGTTATTTAGGAAAAACATCTTCATGTGATAGTTATTGTTATTCAAATGGTACAAAAGCGGCAGGTACATGTGATTATTCATCTGATGGAATAGATACAAGTGATTATTATGGAAATATGATAGAAAATGTATACTATAATGTAGGAGTACCATCAAGTGGTTCATTTGTAAATGCAGATGATCAATATACAAAAGAAATAGCAAGTTATGCAAGTAGTGCGTCAAAAATTGGACTCATGTATGCCAGTGACTGGGGATATGCAATAGAAGGATATACGAGTTCATTAGTCAGTAGCAGCGCAGCAAGTTATATGAATAAGAACTGGTTATTTTCAAATGGTAATGAATGGACAATGAGTGCATATAGTTCTTCGAAAAATCTTTGCGTCAGCGAATTCGGTGGCTTGGCTGCGGATAGTCCTTTCAGCGGTAGTGCAGCTAGACCGGTCTTATATCTAAAATCTAATGTGTATGTAGTAAGTGGAACAGGAACAAAAGTAGATCCATATAGGATAGGAATGTAATATAAATCGTGCTTCGCTATGTGAAGAGCGATTTTTTCTTGCAATAAAATGGTTTTGTGAGTATAATAGCTATTGCAGGTGGGTTATATGAATAGTGAAAAAGAAATGCTAGAGCAAATGAAAAATGATTTAGATAAATTAAATGATATGTTAAAGAAAAGTGAAGGTAAGAATTATTATAGGAAAGAAAAAGCAAAAGTTATATGTAAAATAATTGCTCCTTTTGTGGGATTTACAGGAACAATTTCCTCTTTATATTTTTTAATTTTTGGTGTGCCTTTTATGAAACATAATATAAAAGCATATTTAAATAAAGAAACAACTACTTATGATGATAATACTAAAAGTGTTTATGAATACTATCAAGAAAAGCAATCTATTAAACCAATGCTTTATATATATGGCACTTGGGTAAAAGAGTCAGATTATTTTGTAAGAGATGTATCACTTTATACGGTGAGTGATGAAAATGAAGATATATTTGAGAATGGAACTTTAGTTTCCTCAGGTAAAGAAAAAACTATGGAAATTACTGATAATCACAAATATAAATTAATGACTTATGATGTAGATAAAAATGAATTTAATTATGTTTTGGAAAGTAATGATGCTACTATAGTAAGAAACGTTTGTTATATACTTGCTGTATTTATTTCTTGTTTATGTGGATTTGCTTATAATGAGTCTAAGATTAAAATATATAAAAAAACTTTAACTGATTTAAAGGAAAATTATTATGAAGAATATGTAAAACTAGAAAAGATATTTAAAAGTAGAGTAGAAAACTATGAACTTCTTTCCGGGGAACATTATGAAAGATAAATTAAATAGTTTTATTCATTTAAATGAAAATGATATTTTGAGTAAATTTAATTCTAAAGATTTAAGACATTTATTTTTCTTACTCGAAGAGTATTTAATAAGTTATAAAAAGAAATTAAATATAAATGATGATAATATTTCATTTGGACTTGAGATAGAAACAGAACATGCAAAAACAGGCTTAATAAAGGATTTTATACAAAGTAAATATCCTTCTTGGAGTTATTGTGGTGATAGTTCATTAGATAATGGCATTGAGGTATTATCACCAATACTTACTAATAATGAAAAGTCTTTTGAACAGTTAAAAAATGTTTGCAATTTTTTAAGAAAAAACTCTTTTATAGATGAAAGTGCTTCAGCACATATTCATGTTGGTGCTCAAATATATAATAATTGGGGGAGTGTTTATCTTTTATTTTTAATTTGGTTTGCTTACGAGAAAGTAATTTATAGATTTTCTTATGGCGAACATAATGCGGGAAGGAAAGAACTGTATTATTATGCTGATTCCATGTTATATAATGCTAGAGATTTGGGAGATATTTTTGAAAAGATATTTGAAAATTCTGGCGATTATGCAAAATATGAACAGGAGTTTTATAAATATATACAGAAAATAGAAAGATATAAATCGCTTAATTTTATAAATGTTAGTCAGTTTGGTAAAAAAGAAGAAGGAAATACTATAGAATTTAGATGCCCTAATGGGACTTTAAATGAAGTTATATGGCAAAATAATTTAAATTTCTTTTTATCTTTAATGAATTATGCAAAAGATAGCTACAATAATGTAGATTGTGAATATTATGTAAATAAGGCAAATGATAATATAGATAGTGATTATGATTATAGTGAACTTTATTTAAAAGATGCTTTAGAACTTGCAGATTTAATATTTAAAACTAATCAAGATAAAATAGATTTTTTAAAGCAATATGTTAAATCTATTAATGATACAAATTATTCTTATGATAGAGTAATTAGACTTACTAAATAAAAATCATTTAATTGTGATGACAAAAAAACAATAAAATGGTAATATATATATGAAACGAGGTAAATATGTGTGTTATAGATTTTACAAATTCTATAGAAAAGGTATGCGGGTATGGTGGCAGTGAAAAAAAGAAAAAGATTATTTATAACGGGGAAGTTTATTTACTTAAATTTCCTGATCCTATAATTGAGAAATCTTTATTATATAAAAATAATGTCTTTTCTACATATATTGGTTGTAAAATATTTGATAGTGTAAATATTCCAGTACAAAAAGTTATACTTGGAATATATAATGAAAAAAAAGAAAATGAAATTAAACAAAAAGTAGTTGTAGCATGTAAAGATTTTACAAGTGAAAAACAAAAACTAGTTGAGTTTTCATCACTTGCAAATAGTATTACTGGTGTTGATAAAAAATTTACTACTAAAATCGAAGATATTTATGAAGTGTTTAATAATTTAAATTATGATTTTGATAAAAAAATAATGATAGAGAACTTTTGGAATATGTTTGTAGTTGATACATTGATAGGAAATACTGATAGACATTTATCGAATTTCGGTGTAATTGATGATGGAAAAACACTTAAATTTGCGCCGGTATATGATTGTGGCTCAGCATTACATCCACTTTTAACAGATGAAAAAATAAACTATCTATTAAATAATGAATCTGAATTTAAAAATGTAACATATAGTATTTACCCGGTATACACATATGAAAATAAAAAAATTACATATAGTGAATTTTATAAAAAAGATATTTCGGATTTAAATGATGCCTTATTAAGAATATACCCAAGAATTGAAATGAATAAAATTTATGATATTATAGATAACACTATGTACCTATCATTAGAAAGAAAAGAATTTCTAAAAAAATCAGTTACTATTCGTAAAGAAAAAATATTAGATGTTGCTTATAAAAAACTAAATAAATGAAAACTTCATTTCGCAAACTAGAAAAAAATTAGAATTTGCGAAATGTTTTTTAATTTGATGACAAATGATTAAATTGATGATATTATATATTTAAAGGGAGAAATGCTTGAAAATAATAATGTAAAAGTAACAAGTGAATCACTTTTGGAATTTTTAAAAAACTAAAGAACTAGTAAAAATGTGTTTAATTGTAATTATAAAACTCTTAATGAAGTATTAATATTATTAAAAAATATTTATAATGAATACCCAAAATGGAGTAAAAGAGGTAATATATAGTGTAAAGAAAAATCTTTACATTTTTATATAAAATATTTTAGAAAGGAAAAGTGTTATGAAAATAGGAATAATCTTTGCAATGGAAGAGGAAATAAATGAAACTTTAAAATATGCTGATGTTATTAATGAATATGAGATGTTTGGTATAAAGTTTTATGAAGTTTTGATTGATAGTAAAAACTGTATATTAGGATTATGTGGAGTAGGTAAAGTAAATGCCTCAAGGTGCACGCAAATTATGATTGATAATATGAATGTAGATTTTATTATTAATGTAGGTGTTGCTGGAGGTCTTTCAAATAACTTAAAAGTACTTGATATAGTAGTGGGGGAAAAACTTGTACAACATGATTTTGATATAACTGCTTTTGATCATGAAAAAGGCTTTATTCCTAACTGTGGTGTTTATTTAAATAGTGATGATTATTTACTTAATATTACTAAAAATATTTTAATAGAAAATATAAATATTCATGAAGGAGTAATAGCCTCTGGTGATATATTTTGTACAGATAAACATATGAGTGAAAAAATTCATAATAAATTTAATGCATTATGCGTTGATATGGAAGGAGCAAGTATAGCTCAAACTTCTTTTTTAGCGGGAGTTCCTTTTATCGTTATAAGAAGTATTTCTGATATACCAAATAATCAAAATGTAATGACCTATGATAAATTTTTAGAAAGGAGTTCTAATATAGTTTCTTTATTTTTAAAAGAAATGATTGATAAATTATGACATTTGAAATAGAACTTAAAATTAGATTTAATGGTGATTATGTTTTTAATAGAGAAAAAGGAATTATAACTATTGAAAATGATAAAATAATAGGAAATATAGGTAATGATTTAATATATGGAGTATATAAAAGAAATATTATGTATCCACTTTTATATTCAGACAATGCTTTTTCTTTTTATAAAGATAAATATCTATTTACTTATCCATCATTATCATCGAGTAATGGAACTATTTATGAAAATGATACTGTTGTTGGTAAATTTTCAATAGATTATATGAAAAAGATAGATGGTAATTTGGAACTTTCAAGTGAATATCATTTGCACTAATTTGACGTATTTTAGAAAAAATGGTATAATTACTGTAGTTAAGGGGGATTAGAATGATAGATAAAATAATACAAACTAAAAATCATAGTTATGAAATGCTAGGAAAAAAGGATAATATAAATATTAAAACTTTTGGAGATTTACATTATTTCAAAAAATTTGATGATAGAAAACTTGAACTAATTAGTGAAAATTTATCAAAAGAGGAATTAGAATATCTTTGTTTAGCAGGAGATATTATTGATAGCACTGATTTTTTAAAAACACATAAAGAAAAAAGCGAAAAATTACTTTTATGGCTTGAAAGTTTAGGAAAGAAGTATAAGACTTTTGTTAATTTAGGTTCACATGATTTTACTACTTGTGATTTTAAACAAGGACAAAATGACTTTCCTGAAGGCTATTGGAAAGAAGCTAATTCAATTAGTAATGTTTATGTATCACATTATGCACCATATTATGAAGATGATAAAGTAATAGTATTTTCTTTAGAACTTCCATATGAATATTATTTTAATGGAACTGGTAATGAAAGCAAAGAATATTTACTTAATAAACTTGAATTTGCAAAAAAATATACAAATTATGTAAGTAATTTAGATAATTCGAAAGTAAAAATATTAATAGTACATTCACCAATATATATGACTGATCCAAAAGTTATATCTTATATAAAAGAATTCGATTTCGTTTTCTGTGGACATATGCATAATGGTATGGTATTTCCAATTGTTGATGATTTAATTTCAAATAATAAAGGAATAATTGCTCCGAATAAAACATTATTTCCAGATAATGCGAGAGGTACAAAAACTATTACTGTTAATGGTCATCAGATTCATTTGATTATCAATGGAGGAATAACTAAACTTCAAGAAAGTGCGGGATTCCTTGGTAACTTTAATGGATTTTATCCAATGAGCATTGATAAAGTTGATGTTAATGTAAGAAGCTTAAAAAAATAGCTTCTTTTTTGTCTTTGATATAATCTTGATATTTTTTATTATGTATGCTAATATATTTGTCGTTATGGGGGAAAGTATGGAAAAAATATCTTATGAAAAATTTGTAAAATTAGTTAATAGTTTTAATGAGTTTAATGAAAAACTATTATTTGCTTTATATGAAAAATATGGAAAAGAAATTATTAATACTTATTTTGATAAAATGAGTAGTGATTTACAAGAGAATGATTTTTTAATATTTGCAAAAAAATATTCAGCATATTTTGATAATATATATGATGGTTCTTTAAAAAATGAATCTGGTGTAACTGATTTAATAAATCATATGTTTTATAGTCTTGGAACTGATAATACTAATATTATGAATCAAAATGAAGAAATATATTATGGAAATATTTTAAATGAAGCGAAAGCTTTAAGTATATGTGAAAATAATGATAATTTATATCCAAAAGTTAATATTGCTAAAATATTAAAATCTATATATTTTTCTAATGATTATGAAAATAATTTAGAACTTTTAAAAGAGATAAAAAGTTTACCATATAAATTAGGTGATGATAACATTTTAAAAGGAGAACTACAATATATTAAAACAATGTTAAAACTTATAAATAAACCTAGTTATGAAGAATTTTGTAAAATATTTAATGAATTTAATTTTAATAATACTGATATAAGTGATAATATTTCATATGAACTTACTTTGTTAAAAAAATATATAATAGCTAAAAATAATTTCTTTAAGAGAAATATTAGATTAGTTTATTCAATATCAAGACATTTTAATAATGTAAGTAAAATGCAATTTAATGATATTATCCAAGAGGGTAATTTTGGTTTAATAAAGGCAATAAATAGATTTGATATTTCTAAGGGTAATAGATTTTCAACTTATGCTACTTACTGGATAAAACAATTTATTTTAAAAAGTTTAAATTACAATACAGATTTAATTCGTAAACCTCATCAAATTAACTCAAAGAAAAGTATTTATAATAGATTTATAACTGAGTATTATAGTAAATATAGTTGTATGCCAAGTGTTGAAATAATTAGTAAAGAACTTGGTATAAGTAAAAATGATATATATGATTTTGAAAATAATTATGCATCATGCACTTCTTTAGAAATACCAATTAATAATGAAGATGGCTTTTTAAGTGAAGTTGTACCTGATAAAGATGCAACTGTTGAGGAAGATATTATGAATAAAGAACTTTCTTTAATGGTTAATAGTGCTATGAATAAGTATTTAACTGATAGAGAAAAAGAAGTATTAATGTTAAGATTTGGACTTAATGAAGATAGAAAAGAATATACTCTCGAGGAAATTGGTCAAAAATATGGTATTACAAGAGAAAGAATAAGACAAATTGAGATTAAAGCTAGAAAGAAATTAAGATTTAACGATAAAAATACCGGTTTAAAGGATTTTTTACGTTAAAAAGTCACTATAAATTATAGTGATTTTTTTGTGAACTTTTGGGCAGTTTTTGCATACATTACATTAGGAAGGTGATATAATGTCAAACTTTAAAGAAATCGTTACTAAGGCAATAATAGGAAAATGTAAGAAAAAGGTAATTAGTTCCTATGACATAGAGTGTGATGAAAAACCAAATACTATACTTGGATGCTGGGTAATAAATCATTCTTTCAGGGGAGTTAATAATTTAGGAAAGGTTAATGTATCTGGTTCATTTGATGTAAATGTATGGTATTCATATGATAATGATACTAAAACAGCAGTTACGACAAGAAAGTTTTCTTATACTGATGCTATAAATGTTCCTATAAAAGATAATAGTAAAATTGATAGTAATAGTGAAATAATTGTTAATGCATTAAAACAACCTACAGTAACAGATGTTAAAATTATCGGAGAACTTGTTAATTTAAAAATTGAAAAGGAACTAGGTATTGAGGTAATAGGTAATGCTACAGTAAAAATTCAAGTTGAGGATGATTACGATGATTATGAAGAAGTATATGATGAAGAAAATAATGATGAACTTAATATTAATGTCGATGATCTTAATGATGATTATTTAGAAAATAAGTAAGCCTTAATGGCTTTTTTTGTTGATATAAAATATATTGTAAATTATAAAATAATTTGTTATATTTAAATAGTCAGAGTTTAGAAAGGACTAAATATAAAAAAGTTTGACAAATTATATTCAAAATCTGGTTTTATTAGAGATTTGGCTTTTAAAAAACTATTTATAGATAATTATGATTTATATAATAATAATGAACTTGGACAAGAGTTATTAAGGAGAATGGAAAAAATGATGGAAAATATCGATAGTATATTTTATTATGATAAGGTAGAGTTTGCTAAAACTGTAGGCGAGGAAATTGGTTTTAGCAAAGGAAAGTCTATTGGCTTTAATAACGGCAAAAATGAAACAATTAAAAACCTAATCAAAAATAAAATGCCAGAGGAAGATATAATAAAATTCACTCAAATATCCAAAGAAGAATTGGATAAAATAAAAAAGAGTATGGGTAAATAAAACTCATGCTTTTTT
>ERZ773136.2062-NODE-2062-length-17765-cov-10.169113_pt1 | contig 17765 bp, 13 predicted proteins | sample MGYA00580855_ERZ773136 | MGnify/ENA primary metagenome ERZ773136 (study PRJEB29015, sample SAMEA2737860) | human gut metagenome | biome: human gut; feature: human-associated habitat; material: faeces | place: China | collected 2012 ... | reverse complement strand
GGGTCGGCAAACGGATAAATGCGGTCAAGCACGAGATACTGCCCGTACGCGGTCGGGGAATTCTTGTAGGGCCACAGCCACGTTTGCAGCAGCGTCGAGAGAAACGCGCACTGCGCTTCCTGCGACGGGTCAAAATACGCCAAATGGGTGATGTTTCCCGCCGTTTGGCAAAGCGGAAATGCCTGCGCACCGACGAAAATCTGTCCGCCGAGCGATTCGCCGCTTTTCTTCATCAGCAGAAGCGAATTGCCGGAAAGCAGCATATCGTTCGCGGCGTTTGCCTGCGTCTGCAAGCGCAATGTCAGCGAACCTTCATATACCTGCGTTTTCATCAGCTCCGCCAAGCCGCCCGCGCCGATGACAAACACAGGCAGTTTGCTCTCCTGAATCGCCAGCGCCACCGACGCATTCAGCGCCCGATTCGGGTCGGTGCAGATGATGACGGCGGTGTACCCGTCGGTGTCCGGCACATCCTCGCTGCTGACAAACGTACATGTCCAGCTGGAATAGAGCGCAAATCGCCGCAGGACATCCGCCGTCGCTGCGCTCGTCTCACTTGTCTGCTCGTCGTTCAAAATCAGCAGACGGGTCACATCCGCGCGCGCCTGTGCGGGTATCAGCAGAAGCAGCAGCCCCGCCGCCAGCGCCAGTACCCACGCTTTCGCCTTACACATCATACGCCAGCTCGCTCTCAACAGCTTTCTTGAACGCCATCATGTCCTTGCCGAAATGCTCGTCGTACTCCTTGCAGGCAAAGCGCAGATCCATATGCGTCCCGCGCTCCAGAATGCCGTCAAAAGCATCCTCCTTCGTCACCGCTGCAATAATACGGCTGCGAACATAGGCGCTGTTTGCCTCATTGGAGGTCAGCAAAATCGCCATCGTGCCATGCTCGTCAATGCAATAGACCTTATCCTCTACGCGCACGCTGTCCATCACCAGCTCCGCCAGCCGCTTGCGCAGTTGGATATAGCGGCTGTGGGACAGCATCCCGCGCAGTTCACTTTCGTAGCGCATCTGGATAATCATCAGCGAAATCGGCAGATGGTTGCGGACGCAGTAGCCCGTCATCATCTGCGCATCGCGGTACATGGCGCGCAGGTTGTACAGCTCCGTCACATCGTCCACCAGCACCTGTTCATCCACCTGACGGCGCAGCAGCTTGTTCTCAGCATTGACGTGGCGCATACTGCGGGAGAAGAGCGCCGCCGCGCCCGATCCCAGCAGCGGCAGTACAGTCACAAAATAATCTGTCAAGTACACCGTTTCGCCCACGGCATAAAAAGAATACAGCTTATATGCCACCCAGCCGCAGGTAATCGTCGCCGCAAGCGCCGTACCGGTGTTGACGCGATCCATAAAGCCGCACAGCACGGCAATATCCATCAGGAACAGCAGCAGCAAATACGTCGTCTGCGTATCCGCAGGTGCCCAAATCATCAGCAGCGCCTGCATAAACGCCCAGATCAGCAGCAAAATGATAGCCGCGTCCCGCGCTACCAGTGCCGATTGCGTTTCGTTTTTCATGGCAGCCTCCTTTATTGCCCGTCCGTTTCAATAATTTTCAGTCGGTGGAGTCCCTCAGTGCACGCCATAATCGCCAGCAGGTCAATCAGACAGCCCATCAAGAAGCTCTGGCGCAGCAGCAGACTATCGCCGCTGAGGATGACGACCGTCATCAGCTCGACAGTGACCGCCGCGAAAAGCAGCACGCTGAGCATGGTGTAGACACTGGCGGATTCCCTGCCGGATTCCAGCTTTTCGTCCGCTTTACGGCGGAAAAAGAGGAAGGCGACGACCAGCAGGAGCAGCGACGCCGCCGTTTGCGGGGCGGAACGCTCCTTGAACGTTGACCAGATAGAGAGGAACAGCGCCTTTGCCCGCGCAGGCATTCCGCTGGACTGCTCGTAGTTGCCGGAATAATCCGTACGCGTGAAGAACGCGTTGCGCACGCCGACCTCAAACAGCCCCAGCAATTGAATCGGATGGCGCAGGTAATACAGCGTCACGTCCGACGTCGTGTACTGATCAAGGAAGCCCTCATCCAGCGCGCCGCTTTCCGGCAGCACAACGGGGTAGCTCTGCGTGGAATACGTGTCCGTCAGCACGGAATACCGCGCCTCAATGCCGAACTGCGCCAGTGCTTTTTCCGGGTCAGTCGCCTCAAAGAGAACGCCGCGCGTCATTTGGTCGTACTTCTCGTTAACCGTCTGATTGTTGAGCATATCGCCCGTCTGCATGACACTGACAACGCACAGCAGCACTGCAAGGAGCGAATACAGCCCCTTATGAAGCGCATCCGCTTTGTGACGCATGAGCATCCAGTACGCAACAGAAAAGACGACGCCCATCAGCGCGCAGTACTGGTTGACCGCCATCATCAGGATGACCGTGACGGCAAGCCCAATCTGCGGCAGAAAGCGGTTCAGGCTATCCGGAATCTGCAGGACGCAGTTCGCCAAGGCAACCATCAAAATCAGCTCAATGGGCTGCGTGTAAAAAGAGGCAAAGCGGGTTAACATGGCGGTATCGCCGAAAATCAGCACAGCAAAAACCGCGATAAACAGCCCCTCGGAGTAGACTTTGACGCGTCCCAGCAGCTTGGAGAGCATCGGGATGAGAAGCAGGATGTAAATCAGCAGATAGATTGCTGCGAGGAAGCGCATGTCAAACAGTCCGTCGTGCGTCACCAGTTCGTCGATGACGACCGCCGTGCGCACCAGCATCCGCTGAACCAGCGGCGTTGTACCGGTCGGAAGCGCGGACGAGCCGACATTATAGACACGCTCATAATAGTTGAAGAAAGCGCTTGTATCAGACGGGTCAAGCCGGGACAGCCCGGTATCCGCCAGCACAGCGGCAAAGCTGCCGTCGTTGGACAGTCCCAGATACGGCGGGACAAAAAGTGTAATCGACGCTGTAATCGCAATCACCAGCACCGCAATCAGGGCAAGGTGCTTCGGACGGTAGCGCTTGCGCATCGCGCGGTCAAACCGGCGGATGGCGTTCAAAATCAGGTGGTACAGCTTGACAAACAAGCCGCTGAGCTTCACAATCAGCCACGCAATCGCGCGCACACTGCACTCTCCTTTCCTGCGTTACGGCTTCATGGCCATGAGCGCAAAAAGAGCTTCCAATTCATCAAATGTATAGGATGTTTCGCCTTTGACGCTGCCATAAGCGCCCGCGAATGTCCCCGTCGCAACGCGGCGGTTCTCCAGCTTCGCCAGCGACAGCCGCGCAAGCTCCGTACGCCCGCTGACTGCGCCGACCTGTGCCAAGACGGCGTACGACCCAATCGCCTCATAGCGGAATCCATAGCCGACCTGCCCGTTTGACGCGTACTGCGCATAAATTGCGCCTGCGCCAAGCTGCGCATCCAGCCAATCCAGCGTCTGCTCCCTTGCCGCGCTGATTTGCGCCGCGTGCAGGATTGTCAGCGCCGCTTCGGTCATCTGCGCCGCCGCATTGCTGAACATATCCTTTGCCGGGGTATAGGAGGCGCGGTAGAGTGGGAGTTCGCTGCTCATGAGCGCGCGCGAATCGGTCAATATGGCTTCGCTGCGGTTCGCGACGGCTGTCCATCGGACATCATAGGCGGATAAAGCTCGTATTGTCTGCACATCCAGATAGCACAGGGTGACACGATCGCCGCGCCCCGAGCCATCGACGTTCGCGAAGCTGACCAGCGCATCATCCACCACGCAGGCAGTGTACAGTGCCGCCGCCCGTTCGCGGATTTCACGCTCGTAGCCGCCCCATACCGCATCCGCTTCCATCAGCGCGCGGAGAATGCGCAAATCATCCAGCGACGCATTAGCCGCCGCTTTTTCGCCTGCCTGAATCCGCCAGACGGTTAAGCCGCCGACGGTCATTTTGTCACGGACATAACGCCAGGCATCGGAGAAGAGCGCCGCATCCTCCGTTTGCGCCGCATAGAGCATGGTCTGCCCCATCGTCTCGGAAAGCACGGTATCGCCCGGATGAACCTCGCCGCCGGAGAGCGTATAGGTGGATGGAATCGCACCATCCGCCTGAATCAGCTGTTTCAAAAACGCGAGCGTCTGCTGTGCCGGACGCTGCGCCGCGTCCAGCAGCTGCGCCATTTCATCCGCATTCGGCATATCCGCCGTTGCGCGAAGCAGCTGCCCCTGCGAATCGAAAACCGCCAGAGACGGCACGCTCCGCAGTCCCAGCGTGTGAAAGAGCGCCGCGTCCGCATCCATGTACAGCGGAATGCCTGTAATGCCGCATTCAGTCAATTCTGCTTCCGCCTTCTCGCGTGTGTCGCCGCGAATCCCCTCTCGGCAAACAAGGACGACCTGCGCTCCCGCCGCTTGTGCGGCCTGTACCGCCGCCCCAAATTCGCCCGCCAAGTATACATGGCAGTCCGGACACCAGCTTGACCAGAACAGCAGGATGGTCGTTTTTCCGCACAGGGCGGATAGGCGCACCGGATTTCCGTCCGCGTCGGTCAAATCTCCGTCGTAAGGCAGAAACCACTTTGCCGGGTCGGGTGCAAGGTCGGAGGACATCAGCAGATCGCCCGAATCCGCGGTAGCCGTCGCTTCCGGCAGAATGTCCGGCGAATCCTCGCGGGTTTGCAGCAGTCCGGCGCCGACGATGGCCATGCCCGCCGTCAGCAGAATCATCAGGCTGATCAGTACGGCGAGGATGCGTTGGTATGACTGTTTTTTCATGCAGAACGCTCCTCCCCGTGTTTCGACGATGATTGTATGTGCGCCCAGCGCGGTTTATTCACACAGAATATCCGCAATCCGTTCGCAGGCGTGTCCATCGCCGTAGGGATTGCTGGCGTGCGCCATCGTCGCGTAAGCCGCCAGGTCATCCAGCAGACGCGTAAACTCGCGGTAAATCGTCTCTTCCGACGTGCCGACGAGCTTGAGCGTGCCCGCCGCAACGCCTTCCGGGCGCTCGGTCGTGTCGCGCATGACCAAAACAGGCTTGCCCAGACCGGGCGCTTCCTCCTGAATACCACCGGAATCGGTCAGAATCAACGTGCTGTGCGCCATGATATTGTGGAAATCCAGCACATCCAGCGGCTCGATAATGTGCAGACGTTCCAGCCCGGACAGCTCTTCCGCTGCTTCCTGCCGAACAACTGGATTCAAGTGAATCGGGTAGAGCGCCTTGACATCAGGGTGCTCTGTCAATACGCGGCGAATCGCGCGGAACATATGGTGCATGGCTTCGCCAAGGTTCTCCCGCCGATGCGCGGTGATGAGAATCAGGCGGCTGCCCTGCGCCCACGTCAGTTCAGGGTGGGTGTAATCCGCGCGAACGGTGGTTTTCAGCGCGTCGATGGAGGTGTTGCCCGTCACGAAGATAGACGATTCGTCTTTGCCCTCGCGCAGCAGGTTCTGCTTTGCCTTTTCCGTCGGCGCAAAATGATACCGGCAAATCAGTGAAACTGCTTGCCGGTTGAACTCTTCCGGGAAAGGGCTTTCGAGGTTGTAGGTACGAAGCCCAGCCTCCACATGTCCAACCGGAATATGCAGATAGAAGCACGCCAGTGCGGTAACAAATGCCGTGCTGGTATCACCATGCACGAGCGTCAAATCAGGCTTCTCCTGATTGAGAACTGCCTGGATGCGCGTCAGGATAGCGGTAGTAACATCGAAAAGCGTCTGGTTCGGCTGCATAATCGCCAAATCGTAATCCGGCACGACCGAAAACGCATCCAGCACCTGCTGAAGCATCTGCTTGTGCTGCCCCGTGACGCAGATAACTGTCTGCACCTGCGGGCGGCGCTTCAACTCATTGACCAGCGGACACATCTTGATGCCCTCCGGCCGAGTTCCGAAAACAAGCATGATTTTCTTCATCTTGCGAAGATTCTCCTTTCACGGATAAGCCGATTCTCATCCGCTGCTGCCTTGAAATGCCATTTGCAGTACAATTCCATTATAATCTGTTTTTGTTCAAAAATCAACACTCCATTCGCACATGAAAATGGCTATTTCACGCTAATTCGCGCTTTTTTGCCATGTTTTCCTTGCGAATGTGAAGCGGCATGTCCAAAGCGGTGATAGGGACAGACACGTTTTTCATCCTACCATCACATTCCGCGCATACCAAATAGCGGATGCCTCCCGTAAGCAGCAGGAAAGCATCCGCAAAAGAAGCTATGGGCAAAAAGTCACTACAGCATCTTACGCCATGCGCGACGCGATGGCTTCGAGGAACGTGCGGCTGTTGACCGCCTGCGCAGGCGTCCCCTCCCACAGCAGCGCAAGGTCTTTGGTCATTACGCCGCTTTCGATGGTGTCGATGGTCGCCTTTTCCAGCTTGTCGGCAAACGTCATCAAGTCCGGCAGATGATCCAGTTCGCCGCGCTTGCGGAGCGCTCCAGACCACGCGAAAATCGTCGCGACGGGGTTGGTCGACGTCTCCTCGCCCTTCAGATACTTGTAGTAGTGGCGCGTAACTGTACCGTGCGCGGCTTCGTACTCAAACTTGCCGTCCGGCGAAACGAGCACGGAGGTCATCATCGCCAGGGAGCCGAACGCCGTCGCCACCATGTCGGACATCACGTCGCCATCGTAGTTCTTGCACGCCCAGATAAACCCGCCCTTGCTGCGCACGACGCGCGCCACGGCATCATCAATCAGCGTATAGAAATAGGTAATACCCGCCTGCTCAAACTTTTCCTTATACTGCGCATCGAAAATTTCTTGGAAAATGTCCTTGAAGCGGTGATCGTAGGTCTTGCTGATGGTATCCTTCGTGGAGAACCACAAGTCCTGCTTGACCGACAGCGCGTACTGGAAGCAGGCATGGGCAAAGGACGTAATCGACGCATCCAGATTATGAATGCCCTGCACGACGCCCGGCCCCTTGAAATCGAAAATCGTCTGGCGAATCTCCTGCCCATCCGCACCCGTGAACACCAGCTCCGCCTTGCCCGCGCCGGGGATGCGGATTTCCGAATTGCGGTAGACGTCGCCATAGGCATGACGGGCAATGGTAATCGGCTGCTGCCAAGTGCGGACTGTTGGGCGAACGCCGCTGACGAGAATCGGCGCGCGGAAGACCGTGCCGTCGAGCATAGCGCGAATGGTGCCGTTGGGCGACTTCCACATCTCGTGCAGGTTGTACTCCGTCACGCGCTGGGCGTTCGGGGTGATGGTCGCGCACTTGACCGCGACGCCGTACTTTTTCGTCGCGTTGGCGCTGTCAATCGTCACCTGATCACGCGTTTCGTCGCGGTGCGGCAGACCGAGATCGTAATACTCCGTCTTTAAGTCCACGAACGGCTCAATCAGCAGCTGCTTGATGTCTGCCCACAGGATGCGGGTCATTTCGTCGCCATCCATCTCCACCAGCGGCGTGGTCATCTTGATCTTTTCCATAACAGTTTCCCTTTCCTCTGTTTCAAAAAATACTGTGACCCCCGGCGGCACTGCCAGATGCTCTGCCGGGAGGTTCGGCTTTATCGATACGCGGCCGCCAGCTTTTCCAGCGCGGGCAGGCTGCGCTTTACCTTTTCGGTGTCGATGCAGTAGGCAAGGCGGACATAGCCCGTTACGCCAAAGGTATCGCTGGGCACCAGCAGCAGGTCAAATTCCCGGGCCCTGCGGCAGAAGGCGTTGGCATCCTCCTCCAGTGCCTTGGGGAAGAGATAGAAGGTGCCGCCGGGCCGCTCCACCTCAAAGCCCAGCGCTTTCAGCTTGTTGTAAAGCAGATCCATATTGGTCTCGTAGACTCTCAGGTCGCTGGTCACATCCAGGCAGCGGCTCACGGCGCGCTGGATGATGCTGGGCGGGCAGTTGTGGCCGGTAAAGCGGGAGATCTGGGCCATCATATCCACCAGAATGTCCTCCCCCTCACAGCCCGGACGCACGGCCACATAGCCAAGGCGCTCGCCGGGCAGGCTCAGGCTCTTGGAGTAGGAGAAGCAGGTGAGAGTGTGGGGGTAGAACGCCGCCGGGTAGGGCACCTTTTTGCCGTCGAATGCGATATCCCGGTAGGGCTCATCGCTGACGAGGAAGATGTTGTGGCCAAAAGCCTTGCTCTTCTCGGTCAGGATCTCTGCCATGCGGGTGAGCGTCCCGGCAGAGTAGACCACGCCGGTGGGGTTGTTGGGGGTGTTGATGAGCACACAGGTGGTCTTTTCGCCGATCATCTGCTCGAATGCGTCCAGATTGGGCTGGAAGGTCGGTGCCTGCGGCGGCACCACCTTGAGGACTGCCCCGGTGCCCGCCACATAGGGGCCGTACTCCGGGAAGTAGGGCGCAAAGGTGAGCACCTCGTCGCCGGGCTGCGTGACCGCACGGATGGCATGGGCAATGGCACCCGCCGCACCGGTGGTGGGGAAGATGTGCTTCTGCTCATAGGGCAGGCCAAAGGTCTTTGTCAGGTGCGCTGCCACATCGGTGCGGAAGCCCGGGTCACCCTGACTGGGGCAGTAGCCGTGCAGGTTTACCGGCTCTTCGTTGGTCAGCAGAGCCTGCATGGCGGCAGTGAACTCCTGCGGGCAGGGCACGCTGGGGTTGCCCAGCGAGTAATCGAACACGTTCTCATATCCGATCTCTGCGGCACGCTGTTTGCCGTACATGAAGGTCTCGCGGATGACGCTCTTATTGCCGAGCATCGCGCGATAAGTCTCGTTCAGCATAATACTTTCCCCCGAGAGTTTATTTGTGGGCAGCCGTATAGCTCTGCTCCACCTTGATGATGCAGCTGTAGGCTGTATCCTGTTCCTTGATGAACTGTTCCAGCTGTTCCAGCAGCTCTACCTTATCCCCTGCATAGCCTGCCGGCAGCACCAGATCGAACAGCACGTTGGTGTGGGTCCTGCCCGGCACGATGCGCAGATCGTGCAGCGAAAGGGCCGGGTCGAGCTGGCGCAGCTTTTCGGCCAGGCGGGCGCGCAGCACGCCCACGGCAGCATCCGAGGTAACGATGGGGTCGTAGTGGATGGTAACCAAAAGCCGGTCATTCTTTAGAAAATCCCGTTCAATGTTGTCGATCAGGTCGTGTGCCTCCAGCGGGTCCTGCTCGGCAGGCAGTTCCACATGCAGGGAGGCGAACTGGTGTCCCGGGCCGTAGTCGTGCACCATCAGATCGTGCATTCCCAGCACGCCGGGATAGGAGAGCACCTTCTGCTCGATGTGGTCCACCAGATCCTCGCTGGGGCTTTCGCCCAGCAGCGGGCTGAGCGTATCCATCACAAGGCCCCAGCCGGAGATCAGGATGAACGCCGCCACGCCTACACCCATCAGGCCATCCAGCACGTCCCAGCCGGTCACGCGGCACAGCACCGCTGCAATGAGCACCGCGCTGGTGCTCAGCACATCGTTGCGGCTGTCCGCAGCAGTGGCAATGAGGGTCTCGGAGCCGATGATGCGCCCGATGGTGCGGTTGAAGCCGCTCATCCACAGCTTGACGAGGATGGATGCGATCAGCACGGCCACCGTGAGCCAGCTGAACATCACCGGGGTGGGATGCAGCACCTTGACCACAGATTCCTTCAGCAGCGAAAAGCCGATGCCGAGAATGGTCACGCTGACTACCAGCCCCGCCAGATATTCATACCGGGCATGGCCGAAGGGATGCTCTGCGTCCGGGGCCTTGCCGGCCAGCTTGAAGCCCACCAGACTGACCACGTTGGACGAGGCATCCGACAGGTTGTTCAGGGCATCTGCCATGATGGCAATGGAGCCGAACAGAGTGCCTACGGTCAGCTTGCCCAGACACAGCAGCAGGTTGCATGCCACGCCCACCCAGCAGGCAAGGTTGCCGTAGGCGGCGCGCACCTTAGGGTCCTGCGCATGGTCGGGCTGGCGGATGAAAAGACGAATCAAAAACTGAGTCATAACGGTCCTCCATGGGCAGCGCTGGACACCTGCATACCCTGTCATCGCTTATAGTATAGCATTTCGCTTTATCGTTTTAAAGTATTTTCCGAAAACTTTTGCCCGGTATAGAAAGACCCCGGCAGAGCGGGATGCCCTGCCGGGGAGCTTTATGGGAACGGTAAACCGGGATTCTCGGATGAATTACTTCTCAGAAGGCTTGCTCAGGTCCACGCTGCGGATGATCTTGCGCACCGGCAGGATGCTCTTGGCGTTCATGGACAGCTCGTCCACGCCCATGCGCAGGAAGGTCTCAGTCAGGGCGGTGTCGGCACCCAGCTCGCCGCAGATGCCCACCCAGATGCCGTGGCGGTGACCGGCTTCAATGGTCATCTTGATGGCGCGCAGCACAGCGGGGTGATGGGGGTTGAAGAAGGGCTCCAGCTTTGCGTTCTGGCGGTCCAGTGCACAGGTGTACTGGGTCAGGTCGTTGGTGCCGATGGAGAAGAAGTCGCACTCGGCGGCCAGCTCGTCCGCGATGAGCACGGCGGCGGGGGTCTCGATCATGGTGCCTACTTCAATGTTCTGCCCCATCTTCACGCCCTCGGCGGTCAGCTCGGCGCGGCACTCTTCCAGAACAGCCTTGGCGTCCTGCAGCTCCCGCAGGCTGGTGATCATGGGGAACATGATACTCATGTTGCCGTAGGCGGAAGCCCGCAGCAGCGCGCGCAGCTGGGTCTTGAAGAAGTCCTTGCGGGTCAGGCAGATGCGGATGGCGCGGTAGCCCAGTGCGGGGTTATCCTCGTGGTCCAGTTTCATGTAATCCACGGTCTTGTCTGCGCCGATATCACAGGTGCGCACCACCACCTTGCGGGGTGCAAGGCTTTCCAACACCTGCTTGTAAGCCTCGAACTGGTAGTCTTCGGTGGGGAAGTCCTTGCAGTTCAGGTAGACGAACTCGGTGCGGAACAGACCCACGCCGCCGGCGTCGTTCTGCTGCACAGCGCCCACGTCGCCCATGCCGCCGATGTTGGCAAACACGTTGATGGTCTTGCCGTCCAGCGTGGTGTTGGGCTTGCCCTTCAGCTCCTGCAACAGGGCCTGCTTTTTCTGATCTTCCTGCTGGCGCTTTTTCAGGCTCTTGAGCAGGTCGGGGGTGGGGTCCACATACACACAGGCGTTGTAGCCGTCCACCACAGCCATCTTGCCGTCCCAGTCGTCCTGAATGTCCTTGCACTGGATCAGGGCGGGGATGTTCATGCTGCGTGCCAGAATGGCGGTGTGGCTGTTGGAGCTGCCCTCGCGGGTGATGAAGCCCAGCAGCAGGCTTTTATCCATGCGCACGGTCTCGGAGGGAGCCAGATCCTCGGCTACCAGAATGCTGGGCTCGGTGCCCTGCAGGGAAGCGTTGTCCACGCCCTGCAAAATGTCCAGCATGGCCTGCGCAATGTCCAGCACATCGGCGCTGCGGGCCTGCAGATACGGGTCGTCCATGGCAGAGAACACCGCAGCCTGATTGTTGCCGGCGGTCTTGACGGCGTACTCGGCGCACATCTTCTGCCCGTTGATGATCTCCTTGATGGCGTCCACAAAGTCGTCATCATCCAGCATCATGGCGTGGATGTTGAACACCTCGGCGATGTCCTCGCCGGCTTCTGCCAGTGCCTTTTCATACAGGGCGGTCTGCTGCTCAATGGCCTTCTGGCGGGCAGCTTCAAAACGCTCCAGTTCTGCGGCAGTATCTGCCACAGGGGCGGTGGAAATAGCGGTATCTTTTTTCTTGTAGATCTTCAGCTTGCCAATGGCGATGCCATTGAGTACGCTTTTGCCGGTGCCTACCTGCATAGCACGTTCTCCTTCCACTTACAGCCGGGCGTGCAGCGCCCGGCGTTTTGTTAAAAAAAGCCCCCGCAGTTTTCCCGCGAGGGCTCGGCTTTCAAGCCGCGGCTCAGACGTTCTCGCTCAGGAACTTCTGGATGGCCTCTGCGGCTGCTTCTTCATCATCGCCTTCGACCTTGACGGTCACGGTCTCGCCCTGCTTGACGCCCATGCCCATCAGAGCCATCAGCTTGCGCATATCGCAGCTCTTGCCGTCCTTCTCGAGGGTGGCGGTGCTTGCAAAGCCCTTCACAGTCTTGACCAGCAGGCCGGCGGGACGGGCATGGATGCCGCAGGCATCCTTAACAGTGTACTGAAATTCCTTCATAATCATTTTCTCCTTACTACTTGATCCCTCTGCCCGGGCTGCACATTCAGCCCCGGAACATGGCTTTGCCAACGGGAATCGGTATACTACTATTATAAACCCGTACCGGTTTTTTTGCATCGTTTCATATTGCCGATTTTTACAAGAATTTTTTGTTATATTTGAACATACGGATGCTACAAAAATCCGTGTTTTGTCTAATTTTTGCCGAATCGTTTGTAAAAACTAGGCAGTTTGTGCAACTGCCGGACAAGAGCTTAAAAAAGGTCGTTTTTTCCCCGAATGCCGTCCCTATTCCACGGGGTACCCTTCTGCGTCCAGCGGCAGCTCGGTGTAGGGGGCTGCCTGCGGGGCGGCTTCGGGTTCTGCCTCCGGTTCGCCGGAGGTCTGCTGCGCGGTGCTGTCGGTCAGCTGCTCGTCGTGCCGCTCGCCCCAGTCGCCGCTGTAATCCTCGCCGGAAGTTTGTTTTGCCAGTTCGTTCTGAGCGTCCTGCAGTCCCAGCACCGTGCCGGAGGGCTTTTCCAGCAGATACGCGCCCACGGCCTTCTTTTTATACACCAGCAGCACCCCGTAGCGGCTGGTTTCGCCGCTGCTTGCCGCCGGGAGCAGCGCCGACCATTTTTCCACCGTTTTGCCCTTGTAGCGGGCAAGGTCCATGCCGCTTTGCTGCACCACGCCGTTGAAGGCGGAAAAGCTGTCGTCCCACCTGCGGGGGATCTTGACCTTATCCGCCGTGATGGACGCGCCGTCCACCTCCAGTCCGTAGCCGGTGAACCATGTCTGGATGTCCTGTGCGCTCTCGATACGGTTCACCGGGGCAGCCACCGCCACCGTCCGGGTACTGATGAACCGCCCCAGCATGGCGCTGAACACCACCAGCGCGCAGCACGCCGCCCCTGCTCCCAGTTTTTTCAGGCTCGTCTTGCTCAGTGTTACCACAAACATATCCCCATGCCTCCCCGCCATTTGCGCTTGCATACTCTGCCACCAGCTTATGCACAAAAACAGGACAGTATGCCCTGTTTTTGCGGCAGGGGGGACGATTTTAAATGGCCGCCGCGCTCCGCGGGGAAAGCTTCTGCCTGCTTTCAGCGTGCAAAGACGCTCCGCTGGGCCAGAGGCAGGGAGGGGTGTTCCGACTCCCCCCTCCCTACCTCTGGACTCCACCCACCCCGCAACGGGCCAAGGGCTGCACGCCCTTGACGATCCTAAAGAAGTGGGCTACACCGGAAAAAACTGAAGATTCACGCCTGTTCGGCGTGAAGATCTTTTAACCGTTTTTTCCGGCTCCGCCGATTTGAAGCCCCTCAGTCGCTGCGCGACAGCTCCCCCGAGGGGGAGCAAGTGCTCGCCCGCAGCGCTGCGCTTTCGTAGAAAGCGGCGCTGCAACTGTCGTTTTTCTCCACGACCCCATCTGTGAAAATACAATGCCGGAGCGTCCACAGACGCTCCGGCATTGTTCTATTAAAAATAGTTTTTCCGCTGATTATGCGCAGAGCGAAGCGGAGCGCATTCCCAATCCTCCCACGGCAGGAAAAAGGCCGCTGCACAGGGCGTGTGCAGCGGCCTTTTGTAGAGTTATCCGATATAGCTGATATTGGCGTCCAGCTCGCCGCTGTAACCGTTGATGCGGGCCTTCTCGGTGCCCTGCCACAGGTCGCAGCCGATGGGGCTGGAAGAGACGCCGTAGTGGGCGTTCCAGATGGTGTAGCGGCTGCGCAGGGTGTTGTAATCCACCCGCTTGCGGTACCATGTGGTGGAAGCGTACACGCCGGGCTTGTAGCCCAGTTCCTTCACCCGCTCGCAGAAGGCGATGGCGCATTTGGTGCGGTCCTCAACACCCAGTCCGTCGGCGCGGCCGGTGCCGCGCGGGGCGGTGGAGGCCTCGGTGTCATAGAAGATGGGGTAGTCCAGCATCCGGCCATTCAAAGCCCAGTTGCAGCCATCGGCCTCCTCCTGCGCCTCGGCCTCGTTCACGGCCTGCGTAAAGAAATACACGCCCACCTTCAACCCCGCATTGCGGGCGTTGGTAAAGTGCTCCTCGAACATGGGGTCCTTGACCAGGTTTCCCGCAGCGCCGTAGCCCCGGTAGCCGATGCGGATGATGACGAAGCTCACCCCGGACTTTTTGATCTTGTTCCAGTCCAGCCCGGACTGATACTTGGACACGTCGATGCCAAAGGTCACATTGTCCTGTTTAACGCCGTTGGCATCGAAATAATACAGCTTGCCGTCAATGGAGCGCAGACCGGTGACTTTTTTGTTGGTGTCCTGCGCATAGTAGTAGGTCTTGCCGTTCTCGGTGCGCCAGCCGGAGTAGGCCGGAGCCGGTTCCTCTTCCTTATCCTTGCTGCCGAACAGCCAGTTAAACAGCCACCGGAAAAAGCCGTTTTCATCGGTCAGGTCGATGCACTGCGCCTCGGCATCTTCCAGCGCGCCGGAATCCAGCGCCTGCTGGATCTGCTCCGGGGTCAACAGTACGCTGCCCTCCGGGGTGTGCTGGGCGGCGGTATCATTCTGTGCGGTGCCGTCCGCTGCGGGAGCCTGCGGGTCCTGTGCGGCCAGCTCCGGGGTCTCTTCCAGCAGCATGGCAGGGGAGTTCTCCTCTTCCAGCGCGGCGTCCCCGGCGGGCTGTGCCGGCGTTTCCGGCGTTTCCGGTGCTGCGGCAGGTTCTTCCGGTTCAGCCGGCGCAGTTTCGGCAGTTTCCGGTTTTTCCGTTTGCGCCGGGGCAGACTCAGCCTGCTGCGCGGTGCTTTCCGCTGCCTGCTCCGGGGCAGTCGCCGTGCTCTCCGCTGCCGGGGCAGGGTCAGCCGGAGCAGTCTGCTGCGGTGCTTCGGCGGTGATGTGGGGAACGACCGCGCCCACGGTCAAAGTTTCCGGCTGTGCAGACAGCAGGGTCGCTGCCCCTGCGCCGCCCACAGCCAGAACCAGCGCCATGGTCAGCGCTGCAATGGCTGTCACCGCCTTGCGGCGGGCTGTGCCGGATTGGTCAAATCGCTTTTTCATCTGTCGTCTCTGCCTCCGAATCTCCCGGTGGTGCAGCGCTGTGCTGCACCGGGTCTTTGCCCCTTGCCCGGGGCGGGCCCGCTTTTATTCCACGCCGCCCATGGGTTTAGGATAAAAAGGACGGCGGATGATAACTTTACGCTTCCTCTAGTATACACCCGCACGCGGGGAGCCGTCAACGGCACAGCGGGCTTCTACACAAATTCTCCACCGGGGCAGTGTGTCGGGAAAAGTTCCAAATGGAATACGTTCCGGCAGGGCAGAACATTGCACAAAGCCGAAATTTCACAATTTTTCCAGCAACCTCTTGCTGTCTTGACAGGTGTATGGTATGATACAGAACATACGTTCGGAACCTTAACGATCTGTTTTGGATAGAAAGGCAAGTTTTATGTCGAAGCTGAAAGAATTTTTGGCGCGGAAGGATATCGTCATCTCTCCGCAGCGTTACCTCATTGACGCACTGGGCGCAATGGCACAGGGCCTGTTCGCCAGTCTGCTCATCGGCACCATCATCAAGACGGTGGGTCAGCAGACCGGTCTTGCACTGCTGGTGGATCTGGGCGGCTACGCAACGGCCATGAGCGGCCCCGCCATGGCCTGTGCCATCGGCTGGGCACTGCATTGCCCGCCGCTGGTGCTGTTCAGCCTGATCACCGTGGGCTACTCGGCCAACGCACTGGGCGGTGCAGGCGGCCCGCTGGCCGTGCTCATCATCGCCATTGTGGCGGCAGAGCTGGGCAAGGCTGTGAGCAAGGAGACCAAGGTGGATATCCTTGTCACCCCGCTGGTGACCATCTTTGCAGGCGTCGGGCTTTCCATGCTTATCGCCGCACCCATCGGTGCAGCCGCAAGTCAGGTGGGCACTCTTATTATGTGGGCCACCGAGCAGGCTCCGCTGGTCATGGGCATTCTGGTGTCGGTCATCGTGGGCGTGGCACTGACCCTGCCCATCTCCTCCGCTGCCATCTGCGCCGCACTGGGTCTGACCGGTCTTGCAGGCGGCGCTGCCGTGGCGGGCTGCTGCGCCCAGATGGTGGGCTTTGCCGTGATGAGCTACAAGGAGAACGGTGTGGGCGGCCTTGTCAGTCAGGGTCTGGGCACCAGTATGCTGCAGATGGGCAACATCATCAAGAATCCCCGCATCTGGATCGCCCCCACGCTGGCCAGTGCCATCACCGGCCCGCTGGCTACCTGCCTGTTCCACTTTGAGATGAACGGCGCGGCTGTCTCCTCCGGCATGGGCACCTGTGGTCTGGTGGGTCAGATCGGCGTCTACACCGGCTGGGTCAGCGATATTGCCGCCGGTACCAAGGCTGCCATCACCCCCATGGACTGGGCCGCCATGGCGCTGCTGTGCTTTGTGCTGCCCGCCGTGCTCAGCGTGGTGTTCTGCGAGGTGGAGCGCAAGCTGGGCTGGATCAAAGAGGGCGATTTGAAGCTGAACTAAATAGTTATAGTTAAACCACCGGAGCGTCTGCGGATGCTCCGGTGGTTTGTTTGTAGGGGGGACGAACCCTCTCAGTCTCGCATACGCTCGACAGCTCCCCCGAGGGGGGAGCTTTTTGCATCTGCCGCTTTGCGGCGTAAAACCTCCCCCTTTCGGGGGAGGTGGCATCGCGCAGCGATGACGGAGAGGGTTTACTCCCCCAAAACCCCATGAAAAAATACACTCAAATTGCATAAAATACGCATATATTTAAAAATAATTGCATAAAGATACAGATTGAACCAAAAGAAAAGCGAAACAGGCGCTATGTTTGGCAGTTTTTAGCATTGACGGAAAACCCGCGCTGCGTATAATAAAAGCATCAACCGCAAATGAAAGACAGAGGATGCGAAGGGAAATGCGCATCAGAGAACAAAAGTGTATTTTTATTAAAGGAGCGCGTTTATCATGAAAAAGGAAAACATCAAAAAAGTCGTGCTGGCTTACTCCGGCGGTCTGGATACTTCCATCATCATTCCCTGGCTGAAGGAAAACTACAACAACTGCGAGGTCGTTGCGGTTTCCGGTGACGTGGGTCAGGGCACCGAGCTGGACGGTCTGGAAGAAAGAGCCATCTCCTGCGGAGCTTCCAAGCTTTACATCGTCGACATCATCGACGAATTCTGCGATGACTACATCATGCCGTGCGTACAGGCGAATGCCATCTACGAGAACAAATATCTGCTCGGCACTTCCATGGCACGTCCGTTAATCGGCAAGAAGCTGGTTGAGATCGCAAGAAAAGAAGGCGCTACCGCCATCTGCCACGGCGCTACCGGAAAAGGAAACGACCAGATCCGTTTTGAGCTTGCCATCAAGGCACTCGCTCCAGATCTCAAGATTATCGCTGCATGGAGAGACGACAAATGGACCATGCAGTCCCGCGAGGATGAGATCGCATACTGCCAGGCACACGGCATTCATCTTCCGTTCTCCGCAGACACCAGCTACAGCCGCGACCGCAACATCTGGCATATCAGCCACGAGGGTCTTGAACTCGAGGATCCTGCCTGCGAGCCGAACTACGATCACCTTCTGGTACTCGGCGTCTCCCCGGAAAAAGCTCCTGAGGAGGGCGAGTATGTGACCATGACCTTCGAGAAAGGTGTTCCGACCTCCGTCAACGGCAAGAAGATGAAGGTCTCCGATATCATCCGTACCCTGAACAAGCTGGGCGGCAAGCACGGTATCGGTATCGTAGATATCGTAGAGAACCGTGTCGTTGGTATGAAGTCCCGTGGTGTCT
>ERZ773136.2055-NODE-2055-length-17839-cov-11.228970_pt1 | contig 17839 bp, 18 predicted proteins | sample MGYA00580855_ERZ773136 | MGnify/ENA primary metagenome ERZ773136 (study PRJEB29015, sample SAMEA2737860) | human gut metagenome | biome: human gut; feature: human-associated habitat; material: faeces | place: China | collected 2012 ... | reverse complement strand
CCGCAGCCCCTCCGCCGTCTGCTCCACCGCGAAGCACTGCTCCCGGTCCGCCAGCAGCCAGTGCAGCCGGGCCGGGGGCAGCCCCGGCAGAAAGGCGTCGTCGGTGATGCGGCTCTCCGCCAGCAGGTCCCGGGCCTCCGCCGCCGTGGCGCAGCGGCCCAGCAGCCAGGGGATCAGCTCGAACTGGGCCACGTTGGCCTTTCCCGGCGCGCAGGGGCCGTATACGGCGCTGCGGACGAAGTTCAGCCCCGCCATGCACAGGCCCTTCTCGTTCACCGCGTCGTAGTACAGGGGGTAGCCGTCCTGTACGGAGGCCATGCCGATCATGGCGTAGTGCCGCGTCAGGTCCGGCAGGTGCCGCATGGGCAGGGGAAAGAGCCGGGGTGTGATGACCACCTGCTCGCCGAAGCCGCGCTCATAGTCCAGATTGCGCCCGAAATAGAAGCATTTTGTCTTGTATGTGGCCGCAGTGCACATGGGCCGGGACCTCCTTTTATTCGTTATCCGCCGGCTCGGCGGGGTACTGCCGCTTCAGGAAGGAGAGAAAATACCGGGCGGCGCTGTTGGCCGGCGGCGGTGTCTTCACCGCCGCGCCCAGCCGGCGTGACAGCGGCTCCGCCAGCGGGAGCACCCGCACCTGGCCCTCATAGCCCGCCAGAGAGAAGGCGGACAGCACCGACACGCCCAGTCCCGCCGCCACCATGGACAGTATGGCCGCGTCGTCCGACGCCGTGACCTCCAGCCGTGGTGCCTCCGGCGGCAGCAGGCGCGCCACATACTGCTCCGGGCAGGAGAGAAACGTCTCCTGCAGCAGGCGCTCCAGGGGGATGACGTCCTCCATCCAGGGGAAGTCCGGCGGCACCACCGCCACCAGCGGCGCGTCCGTCAGCGGCGTCCAATAGAAGCCCTTGCCGCAGGTCTCCTCCACCAGGGCCAACTGCACCCGTTCCTCCTCCAGCGCCGCGGCCAGCTCATAGCCGCCCACCAGCACGTCGATCTTGATCTCCGGGTGCAGTTTGCGGAACTTCTGCAGCAGCGCCGGCAGCCGTGCCCGGGCAATGCTGGCAAAGCAGCCGATCCGCAGTACGCAGTTGTGGGCCTTGCCCTGGGCCGCCGCCTCCCGCCGCAGGGTCTCGCTGGCGCGCAGATAGTCCTGTATATAGGGCAGCAGGTGCTCGCCCTCCTCCGAGAGCCGGACGCCGTGGCTGCTGCGGGCGAGCAGGGTGCAGCCCAGCTCGGCCTCCAGCTTGTTCACCATGTGCGTCATGGCGGACTGGGTGTAGCCCAGCTGCGCCGTCGCCTTTCCAAAGCTGCCGCACTGCACTGCCGTCAGCAGCGCCCGCAGCCGTTTGTCATCCATAGGGGCCTCGCTTTCTGTACAAATTGGACAAAATTGCAACGATTATTTTTAACTATATCACAAGAGCTGTCGCCGTTCAATGCCATAAACGTAAACTTTCCACCAACGATTTGGAAAATGCGGTAAACGTTTTTATACGCCATCAAAATTTTTCATGCGCCGTTCGATAAGCGTCATTTCCGTAATGATGAAAAGCATGATACGCTATATGCACAGGATGCAACGCGCTTTAAAGCGCGAGACCGCACCGGTGCGCCGCAGTCGGCGGCGCGGGAACAAGAGAAGAGAAATGGAGAAATCAGAATGATCGGACAGAAGAAAAACACCGCGGCAGATATCGTTGTCGTGGGCTTTGCGCTGTTTTCCATGTTTTTCGGCGCGGGCAACGTGATCTTCCCGCCCTTTTTGGGCATGGAGGCCGGCAGCCAGTGGCTGGCGGGCTTTTCCGCCTATTTCATTGCGGATATCGGTCTGGCGATGATGGGTATGTTCGCCCTGCTCCGCGTGGGCAGCAGCGAGAAGGTACTGGAACGGGCGGGCAGAGTCCCCGCCGAGATCCTCATGTGCGCCATCATTCTGTGTATCGGCCCCATGGTGGCCATCCCCCGCACCAGCGCCAGCACCTATGAGATGGCCATCGCGCCCAACCTGTCCGGCGTATCGCCGGTGGTGTTCTCCGTGGTGTTCTTCGCGGTGATCCTGGCTCTGTGCATCAAGGAGTCCGCCGTGGTGGACATTGTAGGCAAGGTGCTCACGCCGCTGCTGCTGGTGGGCCTGTTCGCCATTATTATCAAGGGTGTGATCACGCCGCTGGGCGACATCGCGCCCCTGGCACAGATCGACAACGTGGCCGTCACCGGCATCAAGGCCGGCTACCAGACCATGGACGCGCTGGCGGCCCTGCCCTTCGGCATCATCGTGCTGCAAAGCGTCACCGCCAAGGGCTATCAGCGGGGCCAGAGCCAGCTTCGCGTGGTGGGCGGCGCCGCGCTGCTGGCGGGCGTGCTGCTGCTGGCGGTGTATATGGGTCTGGCCTATCTGGGCGCCACCGTGTCCGCACAGTACACGTCCTCCATCGGCCGCGCGGCCCTCATCATGGCCATCGTAGAGGCGTTGATGGGCAAGACCGGCATGGTGATCTTCGGCGTGGTGGTGGGCCTGGCCTGCGTCACCACGGCCATCGCCCTGACCAGTTCCGCCGCGGCGTATTTCACGGAGCTGTGTCGCGGGAAGATCAGCTACAAGGTGTTCGTGACGGTCATCTGCGTGTTCAGCGCCGTGGTGTCCAACCTGGGCCTGGACCGTATCGTGGCCGTGGCCGCGCCGGTGCTGGATATAGTATATCCCCCCACGCTGGTGCTTATTTGCGTCTCCCTCATCATCCCAAGGTCCACGACTTTGTCAGCCGGGGCGCCGCGCTGGGCGCACTGCTGACCAGCGTGCTGTGCACCCTGCGCACCTGCGGTGTGAAGCTGCCGCTGGTGGAGGCCCTGCCGCTGTATGATCTGGGCCTGAGCTGGCTGCTGCCTGCCGCCGTGTTCGGCCTTGCCGCCCAGCTGCTGACGCTGCTGCCCGGCGTCCGCTGTGCGGAGAAGCCCGCCCGCCGCGCCAGCGAAAAGCATTAAACCGCTTCCCCCGGGCGGGGCCGTTCTTACCCCACGGTCCCGCCCTTCTCTCCTATATTATGTACCGGCACCTGTCTGAAACAGTCCGCCGGCGGGATCGGCTTGACAAGAGCAGGCGTTTGCCGTACAATAAACACGCTGCTGACGTCGAAAGCACGCTTGAGACGGAAGATGCGCCATAGGTTCTGCGCCCGCGAAGCGGGCGCTGTGGTCGTGTCGCGGTGGCGGCGCGGCTTTTTTATTTGGCCGCGGATCTTACGACGGGAGGTTTTGCTATGGAAACACGCGTGGCGGTCATTGCGGTCATTGTAGAAAATGAGGACGCGGTGACGGAGCTGAACGCGCTGCTGCATCAGTACGGCGCATATATCATCGGGCGAATGGGCGTGCCCTACCGCGCCCGGGGCGTGAACATCATCTCCGTGGTGCTGGATGCGCCGCAGGACGCGATCTCCGCCCTCAGCGGAAAGATCGGGCGGCTGGAGGGTGTCAGCGCCAAGACACTGTACTCCAACGTGATCACACCGATAGAAGACAGATAGGCATGCTGCACGACAGCTTTGTATAAGAGACCGTATCACGGAAAGGAGAAAACAACATGAAAAAAATGATATCCCTGCTGCTGGCGCTGGCGCTGGCATTGACGCTGTGCGCCTGCGTAACGCCGAAAACGCCTATGCCCATTGAGGATGGCGACAAATCCGCCGCCCAGCCGGTCACTGTGCGGTTGGGCGGGCTGAAGGGGCCCACCTCCATGGGCATGGTAAAGCTGTTTGACGATGCGGACAACGGCCTGGGCCAGAACGCGTATACGTACACCATCGCGGCCAGCGCCAATGAGCTGACGCCCCAGCTGGTGCAGGGCGAGCTGGATGTGCTGGCGGTGCCGGCCAACGTGGCGGCCATCCTGTACAACCAGACGGAGGGCGGCGTGGTGCTGCTGGCCGCCGGGACCCTGGGCGTGCTGTATATCGTGGAAAAGGGCGGCGAGACGGTAACGGACATTGCCTCGCTGAACGGCAAGACCATCTACGCCACCGGCAAGGGCGCTACCCCGGAGTACGCGTTGACCTATCTGCTCTCGCAGCACGGGCTGACTCTGGGTGAGGACGTACAGGTGGAGTGGAAGAGCGAGCCCACGGAGATCGTGGCCCTGATGGCGGAACAGGACAACGCCGTGGCCATGCTGCCCCAGCCCTTTGTCACCGTGGCGCAGAGCCAGGTGGAGGGCCTGCGTGTGGCGCTGGATATGAGCGCCGAATGGGATGCGCTGGACAACGGCAGCCGCCTGATCACTTCGGTACTGGTGGCCCGCAAGGCATTTGCCGATGAACACCCGGCGGCGCTGGCAGCCTTCCTGGAGGACTACGCCGCCAGCACGGACTACGCCAATGAGCACCCGGCCGAGGCCGCTGTGCTGGTGGAGAAATATGGCATCGTCAAGGCCGCCGTGGCGGAGAAGGCGCTGCCCCAGTGTAACCTGGTATGTATTACCGGCGTGGATATGAAGGTCGCCGTGGGCGGCTATCTGCAAACACTGTATGACCTGAAGACGGAGGCCGTGGGCGGCGCCATGCCCGGTGACGGCTTCTACTGGATGGGCGCATGAGCACACCTGCGGACAAAAAAATAAAGACCTGGCAGCGTGCCGGCGCGGTGGTGCTGGCCCTGTCGGTCTGGCAGGCGGCCTCCTGGACCGTGGACTCGGCACTGCTGCTGCCGGGACCGGTAACGGTGCTGGGGCGGCTTTGCGCCCTGGCGGTGACAGCGGCCTTCCGGCGGGCGGTGGCGTTCAGCTTTTGCCGTATCGCCGGCGGCTTTGCCCTGGCACTGGTGCTGGCCTTTGTGCTGGCGCTGGCGGCGGGACGCTGGCCGGTGGTGGAGGTGCTGCTGCGGCCCTATGTGCTGGCCATCAAGGCGGTGCCGGTGGCGTCGTTCATCATCCTGGCACTGATCTGGATGCGGACATCGGCGCTGCCGCTGTTCATCTCATTCCTGATGGTCTTCCCCATTCTGTACACCAACGTGCTGGCGGGCCTCCGCAGTGCGGATGGCCAGCTTCTGGAAATGGCCCGGGCCTTCCGGGTGCCCTGGCGGCGGCAGCTGCACAGCATCCTGCTGCCGGCGGTGGAGCCGTTCCTGCTGGCGGGCTGCGCCGCGGCCCTGGGCATGAGCTGGAAGGCCGGTGTAGCGGCCGAGGTCATCGGTGTGGTGGCCGGCTCCCTGGGCGAGAGACTGTACGACGCGAAGATCTACCTCCAGACCGCCGACCTGCTGGCCTGGACCGCAGTGATCGTGGCGCTGAGCGCCCTGTTTGAGAGACTGGTGCTGGCCCTGCTGCGGCGGGGCTTCCGTCGGCTGGAAAGGGGGTGCGGCACATGAACGCGGCACATCTGTACAAGCGTTTCGGCGACAAGGCCGTGCTGGAGGACGTGAGCCTGACCGTCCCGGACGGGGCGGTGGTGTGTCTGATGGCCCCCTCCGGCCGCGGCAAGACCACGCTCCTGCGCTGTATCGCCGGGTTGGAGATGCCGGACAGCGGCACCGTCACCGGCGTGCCGGAGCGATTGGGTTTCGTGTTCCAGGAGGACCGTCTGTGCCCGCAGCTGGACGCCGTGGAGAACGTGCGTCTGGTCACGGGCCGGGCCATGTCCCGGCCGGATATCGAGGCGCACCTGCGGGAGCTGGGATTGGCGGACTGCCTGGACCAGCGGGCGGCGGAACTGTCCGGCGGACAGCGGCGGCGGGTGTCTGTTGCCCGGGCGGTGTGTTATGGGCCGGAGCTGCTGCTGCTGGATGAGCCCTTCAAGGGTTTGGACGGTGCGGCCCGGGACCGGACGGCGCAGTATCTTCTGCGGCACCGGAACGGTGCGGCGGTGCTGTGCGTCACCCACGACCGGGCGGACACCGCGGCGTTGGGTGCAGAGATCACGGAAATATGAAAAGAGACGGCGGAGGCCGTCTCTTTTTGCTTTATCTGATCTGTCCGTTGCCGCGGATGACGTATTTATACGTGGTCAGCTCGTCCAGCCCCATGGGTCCCCGGGCGTGGAGCTTCTGGGTGGAGATGCCCATCTCGCAGCCCAGCCCGAACTCGCCGCCGTCGGTAAAGCGGGTGGAGGCATTGACATACACGGCGGCGCTGTCCACCCCGTTGACAAAGGCCTCGGCGTGGGCGGGGTCTTCGGTGACGATGGCCTCGCTGTGGCCGGTGGAGTGGGCGGCAATGTGAGCGATGGCCTCGTCCACGCTGTCCACGATCTTTACGGCCAGGATATAGTTCAAAAACTCGGTGTCGAAGTCCCGTTCGCCGGCGGGGGTACCGGGAATGACCGCCGCGGCGCGCTCGTCCAGCCGCAGCTCCACGGGGACCTTGCCTGCGGCGGCTCGGTCGTCCACCAAGCGCTTTTTCAGCCGGGGCAGGAAAGCCTGCGCCACCGCGCTGTGTACCAGCAGTACCTCTTCGGCATTGCACACGGAGGGACGGCTCGCCTTGGCGTTCTCCACGATGTCCAGAGCCATGTCCAGATCGGCACTGTCGTCCACATACACATGGCAGATGCCGGTGCCCGTCTCGATGCAGGGCACGGTGGCGCCGGCCACGCAGGCCCGGATCAGTCCCGCGCCGCCCCGGGGGATCAGCAGGTCCACCAGACCCTTGGCGGTCATGATGTCCGCGGCGGACTGGTGGGTGGTGTCGTCCACGATGTTCAGGATGTCCGGGTCGCCGCCCTCGGCGGCGATGCCGGCCTTCAGCGCCTGCACGATGGCGCGGGCGGTACGGTAGGCCTCCCTGCCGCTGCGGAGCACGCAGACATTGCCGGATTTCAGCGCCAGGGCCGCCGCATCTGAGGTAACGTTGGGGCGGCTCTCATAGATAATGGACACCAGCCCCAGAGGGACCTGTACCTTCTGGATGACCAGACCGTTGGGGCGGCGCACCTCGGACAGCACGCGGCCGGTGTGGTCCGGCAGGGCGGCAATGGCCCGTACGCCGTCGGCCATGCCCGCCAGTCGGTCATGGTCCAGCCGCAGCCGGTCCAGCATCACATCGGAGATATGCCCCCGGGCGTCGGCCATGTCGGCGGCGTTTTCCGCCAGAATAGCGCCCTCATGGGACAGAAGACTGTCGGCCATGGACAGCAGCAGGGCGTTTTTGCCTGCCTCGTCCAGGACGGCCAGTTCGCCCCGGGCGGCGCGGGTCTTTTTCAGAATATCGATAGTGGTCATGGCTCACTTCTCCTTTGCCAGAAATCGGGTGCCCACAGGCTTTCCGCCCACGATGTCGTACAGCAGGGCGGGCTTGCTGCCATTGGCGATGACCATCTGACAGCCGACCTCGGTGACGATCTGCGCAGCCTTCAGCTTGGTGGCCATGCCGCCTGTGCCCAGGCCGCTGCCGCTGCCGCCGCCCAGAGCGAGAATGTGCGCGTCGATGGACGGCACCACGGGGATAAGCTTCGCGGCGGGATCCCTGTGGGGATCGCCGTCATACAGGCCGTCGATATCACTGAGCAATATCAGCAGGTCGGCCTGCACCGCCGCCGCCACGATGGCGGAAAGCGTGTCGTTCTCGCCGATGGTGTTCTCCACGCCCACCTCGTCGGTGGCCACGGTGTCGTTTTCGTTGATGACAGGCAGCGCGCCCAGCTCCAACAGACGAAAAATGGTGTTCCGCATATTACGGCTGCGCTGCTCGTTCTTTACATCCTCGCCGGTGAGCAGCACCTGTGCCACTGTGTGATTGTACTCGTTGAACAGCTTGTCATAGGTGTACATCAGCTCGCACTGGCCCACGGCGGCGGCCGCCTGCTTCGTGGGCATATCCTTAGGCCGTCCCGGCAGGTTCAGCTTGCCCACGCCCATGCCGATGGCGCCGGAGGAGACGAGAATGATCTCGTGCCCGGCGTTTTTCAGGTCGCTCAGGACCTTGCACAGGCCCTCCATCCGCTGGATATTCAGCCGTCCGGTGGCGTGGGCCAGAGTAGAGGTGCCGACTTTTACCGTGATACGCATAGAAATGCCCCCTTCGGGAAAAGAATTTGGAGCCATTATACTACGAAACCCCGGGGATGAAAAGAAAAATTTTCCCTTGACAGGAGGGAGAACATCGTGATATGCTAACTGTACTAACACGCATAGTACACTTGATACGGAAAGGAGCGTGTGCGATATGATCGTGCTGGATTACCGGGACAGCCGTCCCCTGTACCAGCAGGTGAAGGACAGCCTGCGGCGCATGATGCTGACAGGGTTGCTGGAGCCGGACGAAAAGCTGCCCTCCGTGCGCTCTCTGGCTACGCAGCTGGCCATCAACCCCAACACCATCCAGCGGGCTTACGCGGAGCTGGAGGCGGAAGGGTACATCTACTCTGTGGCGGGCAGAGGGAGCTTTGTCTCCGCCGGGGACGGCGAGCATCTGCGGCGCATCGCTGAACTGACGGGGCGGCTGGTCCCGCTATTGGAGGAGCTGAAGAGCCTGGGCTATACCCGGGAACAGCTGCTGGTACTTTGGGAAGGAGGAGAGGGTAAATGATCGAGGTAAAAAACGTCGTCAAGACCTTTGACGGCTTCCGGGCGCTGGACGACCTGACCATGACGGTGCCCCACGGCGCGGTGTACGGTCTGGTAGGGCCCAACGGCGCGGGGAAATCCACCATCATCCGCCATTTGGCGGGCATCTACCGGCAGGACAGCGGCGACGTGCTGGTGGACGGTCAGCCGGTATATGAGAACACCGCCGTGAAGAGTCGTATGGCCGTTATCGGCGACGACTGGTACTACTTCCCGCAGTCGGGCATCCGGGAGATGGCGAAATTCCTCGCCGGTATCTACCCCGATTTCAGCTGGGAGCGGTACGAGAAGCTGAAGCAGGTCTTCCCGCTGGATGAGAAAATGATGCTGCGGCGGATGAGCAAGGGTATGCAGAAGCAGGCGGCCTTTTGGCTGATGGTGTGCTGTATGCCGGAGTACCTCATTCTGGACGAGCCGGTGGATGGCCTTGACCCGGTGATGCGGCGGCAGGTGTGGTCGCTGCTTCTGGGCGACGTGGCGGAGCGCGGCACCACGGTGCTGGTCTCCAGCCACAACCTGCGGGAGCTGGAGGACGTGTGCGACCACGTGGGCATCCTGAACCATGGCAAGGTGCTGCTGGAGCGCAGTCTCAGCGATCTGCAGGACAACACGGTAAAGCTGCAGGTGGCCTATCAGGGCGTCACGGAGCCGCCGCTGCCGGCGGAGCTGAACATCCTGCACCGCAGCCACGTGGGACGGGTGTACACCTATATCGTCCGGGGCAGCAGTCAGGAGATCATGCGCCGGATGCAGATCACCGAGCCGGTGCTGCTGGAATCCATCCCGCTGACGCTGGAGGAGATATTCATTTACGAGCTGGGAGGTGTGGATTATGCCGCGAAAGACATCCTTCTGTAACGCCGCGCTGCTGCGCAGCGATATAAAGCGCTACTGGCCGCTGCTGTTTTTGTATGTGGCCGTGTGGGTGGTGATCCTTCCCATGCAGATACTGTCGGCGAGCCGGGAGTGCGACGGCGTGGCGGAGGGCATCATGACCGTGCTGCAGCTGCGGCAGCACAACGTCATCATCCAGTCCATACCCGCCTCCGTGGTCATGTCCCTGCTGTTCGGCTGCTTTGCGGCCATGGCGGTGTGGTCGTACCTGATGTCCGGCCGCACCGTGGGGCTGATGCACGCCCTGCCGGTGACACGGACACAGGCATTTTTCTCCCACGTCCTCTCTGCGCTGGGAGCGCTGACGGCGGGGAACGTGCTGATCTTCCTGCTGACCGCTCTGTGCAGCGCCGGCTTCTCCTACGTGGACTGGGCGGCGCTGGGCACGTGGCTGCTGCTGACGGAGCTGATGGCGCTGTTCTTCTTCGCGCTCGGCTCCCTGTGCGCCATGGTCACAGGATGGCTGCTGGCGGTGCCGGTGCTCTACGGCGCGATGAACGTCATCGCCCTCCTTCTGTACGCGGTGATAAGCACGATGACGCAGATGTTTTACTTCGGCTACAGCAACAGCGACATTCCGGAGTTCATCACCTGGCTGACACCGGTGGGCCGGATCTGGGATGCCGTGGCCAACGGCGGCGCCCAGCCCATCGAAGTGCAGTTCCGCGAGCCCATCGGCACCCAAAGCTATCAACGCGTCCAGCTGCCGGCCTCCGCCTTCTCCACCTGCATCATCTACGCCGCGGTGGGCATCGCACTGCTGGCGCTGGTGTGGTGGCTGTATAAAAAGCGCCCCAGCGAGACGGCCGGCGACGCTATGTCCTTCCGGTGGCTGCGCCCCATCGCCCGGTGGAGTATCGGTCTGTGCGGCGGTCTGGGGCTGGGTCTGTTCCTGCGCTATACCGCCTTTATCGATGGCGGCTTCGCCTGCCTGCTGATCTGCCAGCTGGTCATGGGCGTGATCTGCTTCTTCGCCGCCCAGATGCTGCTGCAAAAGAAGTTCCGCATCTTCAACAAGCGCTGGTGGCTGGAGACGGCGGCCATGGTGCTGGTGCTGGCGGCGGTGACGGTGTGCGTGAAGCTGGACTTTACCGGCTATCAGCACCGCATCCCGGACGCGGAGGACGTTACCTCCGTCCGCTTCAACGCCAGCTATGCGGATTTCACCACCGACGATCCCGCAGCGGTGGAGAGCGTGATCTCCCTCCACCGCGCCATTCTGGAGCAGTACGATGAGACAGGCGAAAGGCTGGAGGACAAGACCTATCTGGACACGGAGGGCGGCCCGACCACCCGCTATGTGCGTGTGGACTACCAGCTGCGGAACGGCACGAGTCTGTGTCGTGAGTGGAGGGTATCGATCGTCAACGGCTCCGATATCCACCGGCTGCTGACCCAGCTGGTGAGCCGCACCGACTGCCGGGAATCCCTTATGGGTCTGGATGTCCTGCGGAAATATGGTGGCGTGAGCAACGTGGTGGGCGGCTACGTCACCCAGTACGAGACCGGCGCGTTTGCGGATCTGACCCGCCAGCAGGCGCAGGATCTGGTGTCCCATGCGCTGGCGGACGCCGCCAACAGCCGCGCACCCATCGACCCCCTGCGCGACGATATGTACAGCAGCACCAACCTTGACATTGAGATTCGGCTCAACACCGACAAGGGCAACGTCTCCTTCAGCCTCAACGTCCCCGACTTCGCCGTGGAGACAAAGGCCTTCCTCGATGCACTGGAGTTCGAGGAGCCGGTGGACGGCACCTACGATAGCCCGGAAAAATGCTATGACGACGAGGCGTACGACGACTTCGGTGAAGCCACCAGCGAAGTGGTATACGGCTAAAGCAACAGAGGCGGCGCACTGCGCCGCCTCTGTTTTCACCACCGCATACGCATAAGAGCAGCCCCCGGCTTCGCCGGGGGCTGCTGCGTTTTACTCGTTGGTGTAGTTGTCGAAATAGCCCTGAATGTAGACGATGGGGGTGCCCTTGTCACCGGAGCCGCTGGTCAGGTCGCACAGAGAACCGATCAGGTCGGTGAGGTTCCGGGGCGTGGTGCCCTCGGACACCATGTTGCCCACCAGAGACTTCTTGGCGTCCTTGGCCTTGATCTTCTCGGAGATGGCGTTCTTCAGCTCCTCGCCGCTGAGGTCGGCGAACTCCTTGTCCGCCAGATACTTCAGCTTCAGCTCGTTGGGCGTACCAACCAGACCGCTGGTATAGCCGGGAGCCACCACGGGGTCAGCCAGCTCCCAGATCTTCCCGGCGGGATCCTTAAACGCGCCGTCGCCGTAGACCATGGCCTCCACCCGCTTGCCGGTGGCGTCGCTCATCGCCTTGCCGATGGCCTCCGCCACCGCCTTGGCGTCGCGGGGAAACAGCTTCACGCGGTCGTCGTCCGCCTTGTTGCTGCCCAGCAGGCCGTACTGGGCGTTATAGCCGCTGCCGTCCACGGGCGCGGTCAGCAGGTCGTCCAGACCCAGCACCACCTTGGCACCGGCGGCGGTCAGCAGACGCTTGCTGCGCTGGCGGCTGTGGATGTCGCAGGTGATCACCGTGTCGGTGTAGGGCAGGATGGCGGTGGCGCGGTTGGCGAACACGATCTCCGCCTGGGCACCGGCCTCTTCGATGATGGACTTGTAATAGGCCACATAGTCCACGCCGGTGAAGGGATGCACCACCTCACCGAAGGCCGCGCGGAACTGCTCCAGCGACAGCACATCGTGCCACGGGTCGATGCCGGCCTCGTCCAGCTGGTCCAGGCTCACCAGGTGGTTGCCCACCTCGTCGGAGGGATAGCTCAGCAGCAGCACGACCTTCTCCGCGCCCATGGCGATGCCACGCAGCAGCAGGGAGAAGCGGTTGCGGCTGAGGATGGGGAATGCCACGCCCACGGTCTTGCCGCCGGTCCTGGCGCGCACGTCCTCAGCGATCTGCTCACAGGTGGCGTAGTTGCCCTGGCAGCGGGCCACGACGGACTCGGTCACGGCCACCACGTCGCCGTCGCGGGCGGTGATGTTGTTTTCAGCCAGCGCATTCAGCACGGTGCTGACGGTGATGTCCACCACGCTGTCGCCCTCGCGGAAGATGGGGGCGCGCACGCCCCGGACCACGGTACCCAAAGTTCTGCTCATAGCGGAATCCCTCCTGATATAATTAAGGTGTTGTGTTGAAATCGTCAAAGGCAGCGCAAACGCGCAACAGGAAATAGTATATCACAAAATAAGCATAAGTAAAATACATAAAATTGATATCTGCATTTTGATTAGCTAATGATGCGGCTGGCGCAGAAATTCCTCTTGCTTTTTCGCGGGGAATGTGTATAATAGTGAGGTACGCAAGTGAATACGGGCTTGTAGCTCAGCTGGGAGAGCAAGCCTGACATATTGCAACCTTGTCCCGCAAAAAATCTTGCGGCCAAAATTTTCGCCACCGGAGTTGCCGAAAATTTTGGCAAGGTGGTCAAAACCCACCTCGCAAATTCGTCAACAAGACAAACAACTTCATATTCGGGCTTGTAGCTCAGCTGGGAGAGCGTTCGGTTCGCATCCGAGAGGTCGAGGGTTCGAATCCCTTCAGGTCCACCACGAAAAGCTGTGAAATTTCATATTTCACAGCTTTTTTGCAACTTTTTGAGGAGATTTATATGGATGCGAACCGAGCGTTTCCGGCGGATTTTGGAAGCTGCTGGAAGTGCTGACCCCAAGTGGTTCGCATCTGAAAAACAACATATAGAAAATAAGAGCGTCGGTTTGTTGGTTTCGTAGAACCATCGAACCGGCGCTCTTTTGCATTTTCAGGATAAATAATCGGGCGTGATTCGGAAGGAGGAACAAATGATGCATGAAAGCAGGCGCAGCGCAGACAAACGCAGGAGCACGGCATTTGTGCCGATGCCGCCGGAGCTGGTGTTTTGCACCGAAAACGAGCGATGCTGTGGATGCCCTTACCCCGCCCACGGTATTGTCTGCTGGCACCGGGGTGGAGGCTGTCTGCGCACAGATATGGAAGAAATAGAAAGGAGACGCAAATGATGTTTCAAGCAGTTCTGAGTAACCCTGACCACCCGGAATACGGTGTGGCGACCATCCCGTTCCCCATCCCCCGCGACCAGTACGCACACTGCATGGAGCTGCTGGAGGCGTTGGAGATCGGTGACGCGGTCAAGGCGGACTGCCAGGTGGAGAAGATCGACAGCTTCTACACCGTTCTCAAGCGCACGGAAATGCTCGCGGTCAATGTGGAGGAGTTGAACTACCTCGCCAAACGGCTGGACGGCTTCGATGCGGGCGAGGCCGCACAGTTTCAGGCGATGGTCCACAATCTGGAGCTTTTTGAGCTGAAGGATCTCATCAACCTGACCTTCTGCTGCCAGCAGGTCACGGTCATCACCGACTTTTCCGACCTCGCCGCCATCGGCCGTGACCATTACATGAACCTGCACGGCGGCAGCGCAAGCGTGGATGAAATGAACAAACTGGACGGCGAGGAAACCGCTCGGCAGCTCATCGAAAGCGGCAGCGGCACGATCACCCCCTACGGCGTGGTCTATGACAACGGCATGAAGTTAGAGCAGATCTACGATGGCCGGTTCTTCCCTTGCTATTACTATGAGCCGAATGCCATCACCGTTGCGGTGACCTCCAAAAGTGAGCCGGAGGACACAGAGCATATCACATGGCTGTACCTCCCCATGGTGCAGGAGGAGATCGACCGCGCCCTTCAGCGGGCGGGTATCACGGATTCTGCGGATGTCCGGCTTCGGATGGAGGATACGCAACTGCCGGATGAAGTGGATGTGCTGCTGGATATGGAACAGGAAAACCTTGCGGACCTCAATGCACTGGCACAGGCTGCGGATGCTCTTTCCACGGATGATATGAAAAAGCTGAGCGCTGTTGTGACCATGGCAAAGCCACAGAATGCGGAACAGGTCAAGAATCTTGCGGAGAATCTCGACCTGTTTGACTTCGCTCCCGGTGCGCATACGCCGGAGGAATACGGCAAGTACATGATCCGGCAGTCCGGTCATTTCGACTATGACGAAAACCTCGACGCTTTTTATGACTATGAAAAGTACGGCACGGAGCGCATGAATGAGGAGGACGGAATGTTCACCGACCGGGGCTACATCGCCTATAAGGGCTATACCAGCATGGAGGAAGTGATGAACAGTGGTCAGAGCAGCTGCATGGAGATGGGAGGGATGATGTGATTATTCAAGCAGAACTCAGACGGAAACAGTCCGAGTACGAGGGGGACCCCTGCGCCGTGGATAAGGTCATCGAACTGCCAAGCCCACGGTTCCAGCAGTTCAGCCGCGCACTGCTGGCTGACTATGATTTCATCGCAGAGAACAAAAATGCCATCCGGCACGATGATGACGCCAGGCACTGCCTGCTCATCCTTGACGCGGAGGGAATGGACGGTTTCCTTGTTGACCCACAGGGGCACAACTATGCCCGGTACAGTGCCTTTGTCCCCAACGCCCGCAGCTTGCTGATGCCGGATATGGGGATCGACCGCAGCTATCTTTCGCCGGCAGAGCCTTGTCGCAATGAAAATCGGGATGAAATCCTCCGCATGACGCTGCGCGTCGATGGAAAGCCGGGCTACATCCTCGTCCTCCCCGCTGACGAGGAATACCTCAACGCGGTGAAGGCTTACCTCGATATTGATGTTTTCGCGGATGCCATGCTCTGTGATATTCGCTTCAAGGTGCCATACATCGGTGAGCTGATCCGTGATACGGATTGCCCCGCCGTGGAGGATTACAACGATTTTGCCGAAGCCTTGGAGGACATCTGGCAGCAGGACGGTGCGCTCCTGACCTACGCCGCCGTGCTGGAGGCTGAGAAGCCGGAGACCCTGCACCGTGCCTGTGATCTCCTGCAAGATCTGGACAACTACCAGCGCATCACGGAGGGCGCCTATGGTTACGGTCAGCAGCGATTGCAGGAAACGCTGGGGCTGGATGACGAGGCCATCTATGAGCTGGACGGCTACATGGATTTTGAGCAATACGGTCAGGACCGCATGGAAAATGACGGTGTAACGGAAACGGAGTTCGGTCTGCTGCGCCGCTTGGACCCGCCCTTCCCGGAGCAGACGCAGGGGCAGAGGATGATGTAAGCAAAAGCGGCTCGACCCATTTGGATCAAGCCGCTTGATAAGCAGACAAACTGGAAGTTATAAAGGCCTTTGCAAATACACCATATCTACCAACTGTATTCCACTCTCATAGATTGGGTGGTCGTAATTATCTGTAAAAAAATTGGGTATGCTGTGTGAGCGAACAAAACCACACTTTTCATAAAACGGGATTGAAAGCGGACTATCTCCTGTTCCCACTTGCATAATAGAGTATTTTCCTGTATATCGGTGAATTAAGAAGTTAATTAGGGCTTTTCCGTAACCGCAGCCCTGATATTCTGGCTTTACAGCAATATTCTTGATTTCAAGAATCGCGTTTCCCTCATCGGTAACGATACACTCTGCTTTCACGCCATTATCATCAAGTACATACATGGTTCCCTTTTCAAGATAGCGGTGAATCATATTTTCCTGCTCATCTGCCAGCAACAATAAGTCCATATAAAGCATCTTATCATCAATAATTTCTTTGATCACCATATTTGACCTCCAAAAATCCCGATTTGTTTAAAAAATGCTTTTCCCAAACGCATACACTTCCCGCAAATGCTCCGTCTTATCAATCTGCGCTCTCCCGTTCGTATCACCGCAGCCTCCGGCAAGGATCATGCCTTTGTCATGGAAACCAATATAATTCACAAGCGCAAACTTGTAGTAGGAGACTGCCTGTTCAAATGTCCAGAAGAAGTTGTCGGCGGAGGTCATCAGAAGTGCGCAATCTTTAACTGGGTATTTTTCGTATCTGCCGAGCGGCGGATTCGGGTCTTCCTCTGCTATGCAGTAGAAGCGTTCTATAAATGCTTTCAGCTTTGAAGAAATTGTCCAGAAGTAGAGGGGCGAAGCAAAAACAATGCAGTCCGCACCTTTGATCCTAGGCACAATCTCGTTGAAGCTGTCCTTCTGAACACATGGCTTTCCATACCGGCAAGCATTGCAGCCGAGACAGTCCTTCACCTCATGCTTATTGAGAGAGATAACCTCTACGGAATTTCCTGCTTTTTCCGCGCCACGCACAAAGCTCTCAACGAGCTGCGTAGTATTTCCGTGCGGTCTTCCACCGCCTTGAATGACCAAGATTCTCTTCATCGCCGCTCTCCTTATGCACCTATGAGGCTCTGGTCAAAGGCAAACAGAGCCTCGTTGATCTCAAAGACGTTATAGTTCCCATGCTCAACGAAATACTCCACGATGATGTCAAACTTGTTGGAGTGGGAGAGTGCAAAGCCCGCCTTCATGAGCATATCCTTCATTTCCACAAGTGGCAGCTCAAGAGCGATGGCAAATGCAATGACGGTGGGCTTGGAAGGCTTGTAGGACTTATCCGAGCGGATCTTCGAGAAGAGCTTCCGGTCAATATTTGCCTTCTTGTAGCACTGCGAGTCCGTCATGCCGCGTTCATCAATTTTCCGCAGCAGCATCTCCGAAAAGCTCTCATCGATCTGCCCCAGTGCATCGTCGAGTGTTGTCGCCTTCTCGGAGCTGACTGCCATAGGAGTTGTGAGCTTTTCAATAGCTTCATCGCAAACGGATGACTCGCAAGGCATGGGTTCTTCCATCCGGAAGGCACTCATTCTGCGCAGACGCTCGGAACGACTATCGGTATGCTCGTCCACATAGCGGTCATCTATGTATGAAGAAATGTCGGCAAACAGCTTGCCGCTGACCTGATAGGCTTTGCGGTCGAAAATAACGATGTACACCGTCATTTCGTTTTCAAGAAGGAAACTGCTGATGGTGTCAATCGCAACCTTGAGAGCTTGATCCTTCGGATAGCCAAAAATGCCGGAGGAAATCAGAGGGAACGCAACCGACTCGCATCCGTATTCCTTCGCCAGCATGAGCGATGTCCGATAGCAGGATGTCAGTAGTTCGCGCTCACCATGCCGCCCGTCATACCAGCGCGGACCGACTGCGTGAATGATATATTTGCAGGGCAGACGATAGCCCTTCGTGATTTTTGCGCTCCCGGTTTCGCAGCCGTGGAGCGTTTCACATTCTGCCAGCAGCTCCGGTCCTGCGGCACGATGAATGCAGCCGTCCACACCGCCGCCACCCAGCAGCGACTCGTTGGCAGCGTTGACGATGGCGTCCACCTTCATTTTTGTGATGTCATTTCTGACGATTTGAAGCGGCATGATCAAGCCCTCCCATTCGGTTACTTCGCGCCGGTCAGCAGTTTGTCCAGCGGGATTCTTTCCGGGTATTTTCCTTCGGTCAGAATGTCATATAAATACCTG
>ERZ773136.2019-NODE-2019-length-18045-cov-395.227738_pt1 | contig 18045 bp, 30 predicted proteins | sample MGYA00580855_ERZ773136 | MGnify/ENA primary metagenome ERZ773136 (study PRJEB29015, sample SAMEA2737860) | human gut metagenome | biome: human gut; feature: human-associated habitat; material: faeces | place: China | collected 2012 ... | reverse complement strand
CGAATTTTCTTCTTTCTCAATCTTACCAGACTGTTCTACCTTTGCAAATCGTGATGTCAACATGTCATAATAGTCCCAAACTTCCATCGGAGACTCGCAAGCATGAAAACCACGCTCGCAACACTTGATATTCCCACCCATTTTGTACTCTTTGCCGACTTCATACTTAAAGCCACGGCACTGCATATTCTCATCGAATCCCTTGTAGGATATAATCTTGTTTTCTTCCATTATTACTTACTTTATGCCCGAAGGCGGTTAAACACTTAGTCTTCTATTTATTGCTTCTATCACTTCTTGTATGGAAGCTGCCTCATCGTTGGTTTTTGCATATCGTCTATTAAATATTACCAACATATTTTTGAGACGAATAAAATCTGTTCTCAATAACTTATCATTACCCATACCTACACCTCCATTTCTGAGTTAAGTTCTAAACCGAAAAGAAGGTGCTGTAACTGATGAACAAAGTTAATACTAGCAAGATTGTGTTTGTCTAGACCTACGCACACCAAGAACTCACCCAAAGTTGTTATATCTTTTGTTATATACAGATAAGCTCTTTTTGTTGGTAATTTATACCAATCATAGCCATCATTCTTCCACCCATTCTTTTTTAGTATCTTTGGAGTAAGAGGAATTGGTTTAATTCTATCTTCTGCAACAGATATACAACCTCTAGTTTGCTCAATATATTCATTTGTTAATAAATATCTTTCGTAAGTAGGGTCATAACCTATAACTTTTACAACTTGTTCTCCATCATCAAGAATGAATTTTAACAAGTCACCAACTATATATTTCTGTTCCATACACTTTGCTCCTTTATCTCTTTAAAGATTATATTTCTTCCATCAGAACGTTCAAAACCACCACATAATAAATGTGGGCACAAGCAGTTATTTTCACGGAAATAACAACCATTACAACGTTTACTTTGACTTTGGGAAATTTGCACTACTTCAAGTACAATCTTATCGCCTAATTTATATTCTTTCATAATCAAAACGCAATTCTATAGTCCTTTCCTTTTAAAGTAGGTCTTTTTTTAAGGACGAACTTTGTTAAATTTTCAAAGTCTATCGGAAAGAGCGCACAATATTTATACTTTAATGTGCAGATGAATCTTCCGTTGAGCATAACATCAAATACAAAGGTTTTCATTGCTCACCTCCTTCCTGCTTTGGCAGTATGTCAGATAAATAAGCCCACTTGATGATTTGGCATCTGCTAATCGAATGTCTCCAAGATTCCTCATTCCAAAGAATGGATTCTTTAAATTGTAGATAAGCATCGTTATCAAAACCAAGGGTAATAATATCGCTCTTGCTCTTATCTGGCTCTTCTGTATTTGGATGCCACAAGTCCTTCAAGAACTCATTGATAGCCCACTTAGCACCTAGTCCAATAGCTTCTTTGATGTCCCCCTCATAGAACATTTCTTCCTTTTCATCATTGTTGAAGACTATCTCTTCGTCATTTAGCAGAAATCTATCTTCATAGATTTCTTCCTTGGCAGATTCTATTTTCTTATCGTCTATCATAATTATCTTCCTTTCTTACTATTTTTATCCAATACCTCTTTAATCTCGAAATATTGAGCCTTTATAAATTTTTCCATCTCTGACTTGGTTATTCTACCAATAACTGAAATATACCCATCCCTTACAGATACCGAGAAATTATCAGTATTGATAAAACTAATGTTAACATCTATGCTTTCATCATTCATAATCTACCCTTTCTTTTTCTAAGTTCTAACATCCTTCTAGTTCTACGGCTTTCCTTGCCACTAGGAGGATTGCCACCAAGCTTTACTTCTGGGATTTCATAATTCATATAGATGGAAGCTTCTTCATTGAGCGCCTTAACTACTTCTTTAGTCAAGACTTCTTCAAGTGATACACCAGTTGGTGTTACAATTATCTTTACATCGTCTCTAATCATATCTATCCCTCCACGTCTTTAGTTGTACCTAACAATGATTCGTTGCCTTCGTAAGGGATGCAGAACTCCCATCTACCATTAACACATACATAGTCAAGATATTCATCAGTCTTATCTGTATGGCTAAATATATTTGCACGCCATTCCTCAGTTTCTAGTTGTCTAACCAATACCTTATCGAATGGCTTAAACTCACAATTTTTAGGTAAGTCCACAATCATTTTATGCTCACTATCCCAAACCTTACCTTTCTTTTTGAGAGCTGAGAAGAGTTGTTGTTTCTCTTCTTCTGTGGCAAGGCGAATTTCTGTGATTTCATCTTTGCATATTCTGTATTTACCACTAATATCTAATGCCTGTGTTTTAGTGGTTAGTAAAGCGTGGTAATATAAGTCACCATTCCTTTTAGAGTACTTAAAGATTTCAATAAAATCTCCGTCTTCACATCTCACAAACAAAACATCTCCATCCTTGAACTCAGGCTTTTCAATTTTCAAAGTTTTAAGGTTTAACACACCGCCACATCTTTTCTCAAGCTCTCTGATATAACCATAGGCAGTATTGTTATCTAACTTGCTATACTTAGCCGTTTCTGCATTTGGCATGCCATCAAAATAACATCCGTTGAACCTTGTATAGTCATCAGATGCCCATTCTTTGAAGATGCACACAAATCCACAATCACTGATAAGCACATCACCCCTCTTCCACGAGAACTTTTCCCAGTCTTGCATTTCCTTGGATGGTTTAAGAAGTTGCATTCCTTTGCGGAATATAGAATCTGCTCCTGTATCAGAATACACAAAACTACATCCTTTAAACTTCTCCATACCATCACAGAAGATATTGGTCTCCCCATTTCGTTTTTCGACAACATAAAGAGATACATTAATATCACGCATTGTGTCATACAAGATTGTCTTCTCAGGCTTATCCTTTAGTATTTCCGCTACATTAATCTTATTTTCCATATCACTTCACTCTTTTAAATTGAACATTCTTTTTGTCTTTTCTATCGATTGCGGCACAACAAATATCTTTGCAGACATTTTCATAAATATTGCTGCTTATCTCGTCAAAGAAGCAACCATTACATTCTTCTGTCTCGCTTTCAACCACCTTCAAGACGATTTCTGAGCCTATAGGTAAATCTTCCATAACTAATTCCTCATAATGTGACACTTAACAACCTTGTTTACTGCAAGAGGTTGCGATTTATTAAAATTCTCGATGATATTGCGTTCCATCTGCTCAGGGAAGATGGGTTTGGTGGGCTTTGGAATGTAGATGGTAACTTGAAGCTTGCTGCCATCACTAAAAGTCATTAAGCACCTTCTTGAAATCTGTTCTATTCCAAACATAATTTTGTCCTCCTAATATTTGCATCCGTGAAGATACGGACGTGATTCGTTATACTGCATTTTCAATTTGATGTACTCCATCAGGTCGATATTGTTGTTATGTGCTAGTGCGAAAACCTGCATGAGCGTCTTCTGGATAATTTTTGAAATATACCAATACGGTGAGTTGTTGTCAGTAAACGAGCATAGGAAACTGATGATATGGTAGAAACATTTAGCAATATTATACTTGTATTTAATCTTAGCGATTTCATACTCTTCTTTCAGATAATAGTCGCTTTGAAATTTTGTTGGTTTTTTTATATCCATCCATCCTAAGAGTGATAATATTCTGATGCCAACGTCAGCGAACTCTGATTCAACCGTTCCTTCAAGAGTGTTCTTGTAGGCAGTATGTATATCTCTGCCCATTTGTATTTCGCTCTCGTAGTCTTCGATACTTCCGTGTCGGTTGTGTCTGTCTGCCTGAACAGCTTCTGCCATTTCTGTGATAATGAGCATCAGAGCGGTTGTTATATCTGTGTTGTCAGGATAGAAACCATGTCTTTGTGCATTCAAGTAAGCATCGTTTGCCAAGACAATCAGTTTCTTCTTTGTAATAATTTCTTTTTTCATATTGTTCTTGATTTATTATTTTCTGATAGTGAATGCCATATCGTTGAGGGTGCGGCACCAGTTTATCTTACCTTCTGCGCATAACTCGTTGAGGGTTTTATAAGGATGCTGGAATCCTCTGTTGATGATTTCGGCTGTGAGGACGTGGGGCGGCACGATGTGGGCAGCTTCACGCTCTGCCTGAATCTCTGCGATGATGGCTAGGATTTTTTCTTTCTCTGTCTTCATTTGGCGAAGGTAAAAATGAGACGTGTGTGACTTCGGACTGGAACATTAATAGTTCCCACATTCCGTTCAAGTCTTGTTGATACCACAAGCCATCGTGCATTGTTCCGATGATTGGGTTACCTTTGTACCATATTACCATAGTCTTGTGGGTAAACATGGCTTTGTGCGCTTTGCTGATACGCTTGCCTACCTTGATATATCCAAAAATATCCATAAGCTAAAAAAGTGATAGCTGACCAGTCTTGTCGTGGTAGTGATTTCCTGATGGGAATATCAGTTCCTCGAACATGGCGGTCAGGCAGTTGGTTACTATTGAGTTTCCTGCAAGGGCATAGAGTTTGCTTTTGCAGATGATGAGTTGACCAGACTTCTCCTTGCTCAGGAGTTTGTCTATATCAGCTTCGTGAACTCCCATCAGTCGGAAACAATCTCTTGGAGTGTACTTTCTGATTTGGATGGAGTATTTCTTTCCGTTTGGTGCGGTGTGAATGATTTCTTTGTTCATTATGGTTACGAATGTCATATCTCTTTGACGATTAAGAATAGTGGAATGCAGTTACCTCCGTGACCCATAGCTGAATTGAGAGTAGGGGAGATTCCCTTGGTGGAGCAGACTCTGGTCTGCTGCTCTATCCTGCCTTTGATTTGGAGGTTTGCTAGCTTTATAATTTTGTCGCACATTATAATTTCTTGATGATTAAAACTGCATTGGCTGCTCTGCCATCGTTATGTATATAGTTGGCAAAACCAGCCTTGTAGTAACTTGTTCGGATGGTTCTACTTAAACCATCTACGTCTGAGTTGATGAGCAGTTTTCTGCTTGTAACTTTTTGATTATCAATACCCCCCCCTTAGGGAAATGGTCAACACCAAGAAGATTGGCTATGCTGATTCCTGCACCAAATGATGATGTGATGGTCGGGGAGCAGCCATCAGCAGTTTTCGGTATTGCTATCTTCGGGGTAGAGTTTTTCGATTGATTCATTGATGTCTGCTTTGGTGAGATACTTTTCTAGGAGCGGCTGGGATAGGAAATATTCGGGAGATACACCATCTTCCAAGATGTCCTCAACAGTTGTCTCCAGTTTAATGGGAGAAGGGAAGTGATACTCTGGGTTCGGCTCGTCTTCTGTGCGTAGGATGGAGATAACGAAGATACGCTCACGATGTTGAGGCACACCATAATCTTTTGCGTCCAACACTTTATAGAAAGAAGAATAGCCAAAACTTTCTAAGTCTTTCAGATATTTCAAGAAGTAGGGTCTCATCGTCTTGTTGATAAGACCAGTTACATTTTCCAACATAACATATTTGGGATGCTTGCATTCCAGCATTCTCCTTTCTTGGAATATAAGTGAAGAGCGTGTTCCACTTCCTTCTTCTGCTCCTTTTCTAAGTCCAGCCATAGAGAAATCTTGGCATGGTGAAGACCATGATATGAAGTCGAAGTCGGGAACCTCATTCCAGTCTATCCTTGTCACGTCTCCGAAGTTAGGTATGTCTCTTCCGTGCAGAAGTCCGTAGGCTTGGATGGCTGATGGTTCTATCTCTGAGTAGCCCACAACCTTAAAGTCGAACTCAGGATGCTTATCTTTGAGGTACTTGAAGGCTAGGCTCTGACTGCCATAGCCAGCGAATGCCTCAAAGACTCTGAGAGGATGCTGCTTGTTGTACTTACTGATTGCTATCATTTTGGTAAACAGATTTGTGGTTTATGGATTCCATTGGATGCCCAAGCGTTCCAAGGTTCCGTTATCACGATATATCTCCAACTGCTTTCGGCATAGGCTATGAGGATTCTTTTGCAGAAGCTCTATCATACCTATGATGCGTGTCTTGAAAACGTTGTCCTTATCCGCATTTGTTACGTTCTGTTCAGCCTTCGTCTTTGCGATGAGTTGACTGATTTCGGAAGGATTCTCGTTAACGGATGCTGGCGGTGGTGTTGCTCCGATGAGTTCGTCTTCCCAACCTCGCTGGTTGAGAAAGGTTTGGAAGTTCTTTCTGTACTGCTTGTTGGGCTGTGAGATTACATAGAGAGGAATATACTCTATAGCTGCCTTGCGGTCTTTCAGGCTCATGGAGTTCCATTTCTTCTCCAGTTTTTCCTTGTTGCCAACCTTCTTTTCGTAAAGGTTCCATGCTCGCTCAAAGGTATATTCGTCTTTGACTTGCTTTGGTGGAGCGGTTACCTTATAGCCTTTGGTTTCGATATACTCTATCGCTGCCCTCAGGTGTTGTTCGTCTATTTCTAGAACGACTATGGTCTCTGGTTTAACAATATTCTCGTAATAAAAATCTTCTGTTGTCATAGTTCACCATTTAAATAATTGTCGATTGCTTGGATAAATTCATCTATAGAGCGGATGATGATGTACTTGCCACCATGTCGTTCTACTTCGTGTTGGAATACCTTCTGTTCGGGTTCCTGCCTACCTTTCGGTGTTTTATTTTCGATGCAGAGGAAACCGTACTGAGAGGTGCGCTTCAGGAGCAGCATATCAGATACTCCTGCCTTCATACCTTCTTCTTTGAGCCATGCGGCTTGTCGGGAGGTTCGCTTGCCACCATTCGGAACGGCAAAGAAGACTCCTTCAAGGTCAGGATATACCCCACGGATATACCTGACCTCTGCGGCTTGCAAGTTGTGCTCATCGTAGGATGAACGCTTGCGTATCTTCTTGCCTTCCTGCTGTAGCTTTGCCTTGATTTCAGCGTAGCTTTCCATTACCAGTCGGTTGAGAAAAGGTCGTTGAGAGAATCTTCACCCATCAAGCGGATGGCTTCTAATACAAGGTCTTTACTCTTGAAGTAAACGATTCCATAGTTATCAGAGTAAGTAAACTTGGCTACATATTCTCCGAAATATTGTTCGGCAATAAACCATTTTTGTGCAGCATCTTTGAAGTTAGGTTTCCATCCCTTATTGAGATACTTGGCGATGTTCTGCAACTTGTTGAAAGCAGCATAACGTTTAGCCTGAGCAGGAGTGGTGCTGTTGACGGCATCTTTGTAAGATGTAATACTCTGTGTTCCTTTACCAATATGGCATTTGTCACAAAACCAAAATGCAGTCTTCTTTAAGAAGAGTTCTTTGAGAATATCATCGTATGTGATATGATTTCCTTTCCCTGCATCAGTAGGATTCTCGTCTCCTTCAATCTTCTGACGAACCATCAACTTACCATCCTCAGCGAAGAAGAACTGGAGGTTATCAGGGATAGGGTACTCTACTGCCGAACCATCAGCAGGAATGCGCAACTTAGATAAGGTTGCCTTTCCGTTATTGATGTTGGTAACGTCCTGATTGCTGATGCCTTCTGCATGAATATCAGGAGTCTCTTCCTCGGCAATCTCTGCCATCTTCTTGGCAATCATGTCTACACCTTTGCCAACGATTGCTCCGAAAAGCATCTGTGCAAATGGTGGTAACTCTGGGGTGTTGTTGCGCTGACTATTACGTCTGTTGTTGCGCTTGTCGTTTCTACGTGTCATATCAACTATAATTTTGTAAAATATTATTAAATTCGTCTTCTGTAACACCATCTGCATAGAGTATCGTGAGGATGGTGTCTAAGACTCTACTATATACTTCATTAAAGGCTGGCTCATCCATCTTGGCAAAGGAGATAGACTTGGCTCTCTCCAAGAACTTCTGTCCGTTGAGGTCGTAAAGCGGTTCGCTGAATCCTGATGTTATCAGAAGCTGTTCTCGGAATGTTTCTATAGAACGTAGGTTTGTGCGCTGCTGCTCGGTTAGACAATCCCATGCTGCTCTGATAAGGGAGAAGAACTTGCGATGAAACTTGATGTTCCTTGGTCGAACAATGTTCGCCTTGACGATGGAACCAACCTTTATCTTTTTCATTTCCTCGTAATCATCATCCGTGTAGGGGCGAAGACCAGTGGAGGTTCTTACTAGATGGATTTCCATACCTTATATGTTATTGGTTTGGGGCAGGGAAGGGAAGTCCCTGCTGTTGACCACCTGCATATTGAGCGTTCTGCTGAATAGGTTGACCGCTTGCATTAACCTGAGGGGGAAAAGCCTGCATCTGCTGCTGGATAGGTGCTGGCTGCGGTGGGTAGTTGGCTGCTTGCTGCTGAGGAACCTGACCTATCTGGCTCTGTACCATCTGTCCCTGCTGCTGACCATTTGGTCGCTCCACCTTCCAACAATCCAACTGATTGAACCATCGTCCGTCTCTAGACTGATGTGCCTTCAATCCGATGTTTGCTGTGATGATTTCACCTACTTGGATGCCGAACTGCTGAATCTTGTCTGAACCATAAACTTGGATAACGGCTCTTGAAGGGTACTGCTCATTCAGTTCCTCAATAACATACTCTTGGGAACTCCATTGGGTTCCGTTTTGGGAAGTTCCCATTTGAACTTGCCCTGCTGAAATAATTTTACCAGTAAATTTAACGTTCATATCTATACTTAATTAAGTTTGATTCTTATTGATGGCTTGGAGATACTGACTTTTGTTAATCTCTCGTAAGCATTTGGATATTTCTCTTTGAAGAGTTTCGTGTCGAGCGTTCTCTTAGTTGTGCTCTCAACATAAGAGTAAGAACCGATATTGGTCTTGATGGATTTCTGCTTGTTAGCTTCCATCATCTTCATTATCTGCTCCTTCACATCATCCTGCTTAATCTTCAGGGCATCCATACGAGCGGTTATCAATCTATACTCCTGCTCTAGTGCTGAAAACTGCTCAGGAACTTCCACCTTATACTGATAGTCTGTATCATCAGCGAGATAAGCGTTGATTAACTCGTCTATCTGCTCATCTGATACCCTTGGTAGAGGCTGGAACTTGCTCTGTCCGTTCTTGAACCACATGCAGACAATCTCCTTCACCTTCAAGTCGGGGTTCTGCTCCTCGAACCATTTTGCATAGATTGATAGCTGGAGAGATACGTTGTCGTAGTGAAGGGTGGCGGTGGTCTTGTAATCTACCAGATAGATGTTGCCTTCGTTGTCGGCAAAGATACCATCAATGGCAGATGCGAAGTTTTCACCATCTGTAACGAGATATTCGGATGCTACATAGTGCAAATCGTATGCGACTAACATACTATGGAAGGCTTGAAGCTCTTCCGTAGGATTCGGGTACTGCTTGATGTCGGCATCGAAGATGGAGCAGAATGTTTCAAACGTGTTGTGTACAAGTCCTCCTCGCTCTGCTGCCTTCTTCAATACAGACTCGGGAATGTTCTTGTAGGTGTCGGGGAAGGCTTTCTTGATGAGCGTTCCCGTCACACCTTTCAGTTCCTTCTTGCCGATGAAGTACTGATGAGATTCCTCAATGAATGTGACTCTTGGCACATTCAAAGTGATTTTCTTTGTTTCTGTTGTCATATTATTGTATACCTAATTGTTTCTTCTTGGCTGATACAGCTTGCATGAACTGAGTGTTAGAGCAGAGTGGCTGGTAATGCTGAATTACCCACAACAGATTGTCCTTGCTAACACATCTGCTCAGATAACCCAATCCTTCGTTCAGGTCGCTCGGGTGGTACTGAGTGGATGCTGTCTGCTGGGCGGCTGGCTGCTGAGTCTGTGTCTGCTGCTGCGCTGCCTGATGCTGCCCATCGTTTGTTGTATCGGAATCAGCATTATCATCAATGGCAAAGAGACCGTTGAGTGCATACTTTCGAGCGTAAGAGGATGATGCTCCAGTAATCTGACTGCCATCCATACCTTTCTTTGATTCTTCTTCTCTAGCCCAACCAGTGGTTGTTTCACAGTCGCCTTTCTCGTTCTTGATAGTTGCGGTTGCCTTCACGTAAATGCGGTTGCCTATCAAGACTACATCATCGGTGATGGTTAGCGTGCATTTCTGCTTGTTGAGCAAAGGTTTGACAGCTTCCAAGATGTCTTCTGCCTTGCGATACTTGTAGCCACCGAATTTATTGAACTGACTCTTCGGGGCTTTCAGTTCTGACTGAATTGTGATAAGTTCTTTCATATCTTATATGTATTAAGTTGTTATTGATATTTCCATTCATAGCGGCTGCATCGGTAGCCACCATCTGGGTTCTTGTTCGGGTTGTCACACATGGTCGAGAAGATACAATCGTGACAACTATTTGCTTTACATCTCATATTGTATGGTTTAAATGTTCAAATTAAAAACCCCACGATTCTCACGAATGGTGGGGCGAGAGTTTTTTATTTTAGTTTAACCTGAGCGGTCGCTACCGCATCGAAAATGTAATCTGTATGAAATTTACTAATATGTCAATTTGCAATTTCATTTAGAAAAGGAGGGGCAGTAAAATGAATATGATAAAACCGCCACCTCCGTGGAGCGACATCTATACAATCTTGGCGGATGGTGAATCGCTCCTTGGTTCCCTTCTGCATTCATGGAGGCTTAGGACTCCCAGCACTAGTAATCGCACATATTGTGATATATCTGATTTCTATAAAATAACCAATTATAACTATTGAACCGAATAGAAATAAAGCGTGCTGGCTGCATTAGAACCGATTTGTAGTTGTGCGCTCCTACCTTTAGATGCTACCTTATTATATAAGGGTCACGGCATCAGGTCTGCATCTTCACAAGTGAACTCCAAGTTTTTCCAAATTCCACCTATCAGGTGTATGTACTCGCTTGCCACTTCCACGTCTAAGCACCATCTGTGGTTAATGATGCTCCTTTTGGGTACGTGTACCTCTCTAGGAAGGTTTATCCTATCCGATATAAAGCCTTGGAATCGGGCTATATGGGGCGCAAGGTGGGACTCGAACCCACGACATCGAAGGCTCATAAACCTTCATACTCTACCAACTGAGTTACTTGCGCTGGGCAAAAACTTAAAACATGTAAAATTATAACGACAAAGTTATTGTGGAGACTGGGAGTAGCAAACTCCAAAAAACCTCTGCTGTTTTCAATGACTGAAATATTATAAGAATTAACACATTAACAACTTAATACTAAATTTAACTTGTGAGGTTCAGTCTCCGTATATTACTTACCTACCTCCTTGAAGTAGGAGTGAATTTCCTTAACGGCAACAGCGAAAGCGATTACGCTGGCTACCAACATTACATCTGCTATCATAAGTTTATCTGTTTAATGGGTAAAACAATAGGCTGCTGCCTCTGATTTCAACTCAGCCATGCTCTTTCTGCGGTTTTGAGTCATCCACTCTTCCAACTCGCTCTTCTTAAAGTAGAGTCGGTTGACATTTGGTTTATAGCAAGGAATGATTCTGTTCCTGACGTTCTCTCTCACTCCTCTAACCGTCATACCAAGAATGATTGCAGCTTCATTAATGTTGAGCACATTCTTTGCAGCTATGAGCGAATACTGCTCTATGCGGTCTAGCTGCTCTTTAATCTCTGGGTCTATCATATCAGTTGAATTTGATGGTTTGTTGACTGGCACTAGCTGCCTTGGCTGGCTCTGTTCTACCAGTGCCCTTATCGCTGGGAGTGTTCTCCTGCTCTATTAAGGGGAGAATGCCCTTTGCTTTGAGTGATTCATATAGGAAGATTCTTCCTTTCGTTGTCCACTCGGTGTTGTACTTCACATCGTGCCGACCATCACTCCTTAATATGTCTACTGCTCTGCTGTGAACATATCCACCTTCTAAGAACTGGGCAAACAATATCCATTGACCTCTTACCTTGTGTTGGATTCTCATAGACTCTAACTCCTTGTTTAACCTCATGGCACTCATTCCGTAGTCCTGAGCAATCTGAGTAACGGTCATGGTGGCATTGCTCTGCAAGATTTTGTCGTAGTAGCTAACCTTTGGCAGCATTTCGGTAATCTTGTTGCCGAGTTCCATGTTCGTCTTGCTGATAGTGACGATTTGCTCCTGCTGCTTCTTATTTTCCAAAGCTAGCTGCTGTTTCTCTTCCTCAGCCTTGACCAGAGATTTGAGAGCTTCGAGATAGTTCTGAGGGACGGATGGCTTTTGATGTTGCTCTTCTAGTTCCTTCCATCGTTTAATCAACTTGGCTCTCGCTTCATCGTTGAACTTGGTGGCGATGTAGAGACACTCTTCTTTGTTGAGGGAGTAGCAAGGTCTCGTCTCGCCTTTTTCATCTTTGTAATCAACCAGCTCAAAATTGCGCCCGTTGATTTTTTCCCAAGCTGGCTCCATGTTTCTGATTGCTCTCATAACATTTTTGTGGAGCCTTGCAGTAATCTCTGCAATCTGTAGTGATGTCATTCGGTCACCATCTACAATAGTTGAAATTTCATTCATAGGATTCCTCCATTTTTTAATCGGGCGGTAGTGTATGAAACAGAAAGTGACAAATTTTCATTTTATACATTATTATATCTACCGTTGCCCGATTGTAGTTTTTATTTTGTACCTTTGCAGGTGACAAATTTTTATTTTAACTTAATTCAATTTCGTATGAAACAGCAAAAAGTAATTATGTTCACCTATCAGACAGATAACTTGGATGAGTTGAACGAAAAGATTAATTCTCGTATTGACAAACTAAATGCTAACGAATGGAGAGTTGTAAGTATCTCCTCTTGTAATAGCACTGTCGTTACTAATGATGGTACACCATTGAACCAAGTTACTGTGTTTCTACTTGTGGAAGAAGTTTAAAAGTTTTTGAGCTTCTTCTACAGACACTTTTCTTTTGATGTTATCATAATGCGCATCGTGCCAATACGTGCGTTCTGTACGCTCAATGCAGTATATGCCGATGTTCCATTCCCAAACTGGCAAGTTATATACCCAAATGAAACCTTCTTCCCAGTTGGTACATGACTTGCTCAGTTTTTTAAAAAGAGTCCATCTCAGCCATGTTCTGAATAATCTCTTAATCATATTCACCTCCTTCCTAATAGAACACGACCTTATCAGCCTTAACACCTCCGAACTCATTCAGGGCATCATTCCTGATGCTTTCGGCTTGTTTGCTCTGACTTCTAAACCCTAGAGCGTTGTAGATGGTTTCCCTTCGGCATCCATACCGCTCAGCAAGTTTTTTACGTCCTTCGGGCGAAACTTTGATAATTTTTATCTTTTTTGCTTGCATATCTTAATTTTTTATTGTACTTTTGCTTCTAATAATTAAGCAACTTGTTGTTTACGAGTGCAAAGGTATGCAAATATGTTTAGATTACCAAACAAAATTGCATATTTCTTTAGTCGATTATGTTTATTTAAGTATGATTTAAAAATGTAAAATGTATGGAAAGTCTTGTAGCACAAAGAATTAAGTCTGTTTTAGAGGCTAAACAAATAAGTATATCTGCTTTTTCGAAAATGATTGGAATGCAGCAAGTAACTTGTAATCGCCAACTTCGTGGTGACCAAGCTGTATCACTTGGTCTTATCGAAGGGTTTCTGAATGAGTTTGATGAGATTTCAGCCGAATGGCTCCTTCGGGGTCATGGGAAACAACTTATAGAAGAACAATCGTTCTTGGTGGCTGAACCTACTCCTAAGTATCGTGAAGACAAAAACGACTTGCTAGACGATTCTGTTTGGAAAGCGAAGTACGAAGAGTTAGAGAAACGCTATGACCAGCTACTATCTGTATTGGGTGGTGGCATGAGAAAAGCAAATGTAGGATAATTAAAATGTGGTAGGTATGGAAACATTTCATTTGATAGTTATATTACTTGCAGGTTTGATTACATCTTGGTGGATGATTGGTGTAAGCGATGCTTTGTTGAACGGAGAAGGGTTTAATAAATTCTTTTCTGGAGAATGGATGCAACTCTTCAAGTTCTTGTTAATATTGGGATTTATAGGAAGAATTTGGTGGGTTTCTCTAGAAGACACAAAGAATGTAGTTAACTATGTTTTTCAACAATTTAATTGCGAACCTATAGAGTTTGGTGGTGAAGAAGATGAAGTTAATGAATGATAATGATTAAAAAGTATTGAGTATGAAACTGATTATAACTAATTTGTACACGTTGTTTATTTTAGCGGTATGTGATGCTATAGTCCTCTTGTCTGTGAAGTGGGCTATTACCATTGATGTTCTTTATATAGTGTTGTTGATGATTGGAACATTACCATTTATGGTGGTATCAACCTTGTTTGATAAGTCGATAACGTTCTTCCCTTATTATTTCATCAGATTGAGGCAGGTAGATGTTTATAGTGCCTTTTTCCTATATATGCTTGGCTTTGCTTTTGGAACATTCTATTTATGGTATACGTTTTGGCAGCATGATGGTCATTGGATATTAGGGTGTATCTTTGGTACGATACTGAACTGGATATTAGTGGCAATGAAAGGAAATGATTTAGTATTGGTTCATAAAAGAATGGGGGTAATGTAATGGAAGTATTTATTGGTATAATGTTGCTTTTGGTTATTATTGCTGTAATATTTATCCAGAGAATAATAAGCGTGAATCGTGAGTTAAGCGATAAGAAGGCAAAAGAAATGCTAGAACATATAAAGAATAGCGAACCTCACTCAATTCCAGCACCGAATAAGCAGGATTTTGGCAGATGTACCAATTCTGTTGGACGTTTTGGTTTTGATGTGTCAAATCCTATACGAATTTCAAGTATTTATGATGCTTGCTTCGGTAAATATCTTTATGGTATGTATATAGACAGGGAAGGAATCTCAGGTTATATAGTTGTGTCTAAGTGTTTGTGTTCTTTGTTTGGAGACAAACCTATTTATAGGGTGGGCGTTAGGAAGGGCGATAAGAAAAGTTTTATTACGCTATTCTTTATAGAGGATGGTATAACAAAGCCACAATATTATCCTGATGGAATTTTGGATAGTACTGATTTATACTTTCAAGATGTTGTAAAGAATGGAGGTCATGTTTTCTTTAAAGATAGCTATTTGCAAAATAGAATGTTGTTGGAAAAGGAAAGTTCACAAAAAGCTATACCAATCCTTAAAGAAAAAGTATATGCTTTTCCTTTGCTAAAGAAGAAAGACGGTGAGGATGCTAGTCAATTTGCATCGAGAGTTCAAGACCAAAGAATACGCAAAATGTTGTCTGATGATTATTGGAAATTTGTTAATCTGCATAAGAAAATTTCGTCTGGGCTTTCCGAGATTGCGAAAGAAACTAACGAGGAGTTTGCACAGAAATGGGAGAAAATAACTGGTATCAAACGAAATGAAGGGGAATCGGCTTGGAAGTATATGATGAGAGTCAAGCCATATAAGGATAAGATATTAGCCTTACAACGTAAGCAACAAGAACTGGAGCAAAAATTGAAAGCAGCAAAATCAAAGTCCGAGTATGAAGCTGACGAAATATTAAAGAATTACAAGGGAGAAAAATAATTTTCCCTAACTAGGAAAAAATATTTTCCCAACTAGAAAAATAAAATTATGCCAAAAGAAATTATTTACGTGTTTGTGGCATTCATAGCGATAGCTGCAATTTATTTTATGTATTGCTCATTGAGGGTTGACCGGAAAGAAGGTGAATCTTCAAGTGTTAAGGATGATAGCAAGAAGGTAGCTAAGATGGTGTTTAGGTATATTGCCATTGCGATTACCTTTGTTGTCTGTATGGTTGTGTTGGTTTCTGTCGAATCCCAGTTCGTAGAGCCTAATAAAGGATTTATATTTGGTGACTTTGCTGTGTCTGCTATGGCTGCTGCCTTTGTTGGTAGTTTTCTGAAAAATAAACTCGGTTTGTAATGGCAAAGATAACTAACGAACAGAAGCTGTATGTGCTGCTGAAATATAAGAAAGAGCGAACAAAGAAGGAAGAGAAGATACTTTCTATATTAAATGAGAAAGCAAATCTAGGCTCTGCTGATTTAGAGAAAGCGGACAAAGAATGCTGTAATCAAAAGTGGCTAAGCATAGTTCATGTAGTAGAAGAATTGGGTTGTACGACAAAGTACTCACACAGAATAGAACTATCTGAGTCAGGTAAATCTCAGATAGAAAAGTTCTGGAGAGAATCTAAGTATAACCCTGATAATGTTTGGAAATCTAGAGTTGTTAAATGGTCTTCTGTTGTCACAGCTATAATCACGTTAATATATTTCCTAGCGTGGTTATGCCAATTAGTACAAAAGCCAGTAGAACAATGATGATATTCAATAATATCTTTATATATCTTATGTCTTCTTTCATAAGCCAATCATTTAAAAGTTTATGAGGCAAAGTTACGCTTTTCTCCTGAAAATCAGAAGCAAATTACATAGTTTAACTTTTAATCTCTGCAAGGCTGGCTACCTTACAGAGATTTTTTTATTCCTTATCGAAGAACTTATCAATCAGCCCCATTGCTTCATCCTTCTTCTTATCCACAATCTTAGCATATATCTCGGTGGTTGATATTCGGGAGTGACCGAGTAGCTTGCTGGTGGTGTAGATGTCGGCTCCCAGCGTGAGCATCATGGTGGCGAAGGTGTGCCGAGCGGTATGGAAGGATATGTTTTTCTTGATTCCTGCTGCCTTCGCCCATACCTTAATATGATAGTTGATGTTCGGCTGCTGGCATAGTTCATAGAATACTAGTTCGTCTTCCGTCTTTTCAGGCAACCATTTCATCGCCTCGTTGGATAGCTGATAGCTGACAACTCTCTGAGTCTTCTCCATCGTCTTGGTCAGGCGGTAGGATGATGTTCCGTCAGGATTCTTCACCTCTTCAATATCGCTCCATTTCAGCTTCCTGATGTCCGAGATACGAAGACCTGAAAAGCATGAGAACATGAATGCTTGCTTGGTATGCTGGCTGTAGCATTCCGTTGCAGCCAGTTTCTTCACTTCCTCAATATCAAGGTATACTCGCTCGCTTTCAGGAGACCCGAACTTATAGCTTGGGTCTATGAGCGATAGGGGATTCATCTGTATGATACCATCACGGACAGCCTGATTCAGAACCGTACCAAAGCAAGTAAGGTACACCTTCTTGGTTACTTCGCTAAACGGCTGTCCACCCCTCTTGGTGGCAGTCCTCAGATACTCTATCCACTTCATGCAAAACTTCTTGTCTATGTCAACCATCTTGGTAGACTCGCCACAGAACTTGATGATATGCTTCTTCACATTCTCAATGGTCTTGCTGGATTCATCCGACCTACTTGCCTTCTGCTTGGCAGCCTTCACGATGTCTAGCCATTCTACCAAGCGCATGTTCTTGTTACTGCTGAATACTCCTGCCTTTCGGTTCTTCAAGTCGAGAACCCTCTGAGCCTTGATGATATTCGCACTAGCCATTGTCTCAGTATTCTTCATCCTTGCCTTCGCTCTTTCTCTACCAACCTCTGGTATGAGGTATAGTTTGAGAAATTCATAACTCCTCTTTCCGTCCATATAGATGTCCAGATAGATACTCTTGTTTCCGTTGGCAAGTTCCTTGAATCTGATAGTAACTGGCTCCTTGTCGATTGTTTTCTTCCTTCCCATAAGCCTACATTTATTAATCTGCTGCAAAGATAAGCATTTTTTTTGTTACTCGCAAATTTTCGGTAACAAAATAGTAACAAAACTACAACATATCTATTGTATACCTACCTGTCATGTATTATACGGATAATTATTTTTCTGTATAAATAAGATGTTGATAACCAAGCAGGTAGGTATACAGATGATATACAAAAGGAGTACTTTCACAAGCACCCCTTTTCATATTATACAAAAACATTATGAATTATTTCTATTAGCGAACAAGATTTTAATTTCTATCTTTGTCTCAATTATCTAAAAGTTTCAAACGTTCACCAGAATTGCTTTTGGCAAGGGGCAATTCCTACTCGTAGGATAACCTCAGTTCTGATGTTTATCATTTACGGTTGCAAAGGTACGAAGATTTTTATAATTGTGCAATACCTAAAAATGGGGGTTTTGATGAATACCTAGAAATGAGGAATAAAATGGGGGAGAATAGAATCGGGTAGGAGGTAAATGTTACTCATAAGAGGCATTTACCTCCTACTTTCGCAT
>ERZ773136.2010-NODE-2010-length-18099-cov-4.844159_pt1 | contig 18099 bp, 15 predicted proteins | sample MGYA00580855_ERZ773136 | MGnify/ENA primary metagenome ERZ773136 (study PRJEB29015, sample SAMEA2737860) | human gut metagenome | biome: human gut; feature: human-associated habitat; material: faeces | place: China | collected 2012 ... | reverse complement strand
GGTAGCCGTAGACCTTTCGGCCCTTGACCGTCAGCAGGCGTTCCGCCAGCTCCTTGACCGGTTCATACGGCTCCGCCGTCAGGGCGCGGGCCTTGCGGTCAAATTTCTTCTCCGCCATCTGCTCGGCGAGCCCACGCACAAAGGGATCCTTGATTCTGGCGATGCGGTCGCGCGTGACATTGGGCTTCAATGCAAGCATGTATTCATTGGCGAACACATTGGAATCCAATGCCTTCAAACCCTCCTCCGTAATCGGCGCGCCTCCTGTTTCCTGGGCGGAAAGAACGCCGCCGCCCAACACGCCGCAGAGGGCCAGTAAAAAAATCCCCTTTTTCAACAATGGTGAGAAAATCATTTGTTAAATAATACTGTTCGGTTTCCGGAATTGTTTCAAGGAAAAACGCCCGGCCCCCATGCCCGGGAAAAAGCCTTTTTGTGTGACATGGGACGCCCGGGCCCAGGGAGAAAAACTGTCCATCCCCCTTGACGGGGGCCGTATAATGACGCTCGCAAAACATTTTTCCATATGAATACAGAAACACATCAATTTCAGGCGGAAGTCCGGCAGCTGCTGGACATTGTCATCAACGCCCTTTACAGCGACCGTGAAATCTTTGTCCGCGAGCTTGTTTCCAACGCTTCCGACGCCCTGGAAAAACTGCGTCTGAAGCAGCTGACGGATTCTAATATTTACCAGCCGGACAAGCCCCTGGAAATCACCGTCACCACGGATAAGGAAAACAAGACCATCACCATTGCGGACACCGGCATCGGGATGACGGAAGCGGACCTGGTGGAAAACCTGGGAACCATCGCCCACTCCGGCACAAAAAAATTCATGGAGGCCCTCAAGCAGAAGCAGGAAGGCGGAGCGGACCTGATCGGCCAGTTCGGCGTGGGCTTCTACAGCTCGTTTATGGTAGCGGACCGGGTGGAAGTGTTCACCCATTCCTATGAACCGGAAGCCGCCTCCCTTCGCTGGTCTTCCGACGGACGGGAAGGCTACAGCATCGAAACGCTGGCGGAACCGCTGGACCGGGGCACCCGCATCGTCATCCGCCTGAAAGACGAATATGAAGAGTTCTCCCAGGAATACCGCGTGAAGGAGCTCCTGCGCCGCTACTCCAACTTCGTGGGGTTCCCCCTCAACTTCAACGGAGAGCACGTCAATACCGTCCAGGCCATCTGGTCCAAGTCCAAATCCGACGTGAAACCGGAGGAATATGATGAATTTTACCAGTTCATTGCCCATACGGATGAAAAGCCCCTGTCCTATATGCACTTCAGCGCGGACGCCCCTATTGCCCTGAATGCCCTGCTTTTCATCCCCAGGCGCAATCCGGAAATGTTCGGATTCGGCCACGTGGACGCCAACGTGGCCCTGTACTGCAAGCGCGTGCTGATTGACGCCAAGCCGGAAGGCCTGCTGCCGGAATGGCTCCGCTTCCTGAACGGCGTGGTGGACAGCGAGGACCTGCCCCTGAACATTTCCCGCGAAATGCTTCAGGACAACTCCCTGGTGCGCAAAATCAGCGACATCATCACCAAACGCTTCATCAAGCATCTGGAAAAACTGGCGAAGGACGATCAGGAAACCTACAGGGAATTCTACGCGCAATTCTCCCGCTACCTGAAAGAAGGCGTCGTCACCTCCTGGCCGAACAAGGAATCCCTGGGCAAACTGCTCCGTTTTGAATCCACGGCCACGGAACCGGGGGAAACGACCTCATTTGAAGACTACGTCACCCGCATGAAGGAAGGGCAGACGGCCATTTACGCGCTTACCGGCCCCTCCCGTTCCCATCTGGAAAACAGCCCGTACCTGGAAGCCTTCAAGGCCCGCGGCTATGAGGTGGCCTTCTTCACGGACCACGGGGACGAATTCGTGCTGGACTCCCTGTCCAGCGTGGACGGCAAGCCCGTCACGATGATCGACCGCGCCGACGTGGAACTCCCCGCCCTGGAAGAGGAACAGAAGGACGCCCTGCCCCAGGAGGAAGCCGCGGCCCTGGAAGAATGGCTGAAAGGGCTGTACCCGGACAAATTCTCCAAAGTCACCCTGGGCAAGCGCCTGGTCAGCGGAGCCGCCGTAGCCCTGCAAAGCGGCAATGACATGGGGCCGGAAATGAGGGCGTACATGAAAGCCATGGGGCAGGAAGTGCCGGAAAGCCACCCGCAGCTGGAACTGAACCCCTCCAACCCGCTGGTGAAAAAGCTTTCCGCCCTGCGGACGGAAAACCCGGAACTGGCGCAAATGGTGGCGGACCAGATCGCGAATACCGCCCTGCTCCGCGCCGGCATGCTGGACGATCCCGCCGTGCTGGCCCAGTCCTCCCAGGCCCTGATGGAACAGCTCCTGCTGAAGTAAGGGGCCCGGAGGAAACAGCCTCTTTCCCCAAGCCGCTCCCTGCCCACCCCGCCGGGGGGCGGCTTTTTCATTTCTCTTCCCGCCATGAACGCGTTACGCCGCATGCCCCGCCACATTCTGTTCCTGAGGCTGGCCTATCAAGCGGGCATGTGCCTGCTGGCCCTGGTCGCCGTAACGCTGACCGCCATTGACCTGACCACGGAAGCGGCGGAATGGGAAGTCACGGCGGACCGCGTCATCTACTGGATTTTTGTGCTGGATTATGTGGTCCGCTTCTCCATCAGCCGGTCCAAATGGCTCTTCATTAAGGAACACCCCTGGGATTTGCTGGCCATTATACCCTTTGACGCCCTGTTCCGCCTGTTCAGGTTCGCCTCGCTGGGGGAAATTTTAAGGCTCGCCAGGTATCTGGACCTGTTTTCCTATGCCATGAGGTTCACCACGCGCATCCGGCGTTTCTTCAACACGAACGGATTCAAGTATATCTGCATCGCCGCCCTGGTCATCATCCTGCTGGGGGCCGTAGGCATCCATCTGGCGGAAGGCATGAGCCTGCCCAACGGCATCTGGTGGTCCTTCGTCACGGCTACCACCGTAGGCTACGGGGATACCTATCCGGTCACCACTTCAGGCAAATTCCTGGCTGTATTCCTGATGCTCACGGGCATCGGATTCGTGGGAACGCTCACCAGCACCATCACGTCCTTCTTTCTGAGTCCCCACGGCGGAGAAGCGCTGCCGTACCGGGAAGAGGAAATTGAAGCCATTAAAAAGAAACTGGACGACCTTTCCTCCATGACGGATGAGGACATAGACACCATGGCGGCTCTGCTGAAAACCCTTCGGGACGCCTCCCCAGCACCTTCAGCGGGAAAAGAGGAAACGCCTGCTATCCATTCCGAAAAAAACTGACAAAATCCGTTTGGTATTACATCAAAAAATGCCCTGTCCGTCCCAGGGCAAATACCAAATACTCAACCGTTTTTCAGTGAGAAGATTTTAAGTCTTTATGTTGATTACCAGCTGATTGGCTACCTTTAAAAAAAAGAAACGCCGCAATGACAATGTTGACCAAAGGAACTAGTTCTAAAAGCACCAACCATCCGCTCTCTCCTATGTCATGAAGCCTCCTGACATCTGCAACAATATTGAAATATATATAAGAAATAAAAATAATCACAAATAAAACTAATATTCCTAAATCATTCCCTGTTTTATCCCACACCATTGCAACTCCATTAAGAAGAATAATAACCATAATTGGCAATATCAGCAACTTCAGCGCCCAATATTCAGATCTGGAAATACGACCGGAAAAACTGACATATTTTCTTAAAAATGAAGTTCCATTCGCATTCTCCATTTTTATAGAAGCATTTTCCTCTATTTCTCTGCGGATTTTATGCATATCGGAAGCAGATACGGAAGACTTCAAAATCTCCTGTACGTCAGACGCATTACACTCTATTCCCAACTCATGGTTCACGATGTCTGCAACTGACTTAGAACTTGTTTTTGTCAATATTGCGGCATCCACAAGTTTATTATATGCATTAATACGGGATAGCCTTTCTTCCGACTGTTCCATAACTTTCATCTTTTTATAAATACAGTTACTATGCTCTTCGCTCTTCCCTTTACATTACTCCCAGCTTCTTCAGCATGGAGATGGCAACGGAATTTCCCTGTTCCGCAGCCAGACGATACCAGCGTATCGCTTCCTGCCTGTTTTTAGCAACCCCATGCCCAAAATAAAAACACGCGCCCAATCTTCTTTGAGCTTCTGCATTTCCTTTTTCGGCTGACAAAAAATACCAGTTTACGGCTTCTCTTTTATTCTTCCCAACTCCGTGTCCGAAAAAATAACAATCGCCCAGCCTCCACTGGGCTTCCGCGTTCCCCTGATCGGCGGCCAGACGGTACCACTTCACCGCCTCCTGCTTGTCCTCCCTGATTCCTTCTCCCCAAAAATAAAAGTATCCCAGCCTCCTCTGGGCTTTCGCGTTTCCAAACTCCGCCGATTTTTTGAAACATGAGACAGCTCTCTCCACATCTCCTTTATTCAAATACTGCTCCCCCAAATCCATCAGGCGGGTATGATCCAGTTCTACTGTCTCGTTCTCATGGGCGTATTTTTTTCCATTAAATAGCTGTACAATACTAAAAGCCGTTAAAAAACATACGGAAATGATGATTGCAATCATCCGCCATTTTCTTCCTGCCCACCGTTTTTTCTCTATCTCTATTTCCGGATAATTATTTCCATCCGCAAATATTTGTTTCATGCTTTTTTTAGAACAATGAAAATCTATCAGGAAAAACGAGAACAGCAGAAAGACGATGATGAAAGATAAGTAAGACCACATATTTTCAGAACAGTCCATCAATAAAAAACCTACAGGAATAAATAAGGAAAAATAAACGCCCGCATTTAATATCATACTGTTATACTTGCAGTCTCCTGCCATGTCCGCTGCACGGCTGTCAGGAATACAGGCAGAAGATACACAGAAAACAACAATTCCTATATAGTCTCCCCACGTCAAATGTTCCACTATTCCTTTCCAGCTTTTTATTACTGCAAAATCATACAGGGAAACAGCAATAACCAGTAAGCACAAAGCCAAAGCGGCTTGTACTGTAGAAACTTGAGTTTCCCTTCTTGAAGAGAATAAAGACAGGGGCAGCAGGACGACGGAAGCCGCAAAAGAAAAAATCACCCTGGCGCTCAACCCTCCCAGCGCTCCAACCAAAATACTTAATATTGCATGAAGCATACTCATTAACAATCAATATTTATACCAGCTTTCACCCATTTATCCTGATGATTCCGTTATTTAATATTAATTTTATTATTGAGAATCAAATAATCAATAGCGCCAGCGGCCTCCCTTCTATCCATTATTCCCTGTTTGACGCGCAGGGACAAAACCTTTACCATCTTGTCTGCAAGAACCTTGTCCACCTTTCCCTGTTTTACGGCTTCCTGAAGGCGTGACAGAGATGCGCGAAAGACCTGAGCTTCTTCTTCCCTGGCAATTTTTGACTGGGCTTCATGTTCCGCCTGGTTGATGATTGTCTTGGCTTTGGCGCTTTGACGTTTATCCCAGGCGGCAGCTCCCGCCCTGGCTTTGGCTGAAGGGTCATAAGTGCTGGTAATTAAATCCCCACGATACCTGTTCCCATATTGGTCTGAAACGGAAATCGGGGTTATGCTGGTTCTAGTTGTAGGCGTTTTTCTGCTTTTGAACCGTTCAAACCTAGCTCTGGCGCTTCTGTCCCCTTTCCCGGAATGAGTGTAATAGCCACCCGCTCTTCCCGTTTCCAAAGTTCGAGCCAAAACATGTTCTCCCACCAGAAAGACTGTTCCAAATATGATTAATAAGGAAATAGAAACATTCATTTTTTGCCTGTTCTAACGGATTCCCAATCCGTACATTTATATCGAATAATGTAGAAAAAAATCTAACATATTTTTATGAATCATTGTTTATCATCTTTCATTTCCTTTTCCGTTCCTGTTTGATCTTTATAGCTGTTATCATCACATTTTAGACTTGTGTACGGATTGGGAATCCTCTGCTACAACGTTCTTCATGAACATACCGACTTCCTCTTTCCCCACCGACACGGATCAGACAGGAATCCTCCTCATCCGTTCCCTGGGCATTCCTCCCATGGACGCTTTCCTTCTTCTAAAGGACCTCCTGGACACCAGCCGCGGAAGAGGCGACAGAATAACCCGGGCCAAACGATGCATACGGCTGGGAGGAGAGGCTCTTGCCGACAGGGAAACAAGCGTGCCGTTTTCCCAGGCTGTCCGCGCCAGCCTGGAAGCAAGAAAACACCGCCGGCCCCGCACCCTGCAGGAAATCCGCTATATGGCTGCCCGGATGATGAAAAAATGCCCGGAACTGGCAAGAAAACAGGTCCGTTCCATCACGCCGGAAGATTGCGGGCGTTATCTCCGCAAAAGCTTTTCCACTCCCCGCCAGCGGCACAAGGGGCGGCTGATCCTGAGCGGCATCCTGAATTTTTCCCTGAAGCGCGGGTGGTGCCGCAGAAACGCGGCCTTTCTGGTTCCTCCCCCCATCCTCAGGGAAAAACGCATCAGGGCCCTTTCCCTGTACGAGGCAAAACGGCTTCTCCACACCGCGGAACAGTTGTTCCACGGGGCATGCCTGCCGGCCTGCGCCCTGATGCTGTACGCGGGCATACGCCCCCACGAAGTCAAAAGGCTGACCTGGAAGCACATCAACCTGAAATCCGGCCTGGTTTCACTGGCGCCCACCCATACCAAAACAGGAGGGAGCCGCCATGTTTCCATCCTTCCCGTGCTGGGCTCCATCCTCAGCCGGACGTCTTCCGCCTGCTCCCCCTCCCGTCCCGTTTGCCCGCCCAACTGGGAAAAGAAATGGAGGGAAGTAAGGCGCCGATCCGGCATCCTGAAAAAAAGCGGATGGGTACAGGACGTGCTGAGGCATACCTACGCCTCCTACCACCTGGCCCATTTCTGCAATCAAAACCTTCTTCAGAAGGAGATGGGGCACTCCTCCCCCTCCCTGCTTTTGGCCCGCTATCTTAACATGGACGGAATCACCTCCGCAACCGGCGCCATGTTCTGGACGCACAGCTTTGTTTCTCCCGTTCCGTTAAAGAAAGACTGACAAAAATCCGTCTGGAATTGCGCGGCCAAAGGCGGAGCAATCCCCTGCTCCATCAGACCGGAGGCGCATTTGTTTTGCCTTGAATCCAAAATAAGGCACAGTACAATAAGAAACCCGAACCAATGAAGAAGAAACCCGTTTTGCCTTGAATCCAAAATAAGGCACAGTACAATCGGGGAACGGAACGTTCATGGCCCAGTATGGTTTTGCCTTGAATCCAAAATAAGGCACAGTACAATTGAAGCGTTGAATACGGTTCGGGATTTTCAGTTTTGCCTTGAATCCAAAATAAGGCACAGTACAATCGAAGCTTTACGAATGGATGGGAAAAACGGGTTTTGCCTTGAATCCAAAATAAGGCACAGTACAATCCCATAGGTCTCACATTCCGCCGGGGTTAAGTTTTGCCTTGAATCCAAAATAAGGCACAGTACAATCAACCTTGCGGATGATTGCGAGCTTTTCGGTTTTGCCTTGAATCCAAAATAAGGCACAGTACAATCCCGGATTCCCCGGTCTCCGTTTTATATATGTTTTGCCTTGAATCCAAAATAAGGCACAGTACAATGGTGGAAACAATCACGGAAGAAGAGCGCATGTTTTGCCTTGAATCCAAAATAAGGCACAGTACAATCTCGTCACTCTTGCCCGCTTCCTTCTGTTCGTTTTGCCTTGAATCCAAAATAAGGCACAGTACAATGGGGGCATGTGTTTAAAGTGGTTGGCGAGGGTTTTGCCTTGAATCCAAAATAAGGCACAGTACAATGGGGGCGTCATCCGTCCACCGCACACCGGCGTTTTGCCTTGAATCCAAAATAAGGCACAGTACAATGTTGCTTAGCTTGCCAAGACTGACGCATGCGTTTTGCCTTGAATCCAAAATAAGGCACAGTACAATCACTAGTCCGCAAGGTTGCCACCCGATTGCGTTTTGCCTTGAATCCAAAATAAGGCACAGTACAATGGGGAATCCGGGTGTGCCGTCTCTCTCTAGTTTTGCCTTGAATCCAAAATAAGGCACAGTACAATCATTTTCCGAGGTACGGGCAACGGCACCAAGTTTTGCCTTGAATCCAAAATAAGGCACAGTACAATCCCTACCGTTCCCGGCTGATGACATTTTCCGTTTTGCCTTGAATCCAAAATAAGGCACAGTACAATAACTTGATGAAGAATACGCACGTTACCGAGGTTGTGGATTCTCCCCGCCCGGGTTATAGCAAGAACGGCAAGAAGCTGGGCCGCCCATCCAATGAACGTCTCGCCAACTTGAAGGCGCAGAACCAGAACCTCCGCGAACGGTATGAACTTAGCCAGAAGCGTGACCAGCTGAACAAGTGCATCGACAGTCTTGACTGGATTATCGACTTGCAGGAAGAAGAAGGCGAATACTAGGAAGGAGGAAAACATGGACTACTCTGACAGATTTAGGGAAAACCTCGATGCCACGCTGGATAAGCTTCCGTGTCTCTCAATCTTCCCCCTTGTCCTTACCGTAAAGCTTAAAGAGCAACTTCCCGAATGTCCGTGGATGACGTGCTTCTTAGCGATGCTCGGCATTGGCGTGCTTCAGATTCTCTTTGGTGTAACGGTGTACTCCATTCCGAAGAAGGATTCTCTCTTCTTCGCGATTGTCACCCTCGCTGGTATCGTTTTAATTCCTGTACTTTGCCTCCACTGGATGAGGGTCTAACTTCGAACAACAGTAATACCCAAACCGCTTATGCCCAAAAGACTTATGAAGATGAAACCCAGTATGACAGGATATGCTATCCGATGGCTCTGCGCTTGTGGAGCCGTAGTTTTGCCTTGAATCCAAAATAAGGCACAGTACAATATAAACGTCCGAGGGAATAAACCTCCATGAGTTTTGCCTTGAATCCAAAATAAGGCACAGTACAATCGACGCTCTCGTGATGGCCTGGCACGCGCGTTTTGCCTTGAATCCAAAATAAGGCACAGTACAATGTTGCCGTTAAACGTCTCTCTCAAGTCCATGTTTTGCCTTGAATCCAAAATAAGGCACAGTACAATTATTCCCTCCTTCATCTTCCGCCGTGTACAGTTTTGCCTTGAATCCAAAATAAGGCACAGTACAATTGTGCCCATTTGTGCCCATTTGTGCCCATTTGTGCCCATAGTTTTGCCTTGAATCCAAAATAAGGCACAGTACAATCCCGCTGGTGACGAAGTGCGCGGAGGCATAGTTTTGCCTTGAATCCAAAATAAGGCACAGTACAATCGCGACACGCCCGCCGTCACTATCTCCCTTGTTTTGCCTTGAATCCAAAATAAGGCACAGTACAATTGGACATGATAAATATGTGGGATGGTGTTAGTTTTGCCTTGAATCCAAAATAAGGCACAGTACAATAACCATGCAACAGGAACATATCCCTGCGAGTTTTGCCTTGAATCCAAAATAAGGCACAGTACAATAAGATAGTTAAGGATTCTTAAACAACTCTGTTTTGCCTTGAATCCAAAATAAGGCACAGTACAATCGCCCTGCGGCAATCCCTACAAAACAGCGGGTTTTGCCTTGAATCCAAAATAAGGCACAGTACAATGTAGGAAAACCGGAAGGCTATTTTGCATTAGTTTTGCCTTGAATCCAAAATAAGGCACAGTACAATAGGAAGCAGGCCGATATGCCTACGTTGAAGGTTTTGCCTTGAATCCAAAATAAGGCACAGTACAATTGGAATGGTGGGTTTTCGCTAGTTGATGTGGTTTTGCCTTGAATCCAAAATAAGGCACAGTACAATCCTGAAAAAAATCAACCTGCTAAAAAAATGGTTTTGCCTTGAATCCAAAATAAGGCACAGTACAATTTCTTCAATCACGTCCCCCACCGCCCGAAGGTTTTGCCTTGAATCCAAAATAAGGCACAGTACAATTAATAGGTGTGCTCTCCGTCACCTGCAATGTTTTGCCTTGAATCCAAAATAAGGCACAGTACAATAACGCCCATTTCCCGCAACGCCGCATCCGTTTTGCCTTGAATCCAAAATAAGGCACAGTACAATTCCTCCGGCGACGTCTTTCCCTTCGTCTTCGTTTTGCCTTGAATCCAAAATAAGGCACAGTACAATGAAATCATTCAGCTTCTCGTTGATTTGGTTGTTTTGCCTTGAATCCAAAATAAGGCACAGTACAATAGATACTGTGCCTTATTTTTATGTTCAGCGACTTATAAAAAAATACGGCGTCCGATATTTTTACCAGAGGAGCATCTGCTGAGGAAGGGAAACCTCCTGTCGGGGACAAGACCTGCCATGAAAAACGAACATCTTATCCCACTGGATATTCGTAACGAAAAGACAGCGGACAGAACCATCAGGCGGTATCATTTTCTGGATTCTGCGGGAGTGGGTAGCTATTCTTTCCTGAGTAACACACGCGCGGGCATAGACGCTATACTGAATCATCGTATAGCCGTCTTCTAAAAGAGCCTTACGGAAATACTGATAGTTTTTTTTATCTTCCGGCGTGGTTGTGGGAAGATCAAAGAACACAACTAGCCAGCCCATTTTATAGTTGTCATATGCCATGGTTCATACGGTCCGGATTGCCCGGCAAGAACTGCTTTGCGGAAACTGCGGCAAACGGCCTCTACCGCCGCTTTCAACGGCATCTGTTTGTTCTGGTGCATAACAGAAGCCTGCAAGGTAGCTGTAATATGTCGCCTGAACTCACGGGTGATTTCTCCTGCTCTCTCTTCTGTTTTTCCTTCCTGCAGGCACAAATGAATCCAACGGGCCACATTGGCGTCAAAGGCAGGCCTGAAGGGTTCCATCAGATCATAAGCCAAAGGCGCCGCATGTTCCCGGGATTGATGAAAAATGCCGAAGCAGGGATCCAGCCCCAGCGCAAAGAGATATTGCAATACGCAAGACAACAGAACAGCGTACGCATAGTTGAAGAGGTTATTAAACCCCTCCTCATGACGTCCTCTGCGAAAATCGGAGTTTGCCCATGTATCCGCAAATACGCTCCAGAACAGGCGGGCGCACTCTGCTTCCCTCGCCGTCTTTTCCGTCACGGCCATTCTCTTCAGCTCCGCAATGGCGGGATGATGCGGATTCCATACCTGCGCCAGCGCCGTCTGATTCCCACACTTGGCATCCAGAGTCTTTTGCCAGAGGCGGTTCCGCAAACGGGCCGGCATATCCGCCAGATGTCTTAACAGAGCGGTATCCGTAGCCCGATCCGCCGGCAGAAGCAGCACGGCAGGCCTGTAGCTTTCACACAGCACGAACCCTATTCTCTTCCTGGCCAGTTCTATCAGCAAATTGCTCGTGAGCGTCGCCTTAAAAGAACTGAGCACAACAGCCCCCACATCCTCCAGCGGAATCGTCCGGGGAGGATTCTCTCCATCCACGCATCTGAGCTGACCCTTGTCGCAGCTCAGATGGCATGTGCAGGCATCTATGCTCAGAATATGGTATGACATGTAAAACGCCTTATCGTGGAGTTCCCGTATAAGAAGTGGGGTATATCTCCAATCGATACTTTGTTAATAGTGTATCAAGTTTTACATTAATCCAATTAAATTCATGAGTTTTGGCCCCGGGAACTGCGGAATGAGGTATTTGAAGATCAATAGCTATGCCTCTCTCATTATCTTTTATGGATGCAATTCTCCATACGCCTGTACGCTTGGGATCTTTGGAGGAGGTTAAATGAATCAACATGCCTTTTTTCAAGATACGCACCGGCTTGCCGCCGTTCTGTTCTTTCAGGGCCATGATTCGCTTAAACACCTTAATATGTCTGATCACCACCGGCTTGGGATCTAACGCCACTCCATAATTGCCATCAATTTCTATGGCCGCCTTAAGAGCCTTCAATTTTGACGGGCCTTCCGGAAACACTCCGACCAATTTGCTTGCTTTTACCTGATTTTTTTCCTTCTTCCCATCTTTCTTTTTGGAAAGAGAAACCATGGCATCCTCCCCGCTTCCATCAACAGAAAGCACTCTCTGTATGGTTTCCTTGAGTAAAGCGCCGCCCATGTCTGCAGGGACATGCTGAATGACCCTCTGCTCCATCAATTTCTCGCGGATATTTTCTTTGATCCCACTAGGCAAATCCACCAATGATGCTCCCGTCTGGCCATCCTTCTCACGCAACTTATAATAACGTTTCTTCCTGAGTTCCAGGAAGTCCTGTTTCATCTTTTGATCCAGACGGCGCTTGATAATGGCGCGTCTCAACACGTTTTTTCTGTCCGCAGGAATAATTTCTGAGATAAGCCCCAGCACACAGGCATCCAGGGCATGATGCAGATGCGTGAGAGAACGCAGATCTTCCTTAATAATCCTGCCGTTGACCGGGTCTGCAGCCTCCGGGCACAATTCCTTGAAGACCCCAAAAACATCCCACGCCTTGCGAACTTCAGCAGTAACAGCGCCGGGAATCATGTCGATGTGCGCATCCGGCAGAGAGGTTTTAATAGACTTGCATGCCAGTTTCATTAGGTGGGAACTCTGCGTCATCATGCCTTCCGTCATGCCTATTTCCTTCATGGCCTCGTGATTTTGTGATTGATGTTTATGAGACAATCCCCTCACCATCAGTAAGGCTTTGCGCTTCTTTTTGCGCCTGCGGTCATCTTCATGCCCCTTCTTGTCATCCAACTTTTCAACCAATTCCCTGTACTTATTCAGGGAACGAATATGCAGGTTGGGTTTATCCGGCACAGGATTCTCCTGCTCCTGCTCCACAAAGTCGTACCCGGTGCGCTGACCTTTCATCCTGTTGACTCCCGGCCAGGTAAGAACCAGAGAAGAAAGCGCGTTAGACTGCCGGAAAGAATGGGGCACGATATGTTCCAGCTCCAGATTTTCCAGCTCATGCGTGCCATACGTTGCGCCGGTGAACGGGCATGTCCAATTCATGTCCATGGCAATGCGGCACTTGCGTATCAGGTTGGCAGAAAGCGCTTTCCCCGGCAACTCCCGTTTTAATCTATTGACGGCATCCGTATGGCTTTTCTGGCGCAGAGTTAGTTCTCTCTGAATCTTTTTGCTGTCCATGGCGGAAAACGTTGTCAGCTCCTTGCCAACTTCCACGCAAACGCGGGAGATTCTGTCTTTTTGCCCGCCGGCGAAATCTTGAATCAAATCCTTCAGCAAGCGATCCAGAATCAACATACGGTGACGCACAAGGTGGTTGTTGGTCATCGTATCAAGACGGCGCTCTTTCTGGTGCTGATTCACGGAAGAATCCGTATCAAGGAGGCAATACAGGCAACCGTCATGCGCTTTCAGTTCCCCATCCGGATGCGCTTCTCTCCGGGCAGGACGCGTCGGGTCCTCTCCATCAAGAATTTCTTCCACCACTTTTTTCAAGACGGTGCGGGCATACGGCGCACGCCCCGTCGCATATTTGGGTTTTAACGGCGTGGCGGCATAATCCAGATCTGTCTTCTTGGCTTTCTTTCGATTGGCCTGTTGATGGCGTTCTTTCTCTATTTTCTTTTCTAACGCCTCGCCAGATTCCCCACGAGACTTAAGCAAATTCAACAAATAGTTTGGAGTAACGGACTTCCCGCGACGCAGGCGATTGGCGGCAATTCGATACACAGACGGCGAAAGAATTTGCCCGATGCCGCTTCTTTGCAGAACTTCCACGGCAGGGTTCAGGTAAAGAGCCTCTTCACTGTCAGGATGCAAAGTAAAATAGTTGCTTACATTAGTCTCTGTCTCCTTTCCCAGACGGGAAGAAATAGCCTTCTCCAGAGAGGCTTTGGTCAACTTGCCTTCCTGTCGGGCCTGATTCATCAATTCTCTGCGTATCTCTGCAGAAAGAGGTTCTCCGTCTGCGCGGATATTGCATAAAATCCGGGCCATGCGGTATTCATAAAATTCCGGGCAATTCGCCGTGGGCACCTTGGATAGTTTTTCTGCCCGTTCACGGGCGCTTTGCTCAGAATTGCCTTTCTTCAACTCAGCTTCATACACCTGCGCCCACGTGACAGGGCAGCGGCTGATGATGCGGTTATCAAAACGGGGGATTAACTGCCCGAACAAAAGACTTCCACGATAACGCCGAGCCAATTTTATCCCGTACTGAAGCAACACGCCGCGCTGTTCCGTTGTCAGGGGATGATGCTGCGCAATCAACTCTATGATCTCCGCAGTCAGCCCAGGAATCAGAGGCGCGGAAAGCTCCAATATGCGCCGTACCTCCTTTTCCACGATTAAGCGAGGAAAGGCGGTATTGAGATTTTTATAAGCCGGCGTTGAAACCTCCATCGGAGCATCCGCTTTGCCTTCTTCCAGTTTCAACTCCCGGCAAATGGTTTCCGCCATGGTCGCCGTCCCATGTTTATCCATCAAATCTTGAGCATGCTTCACTCTCTCGGTATCCTCACCGTTCCCGCCATCTTCTGAAAGGCTGTTAGACCATGAGGCATTATTGTCGTACCCTCTGTTATGAGCATACCAGCGGAGAACATGCCAAAGCTCAATCGGGGCGAGAGTTCGATGCCCTTTTAACGCTTCTGACGCCAAATAAAAGGGAGCGGGGTGCCCGGAAGTTTCTTTCATTTCCGGCGTGATGATTTGCGCCTGAACCAGCAATCTGCCGATACGATCGATGCGAACGCGCCGGGAGCGGATATTGCGTCTCAAACGTCTGTATTCACGCCTTTTAAATGCCTGACAATCATCTTTCGGAAACAGAACCGTACCGCAACCGCAAACCGAGGGATCCGCATCATCATGGGATGCGGAAGCAATGACAGCCCATCCAATGGATGCATAACCAATATCAAACGAAAAAGTGAGAGAACGCGACATCACAAAAAAACTGCTTTAATTCATATTATATGCTAATATTGCATTCCATCAAGTATTTTAAAAATTATTCCATTCAGAAAAAAAACAGTTGACAAAACATCTGAACATCACTTTAATTCCCAACGGATTCAAGACAAAATTTGAAATGCAAACCGATTTTCCTGACTGCCAGCCAGTCACACCGGTAACAAAAGCATTTTTATCAAACTGCCATGTGTTTCAGCACATGGCAGTTTTTACACCTTCTGAAAGTTCGAAAGACTGACAAAAATCCGTCTGGAATTGCGCGGCCAAAGACGGACAATTCCCTGCGCCGGGAACGTCCGGCGCCCCTCTTTTTCCAACCTTTCCGCCATTTTCCAACCATGCCAGCAACCAGCCCTCCCCGCGCCTGGGCCGAAATAGACCTCGGGGCCATCCGCCATAACCTGAATGTCGTCAAGCAGGCGGCCAAAGGGGAATATTACATGCCCGTCGTGAAGGCAGGCGCCTACGGCCACGGGCTGGAACAGGTTTGCCGCACGCTGGATTCGGAAGGCATCGCTTTCTTCGGGGTGGCCAATGTGGGGGAAGCCCGGCGCATCAGCCAGGCGGGCTGCCGCACCCGCCCTTACATCCTGGGCCCCGCGTTCCCGGAGGAACGGGAGGAAATCGTGCTGAACGGCTGGCGCTCCTTCATTTCCACCATGGAGGAAGCAGAGCATTACAATTCCCTGGCGCGGCTGTACGGAAAGACGCTGCCCATCCACCTTTCCGTGGATACGGGAATGGGCCGCGGAGGATTCCTGCCGGACCAGCTTGAAGAACTGCTTTCCCGCCTGGGAGAACTGGACAGCCTGCATCCGGAAGGCCTGGGAGCACACCTGCCCTGCGCGGACGAGGACCGGGAAATCACGCTCAGGCAAATCGCCCTCTTTGAACGGATGGCCGCCCGCATCCGGGAGAAACTGCCCTTGAAGTATTGCCACCTGGCCAACAGCGCCGCCTCCCTGGATTATGAAATCCCCTCCAACAACATGTGCCGCCCCGGGCTGGTGCTGTACGGGTTTTCCCCCATTGACTCCCCATGGGCCTCTCAATTAAGGCCGGCCATGGCTCTTTTTTCCCGCCTGACGGTGGTGCGCACGCTGCCGGAAGGCCACGGCATTTCCTACGGGGGCACCTATGTGACGGACCATCCCACCAGGGTGGCGACCGTGGGCATAGGCTACGCGGACGGCTACCTGCGTTCCCTGGCCCATAAGGGCGCCCGCGTCATGGTGGACGGGGTTTCCTGCCCCCTTCTCGGGCGCGTGACGATGGATCAGATCATCGTGGACGTCAGCCGGGCGCCTCACGCGGAACCGGGCATGACCGCAGAAATCATGGGGCCGAATATTCCCGTGACGGAACTGGCTGAAAAGGCCGGCACCATTTCCTGGGAAATTTTTACCGGAATAGGCCCCCGGGTTCCCCGCCATTACAATTATTAGACTTTCAACCGGGGAAGAAGCCCGCCATTCCGCGTGGAACCTTCATTCCCTATTGACGGGCATCCGGAAATATCGTTTATTTAACCGATATGATGAAGGTTTCCACCAGAGGACGTTACGCATTGCGCCTGATGATTGATCTCGCCCACCACCGCAACGAAGGCTACGTTTCCCTGAAGGAGATTTCCGCCAGGCAGGACATTACCGTACGTTATCTGGAACAGATTATCGCCATCCTCCTGAAAGCGGGATTTGTCCAGAGCTTCCGGGGAAAGGCGGGAGGATACCGCCTTTCCAGACATCCGCGCGAATACACCACGGAAGAAATCCTGAAACTGACGGAAGGCTCCCTTCTGCCTATTTCCTGCACGGCTCCCCACGAAAATCCGTGCCCGCGGGCGGCAGGATGCGCCACGCTGCCTTTCTGGCGCGGGCTCCAGCAAGTCATTGAGAATTATTTGCGCCGCGTAACGCTGGAAGATCTGGCCGAGCAGCAGAAGGAAATCGGCTGCGACTACGGAGCCGGCATTTAAGCAGCGGCCGCGGGCCTGAACATTTCTCCACCTTTTCCCATTCCGGCCCATGTCCCGTTTTTTTTACCCGGAGCTTGACATGGTCTTTTCTTTTCGTTATCCATTTCCTAGTTTTCCGATAGGAATATAAAAACATGAGCAAGAACCATCGATTTGAAACACGCCAGATCCACGTGGGTCAGGAAAGTCCGGACCCGGCCACCGATGCGCGCGCCGTACCTATTTACGCCACCACTTCCTATGTCTTCAAAGACTCGGAACAGGCGGCGGCCCGTTTTGCCCTGGCGGAGCCGGGCAATATTTATAACCGCCTGATGAACCCAACCGCAGATGTTTTTGAACAACGCATCGCCTCCCTGGAAGGAGGGGCGGCCGCGCTGGCCGTATCCACCGGGGCCGCCGCAGTCACGTATGCCATCCAGAACATCGCCCGGGCCGGGGACCACATTGTTTCTTCCTCCACCGTATATGGCGGAACGTACAATCTTTTCGCCAATACGCTGGCGGATGCCGGCATAGAAACCACTTTCGTGGACGCGAGGGACGTTCAGAATTTTTCCAGGGCCATCCGGAACAATACCAAGGCCCTGTACGTGGAAAGCCTGGGCAACCCGAATTGCGACATTGTGGATATGGAAGCGCTGGCGGAAGTGGCGCACGCCCACGGCATCCCGCTCATTGTGGACAGCACGTTTGCCACGCCCTTCCTGTTCCGCCCCTTGGAACACGGAGCGGACATCGTGGTGCATTCCGCTACCAAATTCATCGGCGGCCACGGCACGGTGATGGGCGGCGTGATTGTGGACGGCGGCAAATTCGACTGGACGCAGAACGACAAGTTCCCAGGCATCAGCAAGCCCAACCCCAATTACCACGGAGCCGTGTTCGCGGAGGTATGCGGCAATCTGGCCTATATCGTCAAAATCCGGGCCACCCTGCTGCGGGACACGGGAGCCACCATCAGCCCGTTCAATTCCTTCCTGCTTCTCCAGGGGCTGGAAACACTTTCCCTGCGGGTGGAACGCCATGTGCAGAACGCTTTGCGCGTAGCGGGCTATCTGTCCTCCCATCCCCAGGTGGAAAAAGTGAACCACCCCTCCCTGCCGGACCATCCGGACCACGACCTTTACAAGAGATATTACCCGAACGGGGGCGGCTCCATCTTCACCTTTGAAATCAAGGGCGGCGCGGAAAAAGCTCGCAAGTTCTGCGAAAGCCTGGAACTATTCTCCCTGCTCGCGAACGTGGCGG
>ERZ773136.2006-NODE-2006-length-18127-cov-4.163734_pt1 | contig 18127 bp, 9 predicted proteins | sample MGYA00580855_ERZ773136 | MGnify/ENA primary metagenome ERZ773136 (study PRJEB29015, sample SAMEA2737860) | human gut metagenome | biome: human gut; feature: human-associated habitat; material: faeces | place: China | collected 2012 ... | reverse complement strand
CCAGAGGCGCTGCCTCTGGACTCCGCAAGGGGAAAAGGAAAAGAGACGAAGTCTCCCCCTTGACCCCTCCGCGCGATTGAGTTGGTCTCACTACCATGCTCTACCCGCGTGTTTATCCTCTTTTTCCCCTATCCTTATTTTGCTTCCGCCCAGTTTGTTCCCTGATGCACCTCCGCCAGCAGCGGCACGCGCAGTTCAATCACATGCTCCATCGCATCCTTCAGCAGCTTCCCCGCTTTTTCCACTTCCTCCGGCGGGCATTCCAGCAGCAGTTCGTCATGCACCTGCAATATCAGCCGACTCTTCAGCCCCTCCCGGCGCAAGGCTTCGTCCACCCGTACCATCGCCAGCTTGATAATATCCGCCGCTGTCCCCTGCACGGGCGTATTCATGGCGGCGCGCTTGCCGAACTCGCGCACAACCGCCTTGTCGCTCTTCAGCTCCGGCAGATACCGCCGACGCCCCATCAGCGTCAGCGCGTAGCCGTTGTGCTGCCCGTCCTCGGCGGCGCTGTCCATGAAGCCCTTCACGCCCGGATATTTCGCGAAATAGCGGTTGATGAACTCCTGCGCCTCCTGACGGCTTACGCCCGTGTTTTTCGCAAGACCAAATCCGCTGATGCCGTAAATCAAGCCGAAATTGACCGCCTTGGCACGGGAACGGAGCGTAGAATCCACCTCATCCAGCGGCACGTCGAAGATTTCGCTGGCAGTGCGCGCGTGAACGTCCTGTCCCGTGCGGAAGGCTTCTACCAGTGCGTGGTCGCCGGAGAAGTGCGCCATCAGGCGAAGCTCAATCTGGCTGTAATCCGCGTCCAGCAGTACCCAGCCCGCGCGCGGCAGGAACGCCTGACGGATTTCCTTGCCCTCCTCCGTGCGGACGGGGATGTTCTGCAAATTCGGCTCGCTGGACGAAATGCGCCCGGTGGCGGTGGCGACTTGGTCGAAGGTGGAGTGTACGCGCCCGGTCGCGTCCGTCAGGCGCAGAAGACCCTCGACGTAAGTCGAATTGAGCTTCGTCAGCTGCCGATAGCGCAATAGCGGCGTGATGACCTCCGGCGCGATGTCCTGCAAACCTTCCAGCACTTCGGCGGAGGTGGAGTAGCCGCGCGCGGTTTTCTTGCCGTGCGGCAGCTGCAATTTATCGAACAGCACGTCGCCGAGCTGCTGGGTGCTGTTGAGGTTGAAGGTTGTTCCGCAGGCGGCGAATACCTGCTGCTTGCTCTGCTCAATTTCCTGCGTGTAGCGCTCGCCCAATTGCCGCAGGAACGCCGTATCGACGGTGAAGCCGATATCCTCCATGCGGTACAGCACGCCGGAAAGCGGCATTTCCACGTCGCGCATGAGGTGACTCATGCCCATGCGGTCAATATTCGCCTGCTGCCACCGGCACAGCGAGAGCATTACGCGCGCGTCAGTGGGCAAATCGCCGCACAGCGCGTCCAGACTGTAACTCTTGCGCTGCGGGTCAAGCAGGTACGCGCCAAGCTGCACGTCCCATGCGTATCGCTCCGGCATGGGGAGCTTCGCGCGGTTCAGCCGATGCCACAGCGTTTTGCCATCGTGGATGACGGCGGGGTGCGCGGCGAGGTCGGGCGCGAGGGCGCGGAGCAGATCCTCCGGGTCTGCGCCGGGGGTGAGCAGATCGCCGCCGAGTGCCGCCTGACAGCAGGACAAATCCTGCGCCGCGCACGTCAGCACTGTGTCATCCAGCGCGATGGCAATTGGACGGGCGCTGTCCGGTAGGGCGGTGAGCCACGCGGTCAGATCAGCGCCGGAGGAAATCGGGGCAGCGTCCGCAAACGGCAGGAGCGTCAAGGGTGTTTCCTCTGCCGCGGTGTCGGGTGCGGGCGTCTCGTCAGGCGCTTGCAGGCGGCGGATGATGCTGTTCAGCTTCAGCTTTTCCAGCGCGGGAATCCCATGCCGGAAGTCTGGCATGGCGCACGCCTTGAGGGAAAACGCAATCGGTGCGTCGCGGCGAATCGTCGCCAGTTCGCGGCACATTTTCGCCTGTTCCGCCCATGTGACGAGTTTTTCGCCGAGTTTGCCCTTCACTTCGCCCGCATGTGCGAGGATGTTGTCCAGCGTCCCATACTGGTGCAGCAGACGCACGGCGGTTTTGTCGCCGACGCCGGGGATGCCGGGGATGTTGTCGCTGCTGTCTCCTGCCAGTCCCTTCCAGTCCACCACCTGCTCCGGCGAGAAGCCATACACTTCGTACACCATGGCGGGTGTAAAGTGCGTCGTTTCGCTGATGCCCTTGCGGGTGAACAGCACCTGCGTCGTATCGGACACCAGTTGGAGCGCATCGCGGTCGCCGGTCAGGATGACGGGGCTGACCCCGGCGTCCTCACCCAGTTTGGACAGCGTGCCGAGCAGATCGTCCGCCTCCCAGCCTTGCAGGGAGAAAACCTGGATGCCCATTTCCGGCAGCAGCGTCCGAATGGTGGCGAACTGCTGGCGCAATTCATCCGGCGTCGCGGCGCGTCCCGCTTTGTAGTCGGGATATGCCGTGTGACGGAACGTCGGCGCGTGTTCATCGAAGCAGACCGCGAGATAGCGGGCGTTTTCGTCTGAAATCGCTTTGAGCATCATGGTCAGGAAGCCGTAAATCGCATTGGTGTAAACGCCGCCCGCGTCCATCAGCGGGAGGGCGTGGAAAGCCCGGTGCAGCAGGCTGTTGCCGTCAATCATGAGGAAGGTGTCTTTCATGGGGATTCTCCTCCTATCTCCTTCAATTGTACCTTCCCGAATGAAACTTGTCAACCGCCGCATATCCTTTCCCCAGAAAGGCAGGGACGAAAATGCGGATTTTGCTGGCAGGGATGATGGCGCTGCTGCTCCTGCGCGCGCCGGAGACGATGGCGGCGGCGGAAGCGGCGTGTGCGCTGTTCGTGCGCAGCGTGATGCCGGGGCTGTTCCCGTACTTGACGCTGTCGCAGATGCTGGTGAGCCGATGCGGACGCGACATGCAGCCCGGTATGCTGATGCTGCTGGGCTGGTGCGGCGGTTCGCCGACGGGTGCGCGGCTGCTGGCGATGCAGGGCAGCCGTCCGCACCGGGCACAGAAGGCGCTGGCGGTCTCCTGTGCGACGATGAGTCCGATGTTCCTGCTGGGGACAATCGGAAGCTGGCTGAACAGCCGAATCGCGGGGGCAATTGTGCTGCTGAGCGTGCTGGCGGGCGGCTGCTGCGCGGGGCGATTGGCAAAACGGTGGACGAGGGTTACATCCGCTGAAAAAGTGCCAGAGGCAGCAATGTCCCCTGTCTCCTTCGCACGCGCGGTGGAGGACAGCGCCCGAACCATGCTCCTTGTCTGCGGCACGATGACGATGCTTCGCGTCTTTGCGACGCTGACGGACTTCCTGCCTGATGCGATGCGTCTCCCGCTGACGACGCTGCTGGAGGTCACGACGGGCACGGTGACGATCGCAAACCTGCCGGCACCTCTGCCTTTGCGGATTGCGCTCCTGTCCGCAGCGACGGGCTTCGGCGGATGCGCAGTCATCATGCAGAACCGCGCGCTGTACCCGCAAGGATTGATGCGGCTGGGTGAACAGCTGGCGTGGCAGGCGCTGCACGGCGTGATTTCGGGGGCATTGGCGCTGGGAATCGCGCTGCTGGTGCTGAGCGCGGGCGGAAATTTGTAACAGAAAATTTGTGATGGATAGCTGAAAGAATCCGGATTACAGCTTGTCAACCGGAGAAAAAGCAAGTATAATATATTCTGCGGAGTTCTGCGAAATTCTCCGCATCAGCAAAAAAAGAAACCCGTCGGCTTCGGCGGAATTGAAGGAGTACCCAGAAAAAATGAAAAAACAAAATGCAGCGATTTGGTGCGCCCTGCTGCTGGTTGCCTTGCCCATTGCAGTGCTGCTGCTTGTGCCGTCGCCTTCCGCGCGGATTGTGGACGTGGTGCAGCCGCTGATGGAGTCAGAAGAGATTGATTATTGGAATCCCGACATCTTCTTTCTGACGAAATACGGCTTGACCGCTGCTGTCAGCGTTCTGTGCGGTTTGGTGCTGACGCTGCTGTGCTCGCGCAAGCGCCTCCCGCTGGATACCCGCGCGGCGATTTGCACGGTTGGCGGTTTTGGCGCGCTGGTGGGCGCACGCGTGCTGTATATGCTTGCCCGGTATTCGTACATCATGGTTGATTTGGGCGGCAGCACGTTCTTCTGGCAGTTCTGGCAGGGCGGTTATACGCTCTATGGCGGCATCCTCGGCGGCATGGGCGCGATTGCGCTGTATGCGAAACTGACGAAGCAGAAGGCGCTGCCCCTGCTGGACGCGGTGACGCCCGGCGCGCTGCTGGCGCTGTGCGGCCTGCGCTTGGCGGAGGGTTTCACGGGGCAGGGCTTCAGCAAACAGATGGACGATATCTGCTGGTACTTCCTGCCTTTCCAGAATGAGGACGGGCAGATGCTGGTTTGGGCATATGAAGCCATCGTTGCGGCAGTCACGCTCGTGATTGTGCTGGTGCAAGGGCGCAGGCAGAAAATCGCCGGGCGGACGCTGGAAACCGGGTTGACCATCATCAGCGTGATGCAGGTGCTGCTTGACTCTTGGCGCGCGGATGAGCTTATCCGCTTCGGTTTCGTCCGCCTGAATATGCTCATGGCGGCGCTGACGCTGGCGGTGCTGCTGGCATCACGTCTGACCCGCTGCATCCGCCGGGATGGGCTGAAAAGAATCAGCATTGCGCGCATCGTGATGCTGCTGGCCGGCGCGGGCGTGTGCATCGCCGTGGAATTTGCGCTGGACAAGTCTGCCATCAACAACGGAATACTTTATGGGGTGATGATGCTCGCGCTTGTGCCGATGTTCATCGCCGTGCTGCTGGATGACGGCCGCATTCAGACCGCCGAAGAAAGGAAATAAGCCATGCAGGTGACGCAACCGAACGAATTTTACAAGGGTCTGCCGAAAGAGGACGTATTCTTCGTCAAGGACGACCAGAACAACCCCGTCGGCGAGGGATTCCTGATTTATCAGTATCAGCCGACGATTTTCCCTTCGCGCCCGGTCAACATCTATTTCAGCATGACCAGCAAGCCGGAAGGCGAATACTGGCTGCTGGGGTCGCTTGCGGCGCGCGCGCGGCAGCTGCGCAATCAAGCGCCCGGTGCGGCGGCACGGCTGTACACAGCCGTGGATGTGCAGGACGAGCGCCAATTGGCGTTTTATGAGCACAACGGCTTCAAGATGGATTACACCGAGGATTTGGTGCGCCTGAACGACCCTGACGAAGTGCCGCAGCTGTTCAACTGCTCGTGCATCACGCTTCCGCTCAACACCGTGCAGGAGCAGATGGATTTGGTGTCGCGGATGCGCGGCGCCGGGTTCAGCTACTTTGACCACGGCTTCCTGCTTCAGCAGATGAATCGGCAGAATTTCGCCGCGCTGGGCATCCTGTATGGGTCGAATCTGGTTGGTGCGTGCGTCGCCGCGGGGCAGTACACGTCGGCGGAGGTTATGGGGCTGTATATCGTGCCGGAGTTCCAGCGCAAGGGCTTGGGCACGCGTTTGCTCCAGCAGACGAAACAGGCGCTGGCGAGCACGGGTGTGACGGATTTGACGATGCGGGTGATGAGCGACAGCGAGCCGCAGGTGCGCTTGGTGCAGCGATTCCGTGCGGAATTGGTGGAACACACGAGTGTGTTCCCCTCGATGCAGATTTAAGAGGGGCGTGGCGATTGCTCTCTTGAATGGCTTCACGGTGTACGCTTTTGTGACATTATGGTCATGTCGCAGGGGAAATCGCCTCTGCGGAGGCGAAATCCCTGCATCAACACGCGCATACAGCAGGAAAATGCGCACAACTTAAATCGCGCAAGGAGAAGACAAAATGAGCATCGTGTCGCTGAAAGACTACCGCTGGGATGGCAGCAAGAAGCTCGAATTGAAGGACGCGGAGACGGGCGCGCCGGAGTTCGTGGATAAAAAGACGCTCAAGGCGCAAACGATGGAGAACCTTGCGGAAGCGGCGGCACTGCAGGATAAACTCTATGCGCAGGGGCGCGAGGGCATTCTGATTGCCATTCAGGCGCGTGACGCGGCGGGCAAGGACAGCCTCATCAAAAAGGTGTTTGGGCAGCTGAACCCGGCGGCGCTGGAAGTCGCGGCATTCAAAGCGCCCAGTAAGGAAGAACTCAGCCATGATTATCTCTGGCGTATCATCCGCACCGTTCCGCCGCGCGGGAAAATCGGCGTGATGAACCGCAGCCACTACGAGGATGTGCTTGTGACGCGCGTGCACCACATGGAGAAGGGCTATGCCATGCCGTCGCGCGTGACGGACGACCCGGATTTCTACCCTAAGCGTTATCGGCAGATTTGCAATTGGGAACAGTACCTTTACGAGAACGGATACCGCGTCGTCAAGGTGTACCTGAACGTCAGCCGTGACGAGCAGAAGCGCCGCTTCCTTGACAGGCTGGAACGCGAGGACAAGCACTGGAAGCTCTCGGTGGATGACATGCGCGAACGCCGCCTGTGGAAGCAGTATGACGAAGCGTTCGAGGATGCCATCAATGCGACCGCGACGAAGGAATCCCCATGGTATGTCCTTCCGGCGGATGACAAGTGGTTCACGCGCTACCTGATGAGCGAAATTCTGCTGGATGTGCTGATGGATGTGAACCCGGATTATCCGCCGCTTGATCCGGCGGAAGCCGCGAAAGTTCCGGCAATTCTGGCAGAGCTGGAGAATGGCGAATAATCAGCACAAAGTGTATTTTTTGTGGATTTCAAGGGAGAAATATGGAAGTACACATTTTGGTGTGTGCAAACCGGGTTGATTTTATGGGAAAGGCGCGGTATGATGAAGGACGTGCAGGGCACAATGCCTTGCACGCAACGCCCGAAGGCAGATGCCTGAAATACAAAAGCATACAGCAATACGCCTTATGCGGCTCCTGCACAACGCCGTAGATTTCTCTCTTCCATGCTTCCCCGTCTACCCGATTCGTGGGCTGACGGGGATTCTTTTACTTATAATACTATTTCCAAATTCACCTGCGCCATCTGCTTGCGCCTTTTCCGCTCTGGCGTCCGGTCGTTCCATTTAGCGTAGCACTGCTACGCTGCATTTCACTCCCGTTAGCCAGAACGAAAAATTCGCGGCGCATCTTGGCGCATTCTCATTTGGAAATAGTATAAGCAACACCGCACAACTCGGCGGTGCGTCGGGCGATGCCTTTTCCGCACTGGGAATAGTATGAAAATCATGTTTTTAAGCAATCACATCCGATTGAACAAAAACCCACGACTTTTCCTGCAAAAGCAAGAGGATTTTTCGCGGTTGATGGCGAATTAAAACGATTCGGACTGCACCTCGCTGCGGGAGAAACGGCAGAGCGTGCAGAACGAAGAACCAATCATTTTCCGGGCGCTTTCGCTGGTGGTGGCGGCGAAAAGCCCGACGGACGAGGTACTGGAATGGAAACAAACACCTATTATTATGCGGGCATTGACATCGGGTCTACCACCGTCAAGCTGGTGCTGCTGAACGAAGCGGGAGAAATGGTCTGGGGCGAATATCGCCGCCACTGCGCGCATACGCAGGAGACACTGGCGGAGATGATGCGGGAAGCGCGGAAGAAACTCGGCGCGTGCCGCGTGAAAGTGCGCATGACCGGATCGGGCGCAATTTCGCTGGCGGAAGCCCTGCGCGTCGGGTTCGTACAGGAGGTCGTCGCGGTGGCGGAAGCGCTGCAGAAGGCCGCGCCGCAGACCGACGTCGCCATCGAATTGGGCGGCGAGGACGCGAAGATTATCTATTTCACCGGCGGATTGGAAGAGCGCATGAACGGCGTGTGTGCAGGCGGCACGGGGTCTTTTATCGACCAGATGGCGGCGCTGCTGAAAACCGATGCGCCCGGCTTGAACGAACTGGCAAAGCGCTATCATGAGCTGTATCCCATTGCGGCGCGCTGCGGCGTGTTTGCCAAGAGCGACATTCAGCCGCTGATTAACGAGGGCGCGGCGCGTGAGGATCTGGCGGCGTCGATTTTTCAGGCGGTTGTGAACCAGACGATTTCCGGGCTGGCGTGCGGCAAGCCGATTCGCGGGCATGTGGCGTTCTTGGGCGGGCCGCTGCACTTCCTGTCCGAACTGCGGCAGGCGTTTGTCCGCACCCTGCACCTGACGGAGGAAACCGCGATTGTGCCGGAAAATTCGCACCTCTTTGCGGCGACGGGCGCGGCGATGGCGGCGCTTTCGGGCGGCGAGGACGAAGCCGTGCCGATGGATAGCCTGCTCGAACGCCTCGAACACGGCGTCATGCTGACCTTCGGTCTGAAGCATCTGCCGCCATTGTTCCGCAATCAGGAGGAATATGCGGCGTTCAACCGCCGCCACGCACAGGCGAAGGTGCAGCGCGGCGATTTGGCAACGTATTCCGGCAAGTGCTATCTGGGCATTGATGCGGGTTCGACGACGACGAAAGTCGCGCTGATTGGCGAAAAGGGTGAATTGCTGTACAGCTACTATGCGGGCAATTCCGGCAGCCCGATTGAGACGGCGCGCACGGCGATGCGCGAGCTGATGGAGAAGATGCCCGACACGGCGGTGATTGCGCGCTCCTGCTCTACCGGCTACGGCGAAAGCCTGCTGAAATCAGCGTTCCGGCTTGATGACGGCGAGGTGGAGACGATTGCGCACTGCACCGCGGCGGCGTTCTTTGACCCGAAAGTGGACTGCGTGCTGGACATCGGCGGGCAGGACATGAAGTGCATCAAGCTGAAAAACGGCTCGGTGGACACGATTCTGCTAAATGAAGCGTGTTCGTCCGGCTGCGGCAGCTTCTTGGAAAATTTCGCAAACTCGATGGGCTACACAGCGGAAGGGTTCGCAGCGGAAGCCCTCTTTGCGCCCGCCCCGGTTGATTTGGGAACGCGCTGCACTGTGTTCATGAACTCCAACGTCAAGCAGGCGCAGAAGCAGGGCGCGACGATACAGGACATCAGCGCGGGTCTGGCGTGTTCGGTCATCAAGAATGCGCTGTTCAAGGTCATCAAACTCGCTGATCCGAAGGAACTGGGGCAGCATATCGTCGTGCAGGGCGGCACGTTCCACAACAAGGCGGTGCTGCGCGCGTTCGAGCAGCTTGCGGGCGTGGAGGCCGTCTGCCCGGATATTTCCGGCATGATGGGCGCGTTCGGCGCGGCGCTGATTGCGCGCGACCGGGCATCGGGTAGCGATACACCCTCCTCTACCCTGCCGATTCAGGACATTCTGGGCTTGCAGTGGCAGACGCGGACGGCGCGCTGTCAGGGCTGCACGAACCACTGTATGCTGACGGTCAGCCTCTTCCCCGGCGGACGGCGGCACATCACAGGCAACCGCTGCGAAAAGGGGCTGGGCAAAACCGCAACGGGCGAAAAAGGCCCGAACGTGATGGCGTACAAGCTCAAGCGCATGTTCGACTATCAGCCGCTGACCGCCGAACAAGCCACGCGCGGCGAACTGGGCATTCCCCGCGTGCTGAACATGTATGAGAACTTCCCGTTCTGGATGACGCTGCTGACGAAGCTGGGCTTCCGGGTGGTGCTGTCCCCTGCGTCCAGCCGCGCAATCTACGAAAAGGGCATGGAGTCCATCCCGTCGGAAAGCGAGTGCTATCCGGCGAAGATGGCGCATGGGCATGTGCAGTGGCTGATTGATCAGGGCATCGGGACAATCTTCTATCCGAGCGTGTTCTACGAGCGGCAGGAGGATATGAAGACCCAAAACCACTTCAACTGCCCGATGGTCGTGGCGAATCCGGAGAACATCGCCAACAACGTCGAGGACGTGACCGAAGGGCGCGTGCGGATGCTTAAACCGTTCCTCGCGCTGACCAGCGAAAAGACGGCGGCGGACACGCTTGTGCGCTTTTTCCGCAAGACCTTCAATATCCCGGAGCAGGAAGTTCGCGACGCGGTTCACGCGGGCTGGGACGAGCAGCAGTGTGCCAAGACCGACGTGCGCGCCGAGGGTCTGAAGGTGCTGCAATGGATGGAGGAGAACCACAAGAAGGGCATCGTGCTGGCGGGTCGCCCGTATCACGTTGACCCGGAAATTAACCACGGAATGCCGGAGCTGATTGCCTCCTATGGTCTGGCGGTGCTGACCGAGGACAGCATCCCCGCTTCCTTCCACGGTGAGCATCCCCTGCGCGTGAGCGACCAGTGGGTGTACCATTCCCGCCTGTATGTGGCGGCGCAGTTTGTCAGCCAGCGGGATGATTTGGAGCTGATTCAGCTCAACTCCTTCGGCTGCGGGCTGGACGCCGTGACGACCGATCAGGTGGCGGAGATTCTGGAACGCTGCGGCAAGCTGTATACGCTCATCAAAATTGACGAGGTGAACTCGCTGGGCGCGGCGCGCATCCGCGTGCGGTCGCTGCTGGCGGCGATGGCGCAGCGCGAAAAGCGCGGCATCGTGGCGCATCCCGTTCCGGCGACGTATCATCGCGTGGAATATACCCGCGACATGCAGAAGAAGGGCTACACCATTCTTGCGCCGAACATGTCGCCGATTCATTTCCGTCTGCTTCAGCCGGTGCTGGAGAAGCACGGGTATCACATCGTCATGCTGGAAAACGATACACGCTCCGCGATTGATACGGGCCTCAAATTCGTCAACAACGACGCCTGCTATCCGTCCATCATCACCGTCGGGCAGATGATGGAAGCCGTGCTGTCCGGCAAGTACGACACCGATCGCCTTGCCCTTGCTATGACGCAGACGGGCGGCTGCTGCCGCGCAAGCAACTACGTCGGTTTCATCCGCCGCGCGCTGGCGAAAGCCGGTTTGGGGCATATCCCGGTTATCTCCATTAACGCCAACGGCATGGAAACGAACGAGGGCTTCCACTTCACCCTGCCGATGCTCATCGGCGCGGCGCAGGCGATTGTTTTCGGCGATTTGCTGATGCGCTGCCTGTACCGGGTGCGCCCCTACGAAATCGAGGCGGGAAGCGCCAACCGGCTGGCGGAGACATGGTCGCAGAAGATCATCGACCATCTGGTGAACGGCACGGGACGCTACGGCGACATCTGCCAGCAGCTTGTGGACGACTTTGACCATCTGCCGATTCACGAGGACATGAGGAAGCCGCGCGTGGGCATCGTGGGCGAAATTCTGGTGAAGTACATGCCCGTGGCGAACAACCACTTGGTGGATCTGCTGGAAGAAGAAGGCGCGGAAGCCGTTGTGCCCGACCTGATGGACTTCATGAACTACTCCGTTTACAACGGCAAGTTCAAACACGAGTATTTGGGCAAGGGCTGGACAAGCGAGGCGAGCGCGGTACTGGGCGTGAAGGGCATTCGCGCCCTGCGGCGTCCCGCACTCAAGGCGCTGGAAAAGTCCAAGCGCTTTGAACCGCCGATGCATATTGAGCAGATTGCGGAGCTGTCCGACCCGTTCCTTTCGCAGGGGAATCAGTACGGCGAGGGGTGGTTCCTGACGGGCGAAATGGCGGAACTGCTGCTGACGGGCGTGCCGAATATTGTGTGCATTCAGCCGTTTGCGTGCCTGCCGAACCATGTGGTGGGCAAGGGGGTTATCAAGCAGCTGCGGAAGAAGTATCCGCAGGCGAATATCTGCGCGGTAGACTTTGACCCCGGTGCGAGTGAGGTGAATCAGCTCAATCGCGTGAAGCTGATGCTTTCCGCCGCGCGAAAGAACATGGAGCAGGAAGCAAAACAATCGGATTAACACGCGGAAGCAGTAAGGTAGAGAAACCAACTCAATCGCGTGAAAGGGTCAAGGGAGGAACTCCCTTGCAGGGTCAAGGGACAGCGTCCCTTGTGGGGTTTGGGGCAACGCCCCAATTGTTTCACGGGCGACCAGTATGCCCAACGCGCTCAACAAAGGCGCAGGCAGCGAAGCGTCCCTGCCAGTAACTTTGCGCTCCCGCAGGAGCGCCCCCCAACTTGCTTTCCCAACAACTTGCATATTGTCGCGCCCATTGGCGCGACCGACCATCCCAAAACAAAAATAAACGGCAGGTGCAGAGAATTTCTCACACCTGCCGTCTTTTTAGCCCTTGTTAAACCTCCGGATTCAGCACAAATGCGCCCACCGTCATCTCGTCGCCGTACAGCACAATCACCATGTCATACGGGTTTGTTTCGTCCTCCGCTACCTCGACGCCCTTGCGGATGAGCGTGCAGTACCAGTTCGTCCCTGTGATGGGTTCGGGCATCCCGCTCAGATTGCGAATGACGCTGATGTCGTAGTCCTCCGGATTCAGCCCGCACGCCGCGAGAATCGCCTGCAAGCGCGCATCAAGCGCCGCATCCGCCGTGTAAGCGGCATCGTTCGGGTCAAAATAGCCTGTCAGGATGGCATGAAGGTCGTCCGCCGACGCAATGCCGTAGATGCGCTGACGTGCCGCCAGACTGTCCTCGGAATCGAAGCGAATCATGCCGATGGCGTCGTACACGTCGGCGCTGACCAGTAGTTCAGCCTCGGTCAGCTCGTCCGCATAGCGCGTCACCATATCGTCGAAATGCTCCTTGTAGACAATCTCAATGTCGTTGTCCAGCGGCGCGCCGGAAACGGCGTCGGTGGATTCGGCGGTTGCCGCCGTCCAGCAGGAGAAAATCAGCAGTACAGCCAAGAACAAAGAAAAAAACTTTTTCATGCGTGTCGTCCTTTCTATGATGTAATACTATTTCCAGAGACGTCGGCGCGGAACGGGTTTGCATCCCTCCTTTCAATCGGATTTGCCCGTTCTGGAAATTGGAAAGCAACAATACAGTTGTTCAAAAAAACAATATGAGTATAGTGTAGCACAAATATTTGAACAATGTGCAAACATAATGAAAATAAAATGTTAAATATATTGATTATAAAAGTATAGTATTGATACATCATGAACCACTTCCTCCCCATTTTCTGCCCCCCTCTTGCATAAACGCCCAAAATAGCGTATACTGTGGTCAGGAAAGAAGAAAGGCAGGGGACAAGCGTGCAGCAGAAATCCAGCGGAGGAATGACGACAAAGCGGCTGATTGCCATGATTGCGCTTGCCGTACTGGCGGTCGCGGTCATCGTGTTCGCCGTGCGCGAAATCCGGCTCTATGGCGATGTGCAGGTGGAGCAGAGCCGCACGCCGACGCCTGTGCCGGGGTACGGCAACGTCATGCAGGTCACGATTGACCCGTCCCTGCCCACACCCGTGCCGGTGCTGCGTTCCGGCGCGCAGGGGGAAGCCGTCTGGCAATTGCAGGAGCGCTTGCAGGCGCTGGGCTATTTGACCGGCAGCGTCGATGGACAGTTCGGCCCGGCGACGAAAGAGGCGGTGCAGCTGTTCCAGCGCCAGCATGGACTGACGGCGGACGGCATCGTCGGGGAAGATACGCGTGAGCTGCTCTATTCTGACAGCGCGCAGCCGTATGCCACACCGACGCCCGCGCCCACCCAAGCCGCGCAAGCCACCGAAGCTCCCGCGGAGGACGATATGATCATCCTGACGGCGGAGTCGGAAAACACAATCCCGGTTGGCTTCACGGCGGATGGGCTTCCGCTGCTGGTCAACCGGGATTCTCCTTTGCCTGATGATTATCAGCCGCAGCAGCTGGTCAATATGCGCGACTACTGTGACAGCAGCATCGTGAGCATCAAGGGCAGCGAAATCGAGGGCGAGCAGATTGCGGTGGATGCGCTGCTGGCAATGCTTATGCAGGCGCAGTCGGAGGGGCTGACATCATGGCAGATCAGCGCGGGATACCGAAGCGTCGCCTATCAGCAGAAGCTGTTCGACGACAAGGTGTACAGCTATCGTCAGCAGGGCATGACTGGCGCACAGGCGCGCAGTGCGGCGCGCAAACTCGTCGCCGACCCCGGATGCAGCGAGCATCACACCGGGCTGGCGTTCGACATCACCGTGCCGGGAACGTCCTTCAGCGGCACGAAGCAGGCGAAATGGCTGGAAGAACACTGCTGGGATTGGGGATTCATTCTGCGCTACCCGGCGGATAAGACCGCCATCACCGGCATCACGAATGAGCCGTGGCACTTCCGCTACGTTGGGGTGGATGCGTCAATGGAGATGCGGGAGACAGGGGAGTGCCTAGAAGAGTATGTGGAGAGGAAACAGAGCGAGCAGCAATAACCCAACAGCAGGAAGATGAGAACTGCATGGCAGCCGCGAATGGGTGTCGAGAGGGTCGAAGACCCTTCGCAGAGTCCAGAGACAGCGTCTCTGGCAGGGTTTGGGGCAGCGCCCCAAGGTCTCTCTTATACCATCGTATCCAGTGCCATCATGAGGACAAAGCCCGCCAGCGTCGCGAGAACCATCAGACGCTGCCGCGGGCATTTTTGGCATTCCGGCAGAAGCTCCGCCAAGATGACCGTCACCATGGCGCCGCCGGAGAGCGAAAGCAGCAGCGGCAGGGCGGCGCGGACGCGAATCGCCAGCAGTGCGCCCAGAATCCCCGCAAGCGGCTCGACTGCGCCGGATAGCTGTCCGAAGAAAAATGAACGGCGGCAGGAATAACCGTCGCGGCGGAGCGGCAGACTGACCGCCGCCCCTTCGGGGAAGTTTTGCAGCGCAATGCCGATGGCAAGCATCCACGCGCTGCGCCACGCCGCTCCGCCGGGGGACGCCAAAGCACCGAACGCGCAGCCGACCGCCAGGCCTTCGGGAATGTTGTGCAGGGTGATGCTGCCAATCAGCAGAACGGTTCTGCGGCGCACGTCGGACAGCGGCGTTCGGCGCATACGGCGTGAAAGCAGCGCATCCGCCAACAGCACGAGCAGCCCGCCGAGCAAAAATCCGCCGCTGCACATCAGGAGCGGGCTTTGCCGGAGGGACTGCGCGGACGTCAGCGCGGGCGCAAGGAGCGAAAAGTACGACGCGGCGAGCATGATGCCCGCGCCGAGCGCCATCAGCAGGTTCATCACGCTTGGGTGAAATCGCCGGAGCGGGAATACGAGTGCCGCACCCAGCGCCGTCAGCAGATACATAAGCAGCGTCGCGAGAATAGCGGCGGACAGGGGGGATAAAATCATCAGAAACACATCCTTCCAAATAGGAAATTGCAGCACCGAACAAACGGCAGGAGGATTCTGCCTTCATCATACGCCGAGGATGGAAAAAAGTGCGGAAAGTCAACCGGATGCATCCAGCGTCAAAAAAAGATGAAAAACCTTCCGCCTGAAAGCAGGAATTTCGCCGAAAACGTAGAAAGAATAAGGGTTGCAATTTTGGCTTGAAGGATTTTTTCGCCTTTGGGCTTTCAGAAAGTGTGAGTGTGATTCAAGCATGACCCAAGTCCCCTACACCCTGCGCGTTCTGGCGGGCGAAACGGAAACCCGTTACGGTGAGCGGCTGTATCACAGCGGCGCAGTGCATATTGTGGAGAAGAGCGCAAAACGCCTGAGCTGCAAGGTCGCGGATGGCGAAATGTATGATGTGGTATTCACCGACGACGGCGAAAGCCGCTGCAGCTGCCCGATTTATGAGGAAGCCGGCGCGTGCCGGCATGTGGTGGCGGCAATGATCAAGTGTCAGGATGAGGGCGCAATGGGCGATATGGTGCGCCGCAAGGCGGAAGCGGCCGGCCCGAAGCTGATGGCGGCGATGGACCGCGCGCTGCCGGAGGAGGGCACCATCCACATGGAGGTTCGCCTGACCCTCGAACCCGTGCGCGACCAGATTACGCCCCGCATCCGCATTTGCCTGCTGATTGGCGAAGACCGCCTGTACGTGGTCAAGTCGATTCCGCAGATGATTGATGCCATTGACACGCAGACGCCTGTGGAGTACGGCAAGGGCTTCGTGTTTCACCCGGAATGGATGCGCTTCGGCACGGTGCAGGAGCGGATTTTGAAGATTCTGCGCGCGCTGTGTCTGGCGCAGAAGGAAGCTGGCGCGCTCCTGCGCGGCGCGGAACAGCGTGATTTGGCGCTGCCGGAGCCGTTCGCGGAGGAAATCCTGCGCGAGCTGATGAACACGCCGTTTCGCCTGAAGGTCGGGGAAAAGACGGTTGCGGTCAAGCCTGTGCGCGCAAGGAAAATCCCCTTGCAGTTCCGCGTCTCCAGCGACTTGCACGGCTTGACGGTCGTTGCCATGTTCCCCAAGGAATTCCGTCCGCTGCTGCCGTCCTGTTCCTTCGCGCTGGTGGGGGAGAACGTCGTGGCGGTGGAGGAGCAGCAGCGCGGTGTGCTGCGCGTGCTGTATCAGGAGCAGTTGGGCGGACAGTGCAGCTTCGACTATCCCGTGCGCGAGGCGGCGCGTGTGATGGGTGAACTCGTGCCGTTCCTGAAACTGACCGGGCTGGTGGAAATCTCCGATGAGCTGCGCCGTCAGCTGATTCAACTGCCGCTGGTGGCGCGTGTGTATCTTGACCGTTCTGCCAATGGTCGCGATGTGGTGGCGCGGGCACAGTTCCGCTACGGCGATCGCACCATTGACCCGTTTGACGAAACGCCCCTGCCGGAGAATCTCCCGCGCGGCGAAAAACTGCTCCTGCGCGACGCGGCGGCGGAACGCAAGGTGCTGGATGCGCTGGGGGCGGCGGGCTTCATCGTCAGCAAAGGGCATGTGTATTTGACGGGGCAGGAAGCCATTTTCAACTTCGTCAGCGAAGGCTTGCAGCATTTGCAGGAACTGGCGGAAGTGTACCTGTCCAACGACTTCAAGCGCATGACGCCGCGCAAGCCGAAATTTGCGGGCAAAATGCGCTTGAACGGCTCGGCGCTGGAACTGAAATTCACGCAGGACGGCGAACCAGCGCAGGAAATCCTCGCAATTATGGAAGCACTGGCGCGCCGCCGCCGCTATTTCCGCCTGAAAGACGGCTCGTTCCTTGATTTATCCGCGATGGACGAGTGGCTGCCGCTGGCAGATTCCATCTTCGAGGCGGCGCAGGCGGAGGGCGCGGAGTCGGTCGCGATGGGAGACGACACCATCCGTCTGCAGGCGTACCGTGCGTGCTATCTGCAAAGCCTTCTGGAGAGCCTTGGACTGCCCATCGAGGTGGATGAAAAGACGCAGGCAACCGTTCGCCTGCTGACCGACCCCGGCAAGGTGCAGGACGTGAAGTTGCCCGACGGCTTAAGCCTGCGCCCGTATCAGGAACGCGGCTTCCAGTGGCTGCTGGCGCTTGATCGGCTGCACATGGGCGGTGTGCTGGCGGACGACATGGGCTTGGGCAAAACCGTGCAGGTGATTGCGCTGCTGATGGCGACGCGGCAGGAAGGGCAGGTTAGCCTTGTTGTCGCGCCGACGACGCTGACATATAACTGGCTGAGCGAACTTGGCCGTTTTGCGCCGGATTTGTCGGTGATGGTGCTGGGCGGTTCGGCGGCACAGCGCGCCAGCCAGATTCGCCACGTCAAGGAAGCGCATGACGTGGATGTGCTGATTACGTCCTACCCGCTGATTCGGCAGGACATCGAGCAGCTGACGACGATTGAGTTCCGCTTTGCTATCTTAGACGAAGCGCAGCACATCAAAAACGCGGGCAGCAAGGGCGCGCAGGCGGTTCGCCAATTGCAGGCGCAGACGCGCTTTGCCCTGACTGGTACGCCGCTGGAAAACGGCGTGGGCGAACTGTGGAGTATCTTCAACTTCGTCCTGCCGGGGTATCTGCTCAGTTACAGCGCGTTCCTGCGCCGCTATCAGGATGGAACGGACGCGGAAGATTTGCGCCGGCGCATCAGCCCGTTCCTCATGCGCCGCCTGAAGAAGGAAGTGCTGACCGAACTGCCGGACAAGATCGAATCCGTGTTCACGGCGCAGATGAGCCCGGAACAGGCGAAGGTATACGAGGCGACGATGATGCGGCTGCGTCAGCGCGTGGACTCCATCGTCAAGGAAAAGGGCTTCGAGCGTGGGCGCACGGAGGTGCTTGCGGCGATTACCCAGCTGCGCGAAATCTGCTGTCATCCGTCGCTGGTTTTGGACGATTATACGGGTACATCCGGCAAGCTGGATATGCTGCTGGATATGCTGGCAGATATGCTTCAGGACGCGCTTGATACGGCGCTGGGGCAATACACCCTCTCCCTTGCGGAGCTGCCCCAGCAGGCCGCTGACCGCGCTGAGCTGCGGGAGAAGATCACCAGCCGCAAGCAGGAAATCCAGCGGCTTCGCGGTATCGTGCGGAGCTTATATGAAAACCTCG
>ERZ773136.2003-NODE-2003-length-18154-cov-4.704293_pt1 | contig 18154 bp, 16 predicted proteins | sample MGYA00580855_ERZ773136 | MGnify/ENA primary metagenome ERZ773136 (study PRJEB29015, sample SAMEA2737860) | human gut metagenome | biome: human gut; feature: human-associated habitat; material: faeces | place: China | collected 2012 ... | reverse complement strand
TGGGCGTAGGATATTTGAGAGGAGCTGTCCTTAGTACGAGAGGACCGGGATGGACATACCGCCGGTGCATCGGTTGTTCCGCCAGGAGCACAGCCGGGTAGCCGAGTATGGATGTGATAAACGCTGAAAGCATCTAAGCGTGAAACACACCTCAAGATAAGATATCCCACAATGTTAAGTTGGTAAGGACACTTGAAGACGACGAGTTTGATAGGTCAGAGATGTAAGTGCAGTAATGTATTTAGTTGACTGATACTAATAGTCCGAGGGCTTGAACAAAAGTGAGCAAACATCCAAATGTGTTTTATTCGGTTTTCAAGGCACAGAGAAGCCTTGAAGCCAAAGGGGAAGTACCCGAAGGTAAACGCACCTTTAGCTCAGTTGGTAGAGCAACTGACTCTTAATCAGTGGGTCCCGGGTTCGAATCCCTGAAGGTGCACCAGCAGCGTTTGCTGCAGACAATCTTATACAGAAGATGCGTAGGGAGTTTTAAGTAACTTACTTGCGGCAGTTAGTGTTTTTAGCGGTGAGGGTCCACCCGTTCCCATTCCGAACACGGTAGTTAAGATCACCTGTGCCGACAATACTTAGCTGGCGACGGCTTGGTAAGATAGGGCAATGCTAACACAAAAGGATGATTTTATCATCCTTTCTTCTGTTTATTCCTCCTTAGCTCAGTTGGTAGAGCATGCGGCTGTTAACCGCAGGGTCGTTGGTTCGAGCCCAACAGGGGGAGCCAAAAGAGACAAACACTTTTTATAACATAGTTATAATGATGTTTGTCTCTTTTTCTATGCAAATTTAACATGATTGAGGATTATGAATTGGAGGAGTTGCTGAGAGGAAGCAAAGCATAAGAGGATAATTTAATAAACAAAACATCATAATGGTAATGTTTTTAAATTTAATACTATAAATTACAAGCATATTTTGAGTAAAATCAAGATGTGCTTTTTCTATTTAGAAAGGAGAATGGATATGAAATTAAACTATCAAACAAATTTAGAAAAGAAGGAGATAAATAAAATGATGAAATTGGATTTGTATGAATCAAGATTGTTTGGCAGAATTTGCTATGGATTTGTAAGAGATGAAAAGGGTTATGTTTATATTAGAGATGATGAAGCCGAAGTAGTTAGAATGATTTATAGTATGGCTATTAACGGTCAAAGTTTGCAGAATATTCAGACGGAATTGTTTAATAGGGGAATCAAATCACCATCAGGAAAAGATAAATGGACAAGAGATGTAATTGATAAGACTATAAACAATAAAAAGTATCTGGCTTACATTATTCCTTTCAAGGACTATTTTGTAGCAGGTGAAGAAAAGTCTGCTCGATGCAGATATGACAGAAGTTTAGTGTAGTAGAAGTTTTGCTGATTTGCTGTATAATTTTATTATTAAAACGAAAGGAGAATTATACATGAGCAAATCTACAATTCAAAATCAGCTTCGGTATAATATTGCAAAAGAACAGTATATGAAGCCACTATTAGAGAATGACATTATAACGGAGGAGGTGTATAATGAAGTATTAGAAAATCTGTACGATGAATTTGAAGTTTGGAGATTTAACAGAATTCAGAATCCAGGTACTGAATTTAGAAAGAAGAAAAGGGAGACAAGAAACAATTTGTTAGCGCAGAATCAGGATATATTTCTTTAACAGAATTAGCAAGAACTAAATCTCAAAAATCAACTGGCTACACTATTCAAATGTGGTTAAGAGATAGTGGCACAGTTGATTTTCTTGCTTTATGGGAGAATAAACACAATGAAAAATTTCTTCCCATTCCGGTGGAATTGGATACTTTAACTCCAAAAGTATGGATAAAGTCAACCAATTCTATCGGAATTGTTTCAAGACAGGGTAAGAATGGTGGCACATATGCACATAAGGAAATAGCTATGCATTTTATGTGTTGGTTGTCTGCGGAAATGGTGCTAAATATTATAGAGAAATACTTGGAGGTAATGGATGATGAGAAAGATAACTGAAATTCCGGCTACAATTTTCAAACAGAAAAAAGACATAAATAGGCAATATAGAGTTGCAGCATATTGTAGAGTTAGTACCGATAAAGAAGAACAAGAGAATAGTTTGGAAAATCAAATTACATATTACAAAAATAAAATTGAGAATACTCCTAATTGGACCCTGATTGATATTTTTGCTGATTTCGGCATAAGTGGAATGAATGATAAAAACAGAATGGAATTCCAGAGAATGCTTGAGATGTGTAATAAAGGAAAAATTGATTTAATTATTACAAAGTCAATTTCACGGTTTGCAAGAAATACTGTTGATTGTCTAACGCATGTAAGAAAACTAAAGGCAAACAATATAGGTGTTGTTTTTGAAAAGGAAGGAATAAACACCCTTGATGCAGTAAGTGAAACATTTTTAACATGGTTCAGTGCTTTTGCGCAGGCAGAAAGCGAATCGCTTAGTCAAAATGTGACGAGAGGTAAAAGGATGGGGTATAAGGAAGGTAAATTTGCACTTCCGCCATTCTTATATGGATATGATAGAGGTGATGGGATAACACCTGTTATAATTCCCGAACAAGCTACTATAATCCGGAAGATGTTTCATATGTACTTAGATGGCGAGTCAATAAGAGGAATAAGGAAATGGCTCAATGAAAATAGAATAGAAACACCTAAAGGTGCAAAACAATGGGGTGAATCTGTAGTATTAGGGATATTGAAGAATGAAAAATATAAGGGGGATGTACTTTTACAGAAAAGCTATACAGTAGATTATCTTACTAAGACAACCGCAAAGAACAAAGGTGAGGTTGCACAGTATTACATAGAGAACAATCACGAAGGGATTGTATCACGAGAAGTATTCGATATGGTACAGAACGAAATTCAAAGACGAGCGAGTTTGTATAGCAGTAAAAATCCAAGTAAATACAGTTCAAAATATGCCTTAACCGGCAAAGTGATTTGCGGAGAATGCGGAGCAGCATATAGGAGGGTTACTTGGTCAAGGAATGGTAAAAAGACAATAGTGTGGAGATGTATTGAAAGATTAAATAATAGAACACGTAGATCATCAACTATTTTGGAAGAAAGCCTACATAATGCAGTGTTGAATGGTATAGGTTATGTTATGAGAAGCACTAATGATGTTAAAAAAACAGTAAAAAGAGAAATTGAGCTTGCTATTTTTAAGGATGATGAGTGTAATGAGCAAGGTATTAAACATAAGATACGAAAGCGTGAAAAAGAATTAAATATACTCAAAAAAATTTTAAAGGAATCCGAAGACAAAGAGTTCTATTCAGGGAAAATAAAATTTATAGAATCTCAGTTGATAGAACTAAACGACAAACTTAAAAACACGACTTCTCCTAATAATACCATAATAAATAGAATGGAAAAATTCATTGATAGCACAGAGTTAGATATGAATGAGTGTTTTAATCAATTAATAAGGATTTTAATTGAGTCTGTAACAATTATCAGTGAAAACGAAGTTAAGATAAAATATGCTGGAGGAACAGAAATGGAAGTGGTTCTCAATGCATAAAGCACACCAATCTGTCAATCTTTCAATGTTAAATTAAAACGTCAATAAATATTGACAAATATGTTTGAATATGGTATAATAAAAGAAAAAACAGGGAGGTTATATCATGGCTGACTTACAGGTAAAAATAACGATAGGTGCAATGGATGTGTTTCTTCAGGGAGAAGGCGAACTGGTGTATAAGATTCTTTCTGATTTAAGAGAAAACGGAATCGGGAAATTGAGTGATGGTGGTTTTAGCCAAAACAAAGAAGCAAGTGCAATGCAGCAAGAAACAGATAAAATTGAGATGGACGAGCTTAAAGAAACAAGTTCTGCTAGTGCAATGCCTTCAAAAACACGTAAAAAAAGCAACCAATCCACAGGGCAACTTTTAAAAGATTTAGATTTATCAGGCAGAAACAGGGCTGATTGTAGCTTGAAAGATTTTATTGCAGAGAAAAATCCGACAAGTAATGTGCAAAAAACAGCAGCATTTGTTTATTACCTTGAAAAAATACTAAAATTAGATGAAATTACTATAGATCATGTTTTCACTTGCTATAAAACGATGGGTTATCGTATGCCTAATAATTTGCAACAGAATTTAACGGATACATGTAGTTCGCGTTACGGATATATAAGTAGAAAAGATGGTAAATTTTCAATGACTGTTGTAGGAAGCAACTATATTGAGTTTGATATTGGTAAGGAAGATTAATGTGTTTACTTTGATTGATGAACTTGTAAAATATATTCCAGAATTTGATGCATTATCTGCTGGAGAGTTAATTCCATATTTTGTTTATTTTTATAATCAAAATAATGGTCAAGAAGCAACACCTAAGTTGATACAAAAATGCTACGACGATCTATCATTACCATCGTATTCCAATATCTCAGCATATTTGAGTAATAAATCGTCTGGGAAAAATGCTATCTTTATTAGAAAGAAGACGGGATATTCGTTAATCAGAGGACATAGAGAGAAGCTTGTTGAAAGCCTTCTTACGAAGATAGAAGTTGAGCCTACAAATGATTTAATAGACTTATCCATATTGGAAAATGCTCCATACTACGTTAAACGAATATCCCAGCAAATGAATAGTTGTTACGATAATTGCCTATACGATGCTTGTTTGGTTATGATGAGAAAACTTTTTGAAACACTAATAATCGAGTGCTATGAAAGATATGGTAGTTCATCAGAGATCACAGATTTAAATAATTGTTTTTATTACTTAAGTGATTTAATACCAAAATATTTGCAAAGTTCACATTGGAGAGTTAGTCGTAATTTTGACAAATATATAAAAAATGTAAAAAAATATGGCGATTTAAGTGCACATAACCGAAGATTTATTGCTAAAAAAACCGATATAGATTCTTTCAAGTTTGATATGCGCCAGTGCCTGCAAGAAATGTTGCTTATCATTGACTATTCAACCTGGAATAAAGAACAACATTGTGTGTAATAATTTACATCTGTTTTTGCAAAAAAAGATAAAGCAAGAAAATGGTTGGGGTTTAAATACACATAAATATATGAATATGTGTCTAGTACAACGGAGGAATTGATGAGATATTGTTGCGATAAATGTTTTTATAATATAGATATAAAACGATATATAGAAAATCAAAACAATTTTGGACAGTGTGATTATTGTAATGAGAAAGATGTTCATATAATGGGTGTAGAAGAAATAGGACGCTATTTTAGGGAATGCTTTGATAAAGCCTATGAATCTTTAGATACAGGAACTGGAGCTTTTTATGATAGTGAAGATAAGGAATATTACGGACCAAAGTGGGAAAGGGCTATTCGTTATTCTATATACGACATTTTAGAGGATGAAGAGGTTTTTGAAAATGGTGTTAATGAGGAACTAATAGAAGATATTATAAAATATTCTGGACCTGACTATAGGGAGATTAAACATGGAGCATTTGATCCATATGGAGATATATACGAAGAGTGTTTTGTGATAAAAAATGATTTGTATGGTGTATATGGTACTCAGGCATATATGTCTTGGGAACATTTTAAATTTAATGTGAAACACTACAATAGATTTTTTGATGTTAACGGGTATCTTAACAATAGGGATATGCGAAAAGATTTGCTTGAAAACATCAAGTCATTAATTGTTGAGTATGAACACATTATTCCTACAGATACTATATTTTATAGAGCTAGAAGTGATAAAACCTTGGATTTTGACAGTTTAATAATTGATAAGGAATTATCACCTGCTCCACCGAGGCACGCACAAACAAATAGGATGAGTCCAGCCGGAATTTCATATTTGTATTTAGCCTCGTCAAAAGATACCGCATGCAAGGAATGTAAATATAATGATGTTGATGTGTTTATTGCGGAGTATCAAAATAAGAATGAATTACAAATAATTGATTTTTCGAAAAAATATTAAATTACCTACATTAAGTATCTTTAATGACGAATACGAGCATGATTTGAAATGGCATAATACATTTTTAAAAAGATTTACGGATGAAATAAGTGCAGCTACGGACAATGAAAATAAAGATCATTCATATGAATATGTTGCGACACAACTTGTTGCAGAATATATTCGTCTATTAGGGTATGATGGAATAGGGTTTAATAGTAGTACAGGCACAGGAAAAAGTTATTGCTTTTTCTGCGGCCCTATTATAGAATACTGTAAATACGATTATGGCTTATACGATGATATAGAGTACGATGATATATTACCACCTTTTAATGAATTTTTTAATATATCAGAAATATCATTATATCATGTTTCTGCCTCGGGAGAATTAAAACATTTAAACAAATCTAGATGTAATTTGAAAGATAAGGAAGGTTACGTGTATGATTCTTAATAAACATTTTGTTTTTGACCAACACAAAGGATTACAGTGTACAAATATGGATGATGTGAATACATATGTAACAGAAAAAATAAATATTTTCTGTGATTACAATAATTACATTGACAAAAGCAAAAAACTTAATTTATTACAAGAAATTATTGATATGTACAATGAAGATATTTTAAATAAAGATGTAGATATTACAGGTATACAGCATGTGAAGTATCACGATAAAATAGATCAAAACCAGATGTATATGTATTATGATTTTATAATAATATTAGGAAGTATAATATGTCACGTATTTGATTATGACAAGAATGCTTTGAAATGTGTTGAGGATGGTGTCAATGGGCCTATTGACATGGCAAAAATGGTTGAAATGGCTTACAAGGAATTTCATGATGCAAAAGTAAACAATACGGTTGCTTGTGGCGCAACATTAATGTTTGTTACCATTTTTGAATCAGAGTTAAAGAGAAAATTTAAGACGAGATTCCTTCATAAAAAAGCTAATGAGATAGAACGACTTATTTCAAACGGAACGATAACATTGACAACCGAACAAAGAGATCTGCTGGATATGATTGAGGATAAGCCTAATCATAAAACATTCAATAATGTATATGCAACAACGCAAGCAGCATACGAGTTGTTTAATTTTGCAAGAGTTTTAGATAATCCTACTGAACAAAAAAGTTTACTTTTAAATCAAACTACATTAAATCAGTTATTAGGATATTCATTCTTTAGAAACGAAGTTGAACCTGCGTTTTTACAGGTAGCTGAATATTTATTTAAAACAACAAATTTGAATTTGAGAAATGATATGGCACATGGAGGATTTGGATATAAAAATTATTTTCATTTATCAGCCACAGGTGTTTTGTTTTTTATGTGTACGTTTGTGTTTAATGATGATTGTTGGATATGAAAAAACTGAACGAGTTATATATAATTAAAGCTGGGAGTTTGTATAATTATTGGCATGTAATCATGAGTAATGCATAATATAACCAACAGAACCTGATACGCATTTCGGCGAACGGACATTATCGATCTGTTTAATATCGCTAAAAAAACGATGCATCTTTATTGTTCTGCTTTTTTCAACGAAATTTGCCGCTGCGCGTCAAGTGAAATGGCTGCGCCGTGAAATGCACCTATGGTGCGTGAAATATCCGCTTACGCGGATGTTAAAAGGCAAATTTCATTTCACAGAGAGCGCAGCTCACTATTTCACAATTTGCGTCAAGCAAATTATTTCACATCGAGCGGTACGCGAGATATTTCACTGTAAAATCATTAATATGTGTTATCAATAAGATGATTTTCTGCATCTATAATGAACGCGAAAGCCAAAGAAACCGAATAGGTCAAATGACCTATTCGGTTTCTTTTACTTTCTCTTGTTATACTCAAACCTACATCCCAAAGTTAACAGCCGCGCGGCTGTTAACTGCTCCAAGGGATAAAAAACATGCCGGTGGCATGTTTTTGCCCTTGGAGACCGCCGAAACAGGGAGTATCGTGAGCGGTCAGCGACCGAGACGACCATGTTTCAAGGAGAAAGGGTCTTTGGCCGTTTGCGGTTAAGGTTCCAACGCGCGGCTGTGCGACGACGCGCCGCTGCGATTATCGCGCAGTATCTTTAGATTTATCACCGTATGTCAGGACCAATTTACGGAAAGATATCTTACGAAACGAAATGCGGCACGCAATCAAACAAAAACGCGGTTGCAGCATGCCGCAGCCGCATTTTTTGTTGCGTTTTTAATAAACGACCGCATCGTTGGCCGTAAAGCCGCCAAGCGAGTTTTCCTTTACCTGAATACAGACAAAAACGATGTCGGAATCGTTTGCAGCAAAGAACTGCCGACGAGCCGCCGGCGCGACCTTTAACCAATCGCCGGCGGTAAGCGCGATCTCTTCGCCGTCAAGGATCACCTTGCCTTTTCCGGATAATACGCCGTAAATTTCCTCATTGTTCTTGTGCGAATGGACAAACGGCACATTGGCGCCGGCCGGCAGCCGGTTAATGCTGATTTCTGCGCCGGTCAAGGCGAGCTTTTCGTGCAGCTCGACGCGTCCTTCGTTTCCGATATTTGCTTTCGTGTAGTTTTTCATGATCTTGTACCTCCATGGTTTTTCAGCAATTTCTCTTTGCTTGACCATAGTCTATCACAGGGTACATAAAAAAACAAGTACGCACTTTTTTATAACTGTATACAAATTTCAGAATATGTGCTATAATACTTACGAGGTGAAACACATGAAAACGAAAAGCGAATTGCCGGCCTGCCCGGTTGCGACTGCCGTGGCGCTCATCGGCGGCAAATGGAAATTACTTATCTTGCGCAATCTGAAAGTGCGCCCATGGCGTTTTAATGAGTTACAGCGTGATTTAGACGGAATATCGCAAAAAGTGCTGACCGACAGCCTGCGGCAAATGATAGAGGACGGCCTTGCTTACCGCAAGGATTACCGGGAGCTTCCGCCGCGTGTGGAATATGGATTAACTGCGCTCGGAAAGGAAATGCTGCCTATCATTGACGCGTTGGCCGATTTTGGCAACTATTATAAATCGGTTGTGGAGCAATAAAAACCGAAGTTTCAAAACGCCGGTTCCGTTCCGAACGAAACCGGCGTTTTCATTTTTCTCCCTTTCCGAGCGGCGATTCACCGAATTGCATTTTATAAGCCTTCCCGAAAGCCGAAGCGGAGCTGTATCCTAACAATTCCGCCGCGCGTACCGCCGTCATATCCTGTTCTTTTAAAAGCGATTTTGCCGTTTCCAAGCGCTTTTGACGGTAATAGGAGCGTAAGGTCTGCGACGTTATCTGCTTGAATAGCGTCGATAAATAGCTGTAATTGTAGCCGGTAAGTCCCGACAGCTCGGACAAGCTCTTCATGCTGAATAGGTGCGTGTTGATGTAATTCATTAACTGAAAGCACAATTCGACCGCAGCGTTTTCCGCGTTGCGGCTTTCCGCATGGCGCGGCTTTTGAGGAGCTGCGTCCGCGAGATCGTTGATAATATAGATCAGAATTTCCTTTATCAGACAAGCGGTGAGCGTCTTTGTGAGCTTGCCGCCTTTTTCGGCGTTCAGCGTGAGTTCTTCCAAGCAGCGGTTGATACGCCGGTCGGAAAACACGCGATTTTCCGACGAAAGCCGCTCCATAATGCCGTCAAGCTCTTCTTTGAACGGCGACAGCTCTGTGCTGAACGAGAAAAAATCGTATTTTAACGGTGCTTCACGTGAGGAGCGGATGTCGTGCATATCGCACGGAAAGGAGAAATAGATGTCGCCGGCTTTAACCTTTGTGCCGATATTTCCGGTAAAGACCTCGCCGCAGCCCTCGGTCACGGCCGTTATTTCAAACCAACCGTAATGCAGGTGCTGCCCGATGACCATGCCGCTTCCGCAGTGCAGCCTTCCGATCTGGTGCAAACGAAAGCCTTCAAAATCGAGCGGCGTTCTGAGGTGATTCTGCGTTAAATGGTATTTGGCTTCGGCTAACATCGGCTATTCTCCTTTCGCTTGTGTTAAGACTATCATATCGTATACATGAAAAAATGTCAAGCTGTTTTCGCCGAAATCCAAAAAAATGAATATGTTTTCCCAATTTTCGGCACTTTACAAACCGCGCTTCAGAAGCTATAATAAAATCAGAAATCAACTGCAATTTTTGCATAAATCAAGACAACTATGAAAGAAAGGAAACAAAACCATGCATGTTATCGCTGTTATCGGCTGCGGAAGAATCTCCGACGCCGCACATTTCCCGGCGCTAAGCGCCATGGAGGACGTAAGAATCAAGTATGCCTGCGACCTCATCCGTGAGAAAGCCGAAGAAAAGAAAGAAAAATACCCGAAGATCGAAAACGTCATCACCGACTATAAACAAGCGCTTGCCGATCCGGAGGTCGAAACGGTCTATGTTTTGACCCCGAACTATGCGCATTATACCGTTACCATGGATTCGCTTGCCGCCGGCAAGAACGTTTTCTGCGAAAAGCCGATCACCGTCAACTATCCGCTTTCGCTCGAAATGAAAAAAGCTGCCGATAAGGCCGGAAAAATGCTCAATATCGGCGTGTGCAACCGCTATCACCGCTCGGTCGAAAAGTTAGCGGAGTTAAACAAAGAGGGCAAGTTCGGCAACATCTATCACGTATATTGCTCGTTCCGTTCGTTCCGCTCAATTCCGGGACTTGGCGGTGCGTTTACCGATAAGAGCCAATCCGGCGGCGGTGTTCTCATCGACTGGGGCATCCATTTTCTCGATCTGATCCTGTATATTCTCGGCGACGCAAAGCTTGTCACAGTCACCTGCGACGAGTACAGTAAAATGGCTGCCGATATGAAGTCCTATCACTATCACAGCATGTGGGCGGAGGATACCAAGGATATCGAACACGGCACGAACGACGTAGACGACTTTATCACCGGCTATGTCCGTACCGACAAGGCCAGCATTTCCTTTAACGGCGCATGGGCGCAAAACCTCGATAAAAACGAAATGTTCATTGACTTTCTCGGCGATAAGGGCGGTGCGCGCTTAACTTATGGCGGCCTTTACGAATTCTGCAACGGCGAAACGCTTGAAACCGAGCATCCCGAATACGACATCCCGAACATGTACGCCTGCGAGGACCGTGCGTTTCTCGATTCCATCACAAGCGGCGTCAAGACCAAGAGCAACATCGACCATGTTCTCGAAAGCGCCAAGCTTCTCGACCGTCTGTATGCTTCGGCCGCTGTTTCGCATGAGCTTGACCTCGAAAAGGAATAAGGAGCGCAAAGAATCACATGAAAAAGATCGGTTTTATCGACTATCGGATCGATGAGTGGCATGCCAACCACTATCCGGAATGGATAAAAAATGCGGCAGAAGCGCTTAAGCTCGACTATACCGTCGCATACGCCTATGCTTCGGAGAATGCTCCCGATGGCCGTACTACGGAAGAATGGTGTCGGGATTTCGGCGTGGAGAGGTGCCACAGTATCGACGAGGTATGCCAAAAGAGCGACGTTCTTTTGGTGCTCGCTCCCTCCAATCCCGAAACGCACCTCGGTTTTGCCAAAGCTGTGCTGCCTTCCGGCAAGCCGACTTATATCGACAAGACCTTCGCGCCCGATACGGCGACCGCACTTGAGATCTTTGCGCTTGCCGAAGCCTATCATACGCCGCTTTTCTCGTCGTCGGCGCTCCGGTATTCTACCGAGCTTGACGCGTGGGAGGGCAAGGGCGCAAAGAATATCGTCACCTGCGGCGGCGGTTCCAATGCGCCGGAGTACATCATTCACCAAGCGGAAATGGTTATTCGCCTTTTGAAGGACGAACCGATTGAATTCAAGGCCGAGACGCAGGGAACGCAGATACTTTTCCGCGCACGTTTTAAAAAGGGCGCTGTGACGAGCATGGTCTATGCCCGGTCGCTCCCGTTCGGCGTGTGCGTCGAAATGGAATCGGGCGAAGAGCAGAATGCCATTATGAAGTCTGATTCGTTTGCCGGCCTTATCCGCGATATTCTTCGTTTCTATGAAACCGGAAAGCCTTGCTTTGATACCAATGAAACGATAAACGTCATGAAATTGCGCGAGGGCGCACTGCGTGCGCTCGAAACGCCGGAAACTTGGGTAAAATTAAAGTAACGGACGCGGTTTGTTTTTTCATGCGCGGTATTTGCAACAAAATGCAAATACCGCGCATTTTGTTTAAAAAAGACTTGCAAAATATAACAATATGTGGTAAAATATAATATATTGTTTGCAAATTTCACAAAACTTGCAAAATTAAAAGGATGGAAAACATATGACAGAACAAAACAGAAGCAGCTTCACCGGTAAAATCGGGTTTGTACTTGCTGCGGCCGGCTCAGCGGTCGGTCTTGGAAACATTTGGCGATTTCCGTATCTTGCCGCAAAATACGGCGGCGGTATCTTCTTGCTTGTGTACATAATCCTTGCCGTCTCTTTCGGCTTTTCGCTCATGGCGGCCGAAATTGCCCTTGGCCGCAAGACCGGCCTTAGTGCTATCGGCGCGTTCCGCGTGCTTGACAAGCGCTTTTCCTTTGTCGGCTATCTTGCTGCTATCGTCCCGGCTATCATTCTGCCGTATTATTCGGTTATCGGCGGTTGGGTCACCAAATATTTGGTTGCCTTTGTTGACGGAAACGCCATGAATACCACGCATGACGATTATTTCACCGGCTTTATTTCGAACACCGCTGAACCGCTTATCTGGTTCCTCGTGTTTATCGGCATTACGGCGGTCGTTGTAATGTGCGGCGTGGAAAAGGGCGTGGAAAACGTCAGCAAATTCATGATGCCGATTCTTGTGGTGCTGTCGGTCGTTATTGCAATCTACGCCATGTTCATGCCGGGCGCTATGGACGGCGTGCGCTACTACCTGCTGCCCGATTTCAGCAAATTCTCGGCTACCACGGTGCTTGCCGCAATGGGACAGTTGTTCTATTCCATGTCGCTTGCCATGGGTATTATGATCACCTACGGCTCGTATATGAAAAAGAACGTTAATCTCGAATCCTCGGTCAGACAGATCGAAATTTTCGATACGGGTATCGCTTTCTTTGCCGGTCTTATGATCATCCCGGCCGTGTTCGTCTTTTCCGGCGGCACGCCTGAAGCGCTTGGCAAAGGCCCGAGCCTTATGTTCATCACGCTTCCGAAGGTGTTCGAAAGCATGCCGGGCGGCACGTTTATCGGCATCGCGTTCTTTGTCATGGTGCTGTTTGCCGCGCTGACCTCCTCCATTTCGCTTATGGAAACGGTGGTTTCTATCGTTTGCGATAAATTTAAAATGAAGCGTATTCCGGCCTGCGTTGCCGTGCTTGTGTTCTCGGTCTTACTCGGCTTTTTGTCCTCGACCGGATACGGACTTCTCGGAAACGTAAAGCTTATCGGCATGCAGTTCCTCGATTTCTTCGATTTCGTCAGCAACAGCGTGCTTATGCCGATCGTTGCGCTCTGCACCTGTATTTTCGTCGGCTTTGTCATTAAGCCGAAAGCCATCATTGAAGAAGTGGAGACTGACGGCGTGAAGTTCAAGGGTCAAAAGCTCTTTTCGGTGGTTATCAAGTATATCGCACCGATCTTCATTGTGCTGATCCTCATTTCCTCGGTGCTTGACGCATTCGGCGTATTTAAAATTTAAGTTAACCGCGTTTTGTCGCGTAAAGGGCGCTGTCTGTTATGTTCGGACAGCGCGCTTTGCGCCTATGGCGCATTTTTTGCAGAAAAGGAGATACCGCTATGAGATTAAACCCTATGTTTTGCGACGGCGCCGTGTTTCAGGCCGGTAAGCCGTTGCGCATTTTCGGTACCGGCGGCGGAAATATCGAAATTGATTTTCTCGGTAAGACCTATGCCGAGGAAAAGACCGGCACGGCGTGGTGTATGGAGCTTCCGGCCATGCCCTATGGCGGCCCATATGAAATGACTATTACCATGGCCGCCAAACGGCAGACCATAAAGAATCTCTATTTCGGCGATGTTTATGTATTAGCCGGACAATCCAATATGCAGTTTAAGTTAAGGGAAGCCGAATATACGGAGGATATGTGCGCGTCCGACGCGCTTTTGCGGCTTTTTTCCACCGAAACAGTGGATACCGGTGAAAGCTTCTTTCCGCAGGACGGTTGGGTGGCGGCTGAAAAAGAACAGGTAAAGAATTGGTCGTGCCTCGGCTATTTGGCCGGTGCGGAGCTGCGCAAAAGAACCGGCAGAGCGATCGGATTAATCACCTGCTATCAGGGCGCGGCGGATATCCAAACCTTTCTTCCGGAAAGCGCTTTTGAAAATTCGGCTTTTCGGCTTGACGACAAGGATCGCTTCGACATGCATTTCCCGTGGAATAAGGGACATTCGATGCTATACAATTTTCAAGTACGACAAATCGTTCCCTATTCGGTGAAAGCGGTTTTGTGGTATCAGGGCGAAAGCAATAATTCCGAAAAGGAAAGCCTTGTCTACGGCGATATGCTCTCATACCTGATCCATTCATGGCGCGAGGCTTTTGGCGATGAGAATTTGCCGTTTGCGGTCGTTCAGATAGCGGATTTTGACGGCAGAAACAACGATTATTGGCATCGGATACAAAAGGTTCAAGCTGAGATCGAATATAAGGAAAAACACGTAAAGACCGTCATCAGCCGGGATATCTGCGAAAGCGACGATATTCACCCAAAGAAAAAATATGAGCTTGCCATGCGTATCGCAGACGCATTTTCGGCGCTTGAAAAATAACAATACCGCGACACGCAAAAGAACCGACGTTTTCACGCCGGTTCTTTTGCAAAAAGGAGAGATATATGGGAAACCGGCAATAGCCGGATGTCCTATATTTTGATGTTATGCCTCACACAAAGCGATGATGTCTTCTACAAACTGGATCGTCGTGTAGCCCTCGGCAGCTTTGATAGCCTTTGCAGCTTCAAGAAGCGAGGTCGTTTTGACGCTGCCGTAAAGATATGTATCGCCAAGCTTTACATACGGACGCAGGTAGATGACGGTCTCGTAAGCGGCTTTGGTGTCCGGAATACCGACAAACGCGCCGGTAAAGGACTGCGTATAGCCGTCGCCGGTGTCGGTGAGAACCGATTTTTCAACCGTTCCGTCTACCTTTTTGTAAGCGATACCGGAGGCAAAGGCTTCTTCAAACTGACCGATCTCGGCAAAGGTGAGGTTTTCCTCAACGGTTAATCCGAGGAAGAAATCGTAATACTCATTGTATCTCGTTTCGGTGCTTGCAAGGAAACCGATCTCAACATTATCGTTGTCGGCCAGAACCTTGCTGTAGATCGTCGAAAGCGCGCGTAAACCCTTGGGATTTGTGGTGCGGATGGAAATCTTGTCCGAAAGGATCGGTGCTTCCGGGAAACCGGCATAGATAAACGTGGCGTTGTCGAACAGCGCAGTGGTGTTCGTGCCTTCGTTTGCATAGGCATAGATGTCGGTTAAGCTTTCGCCGGGCTGTAAGGTGTAGCTGAAAGAGAGGGTGGTAAAGCTGTTTTTGTCAAGATCGTGGATATAGCTCGAACGCTTGGTTTGACCGCTGACATTCATATCGATAAAGGCGGCGCTGATATTCTTGGAGTCGATCTTGAAGGTATACGTACCCGGTTCGGTGATCGGCTCGGCAAATGTGAAGCGAAGCGCATAGTTCTTTTGGCTGGAACCGATCTTATACGCGCCGTTCTCCATGGAGATCCATTCGGCGTTCGGCCAAATCAGCGCGCTCTTGCCGCTGTCGTATTGGGTTAACGAAATGCGCTCATCGATGTAGCTCGGCTGTTGGGTATACGGGTCGCCGTTGGAGTTGAAATCGAACGCAAACAGCACTTCGCCCTTTGTCCAGACGGCGGTGACGGTGGTCGGGTCAGCCGGAACGATGGTGATGGGATTGCCGTTGCTGTCTACATAGCCTTCGTGAATGTAGCCTTTGGCGGTGAGAGCCGGAAGCGGATCGCCCTTGTAAAGCTCACGTGTGGCCGGTGCGTCGCCGACAATAAGAGAGGCATCGATGCCGTAATTGAATGTAATTTCAACCGGTGCAAGATACCAGAGCTTTACGTAATCGCAGTAGATCGAGCCGTCGGCATTGCCGTAAACGCGTACATCGGAAATCTGCGAGAGCTTGGCGTCTGAGCCGTGTGCGTACGTGGTAAAGACGGTCTTTCCGGAAGCGTCGCTTACATAGTTGGAAACTTCCTTGTTCGTTGCTGCATCATAGAAGCGGCCGAAAACGTTGCTAAGCGCCGTCGATTGGAATTCGAGGGTGTACTTACCGGTCGTAGTGATTGGCTCGGTGAACTTGAACTGCATGCCGAACGGCCATTGCTTGTAACCGTTGACAACGAACTTTCCGCCGTCTACCGCCCACCAGGCCGGAGACAGGACAGTAAGCGAACCGCCATTGTTTCCGGTGGTAAGGGCAATGCTGTCGTCGATGTAGTCGGGAACCTGGCTTGCCTTGTCGCCGGAATTGAAAGAAAAGTGGAATAACAGTTTGCCGTAAGTGTCGCTTGTCGTTTCTTCGGTAAGCGCAGCGTCAAAGGCGGCTTCGGGTTCGGCAGCCGTTTCGACCGTTTCGGGCGTGAACGCGCCGACCGCGGCGGCAAGCATTGCTATTAACAGAAAGGCTGCACAGGTGAATTGAAACAAATGCTTGGTTTTCATGATGATCAATCTCCTTTTGAATAAATTTTCAGAACATTTTGCTACCATTATTGTAATATATAACCAAAACTATGTAAAGAAAACGCTTTGCGAATGCTATAACTATCTTGCTGTTTTTCAAAAAAATCCCGTTTATTTTTCCGGCTTGCGGTAAAAAGCAGCGCTTTTTTACTAAAAAAAACGGAAATAGACTTGCAAAATCCAAAAATCTCATCTATAATAAAAAAGGTCTTAGGTTTACCTCGGATAAAGGAGCGATGCAAGATGAGTCATGTGAACTTTGAACTGCCGAACTATCCGAATGACCGGCTGCCGTTCCAATGCAATTTCTGCCATGGATTTCCGCATTGGCACTGGCATAAAGCGCCGGAGCTGTTATACGGCATGGAGGGGCAGAGCCTCGTCTACTGCAATGACCGCAAGATTGTGCTAAAGCCGGAGGAAACGGTCTATATCAATCCGGAGATCCTGCATGCCATTGAAAGCGAGCCGGGCGCGTTATATATGTCGATACGGATCGACCCGTGTTTTTATAAAGAAAATGATTTAGCGGTAAACAAGTACTTTTTCAAGGAGCATCTTCCGCAAAGTGAACGAATGACCGAATTATGGCAAGCGGTCTATAAGGTGCAGATGGCGGAAAAAGCATGGTTACGCGTGCCGCAGTATCGGTTGGCGGTGCTTGCGCTGTTACTTGAATTTTACGAAAATTACCGGGAAACGGAAAGTCCAAAAGCACGCCTGCAAGAGAAGTATCACGATGTCAAGACGGCCATAACGTACATTGAGGAGCATTATACAGGCGCGATCTCTTTGGATGATATCAGTAAAAATGTCGGTATCAGCAAGTATCATTTAGCGCGGTTATTCAAGGAATGTACGAACCGGACGATCGTGGAGTTTATTGTGATCTGCCGCATAGAGCTTGCGCGCAATCTTTTGCGGTCAACGGATCTGCCGATCAAGGAGGTAGCGGCGTCGGCCGGGTTTGAGAACGCGCCGTATTTTTCGAAGGTATTCCGCAAGCGCACAGCCTGCACGCCGATGGGTTATCGGGCGTTGTTTCGTCCATAACCGGTTTTGCCGGTTATGGACTTTATCGGCGCCCTGACGCCCGTGTTTTGTCCTGCTTTTTCAAAAGCAGGTGAAATGTTCCCGACAGGGAACGCCATAGAGCGGCTTTGCCGCCTGAGAATGCTTGCGAAGCAAGCGGCACACACGCTTTGCGTGTACAGGTAGGGGGCGGCGCCCCGACGCCCCGAGGAAATGCCGTGCAGCGGCAAGGATTTAATTAGTTTGTGCGAAACCGCCACCTGTGTGCGCTGATTCGAGGTTTGCAAAACCTCGAAATTTCCCTGCAAAGGGAAACGGATTGTTACTTTTTGCGGCGTGCAAAAAGTAACACAAAAAGCACGCGGGGTTTCACCCTGCGACCCCGGTTCAAATCGCCGGTCGAAGCGGTAGTTTTGATAGAATGACCGGCATTCATCATGTAACCGGCTATGCAGAAATCGCTATTTTGCACAGTATCGACGGCAATGATTTGAACCGCTGCGAACTCCAAGCC
>ERZ773136.2001-NODE-2001-length-18167-cov-4.001325_pt1 | contig 18167 bp, 18 predicted proteins | sample MGYA00580855_ERZ773136 | MGnify/ENA primary metagenome ERZ773136 (study PRJEB29015, sample SAMEA2737860) | human gut metagenome | biome: human gut; feature: human-associated habitat; material: faeces | place: China | collected 2012 ... | reverse complement strand
AAAAAAATGGGAGTTTTAGGACACCCCCAATTTTACCTACTGCAGTTCTAAAGGTTTTTAATATAGTTACACTTAACAATTATCAAAAAACAAGAAAAATTATTAAATAATTAAAATTAAGATTATAGTATGGATAAATTAATTAATAAACTATTTAAAGAAAATACAGATAACATTTTTTTGCAAATGTTTAGATACTTATTTGTAGGAACTGCTTCATTTCTAATAGATTTTATTATTTATTTGTCATTAATTAACTTTTTAGGTCAAAATTACTTAATATCAGCAGCTATTGCTTTTTTCATATCAGTATTAGGTAATTATTATATGTCTACATCCTGGGTATTTAATCAAGCTGACAGAGACAATAAAGTACTGGATTTTAATTTATTTATTTTAATCAGTTTCATCGGCCTTATTTTTACTGAAATATTATTATATCTATTTGTAGACTATGGAAATATAAATTACATCTGGTCTAAAATTATAGCTTCAATTATAATAATGTTCTGGAACTTTACAGCTCGTAGAATCATGTTTTATGGAAAAAAACTTTAAATGGGATCTTATATGGGGAATTTGAAAAATAATGAAGATAAACTAGGAGCAATATTATTTGTCATCAGTATAATTGCTTTAATTTATGTTTCATACATAGGATTTACAAGATTAGGAATGTGGTATGATGAAATATACTCATTAGGAATAGTTAAATCACCATTTAACGAATTTCTAAACTTTGCTTTTTTAGATGTTCATCCTCCTCTATACTATTTAATTTATAAGGTATTTTACAAAATCGGGGCTCTTTTCAGTATAAATCCGATTATTGTTGGAAAATTCGTTTCACTCCTTCCACTTTATTTAACAGTTGGATTAAGTGCTACAAAAGTTAGGAAAAACTTCGGATATCTAACTGCAGGTCTCTTTGCATTTTGTATAGTAACAATGCCTCAGTTGATGAACTTTGCTGTGGAACTGAGAATGTACAGTTGGGGGCTTTTCTTTGTAACAGCCAGTTTTATTTATGCTTATGATATTCTAAACAACACCGGAAAGCTAAAAAATTGGATAATACTAACTATATTAACAATAGCTTCAGCTTATACCCACTACTTTTCAGCAGCTGCATCTTTTGTTATTTATGGTGTTTTATTACTACATTTGATTAAAAACAACAAAAGAGAATTAAAAAAATGGATCATGTCAGCTGTAATTTGTGTTTTAAGTTTTGCACCATGGTTATTTATTCTTAAACAGCAGGTAACAACTGTAAGCAGCAATTATTGGATAGCTCCAATTACTTTTGAGAGAGTCTTAGGATATGTCTGGTTTGTTTTCTCACCAGATAATTTAGTTATTGCTGGAAATGAAATAGCTACATTTTCTATTTTAGGACTTTTATTAGTAATGGGAGTTATTATACTACTAGCTAAATCATCAAAATCAGAATTTAATCAGTTATATGGAATTTACGGAATTTTAATAGCTGTAGCTATCCCAATTATTGGAATAATTTTGTCTTTAATTTTAAGACCTGTTTTCCACCCCCGTTATATGATTCCTATTTTAGGGTGTTTATGGTTAGGAGTAGCTATTTTATTTGGAAAAACTTTCAGCAGCAAAAAGATATTCATACCTATATTTTTAGTTATTTTGCTTGTAGCTTGTATAGGATGTGTTAATTTTACACAAACACAAATTAATGACCAGATTCATGATACCAATAAAACAAATATGATAGATGAGACTTTCGGTAGTGGAAATCTTATAATCTATGATGCATTTGTACCATACTTTGAAATGAAATCATATTACATGCCTGACAATCATAATTTCATATTAACAGTTACAAAAGATAAAAACTTTAACAATACTGCTGATCAAATCAGTGGTGTTTTAGCGGATCCCGGAATTCAAAATGAAATTGCACAAGGCAGTAAAGTGTATTTTATAAGCTATAAACATTATGATAATGAAATAACTCTAAATCATGATACATACAATCTTAAAAAGATTCCAGTAGCCTTAGATAAATATGACGCTTATGAAGTTGAACTTAAATAAAAAGCCAATATTAAATAACTTTTAATATAAAATTAAACAAATATCAATTATTAATATTTTTTAGAAGGTATTTTAAAATGACACCAAAAGTAATGATAATTCTGGGAAGTGGGTCAGATATTGCTATTGCTGAAAAAAGTATGAAGATTTTGGAAAAACTTGAAATACCATATAGTTTGAAAATAGCTTCAGCACATAGGACACCTGATCTTGTAAGAGAACTTGTTGTACAGGGAACTAATGCAGGAATAAAAGTATTTATCGGAATTGCTGGATTAGCAGCTCATCTTCCAGGAGCAATAGCTGCATATACCCATAAGCCAGTTATTGGAGTTCCTGTAAATGTTAATGTTGACGGATTAGATGCGCTATATTCTTCAGTTCAAATGCCTTATCCCTCTCCTGTAGCTACTGTTGGAATTGATAGGGGAGATAATGGAGCTATTTTAGCTGCACAAATCCTAGGGCTTTATGACGAGGAAATACACAAAAAAGTATTGGAATTAAAAGAAGAATATAAACAGAAAGTCATTAAAAATAATGAAGAAATTGTTCAAAAAATAGACAATCCACATATTACCAATGACTTTTTAAGGATTAAAAACCTCGAATTAAATGAAACTACAGAAGAATTTAATGGAAGCTGCATTAATAAAAATGCTGAGGTAGTCATTATTGTTGGAAGACATACTGATTTAATTACTGGAAAAAAAGTAAGTGTTACACTAGACAGACTTAAAATACCTCATGATATGCAAGTAATTTGCCCGATTAGATCAGGAAAAAAATTCAGAGCATATGTAAACACTATGAAAAATGCTAAAATATTTATTGGAATTAATTCCAACTCTTCCCAGGTAAGTGGAGGTCTTGTAGGTCTTACTGAAAAGCCTGTTATTGGAGTTCCATGTGAAAATGAACTTGGAAATAATTACCTGCTTTCAACTGTAAATATGCCACCAGGAGTACCTGTAGCTACTGTTGGTGTTAATAATGGTCGTAATGCTGCTGTTTTAAGTGGTGAAATACTTTCTATTAACAATCCTGTTCTTTTAGAGCTTTTAGAAAAATTAAAAAATAAAAAAATCAACATATAAGGGATAATTATGGATATCAAAGATGAAAACATTATTGAAATAACAACTGAGCTTTCAAGCGAGTTTGAAGTAGCTAAAGAGCTAAGGAAATATCCTAAAGACACTGTTATTATAAAAAATGTAAAAGGATATGATTTGCCGATTATTTCCGGAATCTGCAATACAAGAGAAAAAATAGCTAAATCTATTAATTGTGAATTAAGTGAAATTACTCAAAAAATCATAGAAGCCAGTGATAACCCAATTAAAGTAGATAAATTTACTGATTTTTCAGATTATAACACTACAGAAGCTAATTTAGATAAAATACCTATTTTAACACATTATAAAAGAGACAGTGGAAAGTATATTACTGCAGGTGTAGTATTTGCACGTGACCCTGAAACAGGTATTCAAAATGCATCAATTCACAGAATGCTTGTTTTAGATGATAAAAGACTGGTTATTAGGATTGTTCCAAGAAATCTCTACACATATTTCCAAAAAGCTCAAAAATTAGGCAAAGATTTGGAAATTGCAATAGCTATTGGAATGGATCCTGCAATTTTACTTGCAAGTACTACTTCAATCCCAATTGACTACAATGAAATGGATGTGGCCAATGCATTTAAAAACGGAGAATTGACCCTGATTAAATGCGGAGACCTGGAAGTTCCTCAAGCAGACATTATTTTGGAAGGTAAAATATCTGTAAGTGAAACTTCAGCTGAAGGTCCGTTTGTAGACTTAACCGATACTTATGACATTATTCGTGACCAGCCAATTATCAACTTAAGCAAAATGCATATTAAAAAGGACAATCCCCATTATCACGGAATCCTTCCTGCCGGATTTGAACATAAATTATTACAGGGCCTTCCTCAAGAACCTAGAATTTTCAAATCTGTTAAAAATGCAGTTCCAACTGTTGAAAATGTTGTTTTAACAGAAGGAGGGTGTTGCTGGTTACATGCAGCTATTTCCATTAACAAACAAACAGAAGGAGATGGAAAAAATGCAATTATGGCTGCACTGTCTGCACATCCTTCACTTAAACATGCTGTTGTTGTAGACACTGATGTAGATGTATTTGACCCACAGGATATTGAATATGCAATAGCTACCCGTGTAAAAGGAGACAGAGATTTAATGATTGTTCCTAATGTACGTGGATCTTCCCTTGACCCGGTAGCTGAAAGTGACGGTACAACAACAAAAATAGGTTTGGATGCCACCAAATCCTTAAAAACCCTAGATAAATTTGAAAGAGTTAGTTTCGGAGAGTAATTATGAATATTAAAAAATATAAGAATTATTTATTCTTATTACCTTTTATATTTTTATTTTTAATTTTATTGAATTGGCACCATTCGATTGGATTATCGATAGATGACTTATTTTTTTACACCATTCCCCAAGAAACAAATATTATGAGCTTTGTTATAGAAAGATATGATATTTGGAGCTCCAGAATACTGATTGAATATATTTTATGCCATATTTTACAATCCCCTCTTATACTTTGGTGGTATTTAGATAGCTTAATTTTCACATTTATTGCTGTACTGACTTATAAACTCATTAACGGTGAAAATAAGCTTTTTTATTCTACATTATCTTGCATATTATGTTTATCCTTCATATTTTCAAGTCATTATGCTTTAGGCTCAGCCGGATTTATTACAACAACCATTAATTATACTTGGCCATTGTTCAGTGGCTTGTTGGCCATATATATTTTAAAAAATCATGCTGCAAAGGATACCTGCAAAACAAAAAGAATATTGGCTTATATAATTTCAGTACTTTGTCTTATGTTTGCAGTAAATAACGAGCAGCTAGCTGTTATTTTACTCGGATTGTTTGTGCTGTATTATCTGCTTAACTACAAAACAAAAATCAATAAAAAATGTTATCTAATAGGAATTACATCAGTTATAGGAATTATTAATACTGTTATTTGTCCGGGAATTCATAAACGATATATTCTAGAACTAAGATGGTTTCCGGATTATTTGCAGCTGAATATATTAAATAAACTTAATATCGGATTTTCACACATTATAAATAGATGTGTTACCTGGTGTGATCTTACTACTTTAATTTTACTTGGAATTATTGCAATATGTGTTTATTTACTTACTAAAAATAAAAAACAAACCATAATCAGTTTAATCCCATTTATAATAGCTAGTGGATTTTGGATTCTTACCTTAACAGATAATCTAACACTTATTCAGATAATGAATGCAAATATTGTTCGCTATGGCTATGTTCCAATAAGCATTAAAAGAATGATTTTAAGCTTAACAATTTATGCAATTTTCATTATAGCATTTCTATACAGCCTATATTCAATATATAAAAATCAAAAAAGTGTTTTATGGCCGATATACAGCATAATGTTTGTTGGATTTGCTTCCACAATAATGTTTGGTTTTACTCCGTCAACCCCGTCAATGGAGAGAATGTACATATTTTTTTATTATGGAAATATGTTAGCTATTCTTATATTTATTAAACAAATTATAGAAAAAAGAATCAAAACATGATATTTAATTTTTTTCCACATTTCATACATTTTTTATTTTTATTTAAAACTTCTGTAGAATAGCTATTTCTTTTTAAAAGAGTTTCACCACAATTTGAACAGTAAGTATTTGTATCGCACTCCAAATTTCCAATATAAACATACTCAAGTCCACATTCATTAGCTATTTTTTTAGCTTCAAATAATTTGTCTTCAGATGTCGGTGCAATATCATTTAATTTATAGTATGGGAATGCTCTTGAAAAATGCAGTGGAACATTACAACCCAAATTATCAACAATGAAATTAGCTAATTTTGTAATTTCTTCTGCTGAATCATTGTAATCATTTATAATTAAATTTGTAATTTCTAAATGTTTATCTGCCTCATAAATTCGTTTTAAATTGTCCAAAACGATGTTTAAATCTGCTCCGCATATTTTTTTATAAAAATTTTGAGACATGGATTTCAAGTCTATATTGAACGCATCAACAAACTCTAAAATTTCACTCAGTGCCTGACTAGACATATACCCGTTACTTACATAGATAATTTTAAGATTTTTCCTCCTGCCAAGTAAAGAAGTTTTTTTGTTAAATGGTAAATGTATAGTAGGTTCATTATATGTCCATGCAATTGACTTACAACCTTGACTAATTGCATTTTCCACAATCGTTTCTGGAAGTATATTTAACCTATCAGAAATTTTATCAAATTCCTTTGAAATCATATAGTTCTGACAGTGCAGACAGCCCATATTACACCCAAAACCGCCTACAGAATATGTTAAAGTTCCCGGTAAAAAATGATACAATGGCTTTTTTTCAATAGGATCAGCATTTAAAGAAGAGACTATGCCAAAACTTTCATCAAATAACTCTCCATTAATATTTTTATGCTGTTTACAAATCCCATAAGCTCCATCTGCTATTTTACAATAATTGGCACAAATCTCACACCTTACCTTTCGTGACTTGGAACTTTTCTTAAAAAGATTGCTGCTAACTAACATAATGATCATATCCTCTGGAACTAATTTGTCTAACTGTAGAATCACTTAACCTGATTTCAACCTTTTTGGAATCCGTTACTTCACCAATAACCAGATATTTGAAATTTAACTTATGTAAATTTTTTTTATTTATCGTGAAAACAAGTTCAAAATCTTCACCAACATGCAAAAGCAAATCAAGATAATTAAGATTCAGCTCAGCAGCTAATGACTTAAATTCACCAGAAATATCTAACTTATCTTCATAAATCATGAATCCAATATCTTCCCTTTTCATTTCATAAAGTTCACTAGCTAAACCATCAGTAATATCAGTAGCTGAAGTTCCGCCAGAATTTTTAATATTGATTCCTTCTTTAATCTTAGCTATTGGTTCCAAAGCCTTTTTAGTGTAGATATTGTCATTTTCTAAATTAAAACCTAATGCTGCTAATCCGATTTTACCAGTTAAAACTACCAAATCCCCTTTTTCAGAAGTGTTTTTCATTAACGGATTATCACAAAGACCTAATGCAGTTCCAGATATTATAATTTCACTGGCTTCATTAGTATCTCCACCAATTAAACAAATACCATAATACTCACAGGCTTTTAGAACTCCTTTAATAATTTGTTTAAAATCATCAACTTCAAAATCTTTCGGAAGAGCTATGGACAATAGAAATCCTAAAGGAGTAGCACCCATAGCCGCCAAATCACTGACATTAACAGTTACGCTTTTAAAACCCATTTGAAAATAAGACATGTTTTCAGGAAAATGCTTTGATTGAATAAGCATATCACAGGTGGAAATTAAGTTAGTATTAGCTATTGGAGTAACTGCAGTATCATCTGGAGTTATAGTTTTACAATTAGCCAGAATATACTTAATTAATTCCTTTTCACCAATATCTGAGACCTTTAAAGTCATGAATAATACTATAAGTTTTATAGATTAAATAAGTTTTTAAAAAAAAGTGCTTAAAATTATCTGAAGAATTAAAAAAAGTAAAAATTGTGGGAAAAATCCCACTTAATTAAGCTGTAACCTTAAGGGTGTTGTACACAGCAATATTCTGATACCAATAACTGCTTTGGATACCTGTGATTAACTGATAGGATCCTACAGGTAAACCTATTTTAATCTTAGCTATTCCAGCATTATCAGAATATGATCCATATGCAACTCCATTGTAGATAAATAAAACTAACTGATTTACAATAGGTTTGCTGGATTTTTTATCTGTAATTTTAACTTTGTAGTAATCTCCTTTTTTAACTGTAGGAGTTAAAACAGATATTGAAGCTGTTAATTTATTTACAACAATTTTAGTTGAAACAAAAGAATCGTTCCAGTAAGAAGTACATATATAATTACCTGGATCTAATCTTATACCTAAATAAGCAGTACCGTTTTCATCAGTAATTTTAGTGTAAATCACACCATTAATATTAATTTTAACAGTCTGATTAGCTAAAGCTTTACCTTGACCGTCCAATACTTTAACTGTGTAATTTTTACCAGCTTGATACTCTACAGTCATGTCTTTTGCAACAAGTTTAGATAAAACTTCTATTTTGTTTGAGTTTTCTTCACCATTACTTGGATTGTAAACAGTTATAATATAACTGCCTGGAAGTAACCAAATGTTTAATCTGACAGTACCGTTTTCATCAGTGGTTTTGTTATAGAATACACCATTTACATTTAATTTAACAGTCTGATTAACTAAAGGAGTTCCATTACTATCTAAAACAACTGCAGAATAGTGAGTACCATTTCTGTAGTATTTTGTAACATCTTTTCCATTAATAGTGGATAAAACAGTGACATTGCTTGCTCTTGCTTCATTATTAATTGGATTATAAGCAGTTAATATGTAGTTGCCAGGATATAACCAAATGTTTAATCTAGCAGTACCGTTTTCATCAGTAGTTCTAGTGTAGAAAACACCATTAATATTGAATTTAACAGTTTTATTAGCTAAAGCATTACCTTGACCGTCTATAAAAGTAGCATAATAATGAGTGCCGTTTTTATATAATTTAACAACATTGGATGGATTAATTGTTGAAATAACAGTTACATTATTTTTAACAGTTTCATTAGTAGCTAAATTTTTAGATTCCATAACATAGCTGCCCGGTGCAAGATTAATACCAATACTTGCCATACCGTTTTCATCAGTGGTTTTAGTATAAGATACACCGTTAATAACAAATACGATATTTTGATTAGCTAATGCTTTTCCGTTTTCATCTAAGAAAATAGCAGAAAATCTGGTACCATTTTTATAGAATAATGAAATATCTTCAGAAATTATAGTACTATTTTTATCTTCCGGTGTGGAATTAGTTCCATTATCACCAGTAGAAGCATTAGTGGAAGGAGCAGGTACATCCCCTCCAGTACTTGAATTTTGATTAGCATCATCTGAAATTGTAGGTTCAGATCCACTAATTACATCTGTAAAACTTTGTTCGGATACAATAACATTATTAGCATCATTTACAGCAACAGCATCATTACCATCAAAAGATTCAGCACTTACAGCTGAAAAAGATAATGCCGCTAATAATATTAAAGTAAATAAAAATATTTTATTAAACTTCATAATATCACAAAAAAATATCATTATTTCTTTCAATAATGTAATATAAATTATACATCTTATTATATATAAATGTTAATATCAAAAGTAGTTAAGCACCACCACAAGTGGTGATGATTAAGGAATTATAAATTTTGAGATACTCTATCTTTTATAATCTCATATAAACGAGTATCAATGCCTAAAGGGTCAGCTAAAACTATTTCGCCATCAAAATCAAATGTTTCTTCATCATCATGATCATGGTCATGATGGTGGTTATGGTGATGATGATGTCCGTGGTCATGATGATGCTCATGATGTCCGCCGGATATTTCAGATTCATCAAAATCATTTTCAATTCCTAATAATTTTGGAATATCCCTTCTTGTATGAAGTCCATGAGCTACAAATACAGGAACAACAATAATTTTTTCCAAATCATTTCCATTAGTTAATTTATTAATACTTTGAGGAATATTAGGTTCCCTCATTTCCATAAATCCATATTCAACAATAGCTTCAGGGAATTCTTCTTTATACATTTGTGTATATGCTTCAATTACTTTTTTACCTTGGTCTAATCTACTACCATGACTTAAAAGTAAAATTCCGGTTTTAGATAAATCACTAGTCATTATAATCACATAAAAAAAATTAATTAAAAAATACGGAAAATCTATAAAGCTTTTTCCATATTTTTTACTAAGATATCAATTAAAATATCATCTGAACCAATAGGTTCTGGATATAAAATTTCCCCTTCAAAATCAATCGCTTCCAAATCATGATGATGGTGATGATGATGCTCATGACCATGTTCATGACTGTGTGAATGTGAGTGTGAATGGGAATCAGCCTCTTTTAAACCCAAAATAGTTGGAATATCAGAAGTTGTATGAACTCCCGGAGCTATAAACACAGGTACAACAACTAATCTGTCAATTTCATTCTCATTAATAAGCTTGTTAATAGAAGTCGGAATGTTAGGTTCTACAAGTTCCATGAATCCAAAATTAGATGGATAATCAGTAGTTTCACTAAACTTCCTATAAACTTCACTTATAAACTCTTTATTATATTTTAATCTACTTCCATGAGAAACTAATAAAATTCCTGTTTTAGCATCACCATTTAACTTAGAATCAGCTAATGATTCATTAATCCTTTTATCAATAACTTCTAAAAGATTATCATCTGGTCCAATAGCCGGCAATAACTCAATATCTCCATCAAAATCAACATCCTCAGCAATAGATAAATAATGGTCATCAGGATAATTACCGTCAGGACATCTAGGATCAGTTTCCAGCGGACTTAACCCTAAAAGAGTTGGAATATCAATATTAGTATGAATTCCAGGAGCTAAAAATACAGGAATAGCTATTATTTTTTCAAGTTCTGGAACTTCTTCTTTTAAATTTTCAACAGCTCCAGCAATAGAAGGTTCGGCTACTTTCATGTAACCTACTTCTGTAGCAAATCCAGTAGCCTTGTTAAATTTATCTTTAATCTCGTTAAAGGTAACTTCTGCAAAAGGGAGACTACTTCCATGGCTTACTAATAGAATTGCAATCTTATTTTGTAACTCTAAATTTGAAACCATAGGAGATTACTCCATCCTCGCCATCTTCTCTAATTTTTCTAAAGACCATTTCAACAGGGTCTCCGATTTCAAGATTGTCAACATCACAGTCAACAAGTTGTGCAGTTAATTTAGCTCCTTCTTCTAACTCAATTACAGCAACAGCATAAGGTGCTACTTTTTTAAAGTCGTCTGGAGCTGACCTAATTACAGAGTAAGTGAATATTTTTCCTTTACCACTGAATTGGAAAGGTTCAAGATCTCCTTTCCTCCTACAATTAGGACAAACTACACGAGATGGGAAGAATAATTCTCCACAAGTGTTACATTTGGAACCTATAAGATTATATCTTTGTTGTATATGACGCCATGTTCTAACAGTATCTGACATACAAATCCTCCATAATTTTAAAAAAATTTTTTATTACAGTATACTATCTACACAATAATATAAAAAAGTATTTTTTTTAATACTTAAAACTAAAAATTTAGAGATAATGTAATACTAATTAAAAATTCTCTGATTTTAAAAAATCAATTATATTAAGATGAATTATCCCATTAGCTGAAAAGTCAAATGAATCCATTGATATAACATACTTAGGATAGCTGTCAGATATTTTTTCTAATGATTTAAACTCTCTTTTTCTAGTATTTTCATCTAAAATAGATTGAGATACCTGAATGTATTTTATCTGATTAGCTTTCCTGCAAACAAAATCTACTTCCAAATCTTGGATTTTTCCTATTGTTATGGAATATCCTTGTCTTATTAATTCTAAAAACACAATATTTTCTAATAACTGACCCCAATTCCTTTGAGTGGACCCATTAAAAATAAAATAAAATCCGGAATCAACAAGATAATATTTATCAGATATTAATAGCTTCCTTTTTTGTTTAATATTTTCACGTTTAATTTGATAAAAAATAAAAGCATTTCTTGCATAATCCATATAATTAATTATTGTATGGGGAGTTGTTTTACGATTTTCATTTTTAATATATTTAGAAATAGAATTAGCTGAAAATAATTTACCAATATTAGAAATCATGAATTCCATTAATCTTTCAAGCAAATCTAAATCTTTTACTTTATTTTTATATAAAATATCATTTAAAACAATAGTAGAATATAAATCATATAAATATTTCTCTTTTTCTTCATTTTCATAATTTAATAAACCTGGAAATCCACCATAACTTAAATACTGTTCAAATAATTTAATTTCATCAATTTTTTCATGCATTTCATCATAATATTGAATTAACTCTTTAAATGAAAATGGAAGCATATTTATTGAAATATATCTTCCAGAAATTAAAGTAGCTAGTTCTCCGGATAATAATTGTGAATTAGATCCAGTAATATAAATATCACATTCCAAATCAACTCTATAAGAATTTAGAGAAACTTCCCAGTTTTTTACTTTCTGAATTTCATCAAATAATAAATAAATTTTCCCATTTAAATTATTTGTCTTTGAAAAAATAAATTCATCTAAATCATCATCATTTCTAATATTTTTATATTTTGAAGATTCAAATGACATATAAATAATATTTTCACTAGCTATTCCTCTGTTTTCTAATTCATCGATGATTTGTTTTAATAAAACTGTTTTACCACAACGACGAACTCCAGTTATAACTTTAATATCTTCTGTGTCTATTAATTTAACAATCTTTTCTAAATAAAATTTACGTTTAATCAATTAGACCACCTTCAGTTATTTAATATTTAACATTATTGTAATATTTAAATTTATGTTTTATAAAACATAAAATTATAAAAAATTAAAATTTATGTTTTGTAAAAAAAGAAAAATTATTATATCTAATTGTTTCTGAAATTAAGTTATTTTTCAAAATAAAATCGGTTAGATATGTTTTATAATTCTAATTAAAAAACATATTTTCACTTTTTCACATTGGTGCACTTAAAAAAATAATTTATAAATTGGAAGTTAAATTTCAAGTGATGAAATATTTAAAAATAGACTCTAAAGGAAATATAATAACTGGAACAACTGTGATTTTAATAGCTTCTCTAATATTAATTCTAATTTTTGTTTTAACAAGTATGTATACTTTAGAAAATGAAAATACTGATTCAATAGCTAATGATAATCTAAAATATATTGTTAATGATTATAATAGAAATTTAGAGGTTTTATCCCGTGATTCAATAGCTGAAGTTACAGAAGAAGTTTACCACGGGAAATATATTTTCAGTTCTGAAAGAGAAATTAAAAAAGTCTTAAATAAAAAATTAGATGATAAAAACAAGGAATATGAAAAAAAATACGGTGTTTCAATATCTTCTAATGTCCTATCCATCAAAAACACAGATGACCCCATTAATCTAGAAGTTACAACTCATTTAAAGATTTCAAAAAATAAGGACAGATTTTCAGGTAATTTAAAAAGCATAACCTCTGTTGAAGGCTTAAAAGACCCCCTACCTTATGCCATTTTAACTCCATATAGCGGAATTTGGCATGACGATAAAAAAATCCATTATGGAACTACTTTAACCACCTATTTAACTGCACATGGCATCGATAAGCCAGAAGGTTATTTAGGTGCAACTAGTCCTTTAATAATAAAAAAATGCCCATATGACCCTTATATTCACCATGGTGACGGAGATACCCTGCAAAACTGCTTAAAAAATGGTTATTTTCATGAAAGTGCTGACGGCAGCTGTTATTTATGTAGACTTGAGGGAAAAGGAATATGTCCCCACTATGGATTTGAAGTCTTTATTGTTCCGCACTGCGTAGGTGTTGAATATTCTGTTTCCGGATCGGACCATGTCGTATTTCATGACAGATATCCAGGCCATAAAATAAATCCCGAAGATCCAACTGAACTATTTTTAGATGTTGCTCACAGAACTAAATATGGAGTATTAGTATAATGAATGAAAAGGGAAGTATTTCAACTGAAATATTGGTTGTGTTGGTTGTTATTTTATTAATAATTGGTATAACAGCTAAATTTAGTGAAATTACATTAGATAAACTAGCTACATCAACAGAAAATGAAAATATTGAATTATTGCTTTCTCAAAGTGCAGATAACTTAATTAATAATCCAGGAACTCCAAATTGGGAAAAATATTTAGCAGGTACCCCAGGATTAGCTATTTCAAATGAAAATGAAGCTATTATTCCAAATAGTATTTCTTATGATAAATTTTTAATTTTAGGTAAAAATTATAGAAAACTAGTTGACAAGAATCTTTTTGATTCAAAAATTAAAACTTCAATGGAAGTCATCCCTAAAGAGAGCAGTATTTCAAGTGTAAAAATTGGTTCACCAGATGACGGAAAAAACGTTTACAGTGTAAACAGAATGGTTAAATGTGATTTTTATAAAAAATACGTTGTAAAAGATTTTCAAACAAAAGGAAAATGCAATCATAACCACAAGGATGGCTATAGCTGCAATTATTTCAAGATATATAGAAATTACTTAAGAAGCAATGATTATTATTTATTAATTGACAAAGATTCAGCAGATAACTTAAAATGGTGTATGGACAATACCAGAATAAAACTACCTGTTGTAGAAAGTGTTACAAGCAATAAAATATATTTAAATAATAGAATAAACCTAGAATTTCCAATAGTCGATTTTAGTTCAATAATGTTTATCCATTTTAATAAAAAAGATGTCAAAGCCCTTTTAGTTTCTGTTCCAAAAGATTTTGATAAATCAAAACTGGATTATGATTATTTTAGAACAAATAACTGTGAATTTATCCTGAAAGGGTGGTATTAAATAAAAATAACTGCAGTAATAATTAATGACACAGAAATAAGTATTAAACTGGATATTGCATCTGTAATACTTGTTGAAATTGGAATTAAAATATTATCCGGATCATATCCATTATCATATGAAACAATTGAAATATAATAGACCAAAATCAACATAATAGGGATTAAAATAAATCCTGCAATTGAACTTATCAATATTATTTTATCAAAGCCAATACCAACTATATTTAAGAAAACAGATGATGATTCTGCAAGAATTCCTATAAATGGATACATTATAAGAGCCAACAATAATATAATTGCAAAATTATGTACAGATTCACCTTCAGGTCTTTTAAGAGGTTCTATAAGACCTGAATGTATACCTGAAGATAGTCTTGCTGATAAAATACTTACTAAACCACCGCTTTCTCCTGAAAATAAAGGCACTAATGTAAGTAATGTTGGATTTGTAAGTAATGTTTCAAGTGAACTGTTAAGAATTCCTCCTGCAGATACTCCTAAAACAGAACATGCTAATAAAACTGGTGTAGACTGTTTTATAATCACCTTATTTTCTTCTGAATAGTTGTAACAGTATACAAAACTGAATAATACAAGTGGAATTACTATTATAAAGACTATCAACTCTAAATATACAACTGATTTTAGAGCAGAGATTATAAAAAGAGCCACTACAATAGCAGGCAATGTAAATAAATCTCCAACAGCAGCAACTAATGGAGTTGTAACATTATCCGGATCCCAACCACGTTCAAAACTTCTAAATGAAATAAACATTGTAACTGGAAGCATTATAACTATAGAAATTACTCCAGCTATTAAGCTAATTAAAATAAAATCTACAATATCCATTGACGGAAAACCGAATATTACACAGATAACTTTAGCAATGATAGCTAAAAATAAGGATAAAAATAAAGTCAACACAAATGAAGAGAAAATATTATTAATTAACTCTTCAGAACGGTTAAATTTAGGATCTATTATACCAATATGTAATGCTGTGGATAATCTGGATGCAAAAGAACCAAAAATGTTTCCCCTCATTCCTATAGCTCCAGGAATAATAACCAATAGTCCAGGAAAAGTTTCAAGAAAAATATCCATTCTTCCAAGAACTATACCTGCAACTAAATCTCCACAGGCACAGATTAACAAAGCTATAAGACTTTCTTTTAAAATATTATTATGTTCTTTTAGAAATGATGAAAAGGTAGAATAAGGATGTCGAATCATCTTCTGTTTCATAAATATCACTACCTCTCATCATTTTAACCACTTGTTTATTTAATAAAAATAAATTAATCTTCGTCTTCTTCCAATTCATCAGGAATATCTTCTAGAGAACATGTTGCTGATGCAAGTTTTTCTAAAAGATCAGCACCCGCTTCAGTACCTTTTAAAAGTAAAGTATCATCTGGAAGTATTAATGTATTCTTATCCGGACCATATATCCATGAATCTCCACGTCTAATAGCTATAACTCTCATTCCAGTACGATTTACTAAAAGTAATTCCCCTAAAGTTTTATTAGCTAAATCTGAATCCAATTCTACAGAAACTCTGACAATCATCTTATCAGATTCAGACATTACCATTTTAAATACAGGATGTGGTTTGAATCCTGTAATTACTAAATCAGCTAAATCTTTAGCAGCATTAGCTATACTTTCAGCAGCTTCAGCCACCTCAAGCAATGCAGTTAATTTCTCAGCGTCTTCATAAGAACGCGCTGCAACTAGCGATTCTTTCTTAATTTCATAATTCATTGAATTTACTTTATTTTCAAGTTTCAAAACTTCTTCAGCTGCATCTTTACTATTAAATAAAACAGCTGAATAAGCTAAATCAACCATCAATTCCGACATATTTTTCATTTCAATTAAAATATTTTTAATTGACATTCCCACTACCTCTAAAGATCATATGGATTATTTTTTAATAAACAAGCTCTTCTAAGTTTTAATAACGTTTTTTTCTTAGCTTTTAAATCATCTACTTCCTCTAAAAGTTCTTCCAAAGGTTTTCTTAAACAATCTACAGCTTCTTTTTCATGAACCCACATGCATTCCTTACAATTCCAGACACCTTTGCCTTTTATCCATTGCCCTCCAGTAGAACTGTCTCCACATGGATAAAACGGACAGTAACAAAAATCACAGTACTGACCTTCATAATGACATGGATAAAACTCACATTCCCTATTTGGTCCGTGAGAAATTTCCCCATTTAAAAATTTCTCATAATGGTCACTGGAAAGAGGATGTATTTTAGATTTAATCACATATCCTCTTGGAGTAATTAACTTATCCTCTTGCATGTAAGTTAAATCATTTCCAACAATTAAAGTACAAGACATATTGACCATGTCTTCAGTCAAATCCTTAATTTTGACAATAGTCTCTTTTGCAGGTTCATAAGTACTATCTACAATTCCAATTAATGCATTTTCACCTTTAATTTTTAAAACAGTTTTTACAAACCTTCTAAAAGGTTCTTTACGTGTTTTACTAATAGGATTGTAAATTGCTATAACTAAATTAGCTTTCAGAGCAAACTCTAATTTTTTTTCTATTTCAGATAAAGGAGTTAAAATATTACTTAAACTAATGTTTGCATAATCGTTTAAAGGAGCTCCAAGTTTATCTGCCGCATAATTAGCTGCAGATACTCCAGGATAAACTTTAACATCAATATCTTCATCATACCTGCTGATTATCTGATATAAAACATTTGCCATTCCAAAGACACCAGGATCCCCGGAACTTATTAATGAAACTGTTTGGCCAGATAAACTTTTATCAATAGCTAGTTGAGCTCTAGCTATTTCATCACCCATTCCTTTTTTTATAATTTCTTTATCAGAAACCAAATCGGAGATTTGAGCTACATACTTTTTATACCCTACAATAACATCAGATTCTTCAATAGCTCTAACTGCTCCTAAAGTCATGTTCTCTCTATTTTGACCAATTCCAATTACATTAATCATATAACCATCTCAGTATAATTTTAAAATAGATTGTATAGTGATAGAATCAACATCAACAACTAAACTTCCACCCTTAAATGTTGCATTACCCTCAGCTACAATTTTATATGATGGGTCCTGACTAATTACAATCTGTGAAGAATTGGAAGACGGTGATGCATAACCTAAAGCTTCAATAGTTACATTTAACTCTTCATTATCTTTGTCATCATAAGTTGTGACATTCATTGAATCTACATTAACTCCATCTACCTTTGATAAATCCTCCAGTGATTGAGCCACATCCCTTTTATTAGTGATGTTTACAACAGTTGGATCTTTAACTAAAACATTATTAACATTGTCAGAATTAAAAATACCTGTGATTTTTGAAATCTGCATATCTATTAATCCCTCAATGTCAGGAGCTTCTGCAGCAACAATAGTATATGAACTAAAGAGTCCTATTTCAAAAAATACTACAAATAGTACAACAACTAGTATTATTCTAAGTGCTTTTGCCATTTTATCACATTACTTTTTATCTCTGTATAAAACAGAAAT
>ERZ773136.1996-NODE-1996-length-18187-cov-3.471156_pt1 | contig 18187 bp, 12 predicted proteins | sample MGYA00580855_ERZ773136 | MGnify/ENA primary metagenome ERZ773136 (study PRJEB29015, sample SAMEA2737860) | human gut metagenome | biome: human gut; feature: human-associated habitat; material: faeces | place: China | collected 2012 ... | reverse complement strand
GCCGCGAATTTGTGGGGGAGCGGTGGTTGCCGCCAGCTGTCGCAGGCAGTTGTAGAGATATCGCGCGTCCCGCGCTTGTCGGGCGATTCTTTTCAAATATAACAGCTCCAACGCGGATAAAAAGACATAGGTTTTGCACTGTTTTTGAACAAAAGGAGGCAACGCCGAAACGCTGCCTCCGTTTTGTTCAAATTCAAGGATTGATCAGGGGATGAGGAACTTGCGGCCGCGGGTCAGATATACGCCGGCGGGAAGTCCGTCGACCGACGTGGCGGCGCGACGCACGCAGATTCCCTGCAGGTTGTAGATGTCGGCCGGGCCATCGGCGAGGACGTCGCTGATGTCGACAAGTCCGGCGCCCATTCCTATGAAGGCGTTGTTCGACATAGGCGACTCGCCGTTGTCATAGACAACCGTAATATTATAGGTATGGTTGAAGGCATCGGCGCCGGCCACACTATAGTTGCGAGCCGAGGCATCGAGAGATGCGATCCTGACGCCGTCGCTATAGACGTTGAATCCTTTCGGACTGAAGTCGCCGCGGTCGAACTCGATATCGTCGAGGGCGAAGAGATAGAGGTTGTAACTGCAATAGCGTATGGCGAAGAAGCGGGTGCCTTCGGGAAGTTCGGCGGTATAGTTCGTCCATCCCTGCGGAACCTCGTAGGCAGCGATCAGCTCGAATGTCTTGAAGTCGTTGGGGAATCCTTTGGTGGCATAGATCTCAAACTTCTCATGACCGTAGGTATTGCCGCGGATCGAATTTGCCCAAAGCGAGAGCGAATGGGCCTCCCCTGTCGTCAGTTCGGGAGAGATCAGCCAGTCGTCATTGCTGTCGCCGACTTTAATCGTTACGTCTTCCGACGACATTGCAAGCAGCATATTGTCGCCGCTGTGAGGCGTATAAGCTTCGCGATCGGTCATCGTAACCGATGCTCCGTCAATATTGAACACCCAGAAAGAGGCTTCTTCGTTTCCATGGCCTATGTCGACGATCTGGTTGGCGTAGGTCAGTCCGCGGTCACCGTCGTAGGTTGTCCATTCGCCGAAAGAGGTGTCTTTATGGAGATAAGTCTCGAACGATTCAACGACAAGGCCGTCTTTAGAGTTCGGGTCGTTCCATGAAAGAGCCACACCGTCGCCGCTTGCGTCAGCTTCGGCATAGAGGTCGCTTACAACCGGGAGACGCGACTCGACTGGAGCCACTGTCAGCCCGTCGAAAGTGTTGTCGGAAGCCAGCTGGTCGTTGTCGCATATGATCTCGGCCGTGATCTCTACGGGCTCGGTCATCCCGTCGGGACGGGCATATTCGGCGACAACTGTGGCCGAGCCGTCGGGCTCGATTGTCGGACAGTCGACGCGGGCGAACTCATTTCCGTCGGCATAGAATGCCACTTTCCCGCCGGCGGCCACTGAACCGAAATTCTCGACCTCGGCGCTGACAGGTATTGTCTGGCCCGGGTAGATTGTCGACAGACCGGTCAGAGAGCCGGCGTAGAGGTTGCAGCCCTGCGAATCACGAACGGTGATGCGGTCGAGGAATACCTCGGTTCCGCCAACGGCGTGGGTGGTATGGAACTTCACGAACGAATAATTCTGCGACTTTCCTGCCGAAAGATCGAAGAGAGCAGTGCGCCATCCGGGCTCGCCGCTCAGTTTGCTGAAATCGATAGTTCCGACAACGATGTCGTCGCCGCCAGCAGGCGTCACACACACCTCGATTCTGAAGCTCGAACCGGGGGTGGCGTAGTAGGCGAAACTGACAACCGGCTTGGCGGCCTCCCCGAGGCGCAGTTTTCCGGAGTTGAACCAGTTGTCGCGCTCGGTATTGTTAGTGCGCATATAAACGCATCCGCCGTCGCCGTCAAACGATTTGAGATCAGTCAGCTTGAACACATTTCCACCGCCGACCCACCAGTAGGAATCAGGCGCCATGCCGTGCGCGAAGCTTTCGCGGAAAGGCAGCGAGTAGGGCTTGCCGACAAAGATCGGATTGGAGTCGCCGACGCGGCCCGAGCCTGCGGGGGTAGCTCCCGCGACATGGAAACCTATCATATCCTGAGAGCCGGTCACCATATCGCCGCTGATAGTGTAGGAAGTTCCTTTGACATCAGAGGCGATGGGTGTGTAATGATAGCCGTAAGAGACGGTATAGGTCAGCTCGTCGACAAGAACCGGCAGCTTGTGGGTTCCGACCGAGCCGGGAGCGTCCCATGTCAGGGTGTAATGGTCACCGTTGTCGACAACGGTGACATTCTCGGGCTCGTAAGGAATATCCTGCCCGACAAAGCCCTCGACTATAGCCGGAGCGCCTCCGTCGGCGCCGTTGAAGGCAGCGATCGAATAGCGGTTCGTGCCGTTGACGGCCGCGCGGTCGGTGTAGGTCTGCTTCGAGCCGGGAGCAACGTCGGTGAGCGTGGCTATTAGTTCGTCGTTACGCCTGATCTCTATCTTGCTGATAGAAGTCAGTGTTACGCCACCGACTGTCGAGGCTGGAGTCGTGAACGAGAGTTCGGCTACAGGATGACCGGCAGCATCGGCTGTCATGACAACGTCGGTGACTATTCCGGGAGCCGCTTCGGCGGGGCCGTCGGTTATCGAGATGTTATCGACAAGCAGGGCGCTGGCGGTGGCCGCACTGGTAACGTGGAATCCGACACGATAGAGTCCGTCGGCAGGGACAGTGAAATACAGCCGGCGGTTCTTCATCTCTTCATTGGGGACGATCTCGGGGGCAAGAACCTCGGTGTAAGCCGCGACATCGGTGCCCTGTCCTACGGCGATGCCCATTGTCTCGGGATTGCGCGAATCGTCGGAACGCGAATCGTAGCTCAGGCAATATGCGCGGCCGGCCTTATAGTACATTTCGGGAGTCAGAAGCCAGTCGTCGGCCTTGCGCGGCGTGGCAAAATTGCGCAGATACTCGGCCTGCGCGAGCTTGGTATTCCAGAACCAGGTCTGCTTATCGGCATTGACGTCGACAACGTGATACGACTCGAAGTCAGCCTTGTTGTCGAAGCCTTCGAAATAAGGCAGACCGTAGGCACCGCCGGCAAGGAGTATCTCAGAGGTTATTGATTCTCCGCGGTTGTCGCCGCAACGGGGGGTTACGACATAGAAGACTTTGCCCACACGCCCGACACCGAGAACGTCAGTAAACGACGTTGCGCGCAGATCAGAGGCGACGGTCAGCTCTTCGGGCATACGGACAACATCGTAGCTCAGGGCCGACTGATCGAGCAGGCCGCCGTGGATGCCGTTGAGCGGAGCGTCCCAGCTGAGGCTGACAGTGTGGTCGGCGTCATCGGCCACCGAGGCCCTCAATGCCGGAATTTCCGACGGAACGTCGGCGCCGAACCAGCGTCGGCGGTCGACGGGCGCCGACTGTCCGGCAGTGTTCGAAACCGTGACTACAACGGCGTTATAGCCATCGTCGGCGACGATGTCGAGGCTGATCTTCGCTCCCGGAGCCGCAGCAGCCGATTCCTTTTGCTCGCCGTTGACAGCTACCGAATAGGTCAGTCCGTCGGCAGCAAGCGCGGCGCCGTCGGCCGTTTCCGACGGCATGGTGAAACCGACAGTGAGCGCGGTTCCGGCGCCCGAAAGGGCTACATCCTTTGCCGGAGCCGGAGCGCCCTCACCGGCCACGTAGGGCACATAGAGGCACGAAAGCTGGACATTGTCGGGGAGATAGGCCAGACGGCGCACGCCGCCGGTGTTGACATTGACGGTGGCGAGATACGAAACGCTTTCGGGCGCGCGCACTGCCCAGTATAATATTCCAGTCTTACGGTCGAAAGCCATCGACTGAAGAGCGTGAGGCTTCACGCCGGTAAGCCCGACAAGCTTCTGCTCACCGGTTTTCTTATCTATTGTGTAGAGTCCGCCGTCAGAGGTCTTGACTCCATAAATCCGGCCCGAGCCGTCAATAGCGATGCCGCTGAACTCTTCCATCGGGGCGATAGACGTATGGGTCTGCGTCTCATAATCGACCGACGCAAACTCGTAGGTTTTCAGTGTCGGATTCCAGAAACATCCGTAGGTCAGACCCGTTGCGGGGTCGTAATCACAATCGGTGGCGACAAGGCCGAGAAATTTTGTATCGTGGATCTCGTTGCTGAGCAGTTCCCATCCGTCGACGAGATATTCGCAGTAGAGATAGGTGTAGCTTCGCGATACCATATGGAACTTGCCGTCGTAATAGGCTCCTGAGCCGTTGGCCCACTGATACATATCGTGGTGGAGCTGCTTGGCCGTGATTTTGCCATTGGCGTAGGTATAGGATTTCATTCCGAAATACTGCTCCATCTCGCCCCACGAGCGGGCATATATCGGGTTGGCCCAGAGAGTCACACCTTCGGCATAACCGGCTTTCATCGGAGGCACAACGGACTGGCGGGTTTCACCGCGGACGAGACCTGTCGCCTCAAGAGAGGCGGCAAAAGGAACGTCGGACATCGCAGAAGTCTGAATCTGCCCCGGCGTCTGCGCAGCGGCTGTTATGGCTGAAAAAGCCATCATAGCCATTAGCGTAGTTTTTCTCATAAAGTCAAAAATAAATGATGAATTGTTGATTGCGTTGGTAAAAGTATGATAAAACGTGTTATTCGTCAAGCAGATGGCCCTGAATTAACACCTGTTAACTAATAATTCAGGGCGACGCGTCGACGCGCCACCCTAAAAGGCAGTAGAAAAAGAAGGATTGATAGTCTGAATTAGCGGAGTGCCATTGTCATGGCAGAGCCGGCGGCGCGGGCCACATAGATGCCGGCCGGAAGAGCCGACAGGTCGATTTCGGTGCGTCCGGCGGCGCAGTCCGAGCAGACCACACGCTGTCCGGCAACATTGTAGACCTCGGCACACGCGGCCGAGCCGACAGTGACCACGAGGCTGCGTCCGCTGAGGCGCAGCGGCTCTACAGCGGCGCTGACATCGGTCAGCGACGCCACAAAATGAAGATCGCGGGCGCCGCATATCTCAGTCGAGGTCTCGCCGAGGATATCGCAGGTCTGGTTGACGGCAGTGTAGACCTTCACGAAGTCTATGGCCGTCAGTCTGACGCTGTTGCCGTCGGCGTCGACGGCATTGTCGATATTGAAGCCGGGAGCCTCGGGGTTAGGCTCCATGTTGCCGTTGACATTGACGAAATCGGGCCGGTTATCGGCGTATCCCCAGTCGAAGGGGGAGAGCACCCAAGTGCCGTTGTCGTTGCGGGCGTTGCCGGGCAGACGGGTTCCAGAGAATTCGAGGACGTCCCCTTCGATCCATCCGGGCCAGTAGCTCTGGGAGTGAAAATCGTTAAGCGTGATGATTCCCGACGGGCTGTCGGGGTCGTTGGAAGTCCATTCGATATTCTCCGCCGTCTCGGTCTGCGACGGACGGCTGTATCTGATTGTGAAATTGGCAAACGCCTTGTCGTGGGCGCTGCCGCGCAACTCAAACCATTCGTCGTCGGGAATACCGTTGCCGTTGGTGTCGACGCTGACCATGACAATGCCCGGTTCGGCCGAAGTATCGACTCCAGAGCCAAACGTCTTCATCGCGTTGCCGTAGATCTTGAAATCATATTCGCCCTCGACATTGGCTATCGGATGGTCGAAACCGAACACGATATATCCGCCGAAAGCGCCCAACGACACCATGCCGGGGCGCTCGTCGCCGACAAGCTGACGGGCCGCAGCCTCGAGAACCTGTTCGCGGCTCATGCCGTCGGTAACCTCGGGAATCAGATGGATAAACTGTCCGGGAGCCGGAACATAGTCGAAAACTTCCGAGATAAACGGAGAGTTGGCCCCCGCTGAGAGGGCACTGAAAGCGCAAAACGCTGCAATAAAGTAATTTTTCATAACTGAAACCTGTCCGCGCAGGGGGTTATTGAAGTTTGACAATAACGAAACGGCAGGTCTTCTGACTCGTTCCAGACGACCGCGCCTTCCCGAAGCCGGGCCTCAGTGGCAATGGCGGTCGACGAAAGATAGAACTTACAGCAGCGGGACTGTCGAAGAATTTCACTTCGTTCCCTATTAAGCCGGAGCACCGTTTCGACCCTGCAAAGATAGTGAAAGGCGAGCGCAAAACAAGCAAAAAATCCATTTTTTTAAGCTTGTTCTGCCGAGCCGCATCCTATCTTATCTAAAGATAGTGAAAGGCGAGCGCAAAACAAGAAAAAAAATCCATTTTTTAAACTTGTTCTGCCGAGCCAAATGTTAAAAGCACGCCAATTCAAGAACGAGTGGCGATGAAAATTTGCATTGACAGAATATTCTTTATATTTTTGCGCCGCAGACCGTCCGCAGAGCCCGGTCATGGGCTTGGGGCGGGAAGCGGACATATTGATCAGCGTTTACTTGACGCTTGTTCTTGACAGTTAAGAATCTCGCAAATTCTAAGTCGTAGTCAGGAACGAAGCAGCGGTAGACGCCTGCGTGTATGTAATTCATGCGCCCTGTTTCCGCGAGGAAGCTCAGGCGTGACAATTATATACATAAGCGTAGGCTCTGCTCGTTGCCGTTCTACTACGACAGGCAATGCGAGAGCCTTTAACTGGGAACGGCTACGGTAAGGTTCCTGCGCTTTTCTTCGTTAATAAACCAACAATAACATAGTTATCAGAGGGAATCATGGTAGCGACTTGCAGAACTGATGCGACTCTGGCGTTGCACATCGTCCACTCTTTCAATGGCAGCCTCCGGCTTGCACCGCAGGTTGTCTGAAAGGTTCTTTGCGCTTCCGCTACTGCTCCTCTCCCTGCTTCTGCTCCCTGTCGCAGCCTCGGCACAGGCCGACAACACCATTACAACCGCTGATACCGTCGGCGTTAAGGTTTATTTCCGGCAAGGTTATTCCACTCTGCAACCGGCTTTCCGAGAAAACGGCATTCGCCTCGATGAGTTCATGCGCCGCGTATCGGAAATGCACACCGATTCCACCGCACGGCTCAACTCCATCGACATCGTGGCTTACGCCTCGCCGGAAGGCTCCTTTACCCTCAACAGGAAACTTGCCCGAAAACGTGCCGAAAATATCTCGGCATATCTGCGCGGAAATATGCCTTTCCTCTCCGGCTCGCTGTTCAACGTGCAGCCGAAAGGTATAGACTGGAACGGCCTTGCCGCGATGGTCGAGGCTTCCGATATGCGCTACCGCTCCGAAGTGCTGAATATCCTCCGCAATGTTCCCGAAACCACCTACCGTAACGGCAAGCTCGCTGACAGTCGTCTGAAACGGCTGATGGACTTGCGCGGAGGGCGCCCCTACAATTACATGCTCACGCATTTCTTCCCGGAGCTTCGCGCCGCCGGTGCCTACGTTGTCTGCGACTTCGTGCGCATCCTCCCGGCTGTCGTTCCCGACACAGTCCCCACAGAGCCGGTTGAAATCATAGAGCCTGTATATATCGAGGAAACGGACACCGTCGTTCCCCTCCCTGCCGATACCCTCAACCTCGTAACTCCTAACTCTGACTTATTACCTAAGCAGCGCGATTACGACCGCTGGGCGATAAAGAGCAATGCCCTCTATCTTGCAGCCGGAGTTACCAACATCGGCGGCGAGTATGCTTTCCATCCCCACTGGTCTGTCGACTTCCCACTCGTTTATAGCCCATACACCCTTGCGAGAACCTACCGTATGCGCTTCCTCTACATTCAGCCGGAGGCGCGTTACTGGCTCGACCGCCCGATGAAGGGCCATTTCTTCGGAGTCCATCTTCATGCCGGAGTGTTCAATGTGTCGCTTGACAACAAGAACCGCTACCAGTCGGAGAAAGGTTTCCATGGCGCGGGAATTTCATACGGCTACGCAATGCCGCTTTCCCGCCGATGGAGCATGGAGTTCACTATCGGCGTCGGCTATGCCTTTACCAAATATTGCACATATTATAATGTGCCTAACGGCATACGTTACGAGAAAGACCTGCCATACCATTACTGGGGTCTGACGAAACTCGGACTTAACTTCGTCTATCGTTTCGGCGACAAATGCGGCAAAACCAAATCAGGAAAGGAGGTGAAGCCATGAATCGCCTCCACCATTCAACATTCAAAATTTTCCATTCAACATTGTTAATAATAGCGCTCACGCTATTATTAACGGCTTGCGACACCGTCCTCCAATATCCCGATGAACCGGGTGTAGACCCGACGCTCATCAAGACTCGCGTTGAGCTGAATGTGGACTTCACGCCTATTTCAGACCCCCTTATCCGCTCTTACGCGGAAGCGCGTTCCGGCGACTATGATGTGCGCTACCAGATTGAGATTTACGCCAAGAGCGGCGCCGATGCCGGTAAGTTAGTGGCTGAAAAGACATGGACAAGCAACGTCATCAGCGAGGGCGCGACCACGGTAACAACCGAAGTTGACCTCCGCGCCGAGAAATACGACATATACGCCTGGATTGACTTCGTGCCGGGTGGAACCTCAGAAGACCACCATTATATTACAACCGACCTGCGCAAAGTAACGATTGCAGACCCGAACGTTTGCGGCATCGATTCGCGCGACGCTTTCTCAGGCAAGACCTCCGCAGACCTTACACCTTACCGCGACGAACGTTTTGCCGATATTGCCGTGCCTGTCGATATGGAGCGACCCTTCGGCAAGTTCAAGATTCTTACTACCGATGTCAAGAAGTTCCTCGACACATACAAGCCGCTCGGAACTTATACCGATATAGTTCCGGCACAGACTATGTGCCATTATACATGCTTCTTCCCGACCTCCTATAACCTCGACACCCGCCTTGCCGATGTCAACGACTTCAAGTTAGGCATCAAACACCCAGCCGAGGTAACGGAACAGGAGGGTAATTCCGCCGTCTTGACTTATAATTATGTATTGGTATGCAACGACAACACCACGGTCTCGGCTGATGTCGAGGTGTGGAATAAAGACGGGGAAAGACTTATCACGACCCGAAACATAAAGATACCGATTCAGCGAAACAAACTTACGATAGTGTCCGGCGAATTTCTTACCAAAGACTACGGTACGGGAGGAACCGGCATCGATGACAGTTTCGATGATGAGATTGTAATCATAATCCCCGACTAAAGACAGTGTTAAATAAACTATTATTATCAACAAAATCAACAAAACTATGAAAAAGAAACTATTCTTTTTTGCATCGCTGCTAACAGCAGCTGCTGCAACGTTAGGCTTGACATCTTGCTCTAACGAAATGACTCCCGATCAGCCCATACGCGAGGGAATGGTTGATGTCGTAATGACGACTTCAATGCCACAGGAACTGCAATCATACGGCGTTAGTTCAGCCGAGGGTGGTCTGAAGAACCTGGAAGACAAAGGCTATTCTGTACGCTATATAATGGAAGTCTATCCTAAAGGATCGACAACCAAGGTGCAGCGTATGATAAAATACGTTCCCATGTCGGAAGGTGGCTCTTACAGAACTACCTCTTTCGAAACCCGTCTTCTTGCATCGGAATATAACTTCGTATTCTTCGCTGACATAGTAAGACAGGTAAATGCTTACCCATACAACGACCCGAATCCCTATCCGGGTCTGACTACGCCCTACTACGCCAACAGATACTTCTTCAGCAACACTGACGAAAGCAGCGATGTACTCATTCGCCCGACAGATGTAAATACCGCAGTTGCTGGAGATCTTCAGACTATTTGCGCATCAAAAGCCGCTACTGATACATTCCAGAATCCCTATCTGGAAATGTACGATGCTTACTCTTGCACAAAAGCTGTTGACCTGCGTACAGAATCGACTACTCAGAGCTTTACACTCAAACGTCCATTTGCTAAACTCCGTCTCATTACTACGGACGCTGACCAACTGCTCGCAACTCCTGACTGGTCGAAGTCTCGTGTTGATATAACGGTGTCAGATATTCCTACCGGCTTTAATGCTCTTTCCGGTGCTTCGATAGCTGGTACAGAACGCGGATATTGGAATGGAGGCATTCAGGCTTTGAACAGCGATGTATATTCCAACGAGCCTGATGATGGTTCGGAGAAAACGCTCTCAGTATTCTACCTTCCTGTACCTGCTAAGTCTCAGAATTTGACATTCAGCATTACAGTTAAGGATGCATCTGGAAAGGTTCTTACACAAAGTGTTAAACTTGAAGTTGAAAATGTTCCTTTGGTCGGTAACAAACTCACAACTATCAAGGGTAATCTTCTTTCAAAGAACGCAACGTTCAATGTAACCATTGATGATGAGTTCGAAGATGACGAAACTATCATCGAATACGGAAAGGAAGCATCTACTGTGGATGCGCTCAAAGCGGCCATGACAGGCAAGAATGAAACCATTACATATACGGGCAAAGTTACAAAGGCAGATGGCTTTGAACTTGACTTCACAAATGTAGCTCGTACTACTCCTGTATATGCAGAAGGAAACAATGCTTCTTTAACTTTGGCTTTTGCCTCCATCGAAGATGGTGCAGTCCTTACTTTCAAAGGCGATAATGCGCCTAAAACACTTTGTATCAAAACTAATACAAAATGTTCACTACGCATAAACCTGCCTAACACAGATGTCAATTACGATGGCAGTACCTATAAGTATATAGTCACCAATGCTGGTTGTAAGTCTTACAAAACCGGTGCTACATATGAGGCTATGTTCAAAGCTGGTAAAGCCGGCGGTTTTTATAGTTATACCGATACGGATTATGATGAATCCCATCTGTTCAAAATTAATGCAGATTTTACGCTTCCATCTAATACTGAGTGTATAAATGATATCATGCATTTGTCCGGCAGCTGTAACTGGATTTCCAAATTGAATGCCGGTGATTCAATTTGGGATTTTGTAGGCGATCCCAACAATTAATCTACTGATAGACTACTCTCTAAAAAGTGTCCCGCGACCCGGTCACGGGACACTTTTTTAATTCCGATCTATGAATAAATGGATTTTACTCATATTGTCATTGCTGTTCCTTTCCGCTTGCGAAAAGGACGAGCCAGTGCCGGATGTTCACATTTCCGAGCGCACAGTCTTGGTCTGGCTGGCAGGGGACAATAACCTTTATTCGGAAGTGCCGCATAAACTCTCCGCTCTTGCGGAGGGATTCAGAAACACCGCTCTTTCCGATTGCCGGTTGCTTGTATATGCCGACCGCCGAGGCAATTATCCGCAGCTTATCGAGATTTTGCCCGATGGCAACCAATCGGTGCTTGAAACGTACCCGGCTCAAAATTCCGCTTCGCCGGAAACTTTCAGCCGTTTCCTTAACTATATGATGGAAACAGCTCCGGCACGACATTACGGACTTATCTTGTTTTCCCACGCCACCGGCTGGCTTCCGCAGGGAGCTTTGGAAAATCCCACCTTAGAGGAGAAGCCGCTGTCGCGTACCGTTTTCGACGACAACGGCGAGCAGATGACACTCGCTGAACTTGCCGACGCACTCCCGGCTGACATCAGGTTTGACTATATAGTTTTCGAGAACTGCTTCATGGGAGGCGCGGAAGTGGCTTACGCCCTCCGCGACAAGGCAGACCGTCTGCTTGTATCCTCCGCAGAAATCCTCTCGCCGGGCTTCGAGGAAATCTATTCCTCGTCGCTCTACCGGCTGTTCGCTCCGACTCCCGACCTCTCCGGCTTCGCAGCCGACTATTACAACTACCGTAACAACAAATCCGGCAACCATCGCTCCGCCACCGTCAGCGTGATAAACACCTCGGCCATGCCGCAACTCGCGTCGCTGGCATCGGAAATCATCGGCGGCTCAACTTCGCTCGATGAAGAAAAACTGAAAACTATGCAGCGGTTCAACCGCCACGATTATACACTGTTCTTCGACCTCGAAGAATACCTCCGCGAACTCGCACCCGACCGGACAACGGAAATCCGCACCGCAATCTCAGAAGCGGTGGAATATGCCGCCGCAACCGCCGACTTCATGCCGACCTACGACCACGGCCTCCACATCTCCCGGCACTGCGGCCTGACAGTCTACATCCCTCAATCCCGCTTCCCGGCCCTCAACGCCGCCTACACCGAAACCGCCTGGCACCACGCCACCCGATAACCGGGCCGTAAGGTTATTTGCGGAGGAAGGCGATGTGGGCCGGAATGTCGCCGGTGGGAGTTGTCCAGCGGAGGGTGCCGTCGGGGGCGAAGCAGTAGATGTCGCCGGGATTGACGTAGTTGCGGCCGTCGGTGACGTAGATGTCTTTGCTGACGGGGTCAACGGCGACGCCGTAGGGCTTCGAGATGCGCGTCTCGGTGCCGTCGGTTATAAAGCTGTCCGCCACCTTTTTATGTGATCTGACGTCGACAACGGCGTATGAGACGGTGTTCTTCATCGTCACATTGCTCCATTCGTTGCCGACTATATAAATGAGATCGTCATCGAGCCACATGTCCCCTACCGAAATTTCGAGGTCGGCCACAATCTCGCGTGCGGCGATGTCGTAACAGTAGAGCCGCGGGCCGATGTCGTAGAGGTTACCGCGCGACGCAACCCATATCTGCCCGCAGTTGTCGGCGAGGACAAGCCCGAGATTCAGTCCGATGTCGACGGTGTCGACAACGCGAAATTCAGGTATGTCGATGACGCTCATTGTGCGCTCATAGTGCGGGGCCATGTAACCGCCGGAATTAGCCACATAGAGGCGGCGCCCGCTGACGGCGATACCGTCGGGCTGGAAGCCTACCGTTGCGGTGGCTACCACCTCCATAGTAGCCGTGTCGACCTTCGCCACATAGCCGAGCTGCTTGTAGTCAGGGTCTATGACGACAGGGCCGGCGTATGAGGTAACATATAGATACGGGCCATCGAAAGCCATAAACCGGCAGTTGGGAATGTTGACCTGTCCTATGCGGCGGCAGGTAGCGGCGTCCATGATCTCGATTTTGTTCGAGCAGTTTATCAGGGCATAGAGCCGCGAGCCGTAGATTGCAAGATCGTTGCCGACATCGCCGAGTTCCTTGGCTACCGACGGATTGGCCGCGCCGTAGATGTTGCGGGTGTATGTCCCCGAAGCGGCGTCGTAGAAGTCGAGAGTCGCTTTGTTCGACCCCATGTTTCCCTCGTTGAGAAGATAGAAGCCGACAACGGCGCGCGACGGATCGTCAGCCGGCCCGGAAGGCTCGACAGGCGTCACCGTAGGTTTTTCGATAACATCTTCTTTGCGGCATGATGTCAGAACGGTCAGACACGCCGCCACGAATAAAATTATATGGAATACTTTCATCAGAAAAGACAGCAGAGGCGCTCCGGCGCAGATTGCCGGAGCACCTCCAATATTGTTAGGCGGGACTTATCACGAGATTTTCAGCGAGCGCTTGACGGCCTCGATTTTCTCGTCGGCGAGGGCTATGGCCTTGTCGTATTCGGCAACGGTGGGCATCGGAGCCTTAACCTCGATATAGAACTTGATCTTCGGCTCGGTTCCCGAGGGACGTATCGAGACCTTCGAACCGTCTTCGGTGAAGAACTGGAGCACATTGGAGGTTACGGGCATGTCGAGTTTCGCGGTAGTGCCGGCGCGCATATCGCGGACTTCGAGAGTGTCGTAGTCCTTGACCGTCACTACGTCGCTGTCGCCGAGCTGACGCGGAGGATTGGCACGGAAATCTTTCATCATGGCCTGAATCTCGTCGGCGCCGGTCTTTCCGGGACGCACTACCGAGATACCGACCTCGCGGCTGAATCCGTTCTTGAGATAGATGTCCTGAAGGAGGCCCTGGAAGTCCATGCCCTTGCTCTTGGCCCACGCGCAGGCTTCGGCCATCAGCGAGATAGCGCTGACAGCGTCTTTGTCGCGGCAGAATGTCTCGGCGAGGAAACCGTAGCTCTCTTCGCCTCCGCCGATATAGCGGAGCTTGTCTTCATTGTCGCGGATAACGGCGGCAATCCATTTGAAACCGGTATAGCAGTCGAACATCTTTATGCCGGCGTTCTGTGCGATAGTCTTGATAGTCTCGGTGGTGACGATTGTCTTCACGACATATTCGTTTCCGGTCATACGTCCGAGCTCTACATTGCGGGTGATGATATAGTAGAGCAGAATCATCACAATCTGGTTGCCGTTGAGAAGCACATACTCTCCGGTGTTATCGCGGATAACGCAGCCGATACGGTCGGCGTCGGGGTCGGAGGCCATGACGATGTCGGCGCCTACCTCCTTGGCCTTGGCGATCGCGAGAGCCATGGCTGAAGGCACTTCGGGATTCGGCGACGCAACAGTCGGGAAGTCTCCGCTGGGAACATCCTGCTCGGGAACATGGATAATGTTCCTGAACCCGTAGTTCATCAGCGAGCGCGGAATCAGCTCTACGCCTGTGCCGTGGATCGGGGTGTAGACAATCTTCAGATCGGCGTATTTCTCAACAACGTCGGGGCTGAGCTGAAGACTCTTGACGTCGGCGAGGAATGCGTTGTCGACATCGGGGCCTACGATCTCGATAAGATCTTTGTTGCCCTCGAACTTGATGTCAGCCACGTTTTTAATTCGGTTGACATGATCGATTATATTGGTGTCGTGGGGAGCGATAATCTGCGCGCCGTCAGCCCAGTAGGCCTTATAGCCGTTATATTCGCGGGGATTGTGGCTGGCGGTGATGTTGACGCCGCTCTGACATCCGAAATGGCGTATGGCGAACGACAGCTCGGGGGTCGGACGGAAGCTGTCGAAGAGATAGACCTTGATTCCGTTGGCCGAGAAGATGTCGGCAACGATCTCGGCGAATCGGCGCGAGTTGTTGCGGACGTCGTGACCGACAGCCACGGAGATCTGCGGCAGATCTTTGAAACATTCCTTGAGGTAGTTGGCGAGGCCCTGGGTAGCGGCGCCGACAGTGTATATATTCATGCGGTTCGAGCCGGCGCCCATTATTCCGCGCAGGCCGCCCGTTCCGAATTCAAGGTCGCGGTAGAAGGCATCGATGAGCGCCGTCTTGTCGTCGGCCTCGAGCATTGCCTTCACTTCGGCGCGCGTTTCGGGATCGTAGCTGTCAGAGAGCCAGCTTTTTGCTTTGTCGATAATTTCCTGAGAGACAGTTGGATTTGCCATGAGGTTTATATAGCTTTTGGTTATTGTTAGTTACAGTCGAGACTCCGGGAGCCGCCAAGGCGGCCGGACATAACAGGTTGCACAAAATTAGCCTTTTTATCCCAAACAACAAACAGCCCGCGGCTAAATCGATTCTTTTTCCATTTATTTTATCTTTTAATACATATTTGCAGTTTGTTCACTTGACCTCCCCTACACCACTTCCATGACGAAATCCCGCCGGATTGCGCGGGTTTGCGAATATTTCAGTAATTTTGCCTCCACATTGTGCTCACGTCAGACATATATATTTATGATAAAAACTGTCAATTCGCTAAGAGCCTTAATGCTTGCAACTGTTATCTGCCCGCTTGTTTCTATCGCCGGGAATAAGACGGTTGTTTGGGATAAAACCGAAAACAGTCCGGTTATAGGCGCGGCGGTGATTTCGTCGAAAGGCATTATTCTGGGCACTACCGACGCCGACGGCGCAATCAGTGTCGGGCCTGAGGACTATCCGCTGTCGCTGCGCAGTATGGGCTTTGAGCCGCTATCAGTGAGTAATCCTGCCGACACAATCGTCATGACTCCGGCATCGTACCAGCTGGGGGAGGTCGTGGTTACACCTGAAGGCCGACCGATCACAAGAATCCTGACCTATGCCCGCGAATATTGCACGAGCGCTTCTCCCACAGACACCCTACAACTCTACAGCGAGGGTATGTTTGAATATTTCCTGTGTGAGGGCAAAGTAAAGGGCTACAAGAAATCTGATGCGAAAGCAAAGTTAAGAGCTCTCCGCAGATTCGGACGCATGGCCAACTCGGCAGGACTGGACAGCATCATGCGCCCAGACGGCAGCGGAGAAGTCACCTACCTGACATTTCTGACCGCAGGCGTCTCGCTTCCCGAAGAAGAGACCGCCGAGACCCCGGCGATGGCAGCCGGAGAGACAACCGACACAATCCGGGGCAAATACTATCCGAAACTTATCTACCGCAAATCGGGCAACCTGTTCACCGTTGAGCGCGACGCGCTTGCCGATGAGAAAGACCACAAGATGAGCCCCTGGTTTTTCAAGCTGCTGGGACTGACGATGGATATAGAAAATGCTACGATAAAGACCGCCTATAACGTCTCTGCCTCAGGAAAATACGGCTTGCATGACTATGTCTACAGCACCTGCAACCTTCACATTCTGAGCAAAGGCAAGCTGATGAAAAAGCTGCTCAGGACAAACGGAAATATAAATGTCGACAGTTATATCGAACAATATCCCGTCGAAATAGAGTATCTGACCGTCGATGAGTATAAAGAACTGAGAAAAGCAGAAGACGATGAAACACTGCCGATAACGGTTCCGAACTTCACACAGCCGCTGGCATCGCCGATACAGAGCCTCGTCGACCGCATAGAGCGCGAACTGCCGCGCCGCGACGTCTAAACATGACTATTTTCATATAATCTCAACAAAAATAGCCTGACAGTATGGCCATTTCGCGATTTTTCGCTAACTTTGCGCTCTGTTAGACCGACGATTAATGCAGAAATACATCATAATCACGCTTCTGGCGCTGCTGACTCTGACCTCATGCGGCGAATATCAGCGTGCCCAAAAGAGCACCGACGCCAATTATAAGCTCGACTTCGCAAAACGCGCTTTCGAGAAGAAACGCTACGTTCAGGCCGCCACAATCCTTCAGGACGTAATAACAGTGTTCAAAGGCACCGAGAAAGCCGAAGAGTCGCTCTACCTCCTTGCCCTGAGCAACTACGAGAACAAAGACTACACAACGGCCGGCGCATATTTCAAGACCTACTACACCCGCTATCCGCGCGGAAAATACACCGAGCTGGCCCGCTTCTACGCCGGATACGGATATTATCTCGATTCCCCCGATCCACAGCTCGATCAGGCCCCGACAGTTAAAGCCATCGAAGAGCTGCAGGGATTTCTCGACTATTTCCCGCGAAGCGACAAAGTCACGATAGCCCAGAACGCCATCTTCGAGCTTCAGGACAAACTGGCCCTCAAACAGCTTATGAACGCCCAGCTCTACTATAACCTCGGCACATATATGGGCAACAACTACGAAAGTGCCATTATCGTGGCCCAGAACGCGCTGAAAGACTTCCCCTATTCGAAATATAAAGAAGATTTCGACTTCATTGTCCTGAAAGCGAAATTTCAGGAAGCCAAAAACTCAATCGACGAGAAGAAAGGGGATCGCTACCGCGAGGTTGTCGACGAATACTACGGATTCATCAACAACTATCCCGACAGCCCCAACCGAGCCGAGGCCGACAACATCCTCGCCATAGCAAAGCGCCACGCATCAGAATAAAACAATCTTACAACCAGCATATAAAGATGGATTTCAAGAAGACCAACGCACCTCTCAACACAGTCACGCGCGACATCGTAGCCATGGCCGAAGAAACCGGCAACATCTACGAAACCGTTTGCATCATCGCCAAGCGCTCGAACCAGATAGCCGGCGAGATGAAACACGAGCTCGACAAAAAGCTCCAGGAGTTTGCCTCGCTCAGCGACAACCTTGAGGAAATCACCGAGAACCGCGAGCAAATCGAAATCTCACGCTACTACGAGAAACTTCCCAAGCCCGTGCTTATCGCCACTCAGGAATATCTCGACCACAAGATCATCTACCGCAATCCGGCCACCGAAAAGCCCAATCTCGACTAAAAAGTCAGATGCGCCTATTGCAGGGTTGCAAAAAAAACTCTACCTTTGCGTGCCCTTTCGAGAAAAGGGTGCTTTGTAATATTTATTAATAACTTCAAAACCTCAGAAATGCACTTAAATTCTGAAGAAAAAGCCCAGATCTTTGAGAAATACGGTAAGGGCAAGACTGACACTGGCTCACCCGAAGCACAGATTGCATTATTCTCAGTCCGTATCGCTCATTTGACTCAGCACCTGAAGTCAAATCATAAAGATCATACAACAGCTCGTGCTCTTAAGGCCCTCGTCGGCAAGCGTCGTCGCCTGCTGGATTACCTGATCCGCAAAGACATCAACCGCTACCGCGCTATCATCGCCCAGAAAGAGCTTGGTATCAGAAAGTAAGCCCGACGGCCTACTCGACGACAACGAAAAGCCGGCGCCTTCTGAGCGCCGGCTTTTTCGTTGTCGAAAGATTTTAACCTTAAGGTCATTAAATAGAGCAGCGTCC
>ERZ773136.1980-NODE-1980-length-18318-cov-3.713848_pt1 | contig 18318 bp, 10 predicted proteins | sample MGYA00580855_ERZ773136 | MGnify/ENA primary metagenome ERZ773136 (study PRJEB29015, sample SAMEA2737860) | human gut metagenome | biome: human gut; feature: human-associated habitat; material: faeces | place: China | collected 2012 ... | reverse complement strand
ACGAAAATAAATAGATATAGTCAGTAATGAAACTTTCCAAACCCAAGTACATATTCGTAACGGGCGGCGTGGCGTCGTCGCTCGGCAAGGGTATTATTTCGGCTTCGATCGCCCGCCTGTTGCAGGCGCGCGGCTATACGGTGACCATCCAGAAGCTCGACCCTTACATCAACATCGATCCCGGGACGCTCAACCCCTACGAGCACGGCGAGTGCTACGTCACCGAAGACGGTACGGAGACCGACCTCGATCTGGGGCACTACGAGCGCTTTACGTCGATCACCACCTCGAAGGCCAACAACGTCACCACGGGCAAAATCTATAAAAGCGTCATCGAAAAGGAGCGCCGCGGCGATTACTTGGGCAAGACCGTGCAGGTCATCCCCCATATCACCGACGAGATCAAGCGGCGCATTCAACTGTTGGCGCAGCAGAAGGTCTACGACATCATCATCACCGAACTGGGCGGCACGGTGGGCGACATCGAGTCGCTGCCCTTCATCGAGTCGGTGCGCCAGCTGCGCTATGCGCTCGGCTACCGCGATACGGCGCTCGTGCACCTGACGCTGATCCCCTACATGGCCGCTTCGGGCGAATTGAAGACCAAGCCTACGCAACATTCGGTCAAGGCATTGATGGAAAACGGTCTGCAACCCGACATCCTGGTGCTCCGCACCGAACGGGCGTTGTCGCAGGGGCTTCGCCGCAAGGTGGCGCTCTTCTGCAACGTCGACGCCAACGCCGTGATGGAATCGATCGACGTGCCTACGATCTACGAGGTGCCGTTGCGTATGCACGATCAGCATCTGGACGAGGTGGTGCTCTCGAAACTCGACCTTCCGGCCGACTGCGAACCCGATATGGAGCAGTGGAAGGCTTTCGTGGAGAAGGTCAAGAATCCGCACCACAAGATCGAGATCGCGCTGGTGGGAAAATATACCGAACTGCCCGATGCCTACAAGTCGATCAGCGAAGCCTTCATCCATGCCGGCGCGATGAACGACTGCAAGGTCAAGCTGCGTTACGTCAATTCGGAGAAGATCGACGATGCGAACGTCGACGAGATACTGGGCCGGATGGCCGGCATCCTCGTGGCGCCGGGCTTCGGCAACCGCGGCATCGAGGGGAAGATCGCGGCCGTGAAGTATGCCCGCGAGCACGGCGTGCCGTTCATGGGCATCTGTCTGGGTATGCAGTGCGCCGTGATCGAGTTCGCGCGCAACGTATTGAAGATGAAGGATGCCAATTCGACCGAAATGGAGCCTTCGACCAAGCATCCGGTCATCGACCTGATGGAGGAGCAGAAGGGTGTGACGGCCAAGGGCGGCACGATGCGTCTGGGCGGTTATCCCTGCCAGTTGCGGCCCGATTCGAAAGCCGCCGCCGCTTACGGTGCGACCGACATCGTCGAGCGGCACCGCCACCGTTACGAGTTCAACAACGATTATCTGGGCGATTTCGAGTCGCACGGCATGATCCCCGCAGGCGTCAATCCCGAAACGGGGCTGGTCGAGGTGGTCGAGCTGACCGGTCATCCGTGGTTCGTCGGCACGCAGTATCATCCCGAGTACAAGAGTACGGTGCAGCGTCCGCATCCCCTGTTCGTGGCCTTCGTGGCTGCGGCGTTGAAATACAGTGGTAACTAATCCCCTCGCGTCGAGAAATTTCGAATGGATAAAAAATCAATCATAGGCATCGTACTTATCGGGATTCTGTTTTTCGGTTTCACGATTTACAGTTCCCGGCAGCAACAGAAATATCAGGAGGAGCTGGCCGCTTATCAGGCGGCCCATCCCGAATTGACGCAGCCCGTCGTCCCCGATTCGTCGGCCGTGGCCGCAGCGCCGGTCGTGGAGTCGCTCGGTGCGGCGACGCCCGATTCGACTCGTCTGGCACGCGAAGTGGCCGTGCTGGGTGATTTCCTCGCCGCGGCCAAGAACGCTGCGCCGCAGGAGATCGTCGTAGAGAACGACGTGATGAAGGTGCGCTTTTCGACCGGAGGAGGCATCGTGCGCTCCGTGACGCTCAAAGACTATACCCGTTACGGCCGTCAGGGCGAACGCAACGAACCGATCGAGATGTTCGTCCCCGAAAGCGCGAAGTTCGATCTGTCGTTTTTCATCAAAAACGGCCTGAACAACGTGAAGGTCAATACGTCGGAATATACCTTCACGGCCGATCCGGTCATCCGTACCGACACGGCGCAGATCGTCCGTATGCGGCTGCCCGTCGCCGAGGGCGCGGCGTTGGAATACCGCTACGTGGTCTACGACGAGGCGACGCCCTCGCGCGACTATCTGGTCGACTACACGGTGCGTCTGGTCGGGATGGCCCCCTACATGGCCAACCAGAGCAGCATCGGCATCGCGTGGAGCAACACCTCCTACCAGAACGAGCGCGGTTTCAAGAACGAGAACATGTACACGACGGTCGCCTACCGCGTTCCGGGCGAAGGGTCGATCGACGACCTGTCGATGAGCGAGGGGGCCAAGGAGGAGAAGATCTCTTCGTCGGTGGAGTGGATCGCCTTCAAGCAGCAGTTCTTCTCGTCGGTGCTCATCGCCCGCGACGACTTCCTCTACGCCGACGTGGCGTACGATACCGCATCGCCCGATTCGGGGCTTATCAAGGCTTTTTCGGCCACGATGGCCGTACCCTATACGGCCCAGACCGAACAGTACGACTTCTCGTTCTACTTCGGTCCCAACAAGTACGCCGTGTTGAAGAAGATCGACGACGCACAGGGCCAATCGCTGCTGCTCGACCGGCTGATCCCCATGGGCTGGGGCATTATCGGGTGGGTGAGCCGCTGGCTGGTGATCCCCGTCTTCGATTTCCTGCGGCAGTATATTCCGAGCTTCGGCTGGATCATCCTCATCCTGGCGATCCTCATCAAGATCATCGTTTCGCCGCTGACTTACAAGAGCTATATCTCGCAGGCCAAGATGCGCATCATCAAACCCGAGATCGACGCCCTGAATGCCAAGTATCCCAAGCAGGACGACGCGATGAAGAAGCAGCAGGAGATGATGGCCCTCTACAAGAAGGCGGGCATCAATCCGCTGGGAGGGTGCATCCCGATGCTGATCCAGCTCCCGATCCTGATCGCCATGTTCCGTTTCTTCCCCTCGTCGATCGAGTTGCGGGGGCAGTCGCTCTGGTGGGCGCACGACCTGTCGTCGTACGACAGCATCCTGAATCTGCCCTTCTCGATCCCCTTCTACGGCGACCACGTGAGTCTGTTCGCGCTGCTCATGGCGCTCTCGACCTTCGGGTTCTCCTATATGAGCTATCAGCAGACGGCCTCCGCACAGCCGCAGATGGCGGGCATGAAGTTCATGATGGTCTACATGATGCCGATCTTCATGCTCTGCTGGTTCAACGACTATTCGAGCGGTCTGTGCTACTACTACCTGCTGTTCAACCTGCTGACCATCGCCCAGACCTTCCTGATCCGCCGCATGGTGGACGACGGGAAGATTCACGCCGTCATGGAGGCCAACGCCAACAAGGCGAAGAACAAGAAGAAGTCGAAGTTCCAGTTGCGCTACGAAGAGCTGATGCGCCAGCAGGAGGCGCAGAGCCGTTCCGGAAAGAAAGGCACGAAGCGCAAGTAGGCGGAACGCTTCCCGTTCGGGGGACCGCAAACGAAAAAGGATACGACGTGCGTCGTATCCTTTTTCGTTTGCAGGAAGCTGCGTTCTATTTTTTCAGGTCGTTTCGTGTCGGATTTCCGGGTGCGATCTTGACCAGCACCACCCCGTGGGGCGGGACTTGTGTCTCGAAGCCCTTGTCGGTGGTCGTGAGGTCTTTCTGTCTCCACAGGTCGCGCACGACCTGCGTACCCCTGATGCCGAGTTGTTTGAGCGTGAAACCGATCTTCGCGGGTTCGAGGGTTTTGTTGAACAACCCTACGGCCATCGCACCGTCTTCGAGGTGCTTGACGTAAATCACCCGTCCCTCCTTTTCCCAGATCGCCGCGGCGTGCACGCCCAGCGGATCCTGGTTGACGGCGATCACCTCGTCGTTGGTAAGCAGCGATTTCGTGAAAGGATCGAGCCGTGCCAGATCGCAGCCGATGAGCAGCGGCGAAGCGAGCATGGCCCAGAGCGACATGTGCGTATACTGTTCGTCGGCCGTGAGCTTCGTATAGTGGAGCTTGGGGCCCCATCCGACGAGTCCCACGACGAGCATGTCGGCGTCGGGCCAGTGTCCGGGGCCGCAGAAGGGCGCCCAGCGCTGCTGTTCGAAGCCGATGGATGAGATGCTTTTCCACGTGTCGCGAATATCGCCCGTGGTGCGCCAGCAGTCGGTATACTCCACCCATAGCGGAGCGTCGGCATAGGGTGCCGAGTTGGAGATGCTGTATACGATGTCGCGATCCGTTGCGCGAAGCGCGTCGTGCATCTCCTTTACGTGGTAGAGATCGTTGGGATTCCAATCGTATTTGAGGTAGTCGATCTGCCAGTCGGCCCACTGGCGTGCGTCGGCCTCGACGAAGGAGTAGGCGCCGTGGCGGTACATCTCCTTGCGGTCCTGCCAGTAGTTGCCGCCGGGTTTCTCGTAGCGGAAATTCTCGTTGTGGTTGCCATCCTTGATCCACTGGTTCTCGCCGTCGGGGTTGTCGGAGTACGATCCGATGTGCGCGGCGTAGGTTCCGATCCAGGGCGAGGAGTAGATGCCGAGTTTAAGTCCCATGGCGTGTACCTGCTCCGAGAGCTCCTTCATGTCGGGGAACTTGTCGTTGGTCTGGATGGCGTTGTAGCGGCCGCCGCGCCGGCCCTGCCAGCCGTCGTCGATGTTGATGTACGTCCAGCCGTGGTTCACGAGCCCCGACTCGACCATCGCACGAGCCGAGGAGAGGACTTGCTCCTGCGTGACGTCGCGCGCCCAGCAGTTCCACGAGTTCCAGCCCATGGGCGGCGTGAGGGCGATCCGCTCGCCGATGACGATGCGAAGTTCGCGGGTGGCTTCCCCGAGTGCGTTGCGTGCGGTGAGTTTGACGAGGTAGGTGCCCGGCTTCTTGACGCGGCCCGTGATGAAGCCGGTCGAGGGATCGAGGGAGAGGCCTTTGGGCAGACCTTCGGCGGCGAATGTCATGGGTCTGTCTCCGGATGCCGGTATGGCGAAGAGAAACTCCGAGCCGGGACGGGCCCCGAAGACCTTCGCCCCGTTGATGCGGGGAGTAGGCGGCGCGGGCGGGGTGAGAATGTACTGCGAAAGATCCGGCACCAGGGCGTCGGGGGCCGACTGGCTCCATGCGGGTGTCCACAGAAGCGCGGCCGCGAAGAAAAATGCGAGTAGTCGTTGCATGATTCGATTTGATTTAAGTTAGACATCTATATATTAATGTACCGATCAAAACATAGGATGTCTTCATACAAATATAGGATTTTTTCTTTGAAAATTCGAATACAAGTCCTTAAAAGTCAGTCGTAACGGTCGGATTCTTTCATTTTCTTTGAAAATCTTTCCGAAAATCGTGCGAAATCCGACTTCGTGCGGTTTGAGTTAAGGAAGTTCGTATTGGAAAATATTGGCGCGGCGTCGGTTGCCGTCCTTTTTCGATTGCGAGGCGAATCCCAGAAAGAGTTTCCCGTGCCGGATTTTCACCCCTTCGGACTCGATGTATCCGCTTTCGGTGATGCCCGCTTCGGTCAGCGCTTTCAGATCGGAGACGGCCCGAACTTTCGTGCGGGACTGTACGATGCGGCCTTCGAAATCGTAGACTGTCATGTAGGCTTCTCCCGTCGTACCGTCGTTGTTTCCGCTCGTTCCCTCCATGAGATACATGCGGCCGTCGTGTATCTCGTATCCCTGCCATGCGATGGCGGGCGTCGGAATGCTGAATCGCGCGAGAGGTTGCAGCCGCGAGAGATTGCGGACGCGCACCTCGGGCGTGACGTCTTTTCGGAGCGGATAGCTCTCCGTTTCGCCGCCGTAGGAGAGCGGTTGCAGCGTGACGGTCTCTTCGGGAAGGGCTTTCGCTTCGCTGAGCGAATAGACCACCCAGCAGTAACGGCCCGGAGTGTCGACACGGGTGTAGAGGATGGCCAGCTGGTCGTTCGCCGCGTCGACGGCGGGATTCATGTTGAGGCAGCCGGCTTCGATGAAATAATTTTCGTCGGAGTTCCACGGGTAGTGGGTCGAGCCGGGGTTGTAGCGGATGCGCGAGACGACCTGTTCGTGCCAGTAGTTGCCGTCGTCCACCCGATTGGCGTAATTGCCTACCCAGACGAAACGCTCGTCGCCCGCCTCTTCGACGGCCATGTTCGAGGAGTGGCCGTGGAAACAGAGGGTCATGTACTCCGTAGCCTGTCGGTCGGGCATACTGCGCGAAACCAGAATTTTGTATCGATCGGTCACCTGCGTGTAGAAAATTTCGCCGCGGGAGTCGACGTCGAAGCCCTGCATGACCGTATTGGCCGGCAACTGGACGAACCGGCTGAAAATGATTCCGTCGCTCAGCGGCGCATCGATCCACGTCGTGTTCGAGGAGCGGACCGTGATGCCGATCGCGCATCGGGCGTCGCCGGAGGCCGTTTCGGCCGTTTCGGCCGTTACGGTCGCCGTACCGACGTTGCGGCCCGTGACGATGCCCCGTGCATTGACCGAAACCGTCTGCGGCGAAGAAGAGCGGAATGTCACGCCCAGCGGGTTACCGTCCATGTCGTATGCGGTGTCGTTCGCATCGCCGTCGTGGCGGATGCGCAGCGTCGGGCGGTAGGTTTCGCCCACTTCGAGTGTTTTCGATGTGGTTTCGAACGAGAGGGCCGGCGGGGTGTCGGACGTTTTGTTTCCGTTCGAACAGTTCGTAGCGGCGAGGCAGAAGCCTGCTGCGGCGAAGATCAGGGAGCAGGTCATGACGAATGATTTCAACCGGCTACCGGCCCTGCCGTTTGCAGGCAGAACCGGTAGCCGGTAGTTGCTGTGATTCATGGGAGGGATCATTCGCCGGCGTCGATCAGTACGGGTTCGAATTCGCATACCGACACCAGTTTCCTGCCCGGACGGCCGGATTCGGTCATTTTCAGCCGCAGGTAGCGTCCCGCTCCGAACCATTGTTCGCTGCGGAAATCGCCGACGACCGTCTTGCTGCCCTCGAAGTCGAAGGATTGCAGGGGCATCCAGGTTTTGCCGTCGTCGGACATTTCGATCCAGCCCGCTTTGAGGTCGGTGACGTAGCTATCGTTGCGGCGCGTGAGTTTCATGCCGGCGTAGTAGCAGGTCTTGCCCAGATCCCAGTCGATCGTCACGGGGAGCGTTTCGATGTCGCCTTGGCCGATATCGTTGTAGCGGTTCTCGAATTTGGTCGATACGTCGCCGTCGATCGTCAGTTCGGGGCCGCGGCCGGTGTACCACGAGCTGCATGCCACGAGGATCCATTTGCTGCGGTCGGTGAAGAGGGGATTGAGCGCGATGTGGTAGAGCACGGTGTTGTCCGCTCCGATCTTGAATTCGGAGTTGCTTTTCAACTGTACGGCCAGCGTGTAGAAGCGGTCGGGCGTCAGCTTCGACTTGTCGATCTCGAAATGCGACACGGCCTCGCGCTTGCCCACTTCGAGCTGCGCCGGCGTGAAGGTGACGGCGTCGGTCGGGATCGGCAGGTAGTTCGTACCGTGCTCGGCGTTGTAGGCGTCGAGCACTTCGTCGCCGTAGACGTATTCGGTCGTGGTCTCCCACTTGTTGTCGAATTCGACGTAGGCGGTGAAGTCGAGCGTCTGGGAGGAGCCCAGATCGCACTCCACCACGCCGGCGTTTCGAACCAGCACCTGGGTCTCCGCCATCTCGGGATTGATCAGGATGCTGCCGAGCTCCTCGTTTACCTTCGAAGAGGAGGAGGTCAGGCGCAGCGGGATGACGTAGGACGTCAGATCGCCGAGCTGCTTGATCGCCGAGCAGTCGAGCTGCACGGTGAACGTCGTCGAGGGGTGGTCGGCATCGACCGATCCCGTACTGTTCACCAGCCGGTAGCAGGCGGGATCGAGCGCCGTATAGGCAGTGCCGTTGGCCTCGTTGTAGGCCGTGAGGACGTCGTCCGAAAGTTCGATCCCGAGCTCGGAGGGCGTGACGGTGTATCCGCTGCTGAATGCGCGGAAGGAGTAGTCGGTGGTCTCTTCGATATCGTAGAAGAGGGCTTTTTGCAGGTCGCTTTCGAGCAGATAGACGACCGAGTCCAGCAGGTTGTCGTTGCGGTGATCCGCTTCGCAGCCGCCGAGCAGCAACGCTCCGGCGACAGGTATGATGAACTGTTTGAGTTTCATGATTGTCTGAATTGAATTAGGGTTACCAACCGTAGTTCTGCGTGCAATTCGTACGGTCCATCTCCTCCTGCGAAATGGGGAAGAGGTAGCCGCGCGGCGAGAATTTGCGATGTCCGTCGCGGGCGCTGTCATGTGCGCAGAGCGTGCGTTTCCAGAAATCGCCGTTGGGCTTGTGGTCTTTGGCGTCGACGTTCATGCCGTAGACATCGCCGTGCTCCGTTTCGGCTGTCATCCATGTGCGGATGTCGAAGTAGCGCAGGTTCTCGTAGCACAGTTCGACGTGCCGCTCGCGTCGGATCAGTTCGCGCATCTGCGTCTGGTTGCCCACCGCTTCGGGGTAGACTTTGTCGATGTCGGGGACGCCCGCGCGCTTGCGCACCATGTTGAGATAGGTAAGGATGTCCGGATTGCCGGGATCGTATTCGTTGAGCGCCTCGACGTAGTTGAGCAGAATCTCGGCGTAACGGATGATCGGCCAGTCGAGGTAACCCCATGTAGCGATGTCGTATTTATCGCCGTTGGTGGCTGTATCTCGCGTGTAGTCGATGAACTTGTGGGCCAAGTATCCCGTCGCTGTGTAGTTCTGTTGCGTGGCTCCGTAGCCCGAATTTCCGCCGTTGTAGAACTGCATGTCGGTTTTCTTCACGTTGCCGCTGTGCCATGTCATGCCGCTCCAGAAGACGTTGATGTAGAAGCGCGGTTCGCGGTTCTGATACATCATGAAGGTGTTTTTCAACTCGTCGCCGTAAATCGGATGCGTGAAGGTCGAGAATCCCGTCTCGCTGTATCCCGATTCGGGATCGATGATCGGCTGAGCCTGGTCGCCGTTCGTATATCCCGTGATGGGATAACGGCCGTTGGCCATGGCGAAGGCGTCGACCAGTTTCTGCGTCGGGCCGTAGGAGCCGTAGGCTCGGGTACGCGCCGCACGCGGTGTCGTGGAGACGCCCCAGTTATAGGCGGTGACCAGATAAGAGAAAATCCGTTCGGTGACGCCGTTGACCGGACCGACCTTCGTGTAGAGGTCGTGCATGCTCGTATAGGGATCCGTTCCGTCGGCTCCGATGAGACCGTAGATGTTCAGGTCGATCACGTCTTTGGCGGCTTGTGCGGCCGTCTCCCATTTCTTCTCGTCGTAGACCGTGGGGAAGAGCGGGTTGCCGTACTTGTCGATCACGCCCTTGTAGAGGTCGTTGCCGTTGAAGAGTTTGCGGGCCGAATAGAGAAGCATCCGCGAGCGGATTGCCAGTGCGGCGCCCTTGGTAGCGCGACCGTAGTTAGCCGTCTCTCCCGTCCATACATCAGGCAGGCCCTTGCTGGTCTCCCACAGTTCATTCGCCACGTAGTTGATGCACTCCTCCCACGTGTTGCGTTCGCGTTCGTTCAACCCCTCCTGCGTGAAGTCGACCGGATCGTCGCCGATGAGGAAAACGGGCCCGTAGGCGGACATCAGCAGCGAATAGTAGTAGGCGCGCAGGAAGCGGGCTTCATTGTAGTGATAGCCCTTGTCAATTTCCGACATTTCGGGACATTCGAAGACGTGCTGCATGAAGTAGTTGGCCTCGCGGATACCCTTGTATAGGTTGTTGTAGGTTTGCGAACGATAGATGTCGTTGTTCGGATTCCACGTATCGTAGTTGATGAGCGAATAGTTGCGGCCGGTGAATACGATCGATCCGTCGTCGTCGCAGCATGACCACGGCAGTATTTGGCCGCTGGGGTCGCTGTAATTGGACTGGTAACCGTAGACGTTTGTTAGATACTGCTCCGTGGTTTTGGCTTTCTGGAAGATTTGTGCCGCAGTTAGTTGTTCATCGGGCTGGCGGTCGAGATAGTCGTCGCAGGCTACGAACGCGGTGCCGGATAATAACAGCAATCCGAATGTTTTCAATATGTTTTTCATAGTCGTTGTCGTTGGTTTAGAAGCCGATCGTAAGACCGATGTTGATGATGCGGTTGTTGGGGTAGTTCGTGGCGCCGGTCTGCAAGTCGGGGTCCCACAGTTTGAAGGGACTGAACGTGAACAGGTTCACGCCGGAGAGATAGACGCGCATGTTCTGCATGGCCATCTTCTGGGAGATGTGCTTGGGCAGCGTATAGCCGATTTCGAGGTTTTTCAGGCGCATGTAGCGGCCGTTGGCCATCCAGAACGAGGAGTTCTGGTTGTTGTTGTTATTCGTGCCGATGAACAACCGCGGATATTTGGCGTCGAGCCGTTCGGGCGTCCAGTAGTTATCGTAGACATCGGAGAAGAGGTTGGCCTCTCGGCTGTTGCGGGCGATGAAGCCTTGCGTCTGGTCGGTGCGCGTCGAGAAATTTACGTGGCCGACGCCCTGGAAGAAGGCCGAGAAGTCGAACGCCTTCCATTGCAGCGAGAAGCCGAATCCGTAGACGATCTCCGGAATGGCCGTGTAGCCGATCGGTTTGACGTCGTAGGAGTCGACCACGCCGTCGCCGTTGAGGTCGAGGTACTTGATGTCGCCTGGTTCGACGTCGCCGAACGATTGCTTCGGCCATGCGTCGATGTCGGCCTGATCGCGGAACAGGCCGGCCGCTACGAGGCCGAACGTCTGGTAGCGTGCCTGTCCCGTGCGGTTCATGTAGAGGTATTTGTAGTCGGGTTGATCCTGGTCGACGATCATGTTGCGGGCATAGGTGAAGTTACCGCGCACGGTCAGATGCAGGTCTTGGCCGATCGTCTGGTGATATTCCAGCGAAGCGTCGACGCCGCTGTTGCGCATCTTGCCGATGTTCACCCACGGCTTGGTACTCAGACCGACGTAGACGGGAATCGACGCACGTTTCAGAAAGATGCCTTCGCGCCTTTCTTTGAAATAGTCGGCCGATATTTTCAGCTTGCTGAACAGCGACAGGTCGACGCCCACGTTGAGTTTGTGCGCCTCTTCCCAACCGACGTTGGGGTTTGCCCAGTCGCCGAGCCGTGTGCCGGCATAGGATTGGGTGCTCGTACCGAAGTTGTAGGAGTTGCCCGGAACGACCGTTTCGTTGTAGATGAAGCGGCGCACGTTGTCGCCCGTGCCGATCTTGTCGTTGCCCACGATACCGTAGGAGGCCTTGATTTTGAGCAGGTCGATCACGCCCCGCACCGGTTCGAAGAACTTCTCGTTGGAGATCACGTAGCCGGCGGCTACCGACGGGAAGAATCCGAACCGTTTGCCCGGCGAGAAGTTTTCCGAGCCGTTGTAGCCGAAGTTGCCTTCGATGAAATAGCGGTTGTCGTAGCTGTACGTGATACGTCCGGCGATACCCTGGTGCCGGTAGGGAAGGGCCAGTTCGGGCTGCGACTTGTCGATTCCTACGTTGTTGCGCTGCGACTGCTGGTAGAGGAAAAGCGCCGAGAGGTCGTGCTTGCCGAAGGAGCGCGCCCAGTTGACCGACGCTTCGAGGTAGACCGAACGGTAGCCGCTGTGCGACTCGGAGTAGGTCAGGTTGTCGGCGCCGATAACCTTCTGCTGCAAGATCAGGTCGCCGAACTCGTCTCGGCCGCTGGCCATGTACTGCGGGGGTGTCTTGGTGCGTGCCAGATGGTTGTAGTTCTTGGCGTCGAACGAGCCTTTGACGGTGACGGTGAGCCCTTTGGTTACCCAGTCGCCGAGGTCCTGCGTGAGCGAGAAGAGCGACTGCGCCGTGTTGTAGAAGATTTCGCGGTAACCGGTCTGCGTCAGCAGCGCATAGGGGTTCTCGCCCTGTCCCGACGCCGGGCCGGCCAGGTAGCCGTTCGAATAGACGTCCGGGAAGGCGTTGGCTGCGGTCTTGAGCGCATAGCCCCAGATGCCGTTGGCGCCGGTGGCGCTCGAGCCCGGTTTGTTCTTGCGTTCGAACGTGGTGGCCAGATTGACGTTGAGCTTGGTGTATTTGTGGAGCTGCGCCTCGACGTTGGAGCGGAAGTTGAACTTGCGGAAGAAGACCGACGTGTTGTACTCCTTCATGTTGTCGCGGGCGAACAGACCGTCTTCGTTGTAGAAACCGCCCGAAATGTAGTATTTGGCCGTGCTGCCGCCGCCCGTCACGTTGACGTTGACGCGCTCGTTGAACGAGAGATCCTTGTAGAGGTAGTCCACCCAGTCTACGTTGGGATAGAGGTCGGGATCGGAGCCGTCGCGGTATTTCTGGATGACTTCGGGCGTGTAGACCTCGCTGCCCGCGGCGGCGTTCCACAGTTCGGCGAACTGCACGGCGTCGAGCATGTCGGGGACTTTGGTAGGCTGCACCATGCCGGCTTCGAAGCGGATGTTGATCTGGGGTTTGCCGACGATACCCTCGCGCGTGGTGATGAGGATCACGCCGTTGGCGCCGCGCACGCCGTAGATGGCCGTCGCGGCGGCGTCTTTGAGGATCGAGAAGTCCTTGATGTCCTCGATGTCGACCAGATCCAGATCACGTTCGATGCCGTCGACGAGCACCAGCGGCGTCGTGCTGCTGCCGAAGGTCGAGATGCCGCGGATCCAGAAGGTCGAGCTGGCGCCCGGTTCGCCCGAACGCTGCACCGAGATCACGCCGGCCAGCTGGCCGGCCAGGTTGTTGGAGATTTTGGCCGTCGGCATCCGGATGTCGTTGACCGAGACCGAGGCGATCGACCCCACGACGCTGGCCTTCTTCTGCGTGCCGTATCCCACGACGACCACTTCGTCGAGTTCGTTGCCGGCCGAGAGTTCGATCACCTTGGGAAGGTTGGTGACGGGGAACTCCTGTGTCTGATAGCCGATGTAGGAGACGGCGATGTAGCCGTAGTGTCCCGTGAAGGTGTAGTCGAAAGCTCCGTCGACGTTGGTGTTCGTTCCCAGCGCCGAATCTTTGACCCAGACCGTCGCGCCGATGATCGGCTCCTTGGTCTCGGCATCGATCACGCGGCCCGCGATGTGACGCGTCTGCGACGCCTGCTGCGCAGCCTCGGCGCGCGGCTGCTCCTGCGTAAGGATGATCGTGTTGTAGCGGATCACGTAGCTGATACCCGTGCCGCGGAGTGCATCGGCGAGCAGCTCCTCGACGTTGTGTTTCGACGGATCGGCCTTGATCGTGATGTTGTCGGCCAGATTACCTTGGTAGGAGACCTTGTAAGAGGTCTGCGCTTCGATCTGTCGGATCAGTTCTTTCAGGTTGGTCACGTTCCCGATGCGGATCGTGTTTTGTTGCGCCGTCTGTGCGGCGTGGGATAATTCCCCCCCCCCCCACGGGATTTGGAATGTCAGGCAGAGAAGCAGCAATGCCCGGACATGCCATGAACCGCGAAAATTCTGTTTCATAGACGAATGGTTTAGGTTAAGTTAGTTAAGATCGTGACGCATGCCGTGTGCCGGCGGCCGCGTCTTTTCTATCTCGGACAGTTATTCATAAAATGGTGATTTTGTCGCCGTTCCGGGTGAAGCGTGTATCGGTCGAGAGCGTCACGATTTCGAGGACATGGCGCAGCGGCATGTTGTAGTCGAGCGTGCCGGTGAAGAGGATCTCTCCGAGCGCTTCGCGGCCGAAAGCGATGTCGCAGCCGTAGTGGGTGCCGATGCTTTCGGCGACCTTCGACAGCCGGACGTACTGGAACGAACGCAGTTGCGCATCGAGTTCCGCATCGACGTTGACTTCGCGCAGCATCAGTTTGCGGTTGGCCGGATTGTACGAGATCTTTTGTCCAGGGCTCAGCGTCACCGTGCGGTCGCCCGCGTGGAAGTCGACGACGCCTTCGATGAGCGTCGTCTCGATGTCCGAACAGTCGTCGTAGGCTTTCATGTTGAATTTCGTACCCCGCACGACGGTGCGGGTCTCCTTTCCGGCGTCAACGGTAAACGGTGCGTCGGCCATTTTGCGGATGTCGAAGAAAGCTTCCCCCGTCAGATGCACCGTGCGGCCCTCGCTGCCGAAATCGGATGCGTAGCGCAGCTGCGAGTGGGGCATCAGTCGTACGTTCGAACCGTCGGAGAGACGGATCGAGCAGGCCCGCTCTTCGGTCGTGACCGTACAGGTGCGGTCGTCCGCAGACCGGTAGGGAAACAGCAGCGAACCTGCGGTGAGGAGTCCGACGGCGAAGACGGCCGCATAGCGGACGACGGTGCGCAGCCGTTTCGTCGGTGCGGGGCGCCTGCGCGCCTCGATGCGCCGACGCAGCGTCTGCCAGGAGAGATTGGGATCGACCGCGGCTGCGGCCGACAGGCGTTCGCCCGTGAAGAAAACGAGGTAGAGCCGTTCCAGCCTGCGGCGGTTCTCGTCGGAGGCGTCGTACCATCGTTCGACCTCGGCCGAGGTCGTGGCGTCGAGTTTTCCTCCCAGAAATTCGATCAACAGCGTATCGTCGATTTCGATCATGGATGTCGGGGTTTTGATAATAATACGTCCCGACATGAAAAGTTACTAAGGGGAAAAGACAGTTTTCTTTCGTCGAAACCGGAAAACCGGTTGCGGTACGGTCAGACCAGATCGTTGCGTCCGGAGAGCGAGAGCAGCCAGAGCAGCAGCGGCAGGTAATCTTTGAGGGCTACGCCGAGTGTGCGCAGCGCCTGCGAGATATGGTAGTTGACCGTTTGCGGGGAGACGCCGAGTTCGGCGGCGATCTGCTGGTGCGTCATCCCCATCCGGCGGCTCATCTCGAAGATGCGGCGCGTCTGTTCGGGCAGACGGGCGAGCGCTTCGTCGTACAGACGCGACAACTCGGAACCGAGATAGAAGTCGGGGGATTCGAAACGTTCGGCGAAGCGCTCGCTCAACTGCTGGTGGACGCGCTGCCGGACCTGCCGGTGGGCGATGCGGTCGAACGCCTTGTTGCGGACGATCATAAAGAGCAACCCTTTGAGCGACAGCTCTTCGAGCAGTTTGTCTCGGTTTTCCCAGATGTAGAGCATCGCGTCCTGCACGATGTCCTCGGCCGTCGAGACCGGCACCCAACGCGACGCGAAACTGCACAGGCCGCGGTAATAGAATTTATAGCAGGCTTCGAAGCAGGCCATGTCGCCGCGGTGGAGCCGGCGGATGACTGCGCGGTTGTCGTCGAGATCGTATTTGGACTGAAAAATCATCGTTGCTCGTTGTCCGTTCGAAACCCAAAGATACGCTTTTTTCCGAAAAATCGTCGGGAGAGGTGAAAGAAATGGCCTTCCGGCCGATCTCGTCACCCCGTTTCATTCGGGTGTCGCGGAGCTTTCCGGAGGATGCGAAGGGGCGGCCCGTCCGGCTGATTCCCGAAATTTTCATCGTTTTTTTCCGGTCTCGTACCGTGGTTTGTCGGCCCTCCTGCCGGGCTGCCGTTCTGCGACTTGTCGCAACTCGTTTTTGCCTCGGCAAAAGCCAATATATTTGCATTGCGCTCGACTTTTCGTATCTTTGACTTCGTCTTAGATACTCCGTCTCGGCACAATCAAGCTGGCGCTTGCTTCTGCGCTCGACTTTTCGTATCTTTGACTTCGTCTTAGATACTCCGTCTCGGCATAATCAAGCTGGCGCTTGCTTCTGCGCTCGACTTATTCGTATCTTTGACTTCGTCTTAGATACTCCGTCTCGGCATAATCAAGCTGACGCTTGCTTCTGCACTCGACTTTTCGTATCTTTGGCTTTACCTTGGTTCGGATGCTGTGCCTCGGCAAAATGCTGCCTGCGTTTGCTTCTGCGCTCGGTTTTCCGTATTTTTGAGAAATAAAACAGAGAGAATTATGAGAAAAATCGGAATTATCGCCCTCCTGCTTGTGACTGTTCAAAGCGTATCGGCGCAGGTCAGCATCTCCGCTTCGGCTTCGAATGGTGCGGGCGGACAGACTGTCGTTCAAACCGATACGATCGCCGGGCAGCGGCTCTGGCCGGACTTTCACGCCGTGGAGGTCGAAGGCGCCATGAAGGTACGTTTCGAAACGGCGGATGCGGAGCATCCCGTGGGCATCAGTTATTATGCCAACGATTTCAAGGCGGGCAAATACGTGAGCAAGGTCGAAAACGGCGTATTGAAACTGCGGATGCAGCGGTCGAAAGAGGCCGATTCGTTGCAGGTGACGGTACGCTACAATACCCTCAGCGCCGTGAAGGTTTCCGGCGCTGCCGTTCATTTCGCCGGACTGTTGAAGACGAATCTGCTGGACGTGAAGGTTTCGGGCGGTGCCTGCTTCGAGACGACGCTCGATGCGGCGGATCTTCAACTTGAAGTTACGGGTCGCAGCAAGGTGACACTGAGAGGAAAAGTTCGCTATATGGATGCTGTCGTTTCGACGGCAGTCGTCGACGCTTCGCAGTTGCAGGCGATGGCCGTGACGGTCGATGCGTCGAACAAGGCCGAGGTGACGGTGCAGGCCACCGAGCGCGTGGTGATGAAGTCTACCACGGGCGCTGTGATCCGCTATGCGGGCAATCCGTCGATCGAACGTTCGCACACCTCCTCCATGCTGAGCGGTACGTTCGAGCGGTTGAATACCGATCCGAAATAGGGGCGAGCGGGCGATGCAGAGTTTTTTGCAGGAGGTTGCAGCCGATCTCTACCGGCGCTACGGAGAGGATGTTTCGTCGCTGCACATTCTCTTCCCGACCCGTCGTGCCCGCCATTTCTTCATCGACGCCCTTTCGCATCTGGCCGAACGTCCGATGTGGCAGCCCCGTTGGCTGACGATCGACGACCTGATGCAGGAGGTTTCGGGATTGCATTCGGGCGAACGTATCCGATTGATCGCCGAGTTGTACAAGGTCTATTCGGCCTGCCACGACGAACCTTTCGACAAGTTCTATTTCTGGGGCGAGATGCTGCTCAACGACTTCGACACGATCGACAAGTACCGTATCGACGCCGATGTGCTGTTCCGCAATATCTACGAGTTGAAGGAGTTGGAGTCCGACGTCTCCTACCTGACCCCCGAACAGTTGGAGGTGATCCGCCAATTCTGGGCCAATTTCACCGACGGAGCGACGCTTTCGGAGGAGAAACGCCGTTTCCTGGCTGTGTGGCGGACGCTGGGCGACGTCTACCACGGTTTCCGCGCACGGCTGCAACGTCAGGGGATCGCCTACGGCGGTATGATGCAGCGCGCCGCGGCCGAGCGGCTGCTGGCGGGCGATTTCGCTTTCGCCGAGCGGCGGCGCTATGTCGTGGCGGGATTCAATGCTCTTTCGGCCTGCGAGAAGGTGTTGTTCCGTTTTCTGCAACACAACGCCGAAACCGATTTCTATTGGGATTACGACGACTACTATCTGAAAAACACCGACCAGGAGGCGGGAATGTTCGTGCGTGAAAACCATGCGTCGTTTCCACCTGTGGTCGAGCTGTCGCACGATAATTTTCGAAAAGAGAAGGAGTTGACGGTCGTATCCACGCCTTCGAACGCCGTGCAGTGCAAATATGCCGGCCGGATACTCGATGCGCTGCGCACCGGTGCCGACGGCCGGAAACGGCCGTTGGACAAGGAGACGGCCGTCGTGCTGACCGACGAAAACCTGTTGCTGCCGCTGCTCCATGCGTTGCCGGAGAAGGCCGGCGGCATCAACGTGACGATGGGATACCCGATCAAGACGACCCTTGCCTACGCCTTTCTGGAACGGCTCGTCGAGTTGCAGGCGCACCGGCGCGAAGGGCGGGAGGGGACGTCGTTCTATCATGTCGATGCGGCGGGTATCCTCGCGCATCCCTATGTTGCGCGGAGTGCGCCGCAAACGATCGAGCAACTGCGCCGGACGATGCTCGCCGACCGCCGTATCCGGATGACCGCCGACGAGCTGGGACAGACGCCGCTGTTGAAGACGCTTTTCACTCCGGCAGCCGAGTGGCGGGAGTTGTCGGACTATCTGCTGCGGGCCGTGGCGGCCGTCGCCCGAGAGCCCTACGACGGCGACGACGCCCGGCAGCGGGTGGAGTTTCTGGCTGTCATTTCCGAGCAGTTGATTCGATTGCGCAATTCGCTCGAAGCTTGTGATATAGAAATAACTACCTCGATCTATACATCGCTTCTGCGGCGGCACCTGCAAACCGTGCGGATTCCCTTCGAGGGCGAGCCGCTCGAAGGGTTGCAGGTGATGGGAATTTTGGAGACCCGCAACCTCGATTTCGAAAACGTCATCATCCTTTCGATGAACGACGACA
>ERZ773136.1973-NODE-1973-length-18350-cov-5.789341_pt1 | contig 18350 bp, 18 predicted proteins | sample MGYA00580855_ERZ773136 | MGnify/ENA primary metagenome ERZ773136 (study PRJEB29015, sample SAMEA2737860) | human gut metagenome | biome: human gut; feature: human-associated habitat; material: faeces | place: China | collected 2012 ... | reverse complement strand
TGTTGGTATCCCCAACCTGAACATAGAACTTGTATTTCCCAAAGTCAGGACGCTGTTCGTCCTTCTCTTTATAGACATTGAACTTGTTTACGGTTATAGAACCGTCCGGTCCTGCAATCTCCATTGGCATACGGAAGGCTTCCTCAGATACCTTCGGCATCAGTTTTGTCGGATAGTAGCGTTCCATCAGCTGCGGTACCGTCATTTCCTTGTTCTGATAGGCAGCAAGGTCTGCTGCATCCATCTTCTGCGGCTTGAGTGGCTGTCCGTCAATCTTTGCGGTAAAATACCAGTCGGCAGGATTGGTGGTACTCTGGTAGGCATGACCATGAGTAACCTTTTCACCGTTGGCCGTTACCATCTGCGGCTCACGGGGCTTTCGTTCCTGGGCTGCCTCCGTTTTCTGTTCGTCCTTCTTTTCGGTCTTTACCTCATTATCCGTCCCGGTCTCAGCTTTGGTTTCAGCTTTGGCCTTCGACTTCTTTTCCCTTGCAGGTTTTACATCAACAGTATTCTCCACTGTTCTGTCAGGAGTTTCCTGCGCACCCTGTTCCTTTTTCTTCTTTCCCATATCTGTACTGTTTTGAATGGTTCTCTCATTATTTTCAGCCTTATCCTGTCCGGCCTTCTTCTTCAAAGGACTGTCCAGTGCATCACAGATTGCAACCCTAATTCCGGAACGTATCAGTTTGGGCAGATAAACGTCAAGTGCTGATTGAGGGAATGATGCAACCTTTACCGGTCTCTTGTAGTCAGGCAGAATCCTGTCTGCAATCTCGATGGCAAGCACTGCGGCAGCCTTGACGGCATCCTGCTTATAGAGTTCATAGAAACTGTTCCGTCTGAACAACAGCATAGCATCCGGATGCTTCTTCTTCAGTTCGTTGAACTGCCGGATGATACCGTTATTATTATCTGAATCTGTCTTTTTGGCCATAGAAATCAGTATTAAAGTTTAAGGCTGTTTGCTTTTGTTTCCTTTCGGGATGGAGAGAGGGAAATAGCACGCTCCACGGCCTGTTTGTCTACCACCTTCTGATATTCCCAACGGTTCTTGTCAGTCATGACAAGGCCGAGATATTCAGGATGAATCTCGTCATAGCGGAGTTTCTGCTGCCTTTCCCATTCCTTCATGTCTCCCTTGATAAGCTTGAATCCCTGCTGCTCCTTCAGGTCAATGCCGACTGAAACCTTCTCACCGCCCACATTCAGTTCAACTGGTTTTCCCTCCCGTACCTGCTGCTTCTGTTGCATGCCCAGTTCAATGTCGTTCACCTTCTCCATATCCTTCAGACGCTGCTCCAGCTTTATGTCAGTGACACGCCTGTGAATGACGGATTTCGTTTCCGGATCAAGCTGCAGATACTGCTGAGTCTTTTCACCGTTTACGTTGACTGCCTTCTGAATTACCTCACCTCTGACCAGACGTTCAGCCTCCTGCTGAGTGAGATTGAGAACCTTGTTGCGTTCCCGGTCCAGTTCTGCACGTACCGGATAGGCAATAAGAGTCAGAGCACCGTTCTTATCTGTAGTCACCTGTAGCTTAATCAGCATGGTGATGATACCTCCGTTTCTTGCGTTAATGGATACCTGCATGATGAAAGTCACTTCACCTGACATCAGCTTCTCCTTTACTTCCATTAGTAAGCTATCCGCCTTTTCACGGTCAATACCCAGCATTGCCAGTTTTTCGTATGGTAACAATTCGGACTGATTTCTGTTGTACATTTCCATATTACTGTAATTAAGATGTTATATTTGAGGATCTAACCGTCTGAATGCCACAAATGTATTTAAGGCAATCCCTGAAAAAGAAATGCGCAACACTATTCTGATTACACTACTGCTAATACTACTTCCGATAAGCGTATCAGCACAATTCTATACGATACAAGAGAATCAGAACTTCTGCCAACAGTAATACAAAAAGATCCTTATAACCGTACCAGAAAGGATATTACAGAAGGGAAAAAGAATAAGATAATAGTAAAAGATACCCTAATAGTCAGGCCAGACAATCAGAATAAATCAGAAGGAAACAGCCGAAATAGTGACAGAAAAGCCTCTCTGAAAGCAGAGTTGCAAAATACAATAAAGAATAAAAATCAAGCAGAAAACAATCTTCCTGAACTGACCATCCCCAACCTTTATAAAGAAATCATAAGAAACGGAGTTATATATCCCAAAATGGTATTGGCTCAAGCTATACTGGAGACCAGATGGTTTCGTTCATCAGTATGCCGGAACAAGTACAATCTTTTCGAGCTTACCAATCCACATACAGGAAAATACTATGAATTCAATCACTCGACGGAAAGTGTGAGAGCTTATTTTACTAAAGTGCAATATAAGTATAAAGGAGGTAACTATTTGCTTTGGCTTGATGAGATTGGGTATGCAGAAAATCCTAATTATATAATGATAGTGGTAGATATTATGAGGGGATTGTAGAATAGATCCATACATCTATGTTTCTGAACAAATTTACTTGTTTTTTCTAATTATATGCCTAACTTTGGCATATGTGCTTATGCAATTTTGTGGCATAATATAAATTTAAAATCTAGTATTTATGGCAGCAAATAAATTTGGCAGGTATGTATGGCTTGTTGATTTAATCAAATGTCATCCATATATCACATTCAAGGAGATTAGTGATAAGTGGGAAAACAGTGGATTAGGTGACGGTAAACCGTTACCGTGGAAAACATTTATGAATCATAAGGAGGCAGTGCAGACAATTTTTGATATAATTATATCGTGCGATGCTAAACGTGGATATGGATATTATATCGAAGATGCGGATAGATTGGAGGGCAATGCATTCCGTGCTTGGCTGATAGACTCGTATGCAACATTAAACCAGCTTCAGGCAGACAGGAGGTTAGAGAAACGTATTTCGTTTGAGAAGATTCCTTCAGGGGGTAAATTCTTGCAGACACTTCTTCAGGCTATGCGTCAGAGCTGTGTACTTGAAATTACACATCAAGGTTTTGGTAAATCTCATGCAAGTACGTTTCAGGTAGAACCATTCCATCTCAAAGTATATAACCGCCGTTGGTATCTGATAGGCAGATCAGTCTATTCAGATGATATAAGAACATACGCTCTCGATAGGATTCAGAATGTTGTAATCACTGATATAAAGTTCGAAATACCAAATACGTTCAATATAGATAAATATTTCGAAGGGTGTGTAGGCATAATAGCCGATGCGGAATATGATATAGAACATGTTATAATCAAGGCTTACGCATGGGCAAGACAGTATCTCTCTACATTGCCTATACATGAGTCTCAACGGGTATTATCCTCAGATGATGAGTCTATTACATTTGAGTTCAATGTACGTCCCAATTATGACTTCGTTCAGATGCTTTTACAACAGACAGACCAGATAGAAATTATTGAACCACAGTGGTTGAAAGATGGAATATGTCATATTGCGGAGAATATAATATCGTATTATAAGAAATGATTATATGCAAAGTAAGTCTGATTTAAAATATTATAGCAATAGATTTTGATGAAGTGTCCATAGCTGCTATGCCAAGAAAATAACTGTTACCATCATTGGAATGTGCCGGTAATAGGTATGAAATGTGTACAAGATCGTTTTTGAGGGAGTTAAATGATAAATAATAAATGATATATATATTATGAGAAAAGATGATTTAGAGAATATTGTCAAAACCTTATTTCCCAATCATAAGTATAATTGGCAAGGAATAGGTTTTTGGCAAATAGAAGCAAGCCCTTTTTTGTTGGACCAAAATATTCATTATGAATTGTCTAACAATCGAGTTGAGTTTCATATTGAAAGTTATAGTTCCAATTGGAAAGATATCAGGGGGACATTATATGAAAATTGGGACCTATTAATAGAAAATAATATTTTGTCTGATAAATGGTGGAGACGTAATGATTGCAGCTATTTCTTGAAAGATACATCATTGTCCATAGAAGAACAACTGAAAAGATTATGCAATGTTTTGCAGCCTATAATAGATAAATATGTTGAAAATAAAGGACTTCGTCCAAAACATATTGATAGGCCAGCTCCAAGTAATAAACTTTTTAATGATATAAATAATGATTTAGTAAGTTTATATAATAGAGTTACATTGGAAGAACTTTTTGATGTCCCTTTGCAAATACCTGATTATCAAAGGATATATTGTTGGGATAAGAGAAACGTAGAACAACTTTTTCTGGATGTATTTGAAGCTGCTGATACATATCATTTGGGTACAATTATTATACACAAACATGATGAAGCTTATGATATTGTTGATGGACAACAGAGGCTTGTTACATTAACATTGTTAATGGAAGCATTGCAATATGAATATTGTTTACCATTATTAAAGCAACGTTTTCTTTCAGAACAAGCAAAAAATTATATTGCTTATAACAAGTATCTTTGCAAACAGTTTGTTTCTAGTTATAATTTAGATCCTTATCATATTGTAAAAAATATATGTTTCGATGTTTTAGTCATAAATTCAGAGAACTTTGAATTGGCATATACATTTTTCTCAAATGAGAACTCTCGTGGAAAATCACTTACAGATTTTAATCTTCTAAAAGCGCACCACTTAAGGTATATTGAGAATGAATCTCAGCAGGAGCATTTAGCAACACGTTGGGATAATTTAACCTCTAAGACTGATGATAATGAAACTGATTTGGAACAGTCCTTAGGAGAACATATTCTGAGGTTACGCAAATGGATTTTAGCAGAGATAGTTACTACCGAAAAGTATGTTGTTAGAAATGAATATTCAGCATCACCAGAAATCGATAGCGTTCCAGCATATGGTGAGCGTTTTCATTTTAATGAATCAATAATAGGTGGAGTACATTTTTTCTTATATTCAGAAAAGATGACTGAAAGATTTAGAGAATATGCAAATACTTGTGAACATAAAACACTGGTTAAGAACTTAAACCGTGAGTCTCATTATCGATATAGTCGATTGATCGATTCTTTGTTATTTGGATATTACTTAAAGTTTGGACAGCAATATTTGGCTGAAGCTTTATATGTTATAGAAAAGACTGTATCTGTTCATCGATACACTAATACAAGAGCTTTAGATTATAAAATAATGGAATATGTTGCAGACAGTCGTATTATTATGATGATTGAACGTTCCACTTCTCCTACTTTTTTTATTGCTGGGCTAAGGCGAAGTGAATATGTTCAATTAGAAGATAGAATACGTAAACGGTATTATGAATGCACCAAAAATATGTATATGCAGATTTTAGATAGATTTACTATAAAGGAAATATTGAATGATTTAAAAAAAGTATATGAATTATGAGAAAAATAAATCCAATAACACCTAGTACAATTGTTTCCCAAAGGTTTATAATACCTCTTTATCAAAGGTTGTTTGAATGGGAGGACGAACAGCTTAGTGTATTATTAAATGACCTGAAAGAACGTTTCTTTATCACTAGACGTTCTATTAATGAAAGAAATAAGGCTTATTATATTGGTATGTTGACAGGTTGTACAGATGATAGTGGAATCATTAATCTGGTTGATGGGCAACAACGTTTTACAACAATGATGCTTTTAGGTATTGCTATGAACTACTATTATGAGGACTGGAAGTATTTTGTGACTCAGGACAGATTAACCTTTAAAGCAAGAGATGATGATAAAAAATACCTTCAATATTTAATTGATTTTCATGTGAAGAAAGAGAAAGATAATACTATGCCAACGAAAATAAATTTAAAAATGCAACATGGGCTTGATTTTATTCTTAACTTTCTGACAGAAAAATTTAAAGAGGACGAAAGAGAGGAATTTTGTAAGTATGTATACAATAATCTAACCTTTTTTGTTTCAGAGTTACCAGGAAATTATAGTAAATCTCCTAAGAAGCTTAATAAGTATTTTGAGACTATGAATTCTGCGGGTAAAAGTCTTGAACAGCATGAAAAAATCAAGGTTGATTTGTTGAAAAACTGCATTGATAATGACCTCAAAGGTATGTTCACATATATATGGAATAGTGTGGAGCGTATGGATGTGAAACTACTATCTGACGAGCAGTATAGTGCGGAATTAGGTTGTTTAGACAATGAAATAGAAAATATATTTGAAAATCCAGATACTTTTGAAGTAAAAAAATGTTTTGAAGATAATCATGGCATCGAGATTGAATATATTATGCCTTCGACAGATAAGCCTAATATTTATGGTAATAAGAAGGAAATAGGATCTGTAATAGATTTCCAAGAACTTCTCTTGTTAACTTATAATATAATCACAAATAGTAATATTATACTTGACAAACATAAATTAGCTGAGACTTTCAGAAACTTCCCTATAGAAAAGATTCCACAGTTTTACAGAAAATTATATTTACTAAGATTATTACTTGATCGTTACGTTATAAGAGTTGAAAAAAAAGACGGAAAAAACATTTATAGATTAAGATTGTCAGATAATGATAAACCTTTAAGTGAGGATGAAAAACGGCTAATTCAATATCAGTCTATGTTGTATGTTTCATCATCAAACCAACAGTGGTTAAAGTCTTATTTGGAATGGTTAATGAATTCAGAGAATAGAAAATCTGATGCAACAGTATTGCTTAATAAGTTAAAAGAAATAGACAATAATATTCATAAACTTCCTCCGTTGGATGAAATGGCTTATAATAAAGGTATAGACCGATACTGGTTCTGGCGTTTAGATTATTACTTATGGGAAAAAAGAGAACTGTATTTTACCATAGAAGAACAAAAAGTTGTGAATGATTATGTCTTTAGAATGAATCGCTCAATAGAGCATTTACACCCACAGAATCAATCTGAAAATACAGAATGGGAGAACATTGATATAAACTCATTTGGAAACTTAGCAATGATTTCGTCAAGTTTTAATTCGACTCAAAGTAATGATTACGTAGGAGTGAAGTTCGCAAGAGTTGAGAAACAAGTCAATAATAATGATTTAGAAAGTCTAAAAATGTATTTGATGTATTTACAATCTAAAAAAGAAGGATGGACTCTATATAAGAAGAATAATCATCAAATTGAAATGTACAAATTACTTGAAGACTCCTATAAATAAATTTCGACTTATCTTAATTTCCATATCTAGTTATTCATATAGATAAATGAATATGGTATGTCATATTAATGGATAACAGATAAATATATATTATGTGAAATCACATATTATGGAATTACTGATGAAATGTCATTACTATCCCTTAATTTGGCATATCAGCATATATACTTTTGGCACATCAATAACAGAATGTTTAATCCTTAAAAAATGAATTTATGTCAAGAGTATTCAAAGTAACTCCGAAGAGAGTAAAGAGAACAAACGGAACAGTACTGACACCTGAAATGGAAGTGACTGTAACGACCCAAACCCACACTTCAGATCCATTTTATAATGGAGCAAAAGAACTGAAGGAAGCTTATATGCGTATGTATGGCTTTGATTATCAGAAAGCTTGTTGCAGTAAGAATGATTTTGACTTCAAGAAATTAGATTAGTATTACGCATACCTGATGGCAGTAGAAGGATATCAGCTCTTCTACTGCTTTTCTAGTTTTCTAATAAAGACATTTAAGTATGGAAGAAAATACTAATTCAACAATACCTTTCTATTTCCCTAAAGAATATAAATCTATTGTCTCTATAATAGGTATTGGAGGTGGAGCCGGAAGAATAGTAAATGAAATGCAGGTTCATGAATTTTTAAAGCGATATTTATACGTGTTTGACATGAATAGAAAAGAAATGGAGGAACTGTCATTGCTGCATAAATATTTGATAGGAACAGACGAATTGGGAAGTGGAGATAAAATACTCGACGGATTATATGACCATGTATCTGATACCCCATAACAGATCAGACTTGAAATATTCTGTATCATCTTTGTACCGCCGATCCACAGATAATTGACCGCAAGGTAATAAAATGGCATGGCAAAAATATTTCCGGTGAGCATGGCAACAAATACTGCAAGCGAATATGCAAAAAATGATACTCCTGCGATATCTATAAACCAGTAAAATACATACTGTATACAGTTAATCTGATTCGCCAGACATACTAACACGCCTGCAATAAAAGCGATCAGCTCCGGGACAAACAGAAACACAAATCCTGACACATAATTTGTGATATAAAGTTCCCGTCTGTCCACCGGCAATGAATGTATCATATTTGCATTGCGTGGATTATATAAATAGGAAAATACTGCAAGTGCAGCCACCGCTGCCGCAACAAAAACAGGTATCACCGATCCCGCATCTGACAGCATGGAACCAACAACATAGTACTGTTTATGTTCAAACGGCATATTTCCAATATAATTATTTTCAACATTCGCATAAATCAATCCGATGCTGACCGGCACCACCATGATCAGATAGCAAAGATATACCACCCAGATCGGCCAGTAATGTGTAAGATTCTTTCGAAATATCGTCATATTAAAAGAGGATGTCTTTGACTTCATAATCAGCACCTCCCATCTCGTAAATAAAGATTTCTTCCAATGTCAGTGGAAGCACATCCACGATCAGCGGATTTGTTTCGGCCAGTGCTCTTTTGGCATCTTCCGGATTTCCCTTTACGATCAATGTATATACACGTCCTGTATTAGACATATGAAGGACTTCAAATTCTTCCGGTAGTTTCGGCACACCGCTCTGACATGCGACCTGGATCTTTGACACATTTCCCTGCAGATCACTTAAGGAACGTTCGATCATGATTTTTCCCTGATGCATGATACCAACATGGTCACAGACATCCTCCAGCTCTCTTAAATTGTGGGATGATACCAGTACTGTCATCTGATTTTCTGCAACTTCTGACATGATAATGCTCCAGATCTGTCTGCGCATGACCGGATCAAGTCCGTCCACAGGTTCATCTAAGATCATAAACTCCGGTTTTGCACAGATCGCAAGCCAGAAAGCAACCTGTTTCTGCATTCCTTTCGACAGTCGTCTGATACTTCTTTTTACGTCGATATTCGGGAAAAACTCCTGCATACGGTAAAAAAGTTTTTCATCAAATGCAGGATAAATTCCCTGATAAAAACGTTTCATTTCCATCGTGTCTGCCTGCATAAAATAAAATATTTCATCCGGAATATAGGAAAATTTTGCTTTTACTTTTTTATTTTCATATACAGGTTCTCCTGCAATTAAAACTTCACCCGCATCCGGTTTATATACCCCTGTAATATGGCGGATCAATGTTGATTTACCCGCTCCGTTTGGTCCGACCAGTCCGTATATCGCACCTTTTTCCACATGCATATCCACACCTTTCAATGCACGAAATCCCTCAAAGGACTTTTCCAAATGACTTACCTGTATCATTGGTCCACCTTCCCTTCTGCCAGATTATCCATACGTTCGACCAATTCCTTTTCCTTTACAGACAAAAAGAATAGTTCTTCCACAATCTCATCAAATTCCGTCAATAACTCTTTCGCTCTCGCATCATATACTTCTTTTCGTTCTGCAACAAAAGTTCCTTTTCCAGTGACCGTATAGATATAACCTTCACTTTCCAGATCCCGATAGGCTTTCTGTATCGTGTTCGGGTTAATGGCAAGCTTTGCCGCAAGTTCCCGGACTGATGGCAGTTTTTCATCTGCAGAAAGAGAATTTGATATTACAAGTTTTCTGAGTCCATCCTTGATCTGTTCATAGATCGGTTTGGAATCACGATAATTTAACTGTATCAATCAGATACCCCCTGTCCGTACTAACCGTACTATTTTCTATCATACGGTCACTATAACACGGGGCATCTGCTGATACAATAAAGATAATCCTATGATATTATGAAGATATTATGAAGATTTTATGAAGCCTGCAGCCTGTTATCCTAAAAAAATACAACCTTTTGTCATCTGCGCCTGACTAACCCAGATATACACGCAGTAACTCAAATGTGTTTTTCACACCATCCTTATGGCTTCTCTCATATCCGTGGGATGCGTATACACCCGCACCGATCAGTCCGTGGCGCACATCATAGCCTGCTGTCAGTGCCACATCTGCATCTGAGCCATAGTATGGGTAAACATCCACCGCAAAATCAATATCGTTGTCTTTTGCTGCTTTGATCAGTCCTGTAACAACATCATAATTGTAAGGTCCCCTGCTGTCTTTTGCACAGATAGATACCTGTGTTTCCCTGCAGGAGAGTCCATCTCCCACACAGCCCATATCCACGGAGATCACTTCTGTCACACCCTCCGGGATAGATGCTGCACCGCCATGTCCGACTTCCTCGTAAACTGTGATATGCTGGTATATCATGCGCTCTGTCGTGATATTTTCTTCTTTTAAATATTTTGCATATCCAAGTAAAATACCGACGCTTAATTTGTCATCCAGAAAACGGCTCTTGATATAACCTGTCTTTGTGACCGTAGTGCGCGGATCAAAGCATACAAAATCACCTGCCATGATACCTAATTTCTCTGTTTCTTCTTTAGACGCTGTTTTCTCGTCAAGCACGATCTCCATCTCATCCCAGCTTCGTTTGGTATCACTGTAATCCCCGTTCACATGGACAGAAGCGTTAGAAAGCTGGCAGGTTCCCTCAAAAATACCGGCAAATCTGCTTGCCACACGACAGTTTTCTGCCTCCGCATTGTTGGCATTCATGCCACCGATCGGAGATACCTTTAGTCTTCCGTTTGACTTGATCTCTGTTACGATCGCACCGAGTGTATCAATATGTGCCTCTAACATCACTGCATTGTCTTTCTCTTTACCTCCTAATGCGACAAGAACGCCGCCTTTTACGGTAAGTTCCGGCTCATATCCTAACGCACGGTATTCGTCTAAGACAAAATCTGCCACCTCTTTGGTGTAGCCTGACGGACTGTCGATCGCAAGGATCTTTTTTGTTTCTTCCACGATATAATCAACGTAATTTTTCTTTTCCATTTTTAATCTCCATTTCTGTGCTGTCCTCCAGCGCATCTTAAGTTTGTGCGCCAGCACAAATCTTACGTGTGAAAAATATATTTTTCACACTAATCTCCATTCTTTTCTTTCAGATAAATAAATCCTCCAAGATTTCCCCTTTTTCCATGGCTGGCACGGTGGGAAAATAACAGATCCGGATTACAGCAGGTACAGATATTTGTAACTGCGATCTTTTCCTTTAAAACACCTGCCTCTGTCAGGACGATCTCATTCGCCTTCCAAAGATCAAGCTGATACTTGCCATTTTTCTTATCCAGAAGGATTTCATCCGTATGACCAGGGAATGCTTTCTTAAAAGCATCTGCAACATCCTCACTGACCTCATAGCAATCCTGACATATGGACGGACCGATGGCACAGACTAAATCTTCTGCCTCAGTGCCAAATTCACGCTTCATTGCTGTGATCGTGGCTGCCCCCATTCTTCCAACGGTTCCCTTCCAGCCGGAATGGCTCATTCCGATTGCCCGGTGCACCGTATCCACAAAATATAACGGCACACAGTCCGCATAAAAAGTTGAGAGCACAAGTCCCGGCTCATCTGTGATCAGACCATCGATATCCTTATAATCTCTCTCTTTTACAATACCTTTTCCGGCATCCGCTGCCGTCACTCTTTTTATATTTGTCGTGTGTGTCTGGTCTGTAAAAACAAACTTTGAAATATCTGTTTTCATCGCACCGGCAAGTCTTTTAAAATTTTCCCGTACAGCCGCTTCCTCGTCTCCGCGCGTAAAACTTAAATTCAGGGATTCATAAATTCCTTTACTTACACCACCACATCTTGTGGTAAAACAGTGCTCTACGATTCCGGTCTGCTCAAGCAGAGGATATTTAAGGAGCTGTAGTCCTGCCCCCGCTCCACTTTCACACCATACTTCTTCTAATACAACGTCATTATTTTTCTTTTTAAAATTCACACTGTCATCCTTCCCATTCTAAAGATATCCCTGATACTCAAATGCATTCTTTATGAGTTCCACCTCATCACCAGATACAGCTGCAACATCAAAGCGGCACGGCGTATCCATTCCACAGCCATGTGTCAGCAGATAATAGGATGCGACCTTGCTGATCGTGCGCTGTTTTTTTGGTGTTACTGCCTCTGCCGGACGTCCACACCTGCTGTTTCTACGATATTTCACTTCAATAAACACAAGGTATCCCTGATCTTTTGCAATGATGTCGATTTCTCCCATGCGACAGCGAAAATTATACTGCAGGATCTCATATCCTTTTGTTTGTAAATATTCTCCCGCTGTTTTCTCATATGCAGCCCCCACTGCACGTTTATTTACTTTCTCCGTAGTTTATCCCCCATTGTTCCGCTATTTTATTTTACATTTTCCATCCTGTAAAAACAAGACCTGATCACAGTAATCCTGCCCTGCTTAATTTTGCTTTCATTTTATCCATATCATCTACAAACACCAGGATTTCTGCCACAACATCATAAAGTTCCGGCGGTATCGTATCACCGATCTGAAGTTTTGAGAGAGTTTCTGCCAATTTATTATCCTGATAAAACGGCACATCATTTTCTTTCGCTTTTTCAATGATACGCTCTGCAACTTCTCCTTTTCCCGCTGCTAATATCTTCGGTGCCGCATCACCCGGCTCATATGCTACCGCCACTGCAGTTTTCTGTTTTTTCCCCTGTTCTTTATTTTTTCCATCAAACCACATAACAAACTGCCTCCTGCGCTGCTTATGCACGTACATCAAACGAATATCTGTGAACCATTCCCATCTGTGGCATATCTTTCTGCAGAAAATCTTCTACAAATTCAACCTTTTTTTCTTCTTTTGACATCGTAATGCTGCAATGATACCCTTTCTGTGCCAGTCTCTTTTCTAACACCGGAAGATGCTTTTCGATCAGATCATAGGACGCATCATCTGCAATATGAAAATTTGTCTTTACATTTTTGTCCTTCATGCGGATAGAAACATCCGTGGAACCTAAATTATCAAGATCTAAATGCAAAAAAGCGGTCAGTTCTGCTTCCGGATCATTCAGATTCTTTTTATTGGTGTACACATACAAATCCCCGGATGCATTCTGTCCCGACAATTTTAGTGGAAGCTGTACATAAGTATACACCTGATTGATCTGGTTCATAAATTCCACATTGCTGCGGATGTCTGCTGCCGTCTGTACAAAAGAGTTCTGTGTGACTCCTGCAGCTTTCATTACATTTTCCATCTGTTTCATCTGGTGATCTAAACGTTCATAAAGTTCACTGACCTTAGATGTTTCTTTTAACTGTTCTGGTTCAAGCAGCCACTGTTTTTGGGCACGGTTCTTTAAGATCGCAGCAAATTCCTTACTTCCGAACAGTTTGGTCATTCCTGCAAATCCATACTCCCGGTTCTGTCCTAACGCATCCCGGAGTGTATTTAAAAAATCTTCTGCCGTCATGGACTGTTTTAAATTTACTTCCGGTTCTGTCACTGTCTGCGCTAATTCTAATGTCTTCTTCCCCGCATCCTCTCCTGACATTGTATCCACAAACACATCTTCCTCTGCATTCATCTCAAAAAGATCTGTATTGCCGGTCAGCGTCGGGATATTCTGCAGTAAACGTTTTAAATGATCCAGACCATTCTGATCTAAGATCTGCTCTAACGTGTCCGTCTGCATCTGCGTATTTTTTAATGATGCATTTTCTGCTCCTGACTCTGCCGTTCCCATTGAAAGCAGATCTTTTGCAGTCTGCTGCATCTGCGCTTCTCCAGCTGCTGTTTGATTCTGAATCTGATCTGCAGCTGTCTCTGTATTTATGTTGCCACCGGCATTTACTGTTGCGCCTGCTTGTATATTTCCATCTGCATTTATGGCTGTGCCTGCCTGTATGTTTTCTCCGGCATTTATGGATGCTCCTGTCTGATCCTGCTGTAATCCATCCGCAGCCTGTGTGAAACTTTCTCCCTCTCCGTTTAAAATATCTAATACTTTCCCATATAATTCAAAGGACTGCTGCTCTCCTAAATCCGCATCTCCTAAAAGACGTCCGAGCTGATTCATTGCAAGATCCATTTCATCTACGATCGCATGCTGGTCAGCCATATAATTTTCAAACTGTGATGCCATCTCTGTACTGACCGGAAGTCCGATCTTTGTCATCAGAACCGCTGTATTTACATTGACATTTGGATTGCTTCCTATAACTCTTCCCATATCAAGAATACTCTGTTTACTGATCGACATCTGTTCTTTCATCATGGAATCCACCATCGTGATATTCCGCTCTGTCGCCGGAACTCCTGCGGCAGTCAGAGCATTTAACAGGATCGGATTATTGATATTGCCTGCCTGAACATAAGGACGAAGTGCGATCGTTGTCCCATCATTGGAACGAACCTGAAAAAACATAGACTCACCCGGCTGAATGGATACTTTTCCATCGAGTCTTGCTGTTATAGTCTGTCCGTTTCCGAGTGCCAGAATAACTTTGCCATTTTTGACACTGTTAACCGTTCCTTCAAACGTGCTGCCCGGCTCTAGTTCCTGCATGGATGACACAAGTTTCTGTGTTCCCTGTGCACTCATAAGTTCCTCTGTTCCGTTTTTGACATTCTGACTGTACTGCCCCAACATATCTCTGATCTGCATAACAAACCTCATTCCCATGTGCGAAAAATATATTTTCACACTACACCCGATTTCAAACATTTACTCTATAAAATTATGGATAAAACTCCTGCGGTGGATCGGGGATGCGCCGTATTTCTTTAATGCCGCAATATGCTCCGCCGAACCATATCCTTTGTTTGACGCAAAACCATACTCCGGAAGGATCTGGTCATATTCAACCATCAGTCTGTCCCTCGTCACCTTTGCGATAATACTCGCTGCACCGATGGAAATACTCTTTGCATCTCCTTTTATGATCGGTACCTGCGGAATTGTAACTTCCGGTATCGTCACCGCATCATTTAATAATATATCGGGTGAAGGATTTAATTTACTTATAGCTTCACGCATTGCTTCATAAGTTGCCTGTAAAATATTAATCTCATCGATCCTTTGCGGCGGCACCATACCGATCCCTGTTGCGACCGCCTTCTCCATGATCTCATCATAAAGTTCCTCACGTTTTGCCGCTGTAAGTTTTTTAGAATCATTGATATATAGTATATCGCAGTCTTTGGGCAGAATCACCGCACCGGCAACAACCGGACCGGCAAGAGGTCCTCTTCCTACCTCATCTATTCCACAGATATATGCATACTCACTGTATTTTCGCTCATATTCCTGCAGATTCCAGATTCTTTTTCGCTCTTCCTCTAATTTTTGCAGGCGCTTTTTTGCCTGCTCCACAAGTTTTTTAACGCCGCTTCTCTCATCCGGCTCATAAGAAGCAATAAAAGAAGGCAGCATTGCTTCCGTTGCCGCCTTTAATTCATCTTTGATCTGTCCTATTTTTCGTTCTTCCATCTCTGACACTTCCATTTCTGCTGTCTGTATTTTGTACAATAGCTCACATATTTTACGGGTATCCCTGTGTCAGGAACCATGTTTTAGAAAACCGATTTCTGAAAACGGATAAATACGAAGCCATGCACGTCCTATGATCCTGTTTTTCGCGATCAGTCCGACTTCTTCCATACGGCTGTCCATGCTGTTATTCCGGTTATCCCCAAGCACAAAATATTCATCCGCCCCGAGATCTATCCCATCTTTTGCCAGTCCCGGATCACGCATCACTTCTTTTCCGTAAGACTCCATCAGCTTTTCGCCATTGATGTAAATAAATCCAACCTCATCGATCTGTACGTTTTCCCCCGGAAGTCCAATGATCCGCTTGATAAAATATCTGCCGTCTTCCTGTGGAAAAACAATAATATCAAACCTGTCCGGATCATGAAAACGATAGGACAGCTTATCTACGATAAGATTATCCCCATCGGAAAGCGTCGGCTGCATGGAAACACCATTTACAACTGTACGCTGTCCCACAAAGTGAATGATCAGAAACGTGATTCCTGCCACAAGTGCAAAATACAGGATCAGTTCTAACACTGCCCTGATATCCGTCTGTCTCACCCGGCACTGTCCTCCTGCATTTTCGGACGTTCCAGTGTGATCTGTCCTAATTTTCCACTCCGGAATTCATCGATCAGAAGTGCAGCTGCTTTACTGTAGTCTAATTCGTTGCCTTTTGAGATGCACTTTCTGTTTTCTGCGATCTGTCCTAAAATTACCGGTGGTTCTGCATCCTCCTCCACACCATAACGTTCATGAAGTACGGACGGATAATCACTTAACAGTATTTTTATCAGCTCTAACGACAGCTCATCAATATTTAATATTTCATCTTTGATCGCACCGATGAGTGCTAAATAAAGTCCGACTCTCTGATCTTCGAATTTAGGCCAGAGAATCCCCGGTGTATCTAACAGTTCCACGTTTTTGTTGAGTCTGATCCACTGTTTTCCCTTTGTAACACCCGGTTTATTTCCAGTCTTTGCACACGCCTTTCCGGCATAAGAATTGATAAATGTCGATTTACCGACATTAGGAATACCGACAACCATCGCACGTACCGGACGGTTTTTGATTCCTCTTTTCCGGTCACGCTCGATTTTCTCCCTGCAGGCTTCCATCACAACATTTGTAACATCCTTCATCCCTGCCTTGCTTCTTGCATCTAAGCAGACCACAAAATAACCTTTTTCACGGAAAAAATCCGACCACTCGCGGTTTCTTCTCGTATCTGACAGATCTGATTTGTTCATCAGAATCAGTCTTGCCTTATTTTTTCCAAGTTCATCTATATCCGGGTTACGGCTTGCGAGCGGTATTCTTGCATCCACCAGCTCAATAACCAGATCGATCAGTTTTATATCTTCCTGCATCTGACGTTTTGCTTTTGTCATATGCCCTGGATACCATTGAAATTGCATATTTTCCTCCATTTCTCTGCATAAAATCTTATATTCTTATTTTTATAGAAATCCAAGTTCCGAGAACGGCGCGATCCGAAACCAGGCTTTTCCTATGATATAGTCTTTTTTTATATTTCCAATATTTGCGTAACGGCTGTCCTCACTGTTATTACGGTTATCTCCCAGAACAAAATATTCATCCGGTCCAAGTGTGATCTCATCCGCCGCAAGTCCTGCATCTTCAATAGATGCAACATCCGTTTCCTCATCAAATGCTTTTCCGTTGACGTATACCGTTCCATTTTTAACCTGTACGGTATCTCCCGGAACACCTATGACACGCTTTACATAGTAATGGGATTTTTCATTTCCATTTGGCAGAAATACGATTATATCATTTGTTTTCGGATCTGTCACTTTATAAACAAAACGGTTTACTAAAATCTGGTCTCCGCCATTTAATGTCTTAGACATTGACTGTCCTACAACACTTGTCCGGAGTCCGATAAAATAAACAAAGGTAAATGCAATAAGTAATGTGAGCGCTATTTCTACTGTCCATGACAAAACTTCTTTTACTACTGTAAAATTGATCTTTTTCTTTCGTTTTCCAAAGTTTAAACCACTTTTTCTTCGTCTTACCACGTCTGTTTTCCTTTCCAAAAAATGTACTTCTATACTTTATCACAAAATGCCACACTTCGTAAACCTTATCCGTGGATAAAATCCCGTTACAGAACAAAGAGTCGCTTGCGACTCTTTCGCGCTCGAGCGATGCTGTTTACAGCTAACTTCTTCTCCGCGAGATGCGCATCCCGCCCGGAGAGCTTTCTGATTCTTAGGACGTAATTTCCTATGAATTAAAAAGCTGCCCCGCTGTGTTTCCACCTGCAGGGCAGTCTTTTTATATTTTACTTGAATTTTTCTCTCTGTTCTTCTAAAAACTCCGGTGTATCAAAATAGTCGATCTTCATTGCATGTTTTACTTCGGCAAGCGTTTTTTCTGCCTCAGCTTTTGCAGTCTCACTGCCTTTCTTTAAGATATCATACACATCATCGATACGGTTTTCGTATTCTTTTCTGCGTGCACGGATCGGAGAAAGCTCTTCCTGCATGACATTATTTAAGAACTTCTTCACTTTGACATCGCCAAGACCACCGCGTGTATAATGATCTTTTAACTCCTGTAAACAGGAATATTCCGGAAGATATTCTGCAAAATGTCCATCATTGCAGAACGCATCCAGATAAGTAAATACTGTATTGCCCTCAAGATTACCCGGATCTTCAATGCGGATATGATTCGGATCAGTATACATGGACATGATCTTTTTCTTTACGTCAGCTTCCGGCTCGGAGAGATAAATACAGTTGCCGAGTGATTTACTCATCTTTGCCTTTCCATCAATACCCGGAAGTCTTAAACATGCCTTGTTTTCCGGCAGTA
>ERZ773136.1938-NODE-1938-length-18552-cov-3.650862_pt1 | contig 18552 bp, 15 predicted proteins | sample MGYA00580855_ERZ773136 | MGnify/ENA primary metagenome ERZ773136 (study PRJEB29015, sample SAMEA2737860) | human gut metagenome | biome: human gut; feature: human-associated habitat; material: faeces | place: China | collected 2012 ... | reverse complement strand
TCGGGCGGTTAGGGTCGGAGATGCCGGCGCGCGAACGCTGAATGGCTTCGCTGACAAGGCGCACGGCCTCATTCTGTCCGATCACGCGTTTGTGGAGAATATCCTCCAAATGCAACAGTTTTTCCCGTTCGCCCTCCACAAGCTTTGACACCGGAATACCCGTCCAGCGCGCCACGACCTCTGCGATCTCTTCATCGGTCACGGTCGAACGCACAAGCATATTCTGATTCTGCGCTTCGGTGATCTTTTCAGCGTCAGCAAGTTTTTTTTGCAAAGCCGGCAAGTCGGAATACTGAAGCTTTGCCGCCGTCTCATATTCGCCGTGAAGCTTTGCTTTTTCGATATCGCCGGACATTTTTTCCATATCGGCTTTGATTTTCTTGACGTTCTCGGTCGCCTGCTTTTCGGAGTCCCAACGGGCTTTCATCTCGTTGAAATTCTCTTTCTTCTCGGCAAGCTCGGCAGTCAGTTTTTCAAGTCTCTCTTTCGAGAGCTTATCGTCCTCTTTCTTTAAGGACATTTCCTCAATCTCAAGCTGCATGATATCGCGTCTGAGGTCATCCAGCTCGCTCGGCATGGAATCGATTTCGGTACGGATCATGGCGCAAGCTTCATCCACAAGGTCAATGGCCTTATCCGGTAAGAAACGGTCGGTGATATAGCGGTGCGAAAGGGTTGCCGCCGCAACAAGCGCGTTATCGTGAATGCGCACGCCGTGGAATATCTCATAACGCTCTTTCAAGCCGCGCAAAATAGAAATGGTGTCCTCCACCGTCGGTTCGTCCACCATGACAGGCTGGAAACGACGTTCCAGAGCCGCGTCCTTTTCAATGTATTTGCGATATTCGTCGAGCGTGGTCGCACCGATACAGTGAAGCTCGCCGCGCGCAAGCATCGGTTTTAGCAGGTTGCCGGCGTCCATAGAGCCCTCAGTCTTGCCTGCTCCGACAATGGTATGCAGTTCATCGATAAAGAGGAGAATCTTGCCCTCGGCTTTTTTGACCTCGTTCAACACCGCTTTAAGACGCTCTTCAAATTCGCCGCGGTATTTTGCGCCGGCGACAAGAGCACCCATATCGAGTGAAAAAATGGTTTTATCTTTCAATCCGTCCGGCACATCGCCGCGGACGATTCTTTGAGCAAGTCCCTCGGCGATCGCCGTTTTGCCGACGCCCGGTTCGCCGATAAGCACCGGATTATTTTTGCTTTTACGCGAAAGAATGCGGATAACGCTGCGGATCTCGGAATCACGGCCGATGACCGGGTCGAGCTTTTGTTCGCGTGCGCGTTCCACCAGATCCGTACCGTACTTGGCAAGCACATCATAGGTGTCTTCGGGATTATCGCTCGTGACAGGCGACGTTTTCACCTTGGCAAGCTCATCGGTAAAGGCCTGTTTTGTAATGCCGTATTTGGCGCAAATATCCTTTACGGTCGAATTGCCCTCCGACAGAAGTCCGAGGAAAAGGTGTTCGACCGAGATATATTCGTCCTTCATGCCGCTTGCGGCTTTTTCGGCAAAGCGCAACACTGCGGAGACTTCGCCGGACGGATAAAGGTCGTCATTTGCGCCGGTAACTTTCGGCAGACGGTTAATGGCTGCGTCAAGCTCGCCTAAGATCGAACCGACTACATCGGTATTTCCGGTTTTCTGCCCGATACGGTAGACAAGCGTTCCGACAAGGCCGCCGTCCTGCGACAAAAGCGCATACAGAAGGTGTTCCGGCATAAGCGTCTGATTCTGTTTTTCACGGGCAAGATTTTGTGCGTCGTTAATGGTTTGGATGGTTTTTTGAGTAAATTTTTCAGCGTTCATAGTGTTTAACTCCTTTCGGAATCATTCATGGTTTTGCGTTTTTATAAAAGAACAGTCCGTTTTTCAAGGTCGGCGGCATACATATCAGAAAGTGTCCGTGCGTCCGCGCCGCCGATACAGGCCTTTAGCATGCGGTCGATAAGGCTAACGTAATCGGTAATGGCCTTGGATATTTCCGCCGCGTCAAGCATTTCGCCGCCGGGTGCGCCGCTGCGCTTGGCCGGATAGGCAAGCGTCCGCACGAAACGGCCGCCGTCGAGCGAATAGGCTGCGTCGATCGGGAGCATATGCGTTTCAATGCGCTCCAAGCAGCGGAAAAAGCGGTTTAGCAACTCCAATAACCCCTGCGACTGTGTGCGGAAGTTGACAGAAAGCGTTCCGATCGGCTCGCCGGGGACAAAGCCGGAGGCAAGCTCGACGTCATACCTGAGCGTCGGATGATATTTGTACGCAAGGCTGGAGCGCACGGCAACGCGCCCTGTATTGGGGGCAAAGAGCGGCACGAGGTCGCGTGAGGCGGCAAGCAGCTGCTCAATACCCGAAAAAATGTCGTTTGCCTGCTGTTCGGGCGTGCGCACGCTGACGTGTTCCGCCAAAATGCGGTTGACAAGGCTCGAACGGTTGGTTCCCATTTTATGGGCAAGCAAGTCGATCTCGCGCATGACGTCGTCCGACAGCATTAGGCTATACAGTGTTTTTTTCATATTTATATCACCCTTTCGGCGAATTCGGTTTTCTTTTCTTTTCTTTACGCGATAATTATAGCACGCGATATATAATTTGTCAAGCGATTTATATAACTTTCACTGAAAGTTTTATAAAGTTTCAGCAAATTTTCACATTCATCCGGCATATCAATGCGTCTTGGAGCGGTATTCACGCGGCGTATAGCCGGTTTTGGCGGTAAAGAGCTTTCCGAAATGGGTTATATCGCCATAGCCGAGCAGCAGAGCGATATCCTTGATACGAAGGTCAGAATCGGCAAGCAGCTTTTTAGCATGCTCCAGCCGAAGCGACAGCAGATACTCCTTAGGCGACATGCCGTATTTCTGACGGAACAGCTGCTCAAAATACCGGTAACTGATCCCGCAATTGTCTGACAGCGTTTCTAACCGGAAATCGCCGTTTAAAAAATTTTCCTCCATTTGTTCGACAGCTTGCGCGATCTTCACATACTTTTCGGACGGCAGAAACAGCCTTTCCGCTTCCGCCGTATGCTCCAAGATCTGATAAAACAGCGATTTACAGGCAAGAATTCCCTTGTCGGTACGTTTATCATAGGCGGCCTCCATTTTGGCAAAAAGGCCGGCAACCGGGTTAGACGCCGGCAATTTCACAAGAAACGGACGCGCCGGTTCGGTTTCGGCCGCCATTTCAAAATCGACGGTGTACACATCGCTTTTTTTGTCGGAAAACGCAATGGTATATTCTTCATTTTTCGGGATATACAGCACCGAATGCGGTACGGCGGCAACGGTTTTATCGGCAAAACGGTAGGTCTCCGTGCCTTGCAGCGTATATAAGAAGCCGTGGTGGCGGCGGCCGGTATTGTGCATAGGATAGTTTTCGGGAAAGGCAATGTAGTTATGCACAAAACAAATGTCGGCAAGGCAAAGCCGGTTGAAAAAAGATAGCGTCTGCATTTCGTATTTCTCCATGTTCATTTCTTATTCTGCATTATATACCGGTTTTTTTGAAAAATCAAGTATATTTTTGTGTTCGTAAAAACACTGTTTTTCGCTTTTACGCCTTTACATCCGTTTCTTCTGTATGGTACAATGCCTGCAAAGGGAGTGAAGCCGATGAGCTATATTAACGAAAACGACAGACACTACATCGAAAACAAATATCACCGAACGGACGAAGCCTTTGATCCGTTTGACCGATTAAACTATCACGGCTACGAATACGACACCACCACCGGCCTTGACGACGCGCAAATGCATGACGCTCTGGAGGCCTTATTCGAAAAGACGCGTGCTCTGCCGCACGCGCTTGCCAAGGCCAAAGGCTTTGCCTTTGTTCTCGATAACGCGCGTATCGACGTTTCGCCGAACGACTATTTTTTCGGCCTGTACAACTGGGCGCGTCCGCTCACCAAAACCTTTCTTTCCAAATGGAACAATGAGGTCTTTGATACCATGCCGGACATAAAAGAGCTTATGCACGATTACAACGTTTCGGGTACGGCTGAGCTATGGCTCGACACCGAACACGCTGTGCCGTACTGGGTGGACATTTTAAAGCTCGGCTTTCCGGGACTTTTGGAGCGCGTTCGGAAGTATCACGAAAGCTGTGCCGACCTTACGCCGGAAAAGAGAGCCTTTTATCAGGCGATGGAAACCGAATATGAGGCGATTTTGCATTTTCTTTCACGCCTTGCCGACTATGCCGACGCGCATCCGAGCGAAAAGAGCGCGCGTATCGCAGCCGCTCTTCGAAGCATTCGCACCGGTGCGCCGCAAAGCACCTTCGAGGCCTTGCAGGTCATGTACACCTATCACGCCTGCAGCGAATATGTGGAATGCTACCAAGCGCGCTCCTTGGGAAACGGACTTGACCGGAGCTTATATGCGTTTTGGAAACGCGATATCGAAACCGGCACGTTTACACGCGGCGAGATCAAGGGCTTTCTTGCTTATTTTCTGCTTCAGTTTTCCGCTGTCGGCAACTATTGGGGACAGCCGTTTTATCTTTGCGGCACGGATTATGACGGCAAGACCGACATAAGCGAGTTTACGCTCGATATTTTGGAGGTCTACGACAGTCTTGACCTATACAACCCAAAGATCCAGGTAAAGATCAACCCAGACACCAATCCGAAGATCATTTATAAAGTGTTGGAAATGATCCGCGCCGGCCACACGAGCTTCGTGTTCTGCTGCGAGCCGGGCATTGTCAAATCCTTGATGAGCTGCTATGGCGTGACTGAGGAAGAAGCAAAAAATGTCGATATCAGCGGCTGCAACGAAATGCATATCTGCGGCAAGGAATCCTGCATGATATCGGCGCTTCCCAATGCGGCTAAAGCCATCGAATACGTGTTTAACGACGGGATCGACCACGTCACCGGCAAGCGTTTGGGACTTGCGACCGGCGACGCGGCAAAAATGGAAAGTTTTGAAGAGTTCTACGCGGCGTTCCAAAAACAGTTTGCCTACATTCTCGACACGGTCATGGACGCGGCACGGCGCTACGAAAAGCATGTTGCCGAAACCAACCCGTCGGTACTTTTATCGGCGGCAGTGGAAAGCAGCCTTGCAAAAGGCGTGGACGCGTATGCGTTTGGCTTCAAATACACGACGTCCTGTCTCATGCTCTGCTCGTTTGCCACAACAGTGGATTCGATTTTAGCCGTAAAAGAGTTGGTATTTGAAAAGAAAGCCGCCACGCTTGCCGAATTTAAAGACGCGCTTCAGCACAACTGGGAAGGCTACGAGAATCTTCGCCGTCTGGCGTTAAATGCACGCGACAAATACGGGAATGCAAACAAGCAGGCTGATTTATATGCGGCAGCGCTGTTCCGGTGGTTCAGCGTATATGTCACGGGGCAGAAGAACAGCCGCGGCGGCGTTTACAAGGTCGGCGTGCCGTCCACGCTTCACTTTATCACCCAAGGAAAAGTAACCCAAGCCACGCCGGACGGTCGGAAAGAGGGCGAAGAATGCTCCAAAAATGTAGCTCCCGTCATCGGCATGGAGCGCGGCGGCGTGACGGCGATGATCCGTTCGGCGCTTGCAACCGGGCCATGGCTGTTCTCGGAGGCCTATGTGCTTGACGTCATGCTGCATCCGTCCGCCGTGAGCGGCGCAGACGGGCTTGACGCTATGAAGGGCCTGATTGACACCTACATGAAGCACGATGGGATATCCATTCAATTCAATATCTTCAGCGCCGAAATGCTGCGCGACGCACAGGCGCATCCCGAAAAATACAAAAATCTTCAGGTTCGCGTTTCCGGCTGGAATGTTCTTTGGAACGATTTGAGCCGTGAAGACCAAGAAGCCTACATCAAGCGCGCCGAAAGCTTTGGCGCATAAACAGTGAGGGAAGAAAATGAAAAAAATACTTCTTATCGGGGATTCCATCCGCAAGGGCTATGACGCATATGTACGCGAAAGCATGGCCGGCCTTGCCGAGGTATACTTTCCCGAAGAAAACTGCACGTTTACCACCAATATTTTACGCTTTCTGCACGTCTGGGCGGACAATTTAAAGCTATACGACGCCGATGCGGTGCATTTCAACGCCGGGCTTTGGGACACGTTACGCATCTATGGAGACGACGTTTTAGTAAAGCCGGACACGTATGCCGACAATTTAAAGCGCATTGTAAGCCGCATTCGCTTTTTGTTCCCGAACGCCAAAATTCTTTTTGCAACCACAACGCCGGTTCGTGAAGATGGGTATTTTACCGATTTCGAGTCCCGCACCAATGACGATGTGCGCCGGTACAATCAGATTGCAAGGGATATTTTTTCCGGAACGGACGTTATTCTCAACGACTTATACGCCCTTGCGGCGGAGTTCCCGGAAAGCTATTATTCGGATCAAACGCATTTTTACACCGGAATCGCCACCGAAAAGCTCGGCGGCAAGGTGTGCGACGCGTTATGCGACGCACTGCGGTTGGATAAAAGTCAGTTAATCAAACCGGAGCTTGCGCCGTATCACTATCCCGACCGTTTTCCGGGCGACAAAGAGGTCTATGTGAAAAAAGGACACATCTATGTCACGCGCTGACGGCGAAAAGCGCCCGTTTTTTGCAAGCAAACGAAATGTGACGTTTACGGCGATCGGTTACACCTTTTTATGGGGACTTGCTTTCCCTCTTGTCAAGCTCTGTATGGAGGGATTCGGAATATCCGACGGCAACCAAGCCTCCAAATGCTTGGCTGCCGGGCTTCGTTTCACGCTATCGGGACTTTTGACGCTTGCTTTATACGTCACTCTCGGCAAAAAAAGGCTGCGTTTTCAAAAAGGCGAGCTTTGCGTTTGTGCCGTTTACGGTCTTACGGCAAGCACCGTACAGTATGCGCTTACCTATATCGGACTTTCGTTCATGGATGGCTCGAAAGGAGCCGTATACGACCAAATGGGCGTTTTTGTGACCGTACTTGCGGCAGGGCTGTTGTTCAAATCGGATAGGCTAAGCGCCCGCAAGGTACTTGGCTGTATACTCGGACTTTGCGGCATTTTTGCCACCGGCGGCGACATCCGCTCGTTTGCATCGGTATCCGGCGGCGATGTGTTTATGATCGGCGCAGCGCTGTGTCAGACAGCCGCCTATTTCATCGCAAAGCGTTTTTCCGCCGATATCGCTCCGGAGAAATTAGTCGGCTTGGGGCAGCTTTTCGGCGGCGGTGTTCTGTGCCTTGTATCGCCGCTGTTTGGCGGCCGCATCGAAGAGGCCACACCGCAGGGCGTGCTTTCGCTTGCGGCACTTGTCCTTATTTCATCGGCCGCCTACACGCTCTCGTTAAAGCCGTTAACCTATTTTCCGGCATCGGAAATCGCGTCGTTCAACCTGCTTATCACGGTGTTCGGCGTGGTGTTGTCGGCACTTTTACTCGGAGAAAACATTTGGCAGCTTAATTATGCCGCCGCACTTCTCTTGTGCAGTCTTGGCATTCTTCTTATCAATACATCCGGAAAGAGGAAGGAAACATGAGCCTTTGGAATCGGTTTGAAGCCGAAAAAAAGAATTTGAACATTTACGAACATCCGGCGTTTGAAGCGGAGAGCGGTATCACGGACGTTCACGAGATACGAGAAAATATTCTGAAAATGAGCGACGAACTGAAAAACGAGCCGCGCACTCTTGTAAAGGCGAAAATCTTCGCCTATATTTTGGAAAACGCGGCCATCGAGGTGTATCCAAAAGATTGGTTCGGCATCAATCTTGCCGGTTGGATTTCGGGTACTCCATGCGAACCGCGCTGTTCGGTCGGCGTTGTGATCGACAAATGGATACGGGAAACACCCAAAACGCCGGAATTTGAAGCGGCCGCCAAAAATGTGACCGAAACCGGTGCCGGGATCTTTTGGCCGGATTACGACCACAGTGTGCCGGATTGGGATTCGGTGACAGCACTCGGCTTTCCGGGGCTGTTGAAACGCGCCGAACAATATAAGAACAAGTGCGAACACGACGGGCAGATGACGGCTGAAAAAAGGGATTACTACGACGCGATCGAAATCGTATACACGGCCATTCTTGCCTTCATGGACAGATTGCTTGCCGTTGCAAGAAAGCATGAGGCCGACGACGAGATTATGCCGCACATGATCCGCTGTTTGGAGCAATTGCAAAAGGGTGCGCCGGAAACGCTTTATGAAATGATGATGCTAACCTACCTGTACCATATGTTCCAACAACACGTGGAGCAGGTGCAGGTGCGTACCATCGGCAATATCGATGTCGATTATTATCCGTTCTATAAGCACGACTTGGAAAACGGAAGCCTGACACCCGAACACGCCAAAGAGCTTTTCAAGTATTTTCCTTCCACCTTCCAACAGCAAGGGCATTTGCACGCACAGCCCTTATATTTGGGTGGGTTTGACGAAAACGGAGCTTCGCTTGTCAACGAGCTTTCGTATATGATTTTGGAGGCGCACGCGGAATGCCACCTGATCAACCCCAAAATTCACATCAAGGTCATGCCAAACACGCCGGACGCGTTTCTCAAAAAAGCGCTTGATAACATCCGAAACGGCTGCAACTGCATTGTTTTCGTCAACGAACAGTTGGGAATCGAGCTTTCCAAAAAGCTTGGCCGTTCGGATGAAGAATGCAGGCGGCTGGTTGCCACCGGCTGCAACAATTTTGCCTCCCGCGGACACGAAAGCACGCCGGAGCATATGTATGTCAACTTGGCAAAGGCTATCGAGCTTGCCTTAAACGACGGCTTCGACCCGACCACCGGACTTTTTGTCGGCGAAAGAACCGGCGACTGCGCCGCCTTTAAGAGCTATGAGGACTTTTACGAGGCGGTCAAAAAGCAGGCAAAAGGCCTGATCGAAAAAGCCTTTGTTATCTCGGATTATTTTGATGCGCATTTGCTCGATTACAATCCGACCCCCATGTATTCCGCTACTATGACCGACAGCCTTGCGTGCGGCAGAGATGCCTACTTTAACGGCATGAAATACAACAACACCGTCATCTTTCTGTCCTGTCATGCAACTGTTGCGGATTCCTTGATGATGGTAAAAAAATATGTTTACGAACAAGGGCGTGTTTCGCTTGGTGAATTACGGGATATCTTAAAAAACAACTGGGTCGGACACGAGGACTTGTGGCAGGCTGTTCATAACGACGAGGAAAAATTCGGCAACGATTCGGAACGTCCCGACGCCATCGCCGTCGATTTTACAAATTACGTTACCGGCATTGTTACGGCAAGAAAAAACGTCAAGGGCGGCAAATATGTCGTGAACGGCGAATCTATCTGGTTTGCCGAAAAATTCGGTGCCTTATGCGGTGCAACGCCGGACGGCAGACACAAGGGCGACGTACTTTCCAAAAACATGGGCGAATCGATGGGAATGGCGAAAAAGGGCATTACTGCGCTCATCAAATCGGTTACCAAAATCGACGCGACAAACTATGCCTACGGCGCACCGTTCGATTACATCCTTCATCCGACTGCGACAAGCGGCGACGATGGTCTTACGGCCATGCTTGGGTTGCTTCGGACGTTCATGGCGCGCGGCGGCTATGGTATGCAGGGCAATGTGTTGGATTCGAAAACACTGCGCGACGCACAAAAGCATCCCGAAAACTATGAAAATCTGCAGGTGCGCATTTGCGGCTGGAACTGGTATTTCAACAAAATGGAAAAGCTGTATCAGGATGAGTTTATCAAACGCACCGAAAGCATCGAATAAGAGGTGACCGACATGAAGGGCAATATTTTTGACATCAAGCGTTTTGCGGTACACGACGGGCCGGGCATCCGCACAACGGTCTTTTTCAAGGGCTGTCCGCTTGGCTGCGTGTGGTGCCACAATCCGGAGGGCATTTCGGCAAAGCCGCAGCTTGCCTATTATGCGCACAAATGCGTCGGCTGCGGCAACTGCGTACCAAGCTGTCCGGCTGGTGCGCAGACGCTTGACGCGGAGCATATTCACCGATTTGAACGCGAAAAATGTCTTTCCTGCGGCAATTGTGTAAGTGCCTGCTGCAACGGTGCATTGTCGCTTTTCGGGAAAGCTGTGACGGTGGACGAGCTTCTGCCGGAGTTATTTGCTGACCGCGATTTTTACGAATCCTCCGGCGGCGGTATCACGCTTTCGGGCGGCGAATGCTTGCTGCAAGCCAATTTTTGCGCGGCATTGCTTATGCGCCTGAAAGCGGAAGGTCTTGCGACGGCGGTGGATACCTGCGGTTTTGTGTCAAAAGAAGCGTTTGACAAGGTAATTCCGTACACAGATCTGTTTCTGTACGACATCAAGGCGATTCACAAAGAGGTACACATCAAGTGTACCGGGCATTCCAATGTGCGGATATTAGAGAATTTAAAGTATTTGGAAAGTCTTGGCAAGGCGGTAGAGATTCGCGTACCGTATGTACCGGGATGGAACGACGGCGAAAAAGACGCGATTTTGGAATATTTAAAGGGTTTTACCAATTTGACGTACATTCGCATCCTTCCCTATCACAATTTTGCCGGAACGAAATACGCGGCGCTCGGCATGGCAAACACACTGCCGGAAAAGCTGCCCGACAAGCATGAAATTGACAGATTTCAGGCAGAAGCAGACGGTCTATTAACAAAATCATCTTGACACCGGCTGCAAAAACGATTATACTTACGGTAGAATGCAAAAAGGAGCAGCCGCATGGAAAAGTTACAGATAAAGATTAAGAAATTAGACGGAGCAGCGATACTGCCGACGTATGGGACGCCGTTTTCAGCCGGAGCGGATCTATATGCGTTATGTACGGAAAGCATTGTCATACAGCCGGGGCAGACGGTTTTGATTCACACGGGACTTGCATTTGAGATTCCGGAGGGATATGGCGGATTTGTATTTGCGCGCAGCGGTCTTGCGACCAAGAAGGGGCTGGCGCCGGCAAACAAAGTAGGGGTCATTGACAGCGACTATCGCGGTGAGTTAATGATACCGCTTCACAATGGAAGCGGTGTTGCCGCTGTAATTGAGCACGGCGACCGAGTTGCTCAGCTTGTCTTTTTGCCTTGTCCGCAAGCGGATTTCACAACGGTTGATGTTCTTTCGGACAGCATTCGTTCTGACGGCGGTTTCGGTTCGACCGGCCGCGGCGCGGAGACCGCGCGGTGAATTCGCGTGCGTGTTTTGGATAAAAAGAAGAGCTTTGTACCTCGCGGAAACGCTATCCCGTCATAAGTCCAACGGGACTTATGACTCAGTATGAACCTGAAAGACGTATGGGACGTGCGGCGGTGAGACACCGCGGCGAATACGCGGCGCGGTGACCGCGCAGTGAATTCGCGTGCGTGTTTTGGATTAAAAGAGGCGCTTTGTACCTCGCGGAAACGCTGTTCCGCCGCTTGTCCAACGGGACGCGCGGTAAAACATAAACTTCAAAATGTACAAAAAGGTTGGGAATTTTAATTCCCAACCTTTTATTTTATCCATGCATTTCTTCGATATGGTAAATATAATCGAGCGTTTTCAAGGCTTCGATGATCTCTTTATGCGTTTTGTACTTTTTTAATTCGGCGCTATCAATGGAAATGGCAATCGAATACACGCTGAGTCCCGAATTGACATAGGCCGGGTTAGATTCGATATCGTCGATAAAAAGTCCCAAACGGCGGATGGTAGTGACGAAATCCTGAAGATAGCTGCTGCTCTTTAGCTCCAAATGCACTTCGAAGTGGTTAGAGCGATCCTTGAGATAGGCTTCAAACGCCGGAAACAATGACAGGCAGCACAAAAGTGCGGCAAACGAAACAAGCGTCACGGTATAGAGTCCTGCGCCGGCGGTAAGGCCGATAATGCCGGTTGCCCAAAGTCCCATGGAGGTGGTAAGTCCTTTTATCTGATTACGCGAGCTGAACAACATGGAATTGACGCTGATAATAGCGGCGGCAATGACGGTAGATGCGGAAATGATATACAGCTCATCGCCATTTGCGGACAAATAAATATCAAGAAGCATAGCAACGGTAGACGCAAGCGACACCAGAATAAAGGTACGAAGTCCGGCCGAATGACGCTTGCTGGAGCGCTCACAGCCGATAACGGCGGCAAGGGCAACTGAAAGCAGAATGCGGAAAATGACCGACGCTGCGCCGATTTCAACCGACCATGCGCCAAGCCACGATGCGATAGGATCCATAAAACATAACCTCTCTTTAAAGTTTTATATTTACCAGCGCCCGGCTTGCCGCTTACGATGCGGAAACGCGGCGTTATACTGCTCTTCGGCAGCGTTTGTAAAGGCTTTTTCTTCTTCGGAATCGGTATGCGGCGGCAATTCCTCTTGGATTTTCTGTATGCGCTCGATCAGCAATTCGAGCTGCGTTTTCGGCACGCCGTTCTCATCGGTTTCTTCTTCAAGCGGCACGATATCCTCAAGCTTGGTAGAATAAGACTTGGACAGATAAAGCGACAATTTCGCACAAGGCGGTCCGATAAGCTCATACAACACGCTGGACGCGAGGATGACCGTTTCGAGCGCCGCGCCATGTTCGCCGCCGAGCGTTCGTGCGCCGAGTGCGGCAAGACCGATGGCAACACCGGCCTGCGGAATGAGGGCAAGGCCTAAGTAATTGCGCACTTCTTTTGATTTTTTCACAGCGGCGCAGCCTAAGAAAGCGCCTGCGTATTTACCGACAATGCGCGTTAAGAAATAAGTCACGCCGATCACGGCAAGCGGGACGGTTCCGACCGCGTCGGAGGGATTGAACAGTGCGCCCAAATCAAAGCTGAGTCCCGACCGGACAAAGAACAAAAGTAGTAACGGCGGACTGAAATAGTTAAGCTGTTTGAATAGCTTATCGTCGTTCGTCACATTGATATAGACTGTGCCCATGGACATACAGCCTAATAGCGGCGACACATCGAACAGCGCGCAAATACCGCAAAAGCCGAACAGCAACGCGATCGACACGATAAGGCGGTTATCCGTACTGTGCTTATATAGCGACAGCTTCATGATAAAGCCGAACACACAGCCCAAAAGCAGCACGCCGAGATTCACGGCAATCGGTTTTATCACGCTCATCATGTGGAACGCTTCGCCCGAAACCGACGACACGGCAAGCGAAATGCATAATCCATATGCCACAAGCGCGACAATATCGTCAAGCGCCACGACCTGCAAAAGCGTATTGACAAAATCGCCCTTCGCGCCGGTCTGACGGATGGTCATAACGGTCGATGCCGGTGCGGTTGCCGAGGCAAGCGCTGCCAAAACAAGGGAAAACGCAAGGTTAACGCCGAAAATACAATACGAGGTCACAAACACCAACAGCGAAGCCATAAGCGCTTCGGCCACCGTTATGATGACGACTTTCAAGCCGTTCTTTTTCAAGGTATCGAGCTTAAAGTATTCGCCTGTGCTGAAAGCGATAAACGCAAGCGCGATATCCGCAAGGAACGACATGCCGTCGATGACGTTTTTCGGCACAAGGTTCAGGCAATATGGGCCGATGAGAATACCGGCCACGATGTATGCCGTCACATTCGGCAGCTTTAAGCGTTTGGTGATACGCGTAAGCAAAAAGCCGAATAACAGCATGAACGCGACCGAAATAATGACCGTTGCCACGCCCGAGGCCGATTGAATGTGTTTTGATAGGTTTTCAAGCATCCGATCAACTCCTTTGCATACTTTTCTTGGAAGATTTAACAAAAAAGCGCCCATAAGGGCTTGAAAAATCATACTACATATGATACACTATTTATGTATAAAGTCAAGTTATACTTTTTTAGAGTATCATAAATGTACGTAATAGGAGTCGATATGTTAGACATTAAGCTTGCAACGCTTTTGACTGTTGCCAAAGAAAAAAATTTTACCAAGGCCGCCGAGAAGCTGTCGCTTACGCAGCCTGCGGTCAGTCACCACATCGGGCAGTTAGAGGAAGAGCTGAACACCCGGATATTTACACGCGCCAAAAGCGGTCTGCGACTGACTTCAGAGGGTGAGATCGTTCTTCGTTATGCCGAGCGTTTACAGTCGCTTTACGACAAAATGTTAGAGGAGCTTAGCGACAGCGAGCGCCACATGACCAAGATTCGCGTCGGCATTACGCACACGGCCGAAAGCAACTTAATTACCGAAATTCTCGCCAAATACGGTGCGCAAGAAGATAACGTTACGATAACAATAAATACGGATACCATAAAACATCTTTATAATATGCTTGCCACTTATCAGCTGGATCTTGCGTTTATCGAGGGCAAACCGACCGACCCGTCGCTCAATCATATTCTTTTGGACACCGACTATTTAGCCTGTGTTTTGCCGGTCACACATCCGCTTGCCACGCATTCCATGATATCGTTAAGCGAGTTAAAAAACGAACAGATGATTCTGCGGCTTCCCTCCTCCGGCACGCGAAAGCTGTTTGAAGCGGCGCTTTTGAGTATCAATGAGTCCATTGATTCTTTCAACATCACATTAGAGGTAGACAACATTGCCACCATAAAGGATCTTATCCGCAAGGAGCTTGGCGTTTCGATTCTGCCGAAAAGCGCCTGCATGGACGAGTTAAAGAAAGGCAAGCTTGCGGTATTGCCGATCGAAAATCTCAGCATGCCGCGCGAAATGAATATCGTATACAACCGCGATTTTTCACACACGGAGATCTTGAGCGACCTTGTCAAGCTCTATCGCGAAGAGGAACGCAAGGAGAGTTAAAAGAAACAAGGCACGGCTGCACCTTGTTTCAAAATAAGCAAGCGATCGACATTTTCGAAGTGGCCGGCAAAAAAACGGGCGGCCGATGGCCGCCCTTGTTCAAACCGTGCAGGGCGGCTATCCGCCGTCTGCTTATTTTCCATTATTCTCTTTTTTTAACCACTTTTTAAAAGGACGGTACAGCGGATATAACGCCCGTTTGATACGGTACAGCACACGACCGAGCGGCTTTTTCCGGTACAGACGCCGGATATTCTCCCGATACTCCGGCTCGGTCACGCTATGATAAACATTCCCTTTATAAACGCCGGTCACTTTGGCGATAAGTGCGGTTTTCGGCACATTTTTCTCGATATCGAGCTGGTTATCGCCGCACATATCGTAAAAATCGCCGTGTTCCGCCACAATTCGATGCAGCACAAACTGACCGTTTTCACGCCGGTATAGCACCGCGTCCCACACTGTCACATTTTCCGGTGGTGCAAGCATGACCGAATCCCTGCCTTCGACGATGGTCGGCAGCATACTTCTTCCACGCGGAAATAACCGGAATTCACTGCCGGAATCCAACACTTCGCAGATGATCGGCACAAGGTCTGCCATATGGATCTTTTCTGTATGTTTCTCTGCCACTTTTGTCCTCCGCTTTTGTTTTACTCGCCTTTCGAGGCACTCAATGCACTGTAAGCCACCTCAGCTGCTTCGACGTCCATATTGCACCGGAGAAGAAACGCCGGTGTGCAGTCGATGAGCTTTCCGGCAAGGTCAAGCTGCTTTTCCGCTTCGTTCTGCTCTTTCGGAAGAAGAAGCTGGATAAACAAGCGAGACACGGCGTCGCGCTTCGACAGACGTGTGATACTGTTTGTCGGCGCACGTTCGATAAAGCAGATACCGCCGAGCGGCGCTTTGGTATTCACCTGATAGTTTTCCTTGCCGCACCAAGGCGTGCCATAAATCCAAAAGCGTCCGTCTGCAAGACGAAGCAGCGGCTTATCGCCGTTGATAATGCGTGCGTCGGGAAAGGCTTTGAGCCATAAACGCGAATGTGTGGTCTTTCCGGTGCCGCTTTTGGCGCAAAACGCATAAGCCGTGCCGCCGCGTTCGACTACCGACGCATGCATAACAAAGCCGTCGAAGGCCAATATTTTGCGGGCAATGCAGCGATAGACGGAAAGTCCTTCCAGATAGCCGTCGGTCGCAGTCGGGACGACCTTACGGTCGGCTTCGTATTCCGCCGGATTCGGGAAAGCCGTCATATCGGCGTGTACGCCGTCGGGCGCAAGATAATCTTTGCAGATACGCGATGTATACGGGTGCTCGTTTTGAATATCGATATTCAAATCTGCCATGCGGTAAATTGCCATGTCCGCGATTCCTCTCTGAATGTCAAATTGTTACAGATATATTATACTGTTAAAACAACGTGATGTCAAGACAAAAAAGGGGTTTTCATCGGAAAACCCCTTTTTTTGATCTACGGAAACAGCGTACAGCCTAACTTTTTGAAATACTCCGCCATTTTATCCAAATTTTCTTCGCTCGTCTTATACAGCGCTGCAAGACAGGATTTGCATAAAAAGGTCTTTGTGCCGCGATTGACGAGCTTTCGGGTAAGAGCGATCTCATAAGCGCTCACCGGCTTGCCGCATTCCTTGCAAATGTCGCTCATGCAGCTTAGGCACGCTCGGCATGCAAACGGAGCATAATGCAGTCGTGAGCCGGAAGAACCACGTTATAAGCGTCCTTGAGAATGCCCATATCTTTTCCGGTAAACACATCGGTCATGTGTAACTTCACGCCGCAGCCGACCGGGAAGCCGATCTCCTGTTCATACAGACTGTTCCAGCATTCGCCGTCGCCGAAATTGAAGATACCGACAATGTAATCGCCATCCGAAAGGATCTTGATATACTTGCGGATCGAACCGGAATTCCAATAGTTGGTCTTGATCTCAAACGGAGGACGTGCGTCCGGGTCGCGGTCAATCGCGATAAGACGGGGATTGGTCATAAGGTCATGGCAGTAATCCGACATATTGCGGATATCGCCGCCCATCATCAATGGCGAAGAAGCAAGGCACCAAAGTGCGAAATGCGTCTTATATTCGACATCGCCGCAGGCATTTTCCTTGCCGACGTTGCCCTTGCCGTACATACCGCACACGAGCATATCCAAGTCGTTGAAGCAGCCTGCGCCGGTCATGGCAAGGCCGGTATGCACCTGTCCGGTGAAAATGGTTTTGACCGATTCGAAGATATCGAAAATATCGCCGGTCGAGCGGTACATATGCGCGCCGACGCTCTTCATCCACTCCCAGCAGTTATCCGTGCCCCAGTTGCAGGCCGAGAACAAAATATCGCGGCCGGTCGAGCGAAGCGCATTGCTCATGGTGAGATAAGCAAGCTTGCCGTCGCCGGAATCCGGGAAATAGCAGAAATCGTATTTCAAAAAGTCCACGCCCCACGAAGCAAAGGTCTCAGCGTCCTTGAACTCATAGCCGTAGCTCGACGGATAGCCGGCACAGGTCTGGTAGCCTGCGCAGGAATACATACCGAATTTCAGCCCCTTGGAATGGACATAATCGGCAAGATATTTCATGCCATGCGGGAATTTGTTCGGATCGGCGACAAGGTATCCGTTTTCATCGCGCTGCTTTAACGACCAACAGTCGTCGATGACGATGTACTCATATCCGGCGTCCTTATAGCCCTTTTCGACCATGGCGTCGGCCGACTCCATAACAAGCTGTTCCGTGATGTTCTGACCGAAGGTGTTCCAGGTATTCCAACCCATCGGCGGTGTTTGAATATGCATAATTTTTCTTCCTTTCAGATGATGTTTTCGTGTGCATCCCTTTTCTCATTGTATTTTAATTTTATCATATTTTGTAAAAAATGTCCATTGATTTATGTATCTAATATATGTTAAAATGTATCTAAATCAATCATTCGGAAAAGAGTGAAGCCTATGAAAACCAAGCATGAGATTGCCCTTATCAACCGTCATTACCGTGAGATAAATCCGCTTGATTTCGGCGAGGAAGCCTGTGCGCCCGGACATACCTACGGGCCGGCTATACGCCGGTATACACTCATTCATTTTGTAATATCTGGCAAAGGCATTTTTAATAACGGCGACGGGATACACCACCTGCATGCCGGTGAAGCGTTTGTCATTCATCCGGGCGAGGTGACGGTCTATTCTGCTGATGAGAACGACCCATGGCACTACCTTTGGGTCGGCTTCAACGGTTCCCTTTCGCACCGGTTTAACGAGCTGCCTTGCGTGATAACGCCGCCGGCCGGAATGTATAAGAAATTACGCGAGGTATTCGCCTTTGATGGCACGGAGGAGGAATACTTAGCCGGGCGCATTTTCGAACTGTATGCGCACCTATTCAACGGATTAAAAGGGCACGAGGACTATATTTTAAAGATACAGAACTATGTAGAGACCAACTACAACACCCAATGCGATGTAGCGGATATTGCCGCTGTCGTTGGTTTGGAGCGGCATTATCTGGCGCGCTTGTTCCGACAGAAAACCGGCGGCACGCTCAAGGATTATATCACGGAAAAGCGCATGGAGGAAGCAAAGCAGCTATTAAAATCCGGACAGACGGTAGGAAACGCCGCGCAGATGGTCGGGTACAGCGACCCGTTTGTGTTCTCCAAAATGTTCAAAAAGCGCTTTGGGATGCCACCCGGCGAATGGAAATTAAGTGGAAGTCAAAATGAATAAAAAAAGCGGAAAACCAATCGGTTTTCCGCTTGAGCGTGTCGCAAAACTACGTTTTACGACACGAAAACAGATTCGTACGCTCGCGCCTCATGCCAAAAAGCTCCGCTTTTCGACACTCGCGAATCTATCGGTG
>ERZ773136.1935-NODE-1935-length-18566-cov-17.196262_pt1 | contig 18566 bp, 19 predicted proteins | sample MGYA00580855_ERZ773136 | MGnify/ENA primary metagenome ERZ773136 (study PRJEB29015, sample SAMEA2737860) | human gut metagenome | biome: human gut; feature: human-associated habitat; material: faeces | place: China | collected 2012 ... | reverse complement strand
TTAACCTTTGTTTTAGAGCTGGATTTGTCATTGATGGATTTTATGAAGAATGTTTCAAAAACAACAAAGAAATTCCTATGGTAATGATAGTAAGGCTTAAAAAGGTAAAACGTGATAGCTTAAAATAAATTCAAGTTTGCCGGATAAATAGCAAACCTGGCCGAGCCAGTCAACGGTCAAGATGAACGGGCTTCGCCCGCCGTTGACAGCCCCGCCCGGTTTTGCAGTTAGGCAGTCAAGGAGCGACAGCCTAAAGTGCTGCCGCCCCTTACTATCATAAAAAGCAACTACTAACCAGCCACAGCCCTTTTGGGAGGAAAGGGGGATTTTCCATGACCTGTACAGAAGAATATCGGGAACATATCGAGTACACTTTCCATGCCTTTTGCAAAGTCGTTATCCGAAATGCAACGATCAACGCAGCGAGGACACGGAGCAGGAAGCACAAAAGAGAAATATCCCTTGAATACCTCACAGACGAAAAGCACTACCCTTTAGGCACGACAGATGAATATTTCCAAGCCCCGGAGCCGGACGAGGAATACATACTTACCCTTTGCGGCGATACGGTCATTTTCAGCAGCGGCTTACTTGCGGAAGCCCTGTCACGGCTGGACGAACGGGAGCGGGAAATGATTTACCTGTCCTTTTTCAAGCGTATTCCACAGCACGAAATTGGCAGACAGTACGGGCGCAGCCGCAGCACAGCGGGCTACCATATCCGAAAAGTCCTACGGCAGCTCCAAGCGGAAATGGAGGGAATGGCATATGAGAAATAATAGGCTTCTCCCCTATGAAACAATCGTCCAAGCCACCAGCGGGGAGCCGGAAGCGGTGGGAACTGTATTGCAGTATTACCGCCGCCGCATACAATGTGCCGCCCGTGTGAATGGACGGGTAGACCAAGATACAGAGGACTACATCACCCAGACGCTTCTCACAGCTATTTTCAAGTTCCGCTTTGGGAGATAGCCCTACCGCCTACAACTGAATAACCGCCGCTTCGCCGGCAACCAGAAAGCAGTAAATCTATTCAACAGATTTGCTGCTTTTTTTCGTTCCTGTTTGGCATTTTTGAAAATCCCCAGTATGAAAAAACAAAAGGGAAAATTGCCGCCGCAGTTGGCAAAATCCCTTACTTATCCGTGGAGGGTATCAAAGAAAAAAATACTGCCATTGTCCGCCTTTTTCGGCTTGCGTGGTGTTGTAGGGAATAAGGGGAAATTCTAAAAATCTCCGTCCATTTTGCTTTGCGTGGTGTTGTAGGTAGTGAAAGGAAAATTTTCAAGATATGCCGGAATAGCGGGTAGCAAAGCCCTTTTGAAACGTCTTGTTAGCGGAAAGTACGGAAGCCGGGGAACGCCGGAGTTTTTCAGAGCAAGATTCTACCGAGGTGCCAAAATTCGCTCTCCGCTTATTTTTGCCCCTGCGGGAATCTTGTTGGGGAGTGCCTTCCCCAAACCCTGCTATGCGCCCTGTCGGGCGAGAAAGGAGGTCACAGACCATGCGAAAGAAATACAATACGCCCCACCGCCGTCATGTGGTAAAGACCCGCATGACCGATGAAGAATACGCCGACTTCACCGGGCGGCTGGCGGCTTATGAAATCAGCCAGTCCGAGTTTATCCGGCAAGCCATACGGAAAGCGACCATACGCCCCATTGTCACCGTTTCCCCGGTCAATGACGGGCTGCTTGCCGCCCTCTCCAAGCTCACGGCAGAGTACGGGAAAATCGGCGGCAACTTAAACCAGATTGCCCGGAGCCTGAACGAATACGGAAGCCCCTACCGGGGGCTGGAAAAGGAAGTGCGGGGAGCCGCCGCCGACCTTGCCGCCTTGAAGTTTGAAGTCTTGCAGAAAGTAGGTGAAGCCGTTGGCGATACTCAAACATATCAGCTCTAAAAATGCCAACTACGGGGACGCTGAAAAATACCTCACATTCGAGCATGACGAGTTTACCATGAAGCCCACCCTTGACGCAGACGGGCGGCTCATACCGAGGGTAGACTACCGCATATCCTCTCTGAATTGTGGCGGGGAGGATTTTGCCGTTGCCTGTATGCGCTCCAATCTCCGCTACGGCAAGAACCAGAAACGGGAGGACGTAAAGAGCCACCACTACATCATCAGCTTTGACCCACGGGACGGCCCGGACAACGGCTTGACCGTTGATCGGGCGCAGGAGCTGGGCGAGAAGTTCTGCGCCGAGCATTTCCCCGGACACCAGGCCCTTGTCTGCACCCACCCGGACGGACACAGCCACACCGAAAATATCCATGTGCATATCGTCATTAACAGTCTGCGGATTGCGGAGGTTCCCATGCTGCCCCACATGGACAGGCCAGCGGACAGGAAAGCAGGCTGCAAGCACCGCTGTACGGACGCAGCTATGAACTATCTGAAAGCCGAAGTCATGGAGATGTGCCACAGCGAGGGGCTTTACCAGATAGACCTTTTGAACGGCAGCAAAGAACGCATTACCGAGCGTGAGTATTGGGCGCAGAAGAAAGGACAGGCTGCCCTTGACAGAGCCAACGCCCCTATTGCTGCGGACGGTATCGCGCCCCGGCAGACCAAGTTTGAAACGGATAAGGCGAAGCTGCGCCGGACTATCCGGGAAGCCCTTGCCGCTGCTTCCGGCTTTGATGAGTTTGCCGCCCTGCTTCTCCGGCATGGTGTGACCGTCAAGGAGAGCCGGGGGCGGCTAAGTTACCTCACGCCGGACAGGACGAAGCCAATTACCGCCCGGAAGCTGGGGGACGATTTTGACCGGGCTGCTGTCCTCTCCGTTTTGGAGCAGAACGCCGCCAGAGCCGCCGAAAAACCCGCAGCCATAGCGGAATACCCCGGCAGTATCAAAGACCGCTTACGGACGAAAAAAGAAGCGAAAAACGCCCCGAACAATGACGCTGTACAGCGCATGGTAGACATAGCCGCCAAGCGAGCCGAGGGGAAAGGACGGGGCTATGAGAAGTGGGCGACCATGCACAACCTCAAACAGATGTCGGCTACCCTCATGCTCTACCAGCAGTATGGCTTTTCTTCCCCGGACGAGCTGGACGCTGCCATTTCCGCAGCCAACACCGCCACGCAGGAGAGCCTTGCCGGACTGAAAGGGCTGGAAGCCGCTATCCGGGAGAAAAAGGAATTGCAGCGCAACCTTTTGGGCTATATCGGCACGAAGCCCGCCCGTGACGGTCTGAAAGCGCAGAAATCGGAGAAAGCCCGGAGAGCCTACCGGGAACAGCACGAAAGCGATTTTATCATAGCGGACACAGCCGCCCGTTATTTCCGGGAGCATGGAATAACCAAGCTGCCAGCCAGCAAAGCCCTGCAAAGGGAGATTGAGCAGCTTACCGTCCAGAAGAACGCCGGATATAACGACTACCGGGAGAAACGCCAGCGGGCGCAGGAGCTTCAGACAGTCAGACGCAATATCGACCAGATTTTAAGGGGCGCACCGAGCCAGCAGAAAAAGCGTGAACAGGAGCGTTAAAGACCGCCCCGAAATGATACCGAAACCCTACAAAAATACAGGTATGATATGAACCCTTACCGCAATACTCCCCGACTTCCAAACGGGGCTTACAGGGCAGAAAAAGCCCGAAAATGATACCGAGAACATACAGAAAATGCCCCCTATCCCGCTACACCGATAGGAACGGCAGAAAGGAGCTTACCATTGCCGAGAATGAGCAAGAAGCGGCGGCTGGAATGGTCTTTCTTCCTCAACCACCGCAACCGTATCACTTACAACGACCTATGCCGGGGCTGCACCCGTGACTGCAAACAGAGCTTCCGGGCGGTTATCATACTATGCCCTCGCTATTATTCCAAACGCTGGAAAAAGGAGGACGCAGCCTATGGCAGATAACCGCAAATATTACTACCTCAAGCTGAAAGAGAGCTATTTTGACGATGATGCAATCGTTCTGCTGGAAAGTATGCAGGACGGCGTTATCTATTCCAACATTCTCTTGAAGCTGTACTTGAAATCGCTGAAAAACGGCGGGAAATTGCAGCTTGACGAGAATATCCCCTACACCGCCCAGATGATTGCGACCATTACCCGCCAGCAGGTAGGTACCGTAGAGAGAGCTTTGAAAATCTTTATGAAGCTGGGGCTTGTGGAGCCTTTGCCAAGCGGCGCACTCTACATGAGCAACATTGAGCTTTTAATCGGCCAGTCCTCTACCGAGGGGGAGCGCAAGCGCAGGGCGCGGCTGGCTTTGCAGGAACAAAAAGCCCTGCCGCAGACAGGGGCGGACAAATGTCCACCATATCGAGCGGACATTTGTCCACCAGAGATAGAGATAGAGAAAGAGATAGATATAGAAATAGAAAAAGAGAGAGAGTTAGAAACGGGACACCCCGCCCCCGCCGCCTATGGCAGATACCACAATGTCATTCTTTCCGATACGGAGCTTGACGGGCTGAAAACAGAGCTTCCCGGCAAGTGGGAGTATTACATTGACCGCCTATCCTGCCATATCGCTTCCAGCGGGAGGAAATACAAGAGCCATGCAGCCACGATTTTCAAGTGGGCGCAGGAGGACGCAGCCAAGAAAGCCCCGAAAAAGGGCATACCCGATTATACCTGTAAGGAGGGCGAGAGCTTATGACGAATGGATTTGATGAAATGATTTTGAATATGACCGACACCACGCCGGAGCCGGAGGACTACACCGGCGAGGACGGGCTTTTATACTGCGGGAAGTGCCACAAGCCCAAAGAGGGCTATTTCCCCAAAGAAACCGCCGCATGGCTGGGGCGTGACCGCCACCCGGCAGAATGTGACTGCCAGCGGGCAGAGCGTGAGGAACGGGAAGCCGCAGAGAAACAGCGCAGTCACCTTGAAACTGTCGAGCGGTTGAAGCGGCGGGGCTTTACAGACCCGGCTATGCAGGGCTGGACGTTTGAGAACGACAACGGCAAGTGCCCGCAAATGGAACACGCCCATTTCTATGTGGAGAACTGGGAAACCATGAAAGAGCGCAACATTGGCTATCTGCTATGGGGCGGCGTTGGCACAGGCAAGAGCTATTTTGCGGGCTGTATCGCAAATGCCCTTATGGAGCGTGAAATCCCCGTGTGCATGACAAACTTTGCATTGATATTGGGTGACCTTGCCGCCAGCTTTGAGGGCAGGAATGAATATATCTCCCGACTTTGCAGCTTCCCGCTGCTTATCCTTGACGATTTTGGAATGGAACGGGGAACGGAATACGGCTTAGAGCAGGTCTACAACGTGATTGACAGCCGTTACCGCAGCGGCAGGCCGCTGATCGTCACGACTAATCTCACGCTGGAGGACTTGCAGCACCCGGAGGACACCGCCCACGCCCGCATTTATGACCGTCTGATTGAAATGTGTTCTCCTGTCCGCTTTACCGGGAGCAACTTCCGAAAAGCCACGGCGCAGGAGAAAATGGGACAACTGAAAAAGCTGATGAACAGAAAGGAGAGCCGCCTATGACCAACACCCCAAAGAATGACCGCAGCACCCGCCGCCCGGATTGCGTGACGGAAATCCGCATAGGTAATTCTGTCCTTGTCGTTTCCGGCTATTTCAAGCAGGACACCACCGCCACCGCCGCCGATAAAATGCTGAAAGTGCTGGAAGCGGAAGCTGCTACACAAAAATCGGCAATTTGACGGGACGTAAAGAAGCAGAAAGGACTGTACAGCCAGCCCCGGCGTGTGGTATGATAGTCATACGGAATAGTGGGGCTGGCTGTCGGAAATGGAGGACACTATGTTAAGACAGACCACCCGAAACCTTATTACCGCCCTTTATCCGAGATTATCCCACGAGGACGAGCTGCAAGGTGAGAGCAATTCTATTTCAAACCAGAAGCGTATTCTTGAAACCTATGCGAAGCAGAACGGCTTTTCCAATCTGCAATGGTACACAGATGACGGTTATTCTGGGGCGAACTTCCAAAGACCCGGTTTTCAAGCCATGCTTGCGGACATTGAAGCCGGAAAAGTCGGCACCGTTATCGTCAAGGATATGTCACGGTTAGGGCGAAACTATCTGCAAGTGGGAATGTATACGGAAATGATTTTCCCACAGAAAGGCGTCCGCTTTATCGCTATCAATGACGGAGTGGACAGCGCACAGGGCGACAATGATTTTGCCCCTCTGCGGAACATTTTTAACGAATGGCTGGTGAGAGATACGAGCAAGAAAATCAAAGCAGTAAAACGGTCTAAGGGTATGAGCGGGAAGCCCGTCACGAGCAAACCCGTATACGGCTACTTTATGGACGAGGACGAAAATTTTATCATTGACGGGGAAGCCGCCCCTGTTGTGCGGCAGATTTACAGCTTGTGCCTTGCCGGGAACGGGCCGACCAAGATAGCCCGTATGCTCACAGAGCAGGAGATCCCCACGCCGGGAACGCTGGAATACCGTCGGACGGGAAGCACCCGCCGCTACCACCCCGGCTATGAGTGCAAGTGGGCGACCAATACCGTGGTACATATCCTTGAAAACAGGGAGTACACGGGCTGTCTGGTAAACTTCAAGACGGAGAAGCCGTCCTACAAGACCAAGCACAGCGTAGAGAACCCCATTGAGAAACAGGCGATTTTCGAGAACCACCATGAGCCTATCATTGACACCCAGATGTGGGAGCGTGTGCAGGAGTTACGCAAGCAGCGCAAACGCCCGAACCGCTATGATGAAGTGGGCTTATTCTCCGGCATACTCTTTTGTGCCGACTGCGGCAGCGTCCTTTACCAGCAGCGTTACCAGAACGCCACCCGCAAGCAGGATTGTTATATCTGCGGGAGCTACAAGAAGCGTACCCGTGACTGTACGGCGCACTTTATCCGCACCGACCTGTTGACCGCCGGAGTGACCGACAATCTGCGGAAAGTCACCAGCTATGCAGCGAAGCACGAAGCCCGGTTTATGAAGCTGCTGATCGAGCAGAACGAGGACGGGGGCAAGCGCAGGAACGCCGCAAGGAAAAAGGAGCTGGAAGCCGCCGAGAAGCGTATCAGCGAGTTATCCGCTATCTTCAAGCGGCTGTATGAGGACAGCGTGACCGGGCGCATTTCAGACGAGCGTTTCACGGAGCTGTCGGCAGACTATGAAGCCGAGCAGAAAGAACTGAAAGAGAGAGCCGCCGCTATCCGGGCAGAGCTTTCCAAAGCGCAGGAAGCCACGGTAAACGCAGAAAAGTTTATGAATGTTGTCCGCAAGTACACCAGCTTTGAAGAACTTACCCCTACCCTTTTGCGTGAGTTTGTGGAGAAAATCGTTGTGCATGAGTGCAGCTATGACGAGAACGGCACACGCAGACAGGACATTGATATTTATTACTCTTTCGTTGGCAAGGTAGACCTGCCCGAATGACCGCCCGACCTATCCGGCGCAATGCGCAAACGCCGGATAGGAACGGCAAAATTTTTTACACTTCTACTACTTCTTTATCACACATCAGCAAAAGCGCCCGGTATATCACCTACCTGTTGACCCCGGCCACCGCCTGCCTGGCGCTGCCGCTGTACCGGCAGATCCAAAAATTGCGGGAGTACCCTCTAGCCATCGTAGCAGGTATCCTGACTGGGGTGGCGGTGAACGCCCTGTGCGTACTGGCCGTGGCGCTGGTGTTCCGGCTGGGGCACTACGACTTTGTAACGCTGATTCCCAAATCGGTAACGGGGGCGGTGGGCATGCCGCTGGCCGAGGAGCTGGGTGGTACCGGCGGCATTACCATGGCGGCCATCTCCATCACCGGTATCTTTGGGAACATCCTGGGGCCGCAGGTGCTACGGTGGTTCCATGTGACTGACCCGGTGGCACAGGGGGTGGCCATGGGCTGCGGCAGCCACGCCTTTGGCACGGTGCGGGCGCTGGAAATGGGCGAGGTGGAAGGCGCCATGGGCAGCCTTTCACTGGTGATCACTGCACTGTTGACGGTGGTGATCGCGCCGTTTTTGGGCAATCTGATTTGATGTTTTGCGCTGATTTTGGCCAAAATTACGCCAGTGTTTGTGAAAGTATCACAATATAGCATTGATGCACCTTTCGCATAGCGGAACTTGTTAATCCCTTGACAAAAAAGCAGCCGGAAAAGTATTGAAATCAACGCCATTTTGCCTTGTGCGAGATGGCGTTCTTTTTGAGCGAAAATCTCAAAAATTTGGTTAGTTTTTGGGCAAAGTGTCGGCCCCAACACCTTGACAAAGACCTTGTTTTTCGCTATTATTTGATAGACACTTTATCGTGAATTCACAAGGAGGCTAAAAACAAATGGAGAAAGTTCTCGTTCTCTTGACTTTCCTCGGCTCCGTCATCGCGCTGGTATTTGCTCTTGTCACCGCGAAGAAGGTCCTGAAGTTTGAGGAAGGCACCCCGCTGATGCAGAAGATCTCTGCATCCATCCGTGAAGGCGCTAACGCCTATCTGAAGCGCCAGTACACCATCGTGGCCATCTTCTTTGCCTGCATGTTCGTTGTGCTGTGCATCATGGCCGCTACCGGTCTGCTGACCTGGTTCGTTCCCTTTGCGTTCGTGACCGGCGGTTTCTTCTCCGGTCTGTCCGGCTTCATCGGCATGCGCATCGCCACCAAGGCCAACTGCCGCACCGCCAATGCCTGCCGCACCAGCCTGAACCGCGGTCTGCGCGTGGCGTTCTCCGCCGGTTCCGTTATGGGCTTTACCGTAGTCGGCCTGGGTCTTTTGGATATTTCCATCTGGTTCACCCTGCTGAAGTTCGTCTTTAAGCTGGATCCCTCTGCCATCACCAGCGCTATGCTGACCTTTGGTATGGGCGCTTCCTCCATGGCTCTGTTTGCCCGTGTCGGCGGCGGTATCTACACCAAGGCTGCCGATGTAGGCGCCGACCTGGTAGGTAAGGTCGAGGCCGGCATCCCCGAGGATGACCCCCGTAACCCCGCTGTTATTGCCGATAATGTAGGCGATAATGTAGGCGATGTAGCCGGTATGGGCGCTGACCTGTACGAAAGCTATGTTGGCTCCATCATTTCCGCTTCCGCGCTGGGCGTTGCCGCTTTCGGCGGCGAGCTGAAGGCCATGGCCCTGCCCATGATTATGGCAGCGCTTGGCATCCTGGCTTCCATCATTGGTACCTTCTTTGTACGCACCGGTGAATCCACCGATCAGCGCACCCTGCTTTCCGCTCTGCGTCGCGGCACCAACCTGAGTGCTCTTATCATCGCCGTCGCTGCCTTCTTCCTGGTTCGCGGCGTACTGGGCACCGAGTACACCGGTATCTACTTTGCCATCCTGGCCGGTTTGGTTGCCGGCGTTCTCATCGGTGCTTCCACCGAGTACTTCACTTCCGACACCTACAAGCCCACCCAGGGTCTGGCTGACACCGCCCTGACCGGCTCCGCCACCATCATGATCGGTGGTTTGGGCCTGGGCATGCTCTCCACCATCCTGCCCATCGTTATCGTTGCGGTGTGCATCCTGGTTGCCTACTATGTTTCCGGCGGCGCTGCTTCCACCTCCATGGGTCTGTATGGCATCGCGCTGGCTGCCGTAGGTATGCTGGCTACCCTGGGCATCACCCTGGCGACCGATGCCTATGGCCCCGTGGCTGATAACGCCGGCGGCATTGCCGAGATGGCCGGCCTGGAGCCCGAAGTTCGTGAGCGCACCGACGCGCTGGATTCCCTGGGCAACACCACTGCCGCTACCGGCAAGGGCTTTGCTATCGGCTCCGCCGCTCTGACCGCTCTGGCTCTGATCGCTTCTTACATCGAGAAGGTCCAGGAGGTTGGCGCTGCTGCTACCTTCAATGACTTCTCCGTTATGACCCCTGTTGTTCTGGTCGGTCTGTTTGTCGGCGCCTGCCTGCCCTTCGTGTTCGCGGCGCTCACCATGCAGTCCGTTGGCCGCGCGGCTCAGTCCGTTGTAGTAGAGGTTCGCCGTCAGTTCAAGGAGATCGTTGGCCTGATGGACGGCAAAGCCGATGCCGACTACGCCCGCTGCGTTGACCTGTGCACCAAGGCTTCCCTGCACGAGATGATCCTGCCCACCGTAGTTGGCATCGTTACCCCCATCGTAGTCGGTATGATCCTGGGCTACAAGGGCGTGGTAGGTATGCTGGCCGGCGCTACCGTTTCCGGCTTCCTGCTCGCTATCTTCATGGCGAACTCCGGCGGTGCCTGGGATAACGCCAAGAAGTACATTGAGAGCGGCGTACACGGCGGCAAGGGTAGCGATGCCCACAAGGCTGCTGTCGTTGGCGATACCGTAGGCGATCCCTTCAAGGATACTTCCGGCCCCGCTATCAACATCCTCATCAAGCTGCTGTCGATGGTTTCCATCGTATTTGCCGCGCTGGTAGTTAACTTCTCTATCATTAAGTAAGAGAACACGATAAACTGAAAATTTCCCCGCAGGCTTTTGAGTCTGCGGGGATTTTTTTGCGAGGCTGCAATAAAACACGGGATTTATTGCACCTTATTGATGAACGGATGTTGCATTTTGCGGCGCTCATTCGTTATATTCAGTGTAGGCCTGACACCAACAATATACAACAGGAGGAAACAACATGAAAAAGCTGACCCGAATTTTGGCACTGACCCTATGCTGCCTGCTGGCGGCGGGACTGGCCGCCTGCGGCGAAACGCCTGCCCCCACGCCCGATCCCGATCCCGGTTCGGCAATCGGCGGGAACACCCAGATCCCGAACCCGAGAGTCCCCTATGAAAATGACGAGTTCCCCGATTTTAAGCTGGTCGGCTACCCCGACCGGGACGGCATGAAACCGACTGGGTTTTATCTCATTGGCGGAACGCTGGCGGAGATCGACTATGAAAACGCCACGCTGCGCTGTGCCGCCAAAACAGAGGAAACCGGAGATATTTCGGGCATCTTCTACAATGACCCGAAGGAAAGCGAGCTTTCGGTGGGACACAGCTACTACAATGGGCTTATCTTCATCACCGTGAAGGAGTATGCCGAGGGCACCGTAGCGCTGTGGGTCAGCTGTGAGAGGGACTATACCTATTCGCTGTGGCTGCCGGGACAGACTGCCGAAGCGGCGAAGGAACTTATTGAGGAATTCGCGGCAGGGGTGTATGTGGTGCTGCCTGGTGGGGAGGAGCCGCTGACCGGGGATGTATTTGGCACCGAAAAGGCCCTGGCCCGCTGGCGGGAGGTCATCCATGCTGATAACATTGCCAAGGTGACTGCCAAGGATAACAGCAGACTTGAGCCGGTGGAGCTGCCCGCTGAAACTGCCGAGCGAATGATAAAGGCACTGGCGGACAGCGAAAGTGCGCTGAAACTCTTTGAAAAGCCGGAAAACCCCGCTACGGGCGGCGCACTGAACCTGACCGCCTATGACGCGGAGGGAAATGTGCTGTTTACCGCTACATACACCTGCAACAGGCTGAGGGTGACCTTTGGGCAGGAAACGGCCAATTACATCTTTGATGCCAGCGACTGCGATCTGGATACCTTGTATACATTCTTTCCCGTCGAATAACCTGCACCATACAAAAATGCCCCTATCCGGAAACCCGGATGGGGGCTCTTTTTTATTGTGATAAAGTTATTCAGCGGCTTCGGCAGCTTTCACCCTTTGGCGAATATATTCCCGCACTTCATCCTTGGGGATCTCCAGCGCGACGGAAAGCTCACCATGCAGCAGCTCCTCCGCCAGCTTCATATAGCGGTCATCCATCTGGCTGACGCGGCGGCCGGCGGCTTCGGCTTCCCGCTTTTTGCTGTAAACCGATTTGATGATCTCCACGAGGTCGGTGGTGCTGTGGGTACCGATGATGCTACGGTAATGCTCTGAAAGCTCCTGCAGACGGCCGGTATGGAATGGCTCCACGCTGATGGTGGGAATAAGGGCGACCAGCTCTTCAGCCTCTTCTCGGCTCATCACCGGGCGCATAAAGACCTTAGGCTGCTCCACGGGGCAGTAGATCGTGCCACTTTGGAACAGGGGGCGCAGGACATAGTACTTGGTCCCGCGCGGCATGCCGGGCAAATCGGGGGTGGCGTAATCCATGACCTCGCAGACGCCGGTATTGCCATACACGATCTTTGTTCCTTTTGCAAACACTGTGGTGCCCTCCCTTACTGTTTCTGCCTATATTATAGCACATTTTTCGGCAGGATGTAAGAGAAAATTTAAGCGAGGGGTGGGCATGGGCCGCAGGCCCGGCCGCGAAGCGGCCGACGCAGGCGAAGCCTGCGTGTTTCGGCGGAGCCGAAACGGCCTGCGGCCGCGGCCCGGTCCCTGCTGGGGCCGGGATAGAGATGCCGTTCCCCAAGCCTACCCTCCGCAAAAATTTTTGTTTACCGATAGTTTGCAGATTTTGGGGAGGATTTATGCGGCGAAATGTGTTACAATACAGGCAGAAAGCGGAGCAAGTGTTTTACAAATAGTATAAAATAAACGGATAATACGAAAAATGGAGGAGAAAACCATGAAAAAACAGCTTTTGGCGATGGCGATGGCGGGGGCCATGCTGCTGGGCGGCTGCCAGCCCACCTACAATGAGAATGATCCCAACTACCCCGGCACCACCCAGCCGGAGCAGAATGATACCCATGGCGATACCGAGAATAAGGACAACCAGTACGATAGCGATTACGGCGTGACCGGGGATGAGAACCTGGGCAACGAGAATAACAATGTCCCCACCGCGGCGGGAGTGGATGTGGAAAAGCTGGCGGGGCTTTCCACCGAGAGCAAGGACTGGGGCCCCGGCGGCCCGAAGGACGAGAAAAACCGCAGCCAGGGCTCGCTGCTGTACAATAAGACCTACGGCCAGTATGATGCCATCTTCCTCAAGGAGGACAGCAACGAGGTGTACCTGACCTTTGACGAGGGGTATGAGTTCGGCCTTTCCGGGCAGATACTGGATACCCTGAAGGAGAAGGGGGTCAAGGCCATCTTCTTCATCACCGGCGATTTTGCCAAGGCGGAGCCGGAGCTGGTGCAGCGGATGATAGATGAGGGGCATGTGGTGGGCAACCACAGCTGGAAGCACCCCAATTACTCCGGGCTTTCGGTGGAGGAAGCGGAGCAGGACCTGATGAAGCTGCACGACTATGTCAAGGAGAATTTTAACTATACCATGCGGTATTTCCGCTTCCCGGCCGGCAACTTTAGCGAGCGGGCGCTGGCGGAGGTACAGCAGCTGGGGTACAAGTCGCTGTTCTGGAGCTTTGCCTACAAGGACTGGCTGACCGATGACCAGCCGGATGAGGCAGAATCCCTGCAAAAGATTGTGGACAGCGCCTGCCCGGGTATGATCTACCTGCTGCACGCGGTAAGCAAGACCAACGCCAATGTGCTGGCGGATGTCATTGACAGGGTGGCGGCCAAGGGCTTTACCTGGGGCGACCCCAGCAAGATATAATACGCAAAAAGCTCCCCCGCCGCTGCGGTGGGGGCTTTTCTATAATGCCAAGGAAGCGTACAGGAATCTGTTTTGCCCGTTGCATACCGCTCCGGGCGGTGATACAATAATGAAGTCTTTGGGGCGGGCATCCATGCTTTAGTCAAGGCTTTGCGATGCCGTCAGGCGGCAGCCAACTAAACCATTAGTTTCTATTTTTCTCCCGCTCGGAGGAAAATAGATAGAACAAATCGCAAGTAAGGGGGAACCTTCTCTTGCGGGGTTTCCCCCTTTTGCAAAACGATCCGCCGGATCATTTTGCAAATTCAACCCCTTTCTGGGCGCCCTTTGGAAAACGAAAGCGCAAGATAGCGCGGGCATCTTTCATCAAAACCACCTATCGATGCGTTTGATGTTAGAGGAAAAAGTGTTTCCCCTATTGTGGCGGGCGGCCAAGGCTACGCCTTTGGATTTTATAAAAGGCTTGACCGAAAATCTCGCAAATCCATTCTTAATATATCCCACAAGCAAGGAGGAACTGCCCATGAAAAAATACTGGCAGCTGTTTATTACCTTTGCCCGGATCGGGCTATTTACCATAGGCGGCGGGTATGCCATGCTGCCTATGATGCAGAGCGAGCTGGTGGAACGCCACGGCTGGGCCACCGAGCAGGAAATGATGGACTATTACGCGCTGGCTCAGTGTACCCCCGGCGCCATCGCCGTCAATGTTTCCACCTTCATCGGCTATAAGATCGCCGGGGTGCTGGGCGGCGTGATCGCCACGCTGGGGCTGGTGTTCCCTTCCCTGGTCATCATCATCGCCATCGCGGCGGTGCTGGGCAATGTTTCCGAGCTGCCTGCCGTCAAAAACGCCTTTGCCGGGATCCGCGTGGGGGTAGCGGTACTGATGATCAATTCCGTCATTAAGCTGGCGAAGGCCGCCATCGTGGATTGGAAAGCGGTCATTATTTTTGCGGCGGTATTCGGCGGGGCGGTGTTCACCTCCGTCAGCCCCATGATCTATATTGTAGCGGCCGGTGTGGCCGGCATCCTGCTGAAGACCTGGGAGGTGAAGGCCAAATGATGCTGCTGCGTTTATTCTGGGAGTTTTTCAAAATAGGGCTGTTCGCCGTGGGCGGCGGCATGGCCACCATCCCGTTCCTGTATGACCTGAGCGACCGCACCGGGTGGTTCACCTACACCCAGCTGGCGGATATGATCGCTATTTCAGAATCCACCCCAGGGCCTATCGGGGTAAACATGGCCACCTATGTGGGCTATGAGATGAGCGGGGTTCTTGGCTCCATTTCTACCACGCTGGGCTTTGTGGCGCCCTCCATTATCATCATTGTCATTGTTTCCATCTTCCTGCAGAAGTTCCGCGACAACCGCTATGTGGAAAGCGCCTTTTACGGGCTGCGGCCGGCTTCCTCCGGGCTGATTGCCTCGGCAGCGCTCTCGGTAGTCATTGTGGCACTGCTGGCCGATGGCTGGAGCTTTGGTACCCTGTGGCAGAGCATCCGCTGGCCGGCGGTGGCGCTGGCGGTGTTTTTGGCCATCGTGACAAACCTGAAGCAGACCAAAAAGTGGCACCCCATTGTGTTCCTTGGCTTTTCCGCCGTGGTGGGCATCGTGTTCCGCTTTGCGGGGGCATAAAACCGCAAAAAGGATTCCGCCGTCTTCCCTACCCGGGCAGACGGCGGACTTTACTTTTTATCGCGCGCCCGGCGGGCGGCATATTTGCGGCGGGTGGCTTCCCCGCCCCGCAGGTGGCGCTCCTCCTTATTGCGGTCCAGCACCACCCGTACCTCCCGGTACAGCGGGTAATTAAGCAGCGGCAGCCGCTCCTGGATATCCTTATGCACCGTGGATTTGGAGATGCAGAACTCCTTTGCGGTCTCCCGCACGGTGGCGCCTGTTTCTATAATATACCGGGCAAACTGCACGGCCCGATCCTCCGGCAACCCCTTCACGATGAGATGACCTCCCCCCAGTTAGTTTCACGCGGGTTCTTGGTGCATCTATATGCTGCGGATCGTCCGGTTATGCCGCCCGCCCCGTCCCCTTGCGCCGCTCCTTAAAATCTGCTATACTACAATGAGTTTACCCCAAAAAGGGGATTTTGTCTAAACAGAAGGGAGAACCCGCACCGTGGCCAAAGCCGAAATCCGAATGACAGAAGGACCGATCGCCAAGCAGCTGATCTCCTTTGCGATCCCGCTGTTTCTGGGCTTTTTGTTCCAGCAGCTGTATAATACCGCCGATGCCCTCATCGTCGGCAACCTGCTGGGCAACAGCGCGCTGGCAGCGGTGACCGGCACCGGCACCCTCATCTTTTTGCTGGTGGGGTTCTTCGGCGGTATTTCGATGGGCGCGGGCGTGGTGGTTTCCCGGTTTTTCGGTTCCCGTGAGGTGGAAAAGATGCGTGCCGCCATCCACACCAATATCGCTTTTGGCATGGCGGCGGGGGTGTTCCTTACCGTGGTGGGGATGCTGTTCACCCCGCAGATTTTGCAGTGGATGGGCACCCCGGAGGATGTCATGCCGCAGTCAGTCGCCTATATCCGCACCTACTTCGCGGGCAGCATCGGTCTGGTGATGTACAACCAGTGCCGCGGCGTGATGCAGGCGGTGGGCGATAGCCGCCACCCGCTGTATTATCTCATCATTTCTTCCGTCACCAATGTGGTGCTGGATATCCTGCTCATCGCTGTCTTTAAGATGGATGTGGATGGCGCGGCACTGGCTACCATCATCTCGCAGTTCGTCAGCGTGTTCCTGTGTATGGGACGGCTGATGAGCCCCGTTTCCGGCGAATGCCAGGTGAAGTGGCGGGAGGTCCGCTTTGACCCCGAAATGACCCGTATGATCCTTTCCTACGGCCTGCCCAGCGGTTTGCAGAATTCTGTCATCGCACTGGCGAATGTGGTGGTACAGTCCAATATCAATTCCTTTGGCGAGATAGCCATGAGCGGCTGCGGCGCCTATGGCAAGGTGGAGGGCTTTGCCTTTCTGCCCATTACCAGCTTCACCTCCGCCATTACCACCTTTGTGGGTCAGAATTTGGGTGCGGGCGAGTTAAGGCGCACCCGCCAGGGCGCGCGGTTCGGCATTCTGTGCTCGGTCATCATCGCAGAGGTGATCGGCGTATTGCTGTACTGGCTGGCCCCCATTCTCATCAAGGCCTTTACCCAGGAGCCCGCGGCAATCGCCTTTGGCGTGCAGAAGATGCGCACCTGCTCGCTGTTCTTCTGTCTGCTGGCGCTTTCGCACTGTCTGGCAGCGGTCATGCGCGGCGCAGGCCGGGCGGTCATTCCCATGATCTCGATGCTGTCATTTTGGTGTGTGGTGCGTGTTGCCATTATTACGGTTGCCACCCCCATCTACCAAAGCATTGCCGTGGTGAACTGGGTTTACCCCATTACATGGGCGCTCAGCAGCATCTTCCTGCTTATTTATTACTACAAAGCCGACTGGCTGACAGCCCCGGGCCACCGCAGCGGCGAACCGGTTAAGCATTAAAATGAAGCCCCCGCCTTGCGGCAGGGGCTTTTTCTATGGGATTGCAGCCATCAGAATTCAAGATTCTTCCCGGTTTCAGGATCAAATACATGCACTACATTGCCGCCAAAGGTGAAGGCGATGGGCTGGCCGATGCCAAAGCTCGAATTGGTGGCGCCCTGCATGCTCATGGTCTGCACGATGATGATGGTATCCCGGCCGCAGGCCTGCAGGTGCAGGTGCACCGCGCTGCCCATCATCTCGCTGACATCCACGGTGCCGTGGATCATCTGCTCGCCCTCGCCCGCCAGCATAATGTGCTCCGGACGGATGCCCAGCACGATGGGGCCGGGCTGGACATTCTTCTGGGCCAGGCGGGCCTGCTTTTCATCGCTGAGCACCACATGGGCATTGGCCAGCTGAACGGCAAACTTGCCATCGGGATCGCGCTGCAGCTGGGCGTCAAAGGTATTCATGCGAGGCATACCGATGAAGCCTGCCACAAACAGATTGGCGGGGTGATCGAAGACTTCCTGCGGGGTGCCCACCTGCTGGATCTCGCCATCCCGCATGATGACGATGCGGTCGCCCAGCGTCATGGCCTCGGTCTGGTCATGGGTAACATAGATAAAGGTGGTATCGATGCGCTGCCGCAGCTTGATGATCTCGGCACGCATCTGGTCGCGCAGCTTGGCATCCAGGTTGGAACGCGGCTCATCCATCAGGAATACCTTGGGGCTGCGCACAATGGCACGGCCGATGGCCACGCGCTGACGCTGGCCGCCGGAAAGCGCCTTGGGCTTGCGGTCCAGGTACTGGGTGATATCCAGGATCTCGGCGGCTTCCTTTACCTTGCGGTCGATCTCCTGAGGGTCTACATGGCGCAGCTTCAGGCCGAAGGCCATGTTCTCGTAAACAGTCATATGGGGGTACAGGGCGTAGTTCTGGAAAACCATCGCGATATCCCTGTCCTTGGGAGGAATGTCGTTCATCAGCTTGCCGTCAATATACAGCTCGCCGCCGGAGATCTCCTCCAGACCGGCGATCATGCGCAGGGTGGTGGACTTACCGCAGCCGGAAGGGCCGACCAGCACAATGAACTCATTGTCCTTGATCTCCAGGTTGAAGTCATGCACCGCCAGTACGCCCTCTTCGGTCACCAGCAGGTTGTTCTTCTTTTCCTTTTCGGGCTCGCCTTTTTTCTTCTTTTTGGGTTCGATGTTGGGGTACACCTTTTTAATGTTTTTCAGTACGACATCAGCCATTATTATCGCTCTGAGCGGTCTGCCTTCGCACGACCTTTCTCGCAGCAGAGAAAGCGGGATTCTCTGTGCTTTACGGCAGGTCTCCACACTGCCGCACCGGGAGCGCCCGGCGGGGGATTCCTCCTTTGTTTCGTCCGCGGCGGCCAGTGTGTGGAGTGACCGGCGGGATCGGAATATTGGTTTTGCTGTCGGAAACGATTCCAGCAGCTAAGCCTATTGTAGCACCGGAACAAGGGCTTGTAAATGAAAGCCCGCTTTTCCGACGCACTTTTTGTAGAACTGCCATAAACCGGGGGCCTGGTTTGGGCATTTTGTCAAGGAAAAAGCGGGGCGGGGGTTGGCGCGGGCAGGGGAAATGGTGTATAATAGCGGTGTAACAGGTGCAGGGGACCGGTTGCGGCGGAGCCGCCGCCGGGCTTTAGCCCGGCGCTCCGTCGCCCCGCAGGGGC
>ERZ773136.1933-NODE-1933-length-18577-cov-4.269571_pt1 | contig 18577 bp, 17 predicted proteins | sample MGYA00580855_ERZ773136 | MGnify/ENA primary metagenome ERZ773136 (study PRJEB29015, sample SAMEA2737860) | human gut metagenome | biome: human gut; feature: human-associated habitat; material: faeces | place: China | collected 2012 ... | reverse complement strand
GATAGATTCGCGAGTGTCGAAAAGCGGAGCTTTTTGGCATGAGGCGCGAGCGCACAAATCTGTTTCCGTGTCGTAAAACGTAGTTTTGCGACACGTTACCGCACCCTGCTTGAAACAGGGTGCGGTTCTCTTTCAACCCAGTAATCCAAATAAATTAAAGAGATTTCTCTTTTTCTCGGCCTTTTGCAGGTCTTTGGCGAGATAGCTTTGAATATTGCAGAGAATTTCCGCCGTTTCAGCTCGTGTTACAGTATCCTCCGGCAGCAGCTCTCCAAAGCCTGTACCGTTGAAAATACCGCACGAAGTGACCTTGACAAGCGAATTGTTTGCCCATGCCGGAATCGAGGTGCAATCGATGAAAGTTGCCATGGCATTTTCTTCGGACGTTTCGGGAAGCGACAGAATACGGTCGATAATAACAGCAGCTTCCGAACGCGTAATGGGCGAGGCGCTTGCAAAGACGCAGTTGCCGCTTTCGTCGGTATAGCCGGATACGACACCGTTTGCTTTGGCATAGGCGGCGTAGCTTTTGATATTGACCGGGATATCCGCGTCATCGGCAAAGTCCGTTTGCGCGGTAAACTCGATATTTGATTCCTTACCGGCGGCAATCAGCGCCATAGCGAGAAAATCGCCGCGTGAAACGGTTTCCTCCGGCAGAAAGAGCGTAGCGCCGGTTTCGGTATCGGTCACGCCGCTCATAAGTCCCATGGCGCTCATGGCGACGGCGGAATTATGCGCCCAATGCTCGGTCATGTCGGCGTAATCGGTGGCATAAGACACTTTGGTGATGTCGATACTCACCTTAGCCGGTGCGCTCTTATTGCCATAGCAATCGGTGGCGGTGTATTCGAACGAATCCGAGCCGACATAGCCGTTTTGCGGCGTATAGCAGAAATAGCCGTTGCCGTTATCGGAAAGGCGGACAGCGCCATGCGACGGGTAGGACACGATCTCAAAGCGCATTTCGTCGTTTTCTGGGTCGGCGGCTTTGAGAAATTTAAAAGCGGAGATGCTTTGGCCGGTGGTGAGCGTCTGGGCGCCGACTGAAGGTGAAAGATTTATTTCGTCGAGCAGGTTCATGGTGCAGCTTACGGTTACATCCGTTTGCTTTGCGGTTGCATTGGAAAAGGTGAAATCGGCAAAGTCTACGGACAGGTCGGCCGGCACAAAGGCGAGCTTATTATAATCGGTACGTGCGATAAGCTGATTTTCGCTGACCGGCGTTATGCCGAGGAGCAAGGTGCCTTGCGTCATGGCAGGAAGCGTATCCACGCGGATAAATTCGGATTTTGCGTGAAGAACATCGTCGAAATCATCGGTGCTAAAGCGGATATTTGTGCCGATAACGCCGCATTTCTGGAGGGTTATCTGTTTTTCAAGGCTCGGAAGCGCAGGGCTTAAAAGCACGCCTCCGGCCGTTCCTGCGACGGTTAAGAGAAGCAGACAGCAAAGAATGCTGATGAATTTTTTTGATTGGGATGACATAGCAGATCTTCCTTTCTTTTTCTATGTTCGCACATAGTATTTTCCGCACATGGGAGGTTTATACAGCCATAAATGCAAAAAATGCACAAAGTCTTTTTGAGACTTTGTGCATTTGCGATTTGTTGAAGCGAAATTTTACGCTTTCAGTTTTTTCTTTTCAGCCCGTGCGCTGTAGATCTGATAGCCGGTCACAGCAGCAACGATCACAATACCGATGCTGTCGGAAATTACGCCGGGATAAATCATAAGAAGACCGCCGATAATGAGCGGAATGATCTCATACACCTTCATTTTGCGGAACATATAGCCCTCGAGACCGGCCGAAAGAGCAAAGATACCGATGAGCGACGTAATGATGATGACAATGACCTCAATGACCGAAGCGTCGATAAACAGCATTTTCGGATTAAACGCAAAAATGTACGGGATGATAAACGCGGTAATGGCAAGCCGTGTTGCAATGACGCCGGTCTTAAAGGGATTGGAATTTGCGATGGCGCTTCCTGCATAGGCAGCAAGAGCGACCGGCGGTGTGATATCCGCGACGATACCGAAGTAGAACACGAACATATGCGCGGCAAGTAGCGGCAGTCCCATTTCGACGAGAATCGGTGCGGTAATGGTCGCCATAATGAGGTAGTTTGCGGTAGTCGGCACGCCCATACCAAGAACGATACAGGTGAGCATGGTCAAGAACAGCGCAAAGAACAGGTTATTCTGTGCAATCGGCACGATAACGCCGATGAGCGTCGAGCCAAGGCTGGTCAGCGTTACAACGCCGGCCACGATACCGGCAAGGCCGCAGGCGAGCGACACGCCCATGGTATTGCGGATACCGGTTTCGAGAGCGTCAAGCGAGATCTTACCCGATTCGCGCGTCTGTTTGCCGCAGAACGAAACGATAATATAGAGAAGTCCGGCAAGAATGGCGGCATTTTCCATTTTTACGCTCATCACGAACATAAGAACAACAAAGGCGATGATCGGCAGGAGAAGAAGAACCGTATCGATGATATCCGATTTGGTATCTTCGCCGTGTTTTAGCTTTTTCACCATTTTTACGACGTCTGTCACAAGCATGAGCGCCATGGTGGTGAGAATTGCCATGCAGGCGGATTGTGCCGGAGTACGGTTAAAGGACATGAGCACGACAAGCACGATGATCGGAAGGAAGAGATAGCCTTTGCGAAAGAAGAGCTTGAAGAAGTTCGGAATGCTTTCTTTCGGCAGACCCTTTAAACCGAGCTTTTTTGCTTCGAAGTGGATCATCATGAAGATGCCGGTGAAGTAAAGGATAGCCGGCAGAATGGCTGCGACGGCAATGGTAACATAGGGAATTGCCGTAATTTCGCTCATAAGGAACGCAGCGGCGCCCATGATCGGCGGCATGATTTGACCGCCTGTGGAAGCGGCTGCTTCGACGGCTGCGGCAAATTCCGGCTTATAGCCGATGCTTTTCATGACCGGGATGGTAACGCTTCCGCTGCCGACGGTATTGGCGACAGAGCTGCCGGAATACATGCCCTCAAGTGCCGACGAAATGACGGCGACCTTAGCAGGTCCGCCCGACGCATAACCGGCAACGGAATTGGCAAGGTCAACGAAAAAGCCGCCGATACCGGTCTTTTCAAGAAATGCGCCGAGGATGATAAAGAACACGATGAACGTTGAGCAGACATTGAGCGGTGTGCCTAAAATACCGTTGGTGGTATAGAAAAGGTTATATAATACCGACTGGAGCGACTTGCCGTAAATGAAAGCATAGGCGATAAAGCCGCCTGCGACAAACAGGATCGGAAGTCCCACAGCTCTTCGGCAGAGTTCGAAAAGAAACAGAATGCCGATGATTGCCATGACCTTATCGGTGGTATTAAGAAGCGCCGCACGGTTCGTAATGGCTGTAAAGTTGTAGGCGTAGTAGAAATAAGGCATAGAGCCGACCACGGCAAAAATGAAATCGTACCAAGGCACGAAATTGATTTTTTTGGTCTGCTTTTTATAAAGCGGATAAATAAGATAGCCTAAAAAGATGATGATTCCGAGAAAAGCGGCCATACGCGCCTGTTCGGGAAAGGTTAAGAAGCGCGTCAGAAAGACAAAGCCGGCAAAGGCGAGAAAGGCGATTTTAACAAGCAGACCGGGAATGCCGGTAAACTGACGCGTATTGGATTCACGGTCAAATTCGGCCATTAATTCGTCGGCGCTTTTGGTGTTGACATCCTCGATGTTCGTGCCCATTTGCGCCCCGGCCACTGAGGATTTATTTTGCTTATTTTCGATATTCTCAGACAAGGGAGTTCCTCCTTTGGAGTAATAAAAATTTATGCAAGCCGGAATGCGACGTGCGCATTTCGGCCGCAGAGAGCGGTAAGACTTATGGTTTCTCCGCGGATGACAAGAACATGATCATATACGGTTCCCACGATATATTTTACTTCCGGAAAGACCGTGCCGAAACCGGATACGACCATGTTTCCGTTTTCGTCGTAAGAAAGCGTTTCACCGGGTGCAAGCGTACTTTCGACGCCTGCGCCGAACGCTGCGTAGACTGTCCGGTCGGCATAGATCTTGCCGTTACGGACGACGAAAACGTCGGTTACGGGACTCAAGTTCACGGAATGGATAAAGCTTACCGAAAATTCCGTGCCGTCCGGCGCGGAAAAGCTGCGGTATATTTTGCCTGTTTCGGTGTTGTACAGCTCCAAGCGCCGCGGACGCAAGAAAAAGATAAACACAAGTGCGGCACACAACAGAGCCGCAGCCGTAACCGCTTTGGCAGCTACGGCTGTGACGGTGGTTTTATTCATGAAAACAGGGGCTTATTCGATAACGCCGATTTCCTTGAAGTACTTTTCAGCGCCCGGATGAAGCGGAATTTCTGCCGGAATACCGTTCATGGCGGTTTCGGAGTTCAATTCAGCGCCCTTTGCGTAAGCGGCGGCGATTTCATCCTTGTTTTCGAAGATAGCCTTAGTGATGTTATAAACGGTTGCTTCGGAAGCGTCGTTGTCGATGATGTAGGTTGCCATAACAGCGGCGGTCTTGACATCCTCGGTCATGCCGTTATAGGTGCTTGCCGGAATGGTCTGACGGGTATAGAAGCCGTACTGGGAAGAAAGCTCATCGAATTTATCGTCATCTACCGGAACGACGGTGATCTCATGGCTCATGGCGAGGTCGGTGATCGCAGTGGTCGGAATACCGGCTACGCAGAAGAAAGCGTCGATCTTTTCGTCCTTCAGAGCGTCAGCCGACGGGCCGAAGCCGAGGTTCTGCTTGTTGATATCGTTGTTGATGTCGATGCCGTAGGCGGCTAAGATCTGCTTTGCGTTGAACTCAACGCCGCTGCCTGCGTCGCCGACGGATACGCGCTTGCCGGCAAGGTCAGCGACCGACTTGATGCCGCTTTCCTTAGAGGCGATGATCTGGCAAAGCTCCGGATAAAGCGTAGCGACAGCCGAGAAGTCCTTGGTGCCTGCGCCTTCGAAGAGGTCGGTGCCGGTGTAGGCGTAGTACATAACGTCGTTCTGAACGACAGCCATGTCGGCTTCGCCGGACTGGATGAGCTGGATGTTGGCTTTGGATGCGCCAGTGGACTGAACGTCGAACTTGATACCGGTCTTATCCTGAAGGATTTTGCCCATTGCCATGCCGTAGGCGTAGTAAGTCCCGGTGTTGCCGCCGGTGGCAAGGACGATTTTGGATGCAACGGCATCCGGATCTGTGTCTTTTGTTTCTTTTTTGCCGCAGGAGCCGAGAAGCATGCTTCCGGCCGTCAAAACGGCGAGTGCGAGTACAAGACTCTTTTTCATGGTGTTTTCCTCCAAAAAATGTGATTTTTTGAATTTTTCAAAATTGATAAATTCATTTCTTATTATAATAGGAAGAAAGGCGTCTGTCAAGTATTCTGCGAAAAAACCTTGAAAGACAAGAGAATTTTCTCGTTTTGCACGAAAATGCGACTTTGTTTTTGTAAAAAATGTAGAAATTGAAAAATACAGATGTGAATGAATTCGAACGAGTATGCAAGAATGAAAATGAAATTCTGCAAGCATTGTGCACTATTTTCAAAGAATCTGAAAGCGGCGGCAAAAACTTACGAAAATCATCGAAATGCACAGAAAATTTACTTATTCTTTCAATATTCTGTAAAACCTCTTGCGAAAAAGCGACGGATGTGGTACACTTAGAAAAAATGTCGCGAATGAAACGAGGTAGAACGATGAATCTTGTCACCATTATGAATTTTGTACGCGGTGTGGAACCGCGCAACCCCAATTTGGATCTGTTGGAACCGGTTGTCAATCAAATCGCCCTAAACAAAGAATACGGCTTTGACAACACGTTTCTTCTTCAGTACGACGCGCTCATTGACCCGAAATTTCGCAAGGTCTTTCTTTCCGAGCGCGACGAGCACATGGAGCTTGGCATTTGGTTTGAGGTGGTGCAGCCGCTTGTCGAAAAGGTCGGCATCAAGTGGCGCGGCAGACCCGGCTATGCGTGGGATTGGTATGTTGACCCCGGTTTCCTGCCGGCTTACACGCATGACGAAAAGATCGCGATGATCGATGAGTTTATGCGGGAATTCCGCGAGACCTTCGGCGAGTACCCGAAGTCGGTCGGCTCATGGCTTCTCGATATCGATTCGGTACGCTATATGTCCGAAAAGTATAAGATCGAATTTTTCGGCATTTGCCGCGAACAGTTGGCCGTGGATGCATATACGCTTTGGGGCGGCCCGTACAATCAACCGTACTATCCGTCGATACATAACATCCTCTGCCCGGCGCAGAATCAAGACAACCAGGTAAATACGCCGGTCTTCCGGTTGCTCGGCATTGAACCGATCCGCGGCTACAACGAAAAGCGTTATGCCAAAGACCCGGAATGCTACGGTTGTGCGACCATGGAGCCGTTTTGGAAATACGGACAGAATAAGGAATACATGGAATGGTTCTTCAAGACCTATTTTGACAATGAAAACTTAGGTCTTGCCTATACGCAGATCGGTCAAGAGAACAGCTTCGGATGGAAAGGCATGAAAGACGGTCTTACCTTGCAGTTGTCGCTTGTCAAGCGTTATGCCGACGAGGGAAAAATTGCCGTTGTTACGACGAGCGAGGCCGGCAGACGGTTTGCTGCGGCAAATAAGCTGACGCCGCCGGCGGCTCTTTGTGCGGATATCGACCCGGTCGGAAACAATAATTACAAATCGTTTTGGTACACGGCAAAGAATTACCGCGCCAATGTCTTTTTCGAAGGCGAAACGCTCTATTTCCGCGATATTCAGAAGTTTGACGAGCGCTACACCGAGCGCTATCTCGACGAGCCGTGCAGCAAGTGGGACGCGGTGTATGACGATCTTCCGGTAGTGGATGAGCGCGTTTGGAGCTTGGAAAAGGATTCGCACGACGCCGCTTTGGATTTTGATGGGAAATTTGTGTTTGAGAGCGTGGAGCGAGAGGAAAAAGCCCTTGTCGTCAAGGCGCGTTCGCAAGACGGCAAGCAGGTTCTTATCCGTATGGACGAGCAAAACATCACGGTTTCCGGCGATGTAAAGCTTGCTTGGCGTTTCGGCAAGTTTACGGATTATACGGCGGAGAAGGACGGCGTAGGCTTTGTGCATAACGGCTTCTCTTACTGTGTCGGCGTAAAAGGCGCTCTTGCGGCAGAGGGCAGAGATTTAGTGCTTTCCGGCGAGAAGATCGTGCTTGAAATGACAAAATAAGACGAAATAGCAGAAAACGGCGGCTGTGATTTTTCACAGCCGCCGTTTGTGTTATTCAAACAGTTTTAACCGACCTGTTTCGGGCAGATCTCCTTATAATCGCAGTAATCACAAGGGTCATGCGCCTTTGCACCCTCCGGCAGAGCACGTTTGTCGCCGTCTAAGATGCCGTTTGCCATACTTTGTGCAAAGTGTGCCGCCTGCTTTAAAAGCTCGTCAAATTCCTCCTCCGGAAGCACGTTGGCTGCGTTTTCCGCAAGCTCGCCGGCTTTGAGCTTTACCGGAATATAGGCGCCGCTGCCGGTGGAATCCATAGCGAAGATGATATCGGCGTCAGCCACAAAAAGGCCGGAGGTGTCGGTTTTGTAGTCAAGCTCTTCGCCACCTTCCGCTGTGGACAGCACCTTGTTCTTATCGGGAACATTGGGATTTGCCACGCGGCTGTACAGGACGCCGGCCGGGTATACCTTTCCATAGCGCTCCGAGCCGTTTTGGATAAGGGTGTACAGATATAAGAGCATTTGCAGATTGAAGCCGTTTTTTATGTCTGCAAGGTCGAATTTGGTGCTGCCGGTCTTGTAATCGACGATACGCAGATAGTTCTTTCCGGAATGCTCGTCGCGGAAGAGGTCAACGCGGTCGATCTTTCCGACGATCTTTAATGTCTTGCCGTCCGCAAGCGGCAGTTCGGCCGGCTTTACAAGACCGTCCGCGCCGATAGGCAGTTCGAAATCGACCGGTTCGAAGCGGCTGACTTTCATTTCCTCGCCGAGAAGTTTGCAAAGCGGTACGAGAACGCGCTCGGTCTTGGCGAACAGGTAGACAAACCGGCCGCTTAAGGCGCTTCCGGCGTCCGGCATATAGCGCCGGAGCAGCTCTTCGAGCTTTGCGTGAATGATCGTTTTAAGTTCGCTTTCCTCAAACGGATCACCGCTTTTGGCGCGGCGGCATATATCCGGCACAAGCTCCTCCAACACGGCGTGGATGATGTTTCCGCGCTCCGAAGCGCCGACGTGCCCTTTCGGTGCGGGCGAGAGCTTCAGCGTATAGGTGCAGAAGTAGGAAAAGGGGCATTGACGGAAGCGTTCGAGCTTGGAATAGCTGCCGGTCATGGTATCGCCGTAGAGCGCATCGACGGTTTCGGATGACAACGGCGTTTCGGCATCGTCGGTTCGTTCGACGGCGGCAAGGCGCGCGGCGTAATCCGGCTTGTCCGCAAAATAAGCGCGCACGGTCTGCTTTTCCACGCTTTCCGGAAGCGTTAAGAAATATTCAAACAAGGCTTTGTCGCTGACGGCGTTTTCAAGCGCGTCGGCGGCATTTTCTGTCGGATAGGCTTCGGGAGCAATACCGAGCATTTTTTCAAGCAAGGATAACAAAATGGAGGGATACATTTCCTTTTTTTCGAGTGAGCCGGTGCGATACAGCACATACGCGCCGTCCTTGGCCGAGCAAAGCGCGGTATAAGCCAAAAACAGCTCGTCGAACGCCTTGTCGCTCTCAAGTTCCGCAAGCTCCATGCCATGAGCGCGTAAAAGTCTGCGTTCCGCGTCGCGGAAAACGTCGCCGGATTCGGGTCTTGCCGGAAAAATACCGTCGTTTGTGCCGAGTAATAGCACGTATTTCACGCCGTCGGTACGCATGAGCGTGACCGGCGAAAACCGTACCTGGTCGAGAAGCTCCGGAATTTTTCCGACGGTCATGTTGCCGATAACCGCACGCAAAAGGTCATAGAACCGCCGCGGCGTGACGCGTTCGTTCCCGATCGTTAAGGTAACCGTATCGAGCGCGCGGTTCAACAGATCGAGATATTCGCCGTCAGCGCGGTCGTCAAAGTGTTCTTTTCCCGAAAGACGCGCGATATTGACGGTCAGTTCATACACGGCATGCGCCATGTCCGCAGCAGTTTGGCTCGAATCGAGCGAAGCCGAAAACGCGTCAAGGCAGGAGAGCAATCCGTCGTGCGATATGGAAAGAGCGGCTAACAGCTCACTGTCCGGTGCGCCGCCGCGCATACCGGCCGGATCCATGTGCCATTCTTCGTGAAAATATGCTTTCCCGTGGATGTTCCAGGTGTGCAGATACAGATCGAGCCGATCGGCGGCTGCGTCGTCAAGGCCGGAAAGGTCAGTTTTTAAGTAGGCGGACACGGCGTCAAGACTCCAGGTGAAATAGCTGTCAAAGGCAGAAAACACAAGAGCTGCGGTCGGGGTGGAGGACAGATCGACTGGCTTATCGAAGACATACGGAATTCCGGCGTTTTCAAAGGCGGCATCCAAAATGCCGTCGTAATCGGCGACGTTGCGGGCGCAAAGGAGTATTTCGCGCGGCAGAACGCCTTTCGTCAAGAGGTCGCTCACAGTGCGTACGGCGAATTCCGCTTCGGCGTAGATATCCGCACAGGCGACCAGCTTTACGCCGTCATAAGGCGTTTCGGGCGTCGGCTCGGACAGCGCGGACAGCGAAAAATGCTGTGCGAGGTGGGCAAGTGCCGAATGCGGCGTGTGCTTCTTGTTTTCGGAAAGAAAAATATCCTTTATCGGAATGCCGGCCTTTTCGGCAAGCTTCCGACAGGCAAACGCCGCGTTTTTGCCGCGCATAAAGCATTCGTTTTCGGTCTTTTCGCTGTCGCACAGAAAAGTGATACAGGTTTCTTCGGCGGTGGAGAGGATCTTGCCGATGATAGCAAGCTCTTGGGCGGTAAAGCCGTAGAACGAGTCAAAAAAGACGCGTTTTCCGGCAAAAAAGCGGAAGCTGCATAACGTTTCATACAGCTTATCGAGCAGATCGCCCGGAAAATCAAGTGTCTTGTACATATACGCGTCGTAGGCGCGGCGGGCGAGTGAGACATCGTGCAGCTTGCCGGAAAGCGCGTCCGCGCCCTCTTGCGCAAGTGCGGCGCAAAGGGCGTCCAGATCGTCGGGCGTGACGCGAAAACGGTGCATTTCGGACACCGTGACTAACATTTTTTTTGCAAAATCCGTGTCACACGCCAAAGAACCGTATTCCTTCAACAGGCCAGCGGACTGCGAAAGCACGTGCGACATGGCAAGCTCGCTTGCGGCGTTATCCGGCACATGGCCGACAAGTCCTCCGCTTTCGCGAAAAACGCGGTTGCACAGACGCTTGAAATTGATGACCTCGATGTACATATTGGCCGGATTTCCGAGTCGGTCGATGAGAAGCCGTTCGGCGGATACGGCCGCCTGTTCGGGTACGACCAAAAACGCTTGCTTTTTTTGTTTTACGCATTCCTCAAGGCGTGCTAACAGTACCTCTGTCTTGCCGGCTCCGTGCAGACCGAAAATGCGCGTCAGCATGAAGCGGCCCCTGTCGCGCGTTTTTGGCGGCGTTTTCGCAGATCTTCGCGAAGTCTTGCCAATTTGCAGGCGCGCATATAGGCAAGCGTGTAGAACATACGCGGCGAAAGGTCGGCGTAGATGTCGTTTTCGTGGCGGTTCGGTTTGCCGTGGTGGGCATTAAGCTCAAAGGTGAACGGACCGTCGTAGGCGTGCTCGTCGAGACGTGTGACAAAATTTTTCCAATCGGCTGCGCCGTCAAAGGGCAGCAGGTGCAGGTCGTCTATCCAAGTGGTCTTGCCGCCGTAATCGCGGATGCCGAGATTGTCGTTGATGTGAGTGGCGATCAAGCGGTCGCCGTACAGGGACAGCATGTCCGCGCTGTGGTTGTAGCACATTTCGTGGCCGGTATCGAGACAGAAGCCGACATTATCCAAATCGGCAAGCGCTTTCATGAGGGCGGCAAGGTATTCTTCGCCCTCGGTGTTTTCAAGTGCGATCTTTACGCCGAGTTTACCGGCTTCTTCGGCAACGCGGCGGAAGCTTGCAAGACCGTATTCGTTCGGCGAATGGTCGTCAAAGCCGATAAAGGCGTGCATGACGACAATCGGCACTTGATGTGCGGCGGCGTCGCGGACGCATTCGATAAGCTCGTTTGCGGCGTCATTATACTCCGGCGTCCACATCTCGGCGGCACGGCCGAACGGCGCGTGAACCGATTGATAGATAAGTCCGAGCTTGTCGGCGAGCGCACGCGGCTCATCTAAACAGCCGGCCTTATTCCAGTTCGTGAAGAAACCGTCAAAGCCGACCTCTTTTATTGTGCGAAGCTCTTCTTCAAGAGGAATGTTGAAAATGCCTCCGACGTTGACACAAAAATGGGTGTTCCACATAAAAACTCTTCCTTAATTATATAGTATGCTGTTTTATTCGGGCGTGCAGGTGCGGATTTCCGTTTTTCCGTTCTTTATGAGCTTCACACTAATGGTTTTGTCGGTTTTGATTTCGACTGTACCGTCTGCTTTGTGTAAAAAGGAAGCGGTCACATCGGCAAAGGACAGATTTTGAACGCCGTATTCTCCGTCCATACGAATGTCCCAGGTGACGGTCTTATCCAACGCATTACACCGGATGCCGAAAACGTATTCGATCAGCATGGAGATCGGAACAAGTCCCGTCCAGCCGACAAAGTCCGATTTGGCACAGTTGCCGCGTGCCGCTTTTTCGGGCGCGTAGTTTTCCCACAAGGTTCCGGTTTCGGCAAAGACCTTTACGACATTTTCTACCGTGTTGCAGGCGATATCGTAGGCTTGCTTGTGATATCCGTTCCGGTCAAGGCCGCGCAAGACCATATAGGTGGTCGGCGCCCAGACCGAGCCGCGCCAATAATCACCGTCGGGGTGATAGGCCGGATGGTCATAGGATAAGCTCGGAACGCGGTGCGGCCGCTTGAACTCGTTCTCGTTTTCCAAATGTGCGACCAATCGCTCGATACGGCTTTCCGGAACGATGCCGGATAAGAGGCTCCAGAAAGAAGCGACTGTTTTTACGCCGCTTAGCCGGTTATCGCGGTACATATCGTAATAAAAGCCGGTCTTTTCGTCCCAAAGCCGGTCGTTGATGTATGCGCCGAGAGTTTCTTTCTCGGTCTGCAATTCGGAAACGCCCTCGTCGATTCCGGCAATTGCGGCGATCTTGATGAGCATATCGCAGTCGATAAGCGCTTGGAAGCAAGCGTCTATCCAGACCATGTGGCCGTGTTTATAGCGCGGATTGCAGCCCGGCTCTTGGCGAGGCGAATTGTCCATGCCGCAGCCGAGCCCGGAAAGAAAATACGTGCCGTCGCGCCAGGTGCGCTGCTTTTTCATCCATAGATGATAGGCAAGAAGCGGATAATAGACGTCTTTCAAGCGGCTTTTATCGCCGGAATACAGATAGTATTCGTATTCGCACCAGGATAAAATGGCCGGGCCTGTCGAGGACGGGTCAAGGCGCGCATACACTTCCGCACCGTCTTTTTCGCGGATCTCACGGGAAATAAAACCGTCCTTGTGCTGATGAGAATAAAAATTGTCGAGCGTTTGCTGAAAATCAAAAGCACGTGAAGCGTATTTGGCAAACATCAGAATAAACGAGGAGTCCCACATAAACAGATTCCCGTTAAAGGCCGTGTCGATGAAAGGCGACACAAAGCCGCTTCCGTCCGTGGGATTGTTGAGATTGGAAAAGGCAATTTGCCATGCCTTGTTGTAGCAGGCGACAGCGTCCTCGTGACCGTCCCAAACGATCTCCGGCACAAGGGAGCGTGCGCTATCATAGGCGGGCAGCGCGGCTTTGTGCGTTTGGACACTTAAAAACGGGTTCTTTTCCACATAGGGACTGTTCACATAGGTGATTTCCATGTTTTGGTGAAATTCGTACATAAGCGGACTCCCATCTTAGCGGTAGAATGCATATTTGCCGATGAGCGGCAGCGGTTCGGTCTTATCGTTGGCGGCGTTCACAATGCCGATGATCATGAGCACGAGAATGGCAATGCCGCTGAATGCCGAAAACAGATAGCTGACGATAGCGCCGACAAACGGGATCCAGCCGAGCGTGAAGCCGAGGGTGCGCGTGATGACCGAGCAAGCCGCGGAGACGATCGTGAGAAGCATTCCCTGTCCGCAGTGAAAACGCACGGTGGGGTTATCTTTTTCCGGAATGAATAAGCTGATGAGAAATAAAAGGGGAATGTAGGACAGAATGTGAAATAGTTTGTTTTTTTGCATATTTGCCTCCTGATTCGGTTGATTCGATTTTCTACCTTTATATTATAGCAACCGGAGGGGTGTCTGTCAATATGAATTTATGCGTTTAGCGGCCTTGGATAGTGGATTTACGGCGAAAAGACATGTTCGGGCGGAGTTTTAAGAAGATGCACGAAACCTATTGCAAAACTTTTCTTTCTGTGGTATAATAAAAAATTGCAATTTTGGCGGTCGAAAATGCAGTTCACACAAAAGTTACAATTAAATGTGCCAAACCTATTGCAAAACCTGTCCTTGTATGGTACAATATACAAGCTTGATGTGCGATGAAACGGGAGGTTGCGGCATTTATGCCGGTAATTTCCGTGGAGTATGTCCGATAAACGGGCGACAGCGAATACTGAACCGAAGCGCATGGATGCGGTTTTGGGGCGTTCCTTCAAGCAGGGACGTTTCCGTTACCGTCGTGGCAAAAGCGATTTTGCCGAAGAATTCCGGCGCTAAGGAGTATCTTTCTTAAAACATCGGTCGCGGAACCGTCGGTGAGTTTCACCGAAAGGCCGTGCAATATGTGCCGTGCGGCTCTTTATGGGTTTATGGCGTAAGAAATGGTAAGCTGCCCGAATTCCCCTCGGTTTGAGGTCGAATCGGGTTTTTCATTCGGGATGATAAAGAAACACCCGGATGCGTGTTCAGACTTCACTGTGCCGCATTTAAAACGGTTCCTGTGCAAGATCAAGCGTAAAGTGCGCAGGACGAAAAATTTTAAAGGAGGCAGAAAAAATGGCAGCAAAGGAAAAAATCAGAATCAGACTGAAGTCGTACGATCACACTCTTATCGATCAGGCGGCAGAAAAGATCGTTGAAGCAGCTAAGCGCAACGGCGCTAAGGTTTCCGGTCCGATCCCGCTCCCGACCGACAAGGAGATCGTCACCATTCTTCGCGCAGTCCACAAGTACAAGGACAGCCGCGAACAGTTCGAATTCCGCACCCATAAGAGACTGATCGACATCTTAAAGCCGTCGCAGAAAGCGATCGAAGCTCTTGTCGATTTAGAGCTCCCGGCCGGAGTCGAATCCGAAATCGTATTATAATTCACATCTATACCGTGTGAATATAAGACCATAAAGGTCATGTTGTCCGTCCGACTCTCTGCGCAAGCAGAGCAAACGGAAATTCAAGCGGCCAACCAATAACCTAAGGAGGAATAAATATGAAAAAAGGTATAATCGGCAAAAAGCTCGGTATGACGCAGATTTTCGATGAAAACGGAAATGTAATTCCGGTAACCGTCATCGAAGCAGGTCCCTGCACGGTTGTTCAGAAGAAAACGGTCGAAAACGACGGTTACAGCGCTGTACAGCTCGGTTTCTCCGACATCGCCGAGAGAAAACTGAACAAGCCCGCCAAGGGCCACTTCGCAAAAGCAGGTGTTACGCTCAAGAAGCACCTCAAGGAATTCCGTCTTGACGACGCTGAGACCATGAATGTCGGCGACGAGATCAAGGCTGATGCCTTTGCGGCAGGCGAAAACGTGGACATCACCGGCATCACTAAGGGTCACGGTTACAGCGGCGTTATCAAGCGCTGGAACTGCCACAGACTCAGAATGACGCACGGTACGGGTCCTGTACACCGTCAGCCGGGTTCTATGGGCGCTAACTCCACACCGTCCCGCATCTTCAAAAACAAGAAGATGGCCGGTCAGTACGGTCACGAGCAGGTCACCATGTTAAACCTGAACGTAGTAAAAATCGACGTTGAGAAAAACCTTATCGCGGTTAAGGGCGCGGTTCCCGGTCCTAAGGGCGGTATTGTGTTTATTCGCTCAACCGTTAAGTAAGCGAAGGAGGAATACAAATGCCGAATGTTGCATTATTCGATATGGCAGGCAACAAGAAGGGCGAATTTGAACTCGCCGCCGAAGTTTTCGGCTGTGAAGTCAATCAACCCGTCCTCCACAGCGTTGTCAGAGCCTATCTTTTAAACCAGAGACAGGGCACACAGTCCACCAAGACCCGTGCTGAGGTTTCCGGCGGCGGCATCAAGCCGTGGCGCCAGAAGGGCACCGGCCGTGCAAGACAGGGATCCACCCGTTCTCCGCAGTGGACACACGGTGGTATCGCACTCGGTCCGAAGCCCCGTGCATGGAAAGTAAGCATCAACAAAAAGGTAAAGAGACTCGCTATGAAGTCGGCTCTCAGCTCCAAGGTTGTTGACAATGAAATGGTCGTTATCGAAAATCTTGCTATGGATTCCTACAAGACCAAGACCATCGTCAACCTCTTAAAGGCTGTCGGCGCCGAAAAGAAAGCGCTCATCGTTACCGCCGAAAACGATAAGGTCGTTGCTAAGAGCGCCGCTAACATCCCCGGCGTTAAGACCGCGACCCCCGGCACGCTCAATGTCTATGACATTCTCAACTGCGATATGTTCGTGGTTGCAGGCGACGCCGTCAAAGTAATCGAGGAGGTATACGCATAATGAAAACGGCACATGACGTTATTATCCGTCCGATTATCACCGAAGCAAGCATGTCAAGACTCGCTGACAAGAAGTATACCTTTGAAGTAGCTTCCGACGCTAACAAGATCGAGATCAAGAAGGCTGTCGAGGAAATTTTCAAGGTGGATGTCGATAAGGTCAACACCATCAGCGTCAAGAGCAAAAATAAGCGCGTTGGTTACCACCTCGGCAAGACTTCCGAATGGAAAAAGGCGATCGTTACCTTAAAGCCCGAATCAAAGACCATCGAGTTCTTCGACAGCATGATGTAATTTGTGATCGAAGACCAAATTCGTTAAGAAAACTGCGATGCAGTCCGGCGAAGGTCGGCTGTGTCGGGAAATGGAGTAATTATGGCAGTAAAATCTTTTAAACCTACTACTCCGGCGAGAAGACAGATGACGGTTCCGGGTTTTGACGAAATTACCAAGAAAACACCCGAAAAGAGCCTTATTACCGTCTTAAAGAAACATGCCGGACGTAATAATACAGGTAAGATCACCGTCCGTCACCATGGCGGCGGCAACAGAATCAAGTACAGAGTAATGGACTTCCGCAAGAAGATTGAAGATGTTCCGGCTACCGTACTTGCTATCGAATACGACCCCAACAGAACCGCTTACATCGCTCTCATGCAGTATGAGACCGGTGAAAAGACTTACAGCATCGCGCCTGTAGGACTGAAAGTTGGCGACGTTGTTCTCAACAGCGCAAAGGCTGATATCAAGCCCGGTAACGTGCTTCCGATCAGCGAAATCCCCGTCGGTACCTTTATCCACAACATTGAGCTTTATCCGGGCAAGGGCGGCCAGCTCGTCCGCAGCGCCGGCACTGCCGCTCAGCTTATGGCTAAGGAAAACGGCGTTTCCCAGGTCAGACTTCCCTCCGGTGAAGTCCGCATCATCCGTCTCGACTGCAAGGCTACCATCGGCCAGGTCGGCAATCTCGAACACGAAAACATCAACCTCGGTAAGGCCGGTAAGACCAGACACCTCGGTATCCGCCCGACCGTAAGAGGTTCTGTTATGAACCCGTGCGACCATCCTCATGGTGGTGGTGAAGGTAAAGCGCCGGTCGGCCGTCCTTCTCCTGTTACTCCTTGGGGTAAGCCTACGATGGGTTACAAGACCCGCGACAAGAAGGCGCGCACCAACAAGTTCATCGTTAAGAGAAGAAACGACAAGTAAACCGTAAAGGAGGCATAAAAGTTGAGTAGAAGCATTAAAAAAGGACCTTTCGTCGAAGCTAAGCTTTTCGCAAGAATCAATGAGATGAACGAAAAGGGCGAGAAGAGAGTTTTAAAAACTTGGTCGAGAGCTTCCACGATTTTCCCGCAGTTTGTGGGTCACACCATTGCCGTTCACGACGGCAGAAAGCATGTGCCGGTATACGTTACGGAAGATATGGTCGGTCACAAGCTCGGCGAGTTCGCTCCCACCAGAACGTTTAAGGGCCACTCCGGTTCCAAAACGACCAACACCAACAAGTAATCTTTGCATATACACAAATTCCGCCGTTTTACGGCAGTGACTTGTGAAAGGAGGCAAACATTTCATGGAAGCTAAAGCGTATTTATACGATTTGAGAATATCTCCGCGCAAGGTTTCGATCGTTCTGGATCTCATCCGCAACAAGGACGTAGCAACCGCCGCCGGTATTCTTGCCAATACAAGAAAAGCCGCAAGCGAGCCTGTCGCTAAGCTCTTGAAATCCGCAGTAGCTAACGCTGAAAACAACCACAGCATGGATACTTCCAAGCTCGTTGTTTCCCAGTGCTTCGTTACTCCCGGAAGAATCGCCAAGAGAATTCAGGCGCGTGACAAAGGCCGAGCTTACCGTATCTTGAAGAGAAGCTCGCACATTACGATCGCGGTAAAAGAAAAAGAATAATTCTTCCGCAACACTTCAAATTCCAAAAACCTCACAAGGTCAAGACCTTATGAGTGAAATTCATTGAAGGAGGCTTATTACGAAGTATGGGTCAAAAAGTTAATCCTCACGGCTTACGTGTAGGTGTCATAAAAGACTGGGATTCCAGATGGTTCGCTAAAGACGAAGTATTCGGTGATACGCTCGTTGCGGACTACAAGCTCAGAACATGGCTGAAAAAGAAACTTCAGGGCGCCGGCGTTCCGACCATCGAAATCGAACGCGACGGCAAAAGAGTAAAGGTATTCATTCACTGCGCAAAGCCCGGTATGATCATCGGCAAGCAGGGCGCAGAAATTGATAAGTTAAAGGGCGAGATCGAGGCATTCACCGGTATGCCGGCTCTCGTAAATGTTGTCGAGGTCAAGCAGCCTGATCTCAACGCTCAGCTCGTTGCAGAATCCGTTGCCGCTCAGCTCGAAAGACGTATCGCATTCCGCCGTGCTATGAAAATGGCTATCCAGAGAACCATGAAGCTTGGTGCCAAGGGTATCAAGATCCAGCTCTCCGGCCGTTTGAACGGTGCTGAAATCGCGAGAACCGAACAGTATCATGAAGGTACTATTCCGCTTCAGACCATCCGCGCCGATATCGATTACGGCTTCTGGGAAGCTGATACCACTTACGGTAAGATCGGCGTAAAGGTTTGGATCTATAAGGGCGAAATCCTTGCCAATGCTGCAAAGACGGCAAGAAGAAAGCCGAACGCGCCTTCTAAGGCAGAAGGAGGAGCTAGATAACCATGTTAATGCCGAAGAGAGTTAAGTACAGAAGAGTTCAGAGAGGCCGCATGAAGGGCGTTGCCACCAGAGGCAACACCGTTTCAAACGGTTCTTACGGCCTTCAGGCCCTCGAACCCGCTTGGATCACAAGCAAC